>Ga0190265_10000261_pt1 | contig 44534 bp, 43 predicted proteins | sample Popmic124T_FD_133135 | JGI IMG/M metagenome (GOLD analysis project Ga0190265, IMG submission 133135) | Populus adjacent soil microbial communities from riparian zone of Indian Creek, Utah, USA - 124 T | ecosystem: Environmental > Terrestrial > Soil > Riparian zone | place: USA: Utah | collected... | reverse complement strand
TCCGGGGTGATCTCGAGGCGCCCCGCACCGTCGATGCGAAGCCGGGCCCGCCAATAGACCTCCCGGTCGGAGCCTTCGGGCATGGCGCGCGTCAAGGCGGCCGAGACCAGCCGGTCGGGCTCAGCGCGGCCCAGCAGCGCGAGCAACAGCGGCTTCAGCAGCAAATGCGCGCAAACGAAGGCCGAGGCGGGATTGCCCGGCAGCCCGAGCACCAGCCGGCCATCGGGAAGACGGGCGTGCCAGCACGGCTTGCCCGGCTGCACCGCGATCCGTTCGAAGATCATGCGCGCGCCGAAGCCCTGCAACACGGGCCTCAGCACGTCGCGCTCGCCGACCGAAGCGCCCCCCAGGGGCAGAATTATGTCGGCGTCCAGGCCCGCGCCGCGAATCTGTTCCGCGCATCGGTCATGGTCGTCGGACAATATCTCGTGCCGGATCGAGGCGCCGCCCCAGCCCGCGACCAGCTCGGCCAGCGCGTAGGCGGCCGAATTGACGATGACGCCGGGCGCCAGCGCCGAACCCGGTTCACGCAATTCGTCGCCGGAGGCAAATATGGCGACGCGCGGTCGGCGGCGGACCGGGAGCGCGCCCAGATTGGCGGCAGCGGCAAGGCCGAGCCGCGCCGGTGCCAGCGGGTCGCCAGCCTGAGCGAGCACCTGCTTGTCCCGGAAATCGCAGCCTGCGGGGCGGACGTAGCCGGCCGGACCCGGCGCCTCGACGATGCGGATCGTCTCGCCGTCGCGCATCACGATTTCCTGGATCACGATCCGGTCCGCGCCCCTCGGTACGACGCCGCCCGTCGCGATCCGCACCGCCGTGCCGGGCGCGACGCCGCCCGCGAAGGGCACGCCGGCCGGCGCCTCACCGATCAGCGTCAGGGTCGCCCCGACGACCGCGTCTTCCTCGCGCACCGCATAGCCGTCCATCGCCGAAACGGGATCGGGCGGCTGATCCCGGGCCGCAATTATGTCGGCGGCGAGCGTGCGTCCCCCGCACTCCGCAAGCGACAGGATTTCGGCATCGACGGGCGCCACGTCCGCGAGCAGGAGCGCGCGCGCCTCGTCGAGCGAGAGCAGGGTCACGCCCGCCGCCAGTCGCCCGACGCGCCGCCGGTCTTCTCGACCAGCTCGATCCGCTCGATCGTCATGTCGCGGCCCTTGGATTTGAGCATGTCGTAAATGGTGAGACAGGCGACCGAGACGGCGGTCAGCGCTTCCATCTCGACGCCGGTCCGGCCGGTCGTGCGGACCTGCGCCGTGACGACGAGGCCGGGCAGCGCCTCGTCCGGATCGACCGTCACTCGGACCGACGTCAATGGCAGCGGGTGACACAGCGGGATCAGGTCGCCGGTCCTCTTCGCCGCCATGATCCCGGCCAGCTCGGCGACGCGGGCGACATCGCCCTTCGCGGCAGTCCCCGAAAGGACAAGCGCCAGTGCCGCTTCATTCATGCGCACCGAACCGCTCGCGGCGGCGAAGCGCTCCGTTTCCGGCTTGGCGGAGACGTTCGCCATGCGCGGCCGTCCGGCTTCGTCGAAATGGGTAAGCTCTTCCGCCATCGTCATTCCCCCAATCGCGGCATGATCTCGACCAGGTTGCAGGGCCGCGTCCGCGCGTCGAGCTGGTGGACGATCACCTTCTCCCAGCCGTCTCGAACGGCGCCGCCGGAGCCCGGCAGGCAGAAGATGAAGGTCCCGTCCGCCACGCCCGCGCAGGCGCGGGACTGGATCGTGGAGAGCCCGACCGATTGGAAGCTGATCGCGTGGAACACCGCCGCGAAACCCTCGATGACCTTGTCGAACAAGGGGGCCACCGCCTCGGGGGTGACGTCCCGCCCGGTGAGGCCGGTGCCGCCGGTTGTGATCACGACGTCGACGGCGGGATCGTCGACCCAGAATTGGACCGCGGCGCGGATCTGCGCCGCGTCGTCCGGAACGATGGCCCGCGCGGCCAGGACATGGCCCGCCGTCTCGACCGCGCCCGCCAGATAGCCGCCCGACCCGTCCGTCTCCAGATTGCGCGTGTCCGAAACGGTCAGCACGGCGATCCGGACCGGCACGAAATCGACGCTCACCTTGCCCTGCTCCTCGTCCCAGCGCCGGCGATCGGCGACGTCGCTTGCACGCGCTTCCAGCCAATGCGCGCCGTCGCTGCGCTGCTCGCGCTTCCAGAACGGCGCCTCGGTCTTCAGCCGGTCCATGACATAGTCGACCGCGTCGAACGCGGCGCGGCGGTGCGGCGCGGCGGCGGCGGCGAACACGATCGCCTCCCCCGGAATCATCGCGCCGTAGCGATGGACGATCATGATGTCGGTCAAGTCGAAGCGCCGGGCGGCATCCGCGCCGATGCCGGCGATCACCTTTTCGGTGAGTCGGGGATGGTGATCGAGCGTCAGGCCCGAGACGGCCGCGCCGTCATTCTCGTCCCGCACCATCCCCGTGAACGAGGCGATGGCGCCCGCTCCGGCGGCGCGAGCCGAAAAATCCGCCAGCAGGAGGGCGGCGTCGAAGGGCTCGGCCTGAACCGCGATCATCCGCCGCTCATCGGGGGCAGGAAGGCGATCTCATCGCCTTCGTCGAGGCCGCGATTGCCGAGGATCATCTCGTCGTTGACGGCGATTCGGATCGACGCATCGAGCAGCTCGGGGCGGCCCTCGCCAAGCCACGCCCGCAAGGTATCGGTGTCCCGAACCTTCGGAGGCACCGGCGCGGCCGGCGGGCAGTCCCCGAGGCGGCCGAAGAAGAGAATCCGCACGCTTAGCCTCCGGTCACGGACATATGCCGCGCGACCGCAGGGCGCACGCCGGCGCGGATGACGAAATCGTGGCCCTTTGGCTTGCGCCCGATCGCCTCGTCGATCGCCGCATCGAGCAGGGCGTCGTCCGCCGAGGCGCGCAAAGGCGTGCGCAGGTCGGCGCGCGCCTCCTGGCCGAGGCACATGTAGAGCTCGCCGGTGCAGGTCACGCGCACCCTGTTGCAGCTGTCGCAGAAATTGCGGCTCAACGGGGTGATGAAGCCGATCGTCCCGCCCTCGTCGGTGCGCACGTAGCGTGCCGGCCCGCCGGTCCGCCGCGCGAGGTCGGTCAGCGTCCAGCGTCGCTCGAACCGGCGCCGGACCTCGCTCATCGGAACATGCTGGTCGATCCGCTCGGCCTCGACCGGGCCCATCGGCATCACTTCGATCACGGTCAGCTCGGCGCCCCGCTTGTGCGCCCATTCGGCCAGGCCGACGAGATCGTCGAGATTGTCGCCGCGCAGCGCCACCGCGTTGACCTTCACCGCGATGCCGGCGCCGATCGCCGCGTCGATCCCTGCAACGACTTCGTCCAGCAGTCCGCCGCGCGTGATCCGGGCATAGGCTTCGGAATCGAGGCTATCGAGCGAGACGTTGACCCGCCGGACTCCGAAGGCCGCGAGCTGCTCGGCAAAGTGCGCCAGCCGCGTGCCGTTGGTGGTCAGGGTCAGCTCATCCAGAGCGCCGTCCTTCAGGAAGCGGGAAAGGCCTCCGACAAGCGCCATGACCTCCTTGCGGACCAGCGGCTCGCCCCCGGTCAGCCTGAGCTTGCGCACGCCCTTGCGGATGAACGCGGCCGCGAGCCGGTCCAGCTCCGCCAGGCCGAGCACCTCCGCGCGCGGGAGGAACGTCATCCGCGCCGGCATGCAATAGGTGCAGCGCAGGTCGCAGCGGTCGGTCACCGACAGCCTGAGGTAAGAAATCGTCCGGCCGAACGGGTCTATCATCCGCTGGCTCCCATCGTCTCGCCATAGAAGCGGATCGTCAGCCGGACCGCCACATATAAAATGAGCAAAGCGGCAAGGATGCGGACATATTTGGGGTCGAGCCGGCCGCTGCCGAGCGCGGAGCCGATCAGCCCACCCGCCGCGACCGCCGGAAAGAGCGGCCAATAGAAAGCGAGCGCCTGGCTGCCGGCGGCGGCGCTCCCCTTGGCGAGTTGCCCGGCGAGCCCCGACAGCGAATTGGCGAGGATGAAGACCGCGCTGGTCCCGGCGATCGCCTTGGGCGGGCCCCAGCGCAGCATGTAGAGCAAGGGCGCGAGGAAGATCCCGCCGCCGATCCCGACCACCCCGGCGAGGAAGCCGAGCGCGCCCCCCGCAACCGGCTCCAGCCAGCGCGAGTGGGCGGCGGCCGGCGCTTCCTTTTCCCACAAAGGCTGCCAGAGCATCAGCAGGCCGGCGGCGAGGAGCGAGGCGGCGAGCAGCCCGACGAAGACCATTTCCGCGACGACCAGCCGTCCGCCGACCCAGGCGAAGGGGATCGAAAGGACGAACAAAGGCCAGATCCGCCGCCAATCGACATGGCCCGAGCGCGCGAAGCGCCAGCTTCCGGCCGATACGACCAGGATGTTGCAGGCGAGCGCGATCACCGGCACCGCGCGATAGTCGGTCCCGGCGAGCACGAGCAGCGCATTATAGGTCGATCCGCCGCCGAAGCCGGCCGCGCCATAGAGCAAGGCGGTGAGAAAGAAGAGCGCGGCAAGACCTGGCATGAGACGCCGCCATCCTACCGGGCTTCGCGCGCCCTGGATATGGCGGAACGCCGAAGCGAAACAGGCCAGAGCGCAATAGCGGGCAGGATCGGGGGCCCTCCCCTCCCTCCTAGCGCCGAAGCCACATTCGCCCGGCGGGCACTACCGGCAGCGTGTGCGGGAACCCGTGCAGCGTCGCTCTGCTGATCGCCAGTCTCATCGTCGGCGTCGCGTCCGCCTCGGGCACCCATAATCATGTCCTGCTGTCGGGCGTTGCGGGTCTGGTGGCGGGCGCGATGTCGATGGCGGCCGGTGAGTTCGTCTCGGTCAGCTCCCAAGCTGATACGGAAAAAGCGGAGCTTGCCCGCGAGGCGGAAGAGCTGAGCGCCAACCCCTGCTTCGAGCTGGACCAGCTCGCCGCCATCTATGTCGGGCGCGGCGCCGAGCCGAAGCTGGCGCGGGAGGTTGCCTCGCAGATGACGTCACACGACGCCCTCGGGGCGCACGCCCGCGACGAGCTCGGGCTCTCGGACGTGATGGCCGCGCGGCCGGTGCAGGCGGCCTTCGCCCCGGCGATCAGCTTCACGATCGGGGGGGCGGCGCCGCTCCTTGTTGCTATGCTGGCGCCGGCAAGCGCTCTGATCGGGCTCGTCTGCGCGCTGTCACTCTTGTTCTTGGCCTCGCTTGGCGCCGTTGGCGCGCGCGCGGGCGGCGCCGGCGTTGCGAAGGCGGTCTGGCGGGTCGCCTTCTGGGGCGCGCTCGCGATGGCCATCACCGCCGGGGTCGGCAGCCTCTTCGGCGGACATGTAAGTGGCGGAGCGGGAGGAAGCCGCAAGCTGCTTCTAAGCCGTTGTTGCCTTGCCTTTTCCTTGGTGGTTGGCCGACAAATGCCCCCTCATGTGCCCCCATGAGGTAGGCCGGGCCCGATATTTTGCGTGTAAGTGAAGGCCTATTCGGGGCGGCAAGCCGCCCGGCCCGGTCACCGGAAGAACTTAATCCTCGGCGACAAACTCGTATTCACCCGCTTCCGGGACAGCTTTCTAAGCGACCGCGAAACCCTGATGAGTTGACGAAGCTGGTCGCGGAGGTCGCCGCGCGCGAGGTAGGGGTGCCGCTTTAAGCGCGCCCTCTGGGCGCGAGTCCGGACATAGCGGGAGAGGCTGCGGCGAAGCGTTTCAGGCACGGGCTCCCCTTCCTCCCGGCCTGGTGCCGGGTGGTTAGTCACGTGAGAGCCCGAAGGATCACGCCCCGCGTATTCCCCGAGGGTGTTGTATTCCGCGAGCCGCCCGACATAGGCGGTTCGGGCTCAGCGCCCTAAGGCGCACCGCACGAAGGTGACTAAGCCCCGTGCGGCGATGCGGGGATTACGCTTCTTTGGGGCGGTGGTCTAGCGGGTGTCCGCCATCGGGCCGTCCCTTCTTCATAGTGCCAGCCCACCGGGCTTGTTCTACGGGGGCCGCGAGTAACCGCTCGGCGCTCGGAAGGCGTAGCATGGGCATATCGATCACAGAACAAACCGTGACTTTGGCGCGCGTTGTGCTAGGGGCAGACCCTATGGTTGAAGAGCAAGCCGAGCCGGATGCGGCTGAGATCAGCGCGATCATGAGCGCGCTGATGGCAGGCGCCGCATTCCAGCAGGGCGAAGGCCCGACGCTTCAGGACATCGCCGATCAACATGGCGACGTAATGGCGCACTTGCGGAAGCTGAACCCCGTACAGGCTGCTGCGGGGTTTGGGGGCCTGCTTACCATGCCTGAGCTTCAGGGGAATTGTCTCCGCCTGGAAACGCTGGTCCGCCTGTCGTTAATGGCGGCGAATGGTAGGGCCCAACCGACCGAGGCCCTTGTCCGGACGGTGTTTCACGCGCTCGGCCAGGGCTTTTGCGGTCGAATGGAAGACCCGACCGAGGATGTCTTCGTCAGCACGGTGCGTACCTCGCGCGGCAATTTCCGCGTGCTCGAAGGCATGTGGGAAGGGAGCGCGTTCCACCTTCAGCGCTTCCTGAACGTCGTCGAAGCGATGCCGGAGGGCTCGGGCTACGACGAAATCCGCGATAGCATCCATGGGCTGCTGGAGCTGTCCGAGCTTGTTTGCGTACGCAGCCGGCTCGAGCGCAACCAGCTTGGAGGGGAAGCGCCCGTCGACGGCCTCCGTTCAAAGCTTCTTGGTACAATCGGCGGGAAGGCGCGCCGCATCCGGTTTTCGCTGGAGGAGCTGGAACAAGCAGGCATCGAGCCCCTCTTGCTCGCACCTTTCCTGTTCACGCCTGCCGACCGCGGCACTCTCGCCAGCGAACGGCTGGGCACCAGCAGTTTAGAGAAGCGTCCGCTGATCCGCGAACGCGATCACGTCATTTTGGTGCTGCCCACGGCTATCAGCTCCGCAATCCGCTATTTCGTCATCGAGCGCATGGCCGATGCGGGCATGCTGCCAGCGCTTCGGCGCGGCATCGCCAATGAATATGCGGAGCATTTCTCGGGGACCCAGCTTCTCGGCGGACGTCTGGGTGCGCCGATCGCCTTCGAGTTCTTCAAATATGGAGCTATTGCCGGCGTAGTCTCAATGGTCGATGACGGCCGCTATCTTAACCTGATCTTCTTCACCGACCATCTCTCCGATCTCGATACGACCGGTCTCGCTGGCATGAACCCGGATTGCGAGGGCATAGCCGAAGCGGTGTGCATGTTTATTAAGCGCGCACATGAACTCACCAGCGCAAGGCCCGGCTTCGTCGACGGCATTAGTCTGGTCGTCGGATGCGGTGTTGGACGGGGCTCCGCCTTCCTCCTCGAGCGAGAGAAGCTGCCGAACTGGCGCGTCGAGTTCGCCTCCGCCTATGACTTGGACACGTTAAGCTGGACGCTGGGCTTTAAGCCGCTCTCGCTCTGGCGCCTGCTCGATGCGGGTGAGCAGGTCGCGGCGCTCGGAGCCGCGCTTCACAACGTCAACGGACTGCTCAATCTCGTGGCATGGACGAGGTCGCTCGGAGGCCATTTGGTACCGCACGGCGACCTGCCTGAAGATTTCGCGGGCGGCTTTTTCATGATCAATCAGAACAGCCAGCGTACGCTTCGCCACGAAGTGATGACCATGTACGATCCGAGGGTCGTCCAAGATGTGGAAGGGCGCTGGATCCCCGTCAGGCGGGATCAGCAATCCGACTTCGCCGATGACCGGGCCGCTCCGCTCTACGGCAGCGAGATTACGAATGACGAGGGCGGGCTCATGTCAGTCTATCTCGCGCCCAATCGAGCGTGGTGGGCGGAAGCCTCGATGCCGCAGGAGACGCCTGGAGCGCTCGGCTATGACCGCTGGCGCATCGTGACGGTGTGGTTGGCGCGCGCGGCGCCCGTGCTGGATAAGCTGCTTTCCCTGCCGGATGGGCCTGTGAAATGGCGCGCAGTGTTTAAGGAGACCAGGGGCGGGCTGCGGGGCCAAACTCCGCAGCTCACCTATGTGCAGGCTCGCGCAGCGATCACCCTTTCCGTCGATCACGAGGCGCAGACGGTCACTACCACTGCATCGGGCGACTTCGAGGATGCGATCCATCATCCCGAGAACATCGCCGAGCGTGCCTTAGTCGATGCGTTGCTCGAAGGCTTCCTGACGCTCGCCGGTAGGTCTCAGGAGGGTCGGCCGGACCTCCTGCATGCGATTGTGCCGGGCCCGCTCGCGCGGCAAGCGCATGCACTGGCGGCGCAGAGCTTCCGGGACTTTGTTCATCAGGCGCTCCGCCGACGGGTCGTGATGATCGACAAGGACGATGACGCAGCCATCCGTCTGGGCCTCGGATGGCGAGTACGGGATCGCACGTTGGGCGGGGAGCTGACGGGCAAGGCGGAGACGACCGCCTATCTGAACGCGCTCGTGCGCTCTGTCGAGGACGGGCTTTGCGAGGACCTGCGCGCGTTCGATCGGGAAGCCCTGCTCACGAAGCTGCTGCTCAATCATGAATCGGCCGCCTCCGACCGCGACCGCTGGAATTGCACGGCGGCGGCGGTGCTGGCGCTGCACCCCGATAGGCAAGCGACGCTTGCGACCATAGGCAAGCACGACTTTGCGTTGAACGGCGTCTTCCAGGCGTCTCGCATCCTGATCGAGATGGCGATCTGCGAGTCGCCGATTGCCGGGGCGCGCGATCCAGGCGACCTCGATCTGTCGCGGCTCATGGCGAAGGCGCTGCTCCTGTTCTACATGGGTGGCTGGTCGGACGCGATCCGCTGGGATGTGATGGAGCCGATGGTGCAGATCACCCCGCTGGGCGATGTGCATGCCAAATTTTACTATGTTGACGCTATCATCACCCCGCATGCGCGGGAGACCAGCGACGTCCGGATCAACGAGGCGGCCGGCAGCTACACCGATAATCTGAAGCAGCCCGAGCCAAGGGCATCGATTGCCGACCTAGTGGATCGGCGCTTCCTCGACGCGTGGGAGGAAGAGTTCGGCACCAGCCTGCAGGAGATGCGCGTTCTGGTCGACTGGCTGGAGAATAGGGGCATTGAGCGCGGCGAGGCGGTAATGCGCATGGCGCGAGCGGATTTCGCCGATGTCAGCGCCGAGGACCAAGTGCTGGCGGACGAGGTTGTCGCGAAGCTGCTCGACCGATTGACGCTGACCGACCGTCTGAGCTGGCGCGATGTGCCGGAGGGTTTCGATGATCGTGACCGCCAGCCATGGCGGTTCCGCCGAAGGCTGTCGCCGATGCGACGGCCTCTGTTGCGGATCGGCCCAGGCGATGCCGAGCGTTTCCTGATTGCGCCGGGCATGGTGCGGGACGTGTTCACATATATGGTCGCGAACTACATGCGGGGTGACTTCCCGGCCTATCAGCTTGCCGGCAAGATGCGCGCCTGGGCAGGGGGCGAGGCCGACGCGCGCGGCGCTCGATTCACGCAGGAGGTCGCCGCTAAGCTTCGGGACCTAGGCTGGGAGGTCGAGGCCGAAGTGAAGGTGGGCAAGATTCTGCGCCGCAAATTGGATCGCGACTATGGCGATGTCGACGTACTCGCTTGCCATAGGCCGAGCAGCCGCATCCTCGTGATCGAATGCAAGGACGTGCAGTTCAAGAAGACTTTCGGTGAGATCAGCGAGCAGCTAGCGGATTTCAGGGGCGAGCTGCGACCCAATGGCAAGCCGGACTATCTGCGTCGGCACCTCGACCGCATGGCGCTGCTGCGCAAGAATGCGGACGCGCTCCTTTCCTATCTCGAGCTTCCCGCGTCACGAACATCGATCGAGAGCCACCTTGTGTTCAAAAATCCGGTTCCGATGAAATATGCGCTGGCGAAACTATCGGAGCGAGTTGCCGTGTCTATCTTTGACGAGATCACCGGCTGGGCAGAACCGGTTGCAAAGCGGGCATGAGGGCGAGCGATGTAGGGATGATGGCCGCGAGGATTGGCCTATCCGCCCACCCGAGACCCAATTGCTGCGATCTGGTGGCCCGGGGCGCCGGTACCTGAAGCCCCGTCGACTAACTGCCGTTTAGGTGCCGACACGGCGCACCGCGGCGGGTAGTCTCCGATTCGTGTTTCAACCTGAGTTCGTGGCATGACGATGACCCAAGCTGTCGACGCTTCGCAGGCGTGTGAGGCGATTCTACGCGAAGGCATTTCCTACAATGTCGAGCACGAGATCCTGCCTAGCGAGAATGCCGTCGCCAACCGGCTACTATCCCGAGCTTCCGAGCTGGCCGGCGCCTATCAAGAGCTGCACGCCAAGCTAGATTCACACCCGCCTGCATTGAAAGTCTTTCTAGATCTTCTGCTGAGCACCGCCGCATTCTGGAATCCAGAGAGTATCGCAGAGGCACGCGCGGGGCGGGCCCGCTTGGCGGAGGTCAACCGGCAGATCGCGAGCAAAGCCGAAGACCTCGCCGAGCTCCTCGACGAACGCTCGGAGTTGCACAACCAGTCGGCTTTTTGGAGTAACACCCAGTACCATGTCTGCCAGGTGATCGAGACAGCGGCCCACGACAACCATTTGTTCGATTATTATGTCCGGGACGAGCTTCGCGCGCTGCGTGGGCGCTTTGATCTCAAATATTGGCCGACGCTCGGCGCATTCCTCAGCGTGCTCGCCCGCGATGCCGACGACGCCGAGATGGAAGCCACTGACCCGCTGACCGTGGCCGCCACCACGGCAAAACGCGCGTCGCTTGCTGACTTCTTTAAGGCGCTGTTCGCCGCGATCGAGGAGAACTCGGCGCGGCATCACGGATTTCTGCCGACGAAGTTCAAAATTACCGATGAAACCCTCGCCTCGCTCGTAAATTGCGCCCTCGGCCTCGGTCCCGATGATCTTGTGGATGGCGCTTATGTTAAGCGGCTGCGGCAGCGCGAGCGGCAACGGAGGAGCACTGAGCGAGCACCGTGAAGGGGCACGCCAGGGGGCATTGAGATAGGAATGGACCGGGCCTCAACACGGACGTCTAAGACAAAAGCCTGCGCTGTTCGACGGACGACTCCGCCATTTCCTGATCGATTTCCTAAAGACGTCTACGGGATTGAGCGGCACCTAATCAGTCGCGGTCGAGTGAAGATTCTCTGCGCCCGACAAAGAGGCCGCCCGAATTGCCAGATATCGGGACATTAATTCTGGCCCTTTCTTGACCTGGGCCCATACAAAATCGAAGATGGGCCTGATTCGGGAGGGGGCGAGTGGTGGAGGGTCCGGAGCCGGGCGATTCCGTTTCCAGGGAAGTCGCGGCGTTGAAAGCCGAGCTGGTGCGGTGGGTGATCTACCAGGTTCACGACAGAGGCCGGGAACCCGGCGACGACGCCCTTACCGAGCAAATCGCCGCGAAGATCAGCGAGGCGGTCGATGACGCCCTCCAGCAGCGGCTGGGGGATCCCGACGGCCCCGTCGCGGCGTTGCGCGGCCGGGCGGAGCGAGCCGAACAGAATTGGGAGGGCCTCGCCAACCAGTGCGCGAGCCTGCTCGGCGAGATCGCCGGCACGGTGGGCAACCTGCAGAAGAAGATCGACCTGGTCGAAGCGCGACTGGTCCACCTGGCGGGTGAGGGAGGGACCAAGCCCTGGACCCCGCCGCCCCCACCCCCGCCGCCGGCAGGAGCGGGTGACGATGACGAAGTCTCGTGGTATTGGAGGTGGGTTAGGGCCCTGATCCCGACGACGATCTTCGGCATCGTGGTCCGGGTGGTCGTCCTTATCCTGATCGGGCTGGCCATTCTCTCCGCCGTCCAAATCTGGCCCTTCGCGACCGATACTGCTTCGGATGAATCCGCGACCCTGTCCCTTTCGGAGCGGCAAGATCTGGCCATAAGCCTGAGGGCGGTTCAGGACGGGCTGGAGCCTGTGCAAGCTTTGATCGCGCAAGCGTCGATAAATCCCGACACGCCGTTGGCGACGGCCCGTTACGAGCCGGGAGTGCGGGAGGCGCTGGCGGGTTCGCTGGAGACTTCATCAGCCGCTCTCAGCGGACTTAGGGAGGCGATCAGGGGACCCAAAGTCATTCAGTTCATCAGGGTGAGCGGGGCTGCGCCAAAATTCAATGAGTTCTCCGCCGCCTATCGGGATCACGCAGCCACCATCGGTCGAGCCAACGCGGCGATGAACGCGCCGCCCGACATCGCCGCCGAATCGCCACGCGACCGAAACCCCAATGCGAGGCGACGCGGACGGAGCCCCACCGCGGAGCAAGTAGACAACGCCGCCCGGCGGCTAAGCGAAAGCGTCGCCGCGCTTGCCACGGCGCTGCCTGGGATAAATCCATGAGCGGGGCCGAGTCTCAGGGCGCGGACCTCGCCCTCGAATGCGTGGCGCTGGGACCCGCGGTGCGCCGCGAAGGGCGCGACTATGGGCTGGGGACGCGCGGCCTCAATTTGTCCGATTCGGCCGAGGTCTTGCTCGAGGATTTCGCGCTCTCGCTGTCCGAATGGGCCAAGCGCGGCCCGCCGCCGTTCGAGATCCTGTTCTGGCTGGGCGACCGCGACCGCCAATATGCGCTGCTCAAGGCGGCCTATCTCGGCCGCGGCGGCATGGGGCCGATCGCGGTCGCGCAGGGCGTGCTGATCCCCGAGGCGGCGATGGCGGCGATCCACGGCTGGGCGCATCGGCTGCTTCCGCTAATCCCCGAGCCGGCGATGATCCCGTGGGAGGCGAAGATTCTCAAAGTGGACCGGGAAGCGCTCGCCGCCGCGCCTGCCGCCCCGGCCCCGGAGTCCGTTGTCGCCCACGCCCGGCATCTGGCGACCCGCCCGGCACCGTGGGGGCTGGTCAATCTGGGCGCGCCGGAGAGCGCCGACGAGAGCCGCCGCCGGTTTTTGAACGCCGTCCCGTGGCAGCGAGTCGACGTCAGACCGTCCTGGACGACGAGCACGGACCTGCCGCCGATCGGGCGCTTCTCGCCGGCCCAGATCTCGCTCGGCTTGACGACCGGTGCCGGCGGCCGCAACGAGATCAGGCTTGACGGGCTGGCCGAACCGCTCCCCCCGGGCTTCGAGATGTTCCTCGACATTTTCGAACCGCCGCCCGGCCCGGAGACCGGCACGGTCTCGTTCGCCGCGCTTGACGCGATGGCGACGCCGAAATGGAAGCCGGCCGACTATCGAGGCCAGCCGCCGCACCGGATCATCGTTGGCGCGATCGAGGACATTTTGCGGCAGAAGCTGAGCAGCAGCGCCTTCTGGGAGGTGCTCGGCCTGATCGCGGCCAATATCGGCCGCCTCGAGCCCGGTGCGGAACGGGACGAGGCGGTGCTTGCGATCACCACCCTCTTTTCCGACATGGCGAGCCCCGATCCGGCGATCTTCGCCCGTTTGCTCGGCGAATATATCGGGCGGGTCTGGAACCGCCTTCCCGGCAAGCGCGAGCAGCCGCTCCTTTGGGCGCTCGAGCGCGACGTGCTTGGGCGGCTGGGGGCCGACGACGTCCGATCGCTGGTCCATAACTGCCTCGACGATCGGCTGGCCGCGCGGCTCGCCGGGATGCTCGAAGCCCAGCGCGACCGGGACGCCGGCGACCCCGGCCGAATGCCGCTCGCCGCCGCCCGGGCGCTGATCGACGAGCTCAGCCAATACCGGTCCCGGGATCCGATCGACGCGCAGACGGTTCGCCTGCTCGCCGCCGCGATCGGCCTCAGCGAAGCCCTGGTCCGCGCCCAGCCTTCTGATCCGGCCGCCGCCGGCCTGACCGATGCCGCCGCCGCGCTCGGCGAGCGGCTGCTCACCGCCGAGGCGCGCGGCACTGCCGGCTGGATCGCGGGCGCCCCGCGCGTCATCGCCTGGCTGGTTACGCTGATGCGGCGCGGCGCGGGCCAGGCGAGCTTAGTGGCGTGGATGGCCGACCTGGGCCGCGAGATCGACCGCAAGGGCTCCCCTATCGAGCTTTATGCCCCGGACGAGGTCGACGCCGAGTCGGTCCGCCGGTTCTGCATGATCATCGGGGTCGTCCGGAGCAAGCCGCCGAGGCTGCCCGCATGAACGAGCAGAAGCCGGGCCCGAACGAGGAGGAAGCCGGCAACGGCGGTCGTCCCGAGCGGCTTGCCAACGAGGATTTTCTGCTGCCGGCTCCACCCGCCCGCCTGGAGGAGGAGGCCCGCGATGGGGCCCGGCCCGGCCGTGAGCGCGTAGCGCCCCCGCCGACGGAGATCGCCCTTCGCCGGCCGGGCGTCAACGACCGGGCGGGGCTCAACGAGGATGGCGAGGATCCGGAATCGGGCGACGAGCCCGACAACCTGCTGACGGGAGAGGTTGTCGAGCGCTACGCCACCTCGGCCAAGTTCATCGTCGGGCTGATCGGCTATCCCGGCGCCGGCAAGACGTTTTTCCTCAACCGGCTGAAATACAGCTATTCGCAATTCGAATATGACGACGGGCGGTCCTTCTACATCGAGCCCGGCTATGACGAGCTGCCGGTCGGCCGAACGACCCGGATGACCTATCATGAGTTCACGCGGCTTTCGAACGAGGAGAAGGAGGCCAAAGACGCGGCGGAGACGCCGTCAGGGTCCGACAAGGATTTCGTTCTCTTCGATCTCCCGGGTGAGCTATTTCGCCGCCTGATCGACAGTAAGGTGCGCGGCGAGCGCGCGGCGGAGCTCAGCGACGCGATCGCGGCCTGCGACGCGCTGATCCTCGTCCTTCCTTCGGCCACCCTCTTCGGCAGCCGGGCCTCCGCCGAGGATGTCCTCGAACAGCAGCTCGAAACTGCCGAAGCCGAGCTGGAGGCCCAGCCGGAGGAGCCGGTCGCAGCCAGCGCCGACGACGCCAAGCCGGCCCGCCGGTCCCGGCGCCGGGCAAGGGGGTCGAGCCCGGAAGAGCGCCGCGCTGCCGCGTTGAGCGCGCGCCGCGTCTTTCTCGAGGGGCTGATCAACGAGCTCGACACGAAGCTCGACGATCCGGAGGCGCTCGTCGAGATCGACCGGTCCCTGACCAAGGATCGAACCCAGCTCAGCCAATTCGTCGCCAACATCCGTACCATGGTGGCCAAGGTCGCGGCGCTCAAGCGGCTCGGCATGAAATCGACCTACTTCGACGCCTTGACCGCCGAGGAGCGAGCCGCGCACGTCAAGCAAACGGCGATCCAGACCCATGCGCCGCTCATCTACGTCGCGATCTCCAAGGCGGACGCCCTGCTCTCCACCGAATCGCCGGTTACGCCGCTCCGCGACGAATTGGGAATCGTGCCGCGCGAAGAGCTGGACGCCTATCCATTCCAGGCCGTAGCGGTCTGCGAACCGGGTATTTATCGCGGGATTACGAGCACCTTCCGCTGGTACAGGTTCGATTTCCTCACCGCTTTCGAAGGGCAGTCCCACGATCTCTATGGCGTCTTCGGCGAAGCCGACACGCAGCTGATCCAATACAATTTGCGCAATTTCGGAGTCATTGCCATCGTCGACTGGCTGGAGTTCGCCAAGCGCAAGGCGACGGCGCTCAAGCTGCGGCGAGGCAAGCGCTTCTGGGCGGCGGTGGGGGGCTCGATGCCGCGGGCCGAGTTGCGGCTGGCGCGCCGCGCCGAGCAGCGCGTTGCGAATGACGCCGCGCTCAGGCCCGGAGCCAAGAGCGGGTTGATCGACGGGATGGCGATGAGGTTGCTCACCGCAGCGCCACACCGGGTCCGAAATGGCTTGTATTTCGCCGCCGTGCTCGTCCTCCTCCTGGGCCTGTTCACGACCGGCGTCGAACGGGCGGTGCGGGCGCGGTTCGACGGCGATGCCGGCGGCTACGCGCTACAACCGCAGCCGCGCTATGCGAGCGAGATCGCCCTATTGCGCGACAGCAATCCGCATTTTTCGCGCGGCTTCGTGACGGCGGGGGTGCAGCCTTGGGACAACGTGCCCACGGAAGGCCGGATGTTCGCGGTCCCGCAGACGCGCGGCTTTCGTACCGACTTCGTCCAGATCCTCGAGGACATCCAGCACCTCCCGCCGTCGGGCAGGATCATTCCCGCGACCGGCCAAAGCCTGATCGAGCGCCTCAACCAGGCCCAATCGAACATGAACCAGGAATATGCGGCGGAATCCGCGAGCGACGATTCCGGCCTGGTCCGCGAGCGGCCGTTCATCAACTATCATATCGGCTACGTCCAACTGCGCATGGAGGCCTTTTCCGACGCCGCGGCGAGCTTCGCGACCGCCTGGCGCCTCCTCGAAGGGGCCCGGGCCGTCGGCAATGTCGAAACCGGCCGGCTGCTCGGCGTCAAGATCGCGACGCGCTACGCCCGCGGGCTCGTCCTGCTGCAGAGCGGCGACGCGCAGCTGAACGACGCGGTCGGCGAGTTCGATGCCGCAGTCGGGTTGCTGCCCGGCGTCGAAAGCCCCAGCCGGATCCTGCTGACGCCGTCGCGGACCGGGATATTGTTCGATTTCGACACCGGGGGCGGCCGGACTCCGGCGAAGCTCAATACCGCGAACCTGCTCGCCGACGCGCTCGCGGCCCATATCCGCTCGTTCCAGCCCGCCCGCGACCTCGTCCCGGGCAGCACCATTTCGCTGATGGTCGACGATCTCAGCAGGCATAAGGGGGAGATTCGGCGCGATCACCCGCTCGCGGCGAATTATCTGATCGCCGCGGCTTTGCTCGGCAAGCCGCTCAGCCAAGTTCGCATCCCCGTCGAGGACATTGTCGATCCGGAGCAGCGCGCCGCGGCCCAGCTTGCGGTGCGCGCCCTGGGCCAGAGCTCGCTGCTCGGCGATGGCGCCGACGTCTGGTCGGCGAACCGCCGGGTCCGGACCGCGCTTGCCGCGGGCGATGCCGAAGCGGTCGAGCGCGCGCTGGCGCCGGAGGGCGCCAACCGTGGGGACAATGCCGCCTTCCTCGATACGCTCGTTCGCGAAGCCGTCGCGAGCGAGCGCGGGGATCTCGCACGCAGCCAGCGCCGCCCGCTGATCGACGCATGGAGTCAGTATATGCGCGGCACCGGCTTCTACGCGCTCGCCAACGACCTGTCGCCGGCAGGCGGCTTCGTCCTGGGCCTGCTGATCCCGATCTTACTCTGGCTTGGCCTGGCCCGATTGTGGCGCTTCTACCAGAACAGCTCGGAGAGCTTCCGGATGCTGTCCCGGCCCTGCCATTACGAGGATCGCCAGGCGGTCTCGCAACCGCAATGACCGGGTGAAAGTCGACATGCTCGGCAATCCCTTCGCGCTCGGGATGCTCATCGCGGTCATCGCCTTGCTCTTCCTTGCCCGCTCCAGAACACCGGCCGCGCGACTCCTTTGCCTCGCCGCCACCGCCGCGATACCGGTGATCGTCGCGATCGCCGCGGTCGATCGCAACTCGCCCGCCTTCGGCGATGTCCGCCTGCGCGTGGTGGCGACCAGCTTCGGCCGCGACGCTTCCTCGCTGCCGGCCGCGCTTGGCGGCTCCGCGGCGGCCGACGATCTCTACCTCGAGGGCCTGCCGCCGCGCCTTGCCGAGATCCGCGGCAATGGCACGCTCGTCGCTTACCCCAGCCGGCTCAATGACGTCTCCTTCCACGACCGCGCCCGCTGGGCCGAAGCGGCGATCGTCAGCGTCGGCGAGGGCTCGGCGGAATCCTATGTCGGCGCCCATCGGATCGGCCCGGGCGATTGGTTCTGTGTCGAAAGCTGTACCGCCGCCGGCGCGACCTGGTATCGCGTCGATGCGCGCGGCGACCGCCTGGTCGCGGAGGGGGGCGATGCCGGCCCGCTTCCGCCCTTCCGCAAGCGGCCGCTCTTTCCGCGGCTGGAAGGGTTCCTGGCCGATTCGTTCGCTTTCTATCGGCCGGCGCAGGCGATCTATCCGGTGCGCGATTATGGCCGCGCATGGCTCGGCCCCACCGAGCCGGGCCCGGCCAGTTGCGCGCGGCGCTTCGTTTGCGACCGCGCGACCGGCCAGCCGGTGCGGAGCTTTTTGTTTCGCCAGGGCGGATCCTGGCTGTTCGGCGGGGGGGAGCTTCATCTCGCCTTGCTTGATCCCGGCGCGATCCTCGAGGCGGCGGACAGCCGCCGAACCCGGGGCGCGGTGCCACCACGCCGGGCGATCGAGGCCCGGGCGAGCGGCGTCCCCCTTTCGATCTGGCAGGTCGTCTATGCCGAGGCCGACCTCGATTTCACCACCGCCGACCGGCCGAGCTACCTCATCCGCCGGCGGTCGATCACGACCTTTGTCGGCCCGACGCGGATCAGGCTGGCCTTCGCCCGCCAGCCGACGACGGTGATTCCCCGGGACGAGGTCGGCGCCGCGGCCCGCCGGCTTGCCCAAGGCGGGATCGAAACGCCGGTCGCCCTCGCCCTCGCCGGGGCGCTACGCAGCGACACGGTCGAGCCTGCCGGCAACGTCATTCATCTCGATCCGATCGGAGGGGCGCTTGCGGCCGCGATCGCGCCCGAAGGCGGCAATCTCAGCAGCCTCGTCTTCCCGCACGCCAGCGCCGCCAAGTCCGGTGCGGAACGCGCCTTGCCGGAACCCGCGGGAGCCTTCGATGCCGCCCATATCCGGCCGGGCGTCCGCGCCTTCAGCATCGGCGACCGCGGGGCGGCGGGAGAGCGCAACGTGCAGCTTTTGATGGATCGCTTCACCTACCCGCGCAGCCTCATACCCGTCGTGGCCGCCTGGGCGATCCTGTTCGGGCTCCTGCAGGCCGCGATCTGGCGCGACAGCCGCGCCGCGATCATGCTTGCCCTCGTCCTTCAGCTCATGCTCCTGCTCCGGATCTTCGTTGCGATCGGCAGCGCCGGGCTCGATCCCCAGATCGATTATCGTGCCGGGCTCGACAACGCGCTCATCGCTTACTGCCTGGTGCCCTTCGCCCTCGCCTGGCTGTTCCCCGCGCGGCCGCCGGCCGCCCTCGCCTATGTGTCCTGCGGGCTGATGCTGATCGCGATCGGCGCCATCCTCCACTGGAGCGGATCGGCGAGCCTCGCGATCGCCGGCTGTGCGATGCTGGCCGGCCTAGCGGGCCTCGTCCGGAATGTCGTCAGCCCGCTCGCGGGCAGGCTACTGCGGCGGGCGCGGGTCGCGCTTCGCCGTGCGTTCCGCCGCCGCCCCCGCTGGTGCCCGGCCCCGATAAGGCCGTGGATCGCGCTCGCCGTCTGCCTCTTCCTCGTCCGTTTCGGTCTGTTCCTGCTCAACGTGAAGGAGCGTCTCGGCATCGCGCTCAGCGTCTTCTATCTGCCGCTGTCGCTCTACATCGTCGCCGGCCTGTTCCTCGCTATAAGGCGCGCGCCGGACCCGCGCCGCGCCGCTTGGCTGGCGGCCTGGACGGCGCTGACGGTCGCCCTGCTGTTCGTCGCGGTGCCGGTCATGGTGTCCGATTACGGCTATATCTTCATCTACCTTCCTCCCGTGCTGGTGATCGCGATCGGCTTCGTCCGCAGCGACTGGCCGCGCTGGGGCCGGGCGCTGGCCGCGCTGCCTGGCGCCGCCGCGCTCGTTTTCGCCGCCTTTTCGATCATCACCTCCAGCCTGCCGAATATGCCCCCGGCCGCCGCCATCGCCGTGGCGGACGACGCCGGGCCGGACCGCCAGGCGCTGCTCCACCGCCTCGCCGCGGCGACCGACGAGCGAAGCGACGAATGGCGGCTGTCCGCAGTGTTCGATCCCGACCGGCTTAACGAGGCCGGAACGAGCGCCGCCGAGCAGATCCGCCGGTGGCGTTTCCTGCTCGCGAACTTCACCGCCGATGCCAATGGCCGCGGCTTTCCCTATCAGGCCGACGTCTCGGACCTCCGCCAAGTCCAGGCCGACGACAATGTCAGCGCGATCCACCTGATGGCGCCGTTCGGCAGGTCGGGCACCGCCTTGTTTGTCCTGCTCCTCGGAGTGGCGGCGATCCTCGCGACTCGCGCCGGCGGCGCCCCGCCCGGCGCCCGGCGCACGGCCGGAACGCTGGCGCTTTGGACGATCTTCGCCGCCGCCGCCTACATGATCCTCGCCAATCTGGTGCTGCTGCCGTTCACCGGCCGCAACGTCTATTTCCTCGCCGCCCATTCGAGGAGCGACCTGATCGAAGGCGCGACGCTCATCGCCATGGCCTATGCGGCGTTTGTCGGCCGCAGGGCGCGGACGCCGAGATGACGCGCGGGCCGGGCTTCCGCTCGTGGCCGGGCACGGCGCAGACGCAGGCGCAGGCGCCGAAGGCCCGCGCCCCCCGCTTCCCTCTCCCTTGGCCCAGCCTGCTAGCGATCCTGCTCGTCATCGTGATCGCCTTCGCCATCCTCGCCGCGCCCGTGCCGCTGACCCGCGACCGGTCGGAGGCCAGCCAGACGTTCGGCGCCGATGCCTATACCCGAATCATCAACCAGGGCTTCGCGCCGCTGAACTGGCTCGTGCGGGTCGGCGATTCGCCCAGCGGCGCGCCGCGCGTCGCGCTCTCGCGCGAGGCCCAGCGCCATGAGGAGGTGATCCGCTTCGTCCGCGGCTCCTATTTGCGCGAAGATCTCGCCTCCAGCGATCCCGACCTTTGGCAATTCGAGGGCGACCGGGTCCGCGGGATCAATCCCAACGCCCACAATCTGCTCGACCCGTTCGCCTGGCGCGGGCGCTGGCAGGGCAATCTCAGCTTCCGCGGCGAAGGGGCGGTCAATGACTCGCTCGGCGAGCCCTATCTCGTCACTTCGCGGGGCGCCGAGATTCCGCTCTCGTCCCGGTTCCGCGAGCAGGAGGAAGCCGGCGCCCTCCAGATCGCCACCGGCGAGACGGTCGGCGATACCGGCCGGGGCTTCGCCTTCCTCGATCCCGACGGAGAGACTCTGGCGACGCTCCGCATGATCGGCAACCGGCCGGTGCTGGTCATCCGCTGCAATGCCAGCCGCACCTACGACGTCACCATCTCGACCGCCGCTTATTCCCTGCGCTCGTGCCGACCGTCGGAGCGCCCCGCCGGCCGGTACGGCGACGTCGTCACCTATCCGCTGGTCGACGAGGACAGGATCGCATTCCGCCTCCGCGCCCGCGCCGAGCCCGCTTTGACTCTCCAGCTCGCTTATGGCGGCTCGCTGATCTCGCGCCACCGCCCCTTCGGTCCGCGCATCGCCCGCGGCGGCCCGGGTGAGCTTGCGCGCCATGTGGCCCAGGCGATGGACTGGTCGGTGCAGCGCCGCGGCCGCGACAGCGCGCTTGCCCGCCTCGACGTCGAGCTGACCCTAGACCGGCAGATCCAGGCGACGGCCGAACGCGAGCTGACCGCTTATGCGGACAACCTGCTACAACAGCTCGGGCGCGACACGCAGGATCTGTTTCCAGCCGCGGTAACGGTCATGGATGCGGCCAATGGCGAGCTGCTCGGGCTAGCGAGCTTTCCCGATCCGGCCCGCCTCACGAGCGGGGAAAGGCAGACCTCCTCGCTCGCGCGCAACCAGAATTTCGTCGCTTTGCCGATCGGTTCGGCGGCGAAAGTGCCGATCAGCGCCGCGATCCTCAGCCGTTTTCCGGACCTGCGGAACCTCTGCATCCTCGCCACCACGACCGACGCCGAAGGCAAGAGGCGAATGCACGAGGTGCTCGGCATCGGCCTGCCCTATCCGATCGGCGACACGGTGACGGGCGGCCAGGTCGATTTCGATCGGTTCGTCCGCAATTCGAGCAATCGCTACGGCGCCGCGCTGATGGCGTTGGCCGCGGCCCGCATCGATCAGGCGGCCGACCGCGCCGGTCGCTTCGTGCCGTTGCGTCCGCGGGCGGGCCGGCCGCTCCTGCCCCATGACGCCTTCTCGATGCGGAGGGCGGCCGAGGGCTGCCCGGGGAGCATGAGCTACGCCGCCGTTCCGCAATATCTGTTCCTGCCGCTTCCCGGTCGAGCCCCGCTTGGGCCCCGTTTCTACCAGGGGGTCGAGGGCCTGCCGATGGGGCTGCGCAGCGTCCAGCACGGACGGCCGAGCTGGATCGACTGGTTGCGCCAGTCGTTCAACCTTGCGGCCGTCGCGGGCGATCCGCGGCCGACCATTTACGATCCCTTGGTCTGGCAGCCGCTGATCGGCAGCGGCGGCGACGGCCAGATCGATCGCTATTTCGCCGCCATATCTCCCGACCGCGAACGCTTCGGCTTGGGCGCCGCGCACGACCTTCGCGAATATCTGATGGTGATGCTAGGGGGCGGCAATGCGCGCTGGACGACGGTCAAGCTGGCGGAGGCTTATGCGCGCGTGGTGATGGCGCGCGAGATCAACGCCCGGCTCGTGCGCGGCGAGGGCGAAAGCCGCCAGCCCATTCCTTATTGGCCGATCCGTCCCGCCGCTCGTCAGGCCCTGTTGTCGGGGATGAGGCAGGTCGGGCGGACCGGCGGGACCGGCGGCGCGCTCGAAGCGGTCCGGGCGGCGCTCCCGGTGCCGGCCGGGCAGGAGATCAGGCTGTTCGCGAAGACCGGGACTCCGAGCCTCGATGAGCCGATTCGCTCCCAGATCAACGCGCTGATCAACCGGCTGATCCAGAGCCGCGTCCTGGCGCTCGGCGCCGATTCCTATCTCGTCGTTCCCGCCGGCGCGGGCGAGGCGCCGGCGCGGGCGCTGGCGCGGCTCGCGACCGATCGCCGCCTCGTCTATGACGAAGCCGACACGCCGGCGGTGCTGGTGGCGATGCAGCGGATCAACGGAATGCGCCGGCGCGGCCATGACGGGGGGCTGCTCTTCGATGCCGGCAACCGGCTTACCGGCATCCTTGCCGACGGCACCCGGCGCCGCACCAACGAAGCAGCGGAAGGCGGCGTCCTTGCAGTGGTGATCGGCCGCTATTGCAGCGCCGACACGCGCTCCCTGGCACCGCGACGGGCCCTGTCGATCGTCGTCAACGTCCAGGCGCGGACCGTTCGTGGAGGGAATGGCGATGCCCGGTCCGGGCCCAATCCCGCGGTCGATGTGGCCGGTCGGCTCTTAACTCTCGACGGGGCGTTGGCCGCTTGGCTGCTCAGCGATCCGGATGGGGCGCCGCGATGCTGAAGCTGATGCCCAAGGCGGCGCCCGCGCCCGCGCCGCGAAAGGCCCCGCGCCCATGGCTGCTGGCGGTCCTGCAATTGCCGATCGTCGTTGTCCTCGCCGTCTTGCTTCTGCGCGCCGATCCGGCTTCGGAGCAGCCGGCGCCGGCGCTCAAAGCGACCGGCATTCGCTATCAGGTCCGCGCCGACGCTTGGCCGCGGGGGACCAGCCTGCGCCTGCTCGCCGACCGCTATGGCGGCGACCTGGCGGCGATGCGTGCCCTCAATCCGCCCGGGGCCGGCTGCGCGAATCCCGAGGCCCGGATCGAACCCGGCGACGTCGTCACGATCGCCTTTTCCTCCCAGAATGCGGAATGCGACGATGGCGGTCTTGCCCCATCCCCCGACAATAGTGAGGGTTAGCGCGACGATGCCCCGCGACACGCTGCACTCCCTCGACCCGGGCGAACCCGGACCCGCCATGGCTGAACCCCATTTCCGCGATGATCCGTGGCTGAAGCCAGGGCGCGGCGGCCGGGCGAAGGCGACCGCCATCGCGTGAGGCCGAGTTCCGCGAGTGGCTGAGCCAGCGGCGCTGGCGCGGGAAGCCCCTGAAGCCTGGCATGATCGACGGCCGCGCACGGCGTATCGCACGCGTTCCACAGGCGCTCCAGGCGCTCGGCTTTGACGAACGCGATCTCGATGCCGTCCACGCGCATCGGCTAGCCCGCATTGATGGAAAGGCTGAAGGCGATCGTTGACAACTGGCAATCGAACCAGCCGGCAGGCCGAGCGATCACGCCCCGGGCGCCGGACCCGAGTCGGCAGCTCACCAATGTCTATTACGCACTGCGGCAGTACGGCTTTTTCGCCGACGGTAAGGATCCGAATTACGGCGCCGAGGAGGACGTCGGCGAGCCCGCCGAAATCAATGCGGATGCCCTGGAAGCCCTCAAGACCAGCTTTCTGGCGAAGTTCCCGGATTTCGAGAGCGGCGGCGGCTTCCCCGGCGCGAGCGGCTACCATCCCGAGGAAGATGAATATAAGCGCACGCTGATCGCGAAGGTCCATGACCTGCTGGCCGAATCGCCTCTCGACACAACCGCCTTGGGCGACGCCGCTGAGCGAACGCTCGCAGGAGTTCGGGCTTGGGACTATGGCTGGCAAACGGGCGGGCAATATGGCGCGGGTTCGGTCTATGGCCACGACAATCGGTATACTCGCATATGGATCGCTCATCGACGATCCGGGCGAGGAGATCGAATCCCGAACGATTGATAAGACCCCGGGGATCACGACCCCTTTCCACGTTGAGTTCGCGCGCTCCAGCAGGAAACGTGGCGGCGGACCGACGTTGGTCCCGGTCGAGATCGGAGGTGCGCAGGTCAAGGCGATCATCTACCGACTGGACACCACTGAGGGTGATGCAGCCGACATGCTTTACCGTCGCGAAATCGGTGAAGTCGGCGGCGACAGGCGCTATCAGCCGCCTGCCGCAGGAAGAAGGAACGCCGTGCGGATAGATCGGATCGACGATCTGGCAGGGCATGGGCCGACACTGTACGCCCGCCTGGGCGCAAACATCGATCCTTTGACGTCTGACCGGCTGGCGGATCTGGCCATTGAGAGCACCCGGAGGGTCTCGCTCGGTGCAGACGGCATTAGCTATCTTCTCAACGCCAAAACGGCTGGAATCGTCACATCGCTCTCAGCCGCCTATGAACGAGCCATTCTGGATCGCCTAGGCGCTCCCGATCTCGAGCATGCCCTCGACCGACTGAAATCCCAGCCCTGACCCCAACTCGATCGCGTCCCCTCAGCAGCCGCCAAGCACCTTCTCGAAGCGCGGATCGCGGCGAAGAGCCCTGAAGGCTTCGAATGCCTCCTGCTCGTCGTCACCCTCCGTCCGAAGAGAGGCTAGGATTTCCGCTTGCCGGGGCTCCGCGATCGCGCCGTAGTTTCGGAAGGTGGTCAGGACGTCATCATGGGCGAGGTTCTGCGACCAGGCTTTGAGCTCCTCGGGCGTGCGACAGATCTGCTGCCCCAGCTTTGCCAGCGTCGAGCGAACCGTATGCGGTGAGAAATAGGGCTGGGAGGCCGCGAAGGCCTTGGCGAAGGCATCACGCACCGGGTCGGGGGTCGCCCAGTGCTCACGCGAGAGGCCTTCCGTATGGAAATGGCGGGAGGCGCCGACCAGCTGGCGCGTCTTCGGGAAGAGGGGGTCCTGCTCTCCCAGCAGCAGCTTGCCCCGCAGGAAGTCGACATAGGCCAGGAACATCTCGCGAATGTCGTCGCCAACGGGGAACCAGAAGGCCGTGAAGGTCTTTCCGAACTTAGTCGACACCTCCGTCGCGTCGAAGTCGATGCCCAGACGATCCGCGCGGACATGCTTCAACTTGAGCGTCGTCAGCGCCTTCACCCGGGATCCGGTAAGGAGAGTGCAGCACAGGATCGCTCGGTCCCGCTTCTCCAAGTCGCTCCCGGCTGGCATGGCGCGAATGACGTGCTGCATCTGCTCGAGCGTTGGCGCCGGTTTCGGCGGCCGGTCGCGCACGATCTGCACGTCGCGGTTCGAGAGGTTGAAGTACTGGACATCGCTGAGGCGGATCTTCGTCCGAAAGCCGTCCTGCTCTGCGAGCCAGGTGAAGAAGCGCTGGAGGGGGAGAAGCTTGCCGCGAACGGTCGAGCGACTGCTCAGTTCGGCAGCGCGCCGGCCACCGTTCGCCAGCAGGCTCTTCTTGAAGGAGATCGCGTCGTTGGAGCGGAACTTCCCAAAGTCCTTGAAGCTGGTGAACCGCTCAAATTCGAAGATGGCCCGCAGCACATTGTCGATGGTGGCGGGAGCCAGGCCTCGGGCCTCTTTCATGTGACGAATGTATCTGCGCTTGACGATCTCGTTCTTGGGGTTGGCTTGGGTCATGACATCGCCCCTTCGAATTGTTCGGTACGAGGAGCGCGGCGAGCTTCCGGAATCGGTATCGTCTCGTCCTCGCATCGTACCTTCAGGTCCCCGAGCGCCTCTTCGAGCGAAGAGAGACGGACCCGCCTGAAGATGCGCTTGCCGGTCCGCGGGCAGCCGCCGATCAGGTCTCCGCTGGTCGCGCTCCGCCGCACCAGATCCACGATCCCATCCGCCGGGACGACGTTGGACCGGCAGGCGATGGAGTGGATCTCACCCGGCTCCAGCGGCTGCCGCGGTTGAATCCGCGCTTCAAGAAAAGCGACGATGTCGGCCGCAGCGAAGAGATAGGGCCAAGTGCCGGGCAGCGGTCGCAGCCCGTCGCGCGTCCAAGTCCTCACCGTGCCTATGTTGATGCGGAGCGTGTCGCAGAGCTCGAGCGCGGTGTAGCTCCTGTGCTGCTTGATGCGCCGGAGGTCGTGCCGGCGAGACACTAGCAGCTCCGCTCGATCAGCCCTCGGATGTCCTCGACCCGCCAGGCCGTGACCCGCGGGGCGAGCTTCACCGAGGCCGGATAGCGGCCCGCCCGTACCCCGGCCCACCAAGTCGACTTAGAGACCGGGATCACGCGCAGGACGTCGCGCAGGCGCACGAAGCCGGTCTCGGGGAGGGTAAACTGGTCGGCCATCTTTGCGCCTCCTTGGAGCGCTTCACATTGCGATGGCCGACTGGGTCCTACGGACTCGAGATTCCGTCAGGGTGGCCAATGTCGAAATTGACTACCCTCCTCGGGTCTTCTTGTGCATGCGGCGCACGTTGTCGGGGCTCATGCCAAGCTTGTCGGCAACTCGCTCTACGGCGATCTCGTAAGTTGTCACTGCACCCCGCTCGGCGGGCGTCTCGGCCTCGACTTCCTTCTTCGCTCGCTCCAGCTCCCACAAAACATGGTCGTCCCGTTCGAACTCGCGCAGGCGGTTGCGTTGGCGGGCGAGCCTGCCTCCGAAGGCTTGGTCGAGGGAATTGGTCTCTTCGTCCATCAGGAGCAGGAAGCGCTGTGCCAACGCTTCCAGGACGTGCCTCGGGACCAAGCGGGCTTGGGTGCCGTCCGACCGAAAGCATTGCAGATAGGTGCTGATGATCGTCACCGGCGAGCCCTCGAACATCTTCTTCTGAGGTTCGATCTCGTGCGCGAAGACCAGCAGCGGTTCCATTTCCTCGGCCATTGCGGTTCGCCTCCTCGTCAGCGTCGTGGCAGGCGCAGCAGTTGTTCCGCCGGTTCGAGCCCGTCGAGCAGCGCATCAGCCCATTCCTGCGCGATCTCGCGCCGCCGCTCCATGTAAGCGGCGCGGTTGTAGGCGCCCTCGACCTTGTTCGCCGGGATATGGGCGAGCATCAGATCGATGATCGCCCGGTCCCCCGCGCGACCGGCGCGCTCGGCGCGCTCGTTCATGATTGTGGAGAAAGCGGCGCGCCAGCCATGCGGGACGTGGCGCCCATGATAGCCGCAGCGGTTGTACAGATAGCCAATCGCATTCTCGCTCATCGGTCGATGACCGTGGCGCGCGCTCGGGAAGACCAGCCGATAACGCCCGGTCAGCGGTCGGATCGCGACCAAGGCTTCGACGGCCTGCCGGGCAAGCGGTACGAGGTGCTCAAAGGTCTCGTCGTCCTTGCGGTTGAGAACCAGCTTCATTCGATTCGAGGGAACCCGCCAGAGCGGCGCATTGGCGGCTGCGGGGTCGGGCGAACTCCAATCGATTCCTTCGAACTCTTCCCAGGTCGCACCACGGAGCACCGCCGGTCTGACGGCGGTAAGCGCCAGCAACCGCGAGGCGACTTTGGTCACTGGGCTTGCGCCCGAAGCCTCGACGGTCGTGAGAAGGCTGCGGAGCCCGTCGATCTCGGCGACGCCGGGTTGCTTCGTCCGCTTGCGGGCAGGCTTCATCGCCTTCGCGACCATTGCGGCCGGATCGCTGCCGCAAATGCCTTCCGAGATGGCGTGGACGAAGACCGCCGACATACGCTGACGCACTCGTTTAGCGGTCTCGAGTGATCCCCGCGCCTCAATCTTGCGAAGCGAAGCGAGCACGAGCGGCGCGTCGATCTGGCGGAGCGGAACCGCGCCCAACGCGGGGAAGATCTCGTGCTCCAGGCTTCTCAGCACATCACCGGCATGGACCGACGCCCAGCGCGATTCGTGCATGGCGTGCCAGCGCCGAGCCACGCTCTCGAAGGTGGCCTCATGGTCAGCCGCCGCGGCGAGGCGCCGCTTGGTTTCCTCAATTGCGGGATCGCGATGGTCGCGCATCAGCCGCTTGGCCTCGTCGCGCTTATCGCGCGCCTCCGTAAGCGAGACGTCGGGATAGGGGCCGAAGACCAGACGCTTCTCCTTGCCGGCGAAGCGATATTTCATTCGCCAAGAGCGGTAGCCTTTGGTGGTGACGAACAGATAGAGGCCGCCGGAATCGGCGAGCTTGTAATCCTTGTCCCTGGGCTTGGCCTGCCTCGCCTTTAGATCGGTGAGCATCGATGCCCCCAATTCTGCGGAGCGATGCCCCGCCTCTGCCCCCAAATGCCCCCGGATCGGAATGTCCCGGGTTGGACGGCGTTGGACAGGGTCTAGGTCATAAATGAAGGAAATACTAGCTTTTCTGGACCGGAGAGGTCCGTATCGGGCTAGGAGGTGGCGGAGCGGGAGGGATTCGAACCCTCGATACGGTTTTGCCGTATACTCACTTTCCAGGCGAGCGCCTTCGACCACTCGGCCACCGCTCCGCATGCACTGGAAGGCGCCCCTCTAATTGGGGGCGCGCCGCAGGGCAAGCTAGCGCAGCAGCGCTTCGATCCGCCCCGCCAGCGCGATGTCCTTGGCGGTGACGCCGCCCGCGCTGTGCGTCGAAAGCAGGATGTCGACACGGTTCCAGACGTTCGACCAATCGGGATGATGATCGGCCTTTTCGGCCTCGAGCGCGACCCGGGTCATGAAGGCGAAGGCGGCGCCGAAATCGGCGAATTCGAAGCGCTTCGCGATGCCGTTGCGGCCCGCGTCGTAGGTCCAGCCCGGCAGATCCGCCAAAGCCTCGTCGCGCTCGCGCTCGGTCAGCACCTCTTCCTCCTTGGGCTCGCCCCCTCTATGTCGCCTATCGATGGGGACGGGTCAAACCTTCGCGCCCGACGCGGCCGCGCTCGAGCGGCTCGCCGAAGCGGCGATCGCGCGGCTGCCGGAGCGGTTCCGCCGCCATCTCGCCAACGTCGTGCTCAGGATCGAGGATTTCGCCGACGATGCGGTGCTGGCCGAATTGGGCATCGAGGATCCGTTCGATCTCACCGGCCTCTATTCGGGCCGCTCGCTCGACAGGCAGGACAGCTGGGTCTCGGGCGAGCTGCCGCCGATGATCCATCTCTATCGCCGGCCGCTGCTCGACGAATGGGTGGAGAGCGGGGTCGGCCTCGAAGCTTTGATCACCCATGTCATCGTCCACGAAATCGGCCACCATTTCGGCTTTTCCGACGCCGACATGCACGCGATCGAGGACCAGGCCGGATGAGCCTGCTGGCGCTGGACGATGTGGCGTGCGCGCGCGGCGGCCGCCTGCTGTTCGAAGGGCTCGGCCTCGTCCTCGCCGCCGGCGAGGCGGCGCTGGTCACCGGGCCGAACGGCGCCGGCAAGTCGAGCCTGATCCGGCTCGCGGCGGGCCTGTTGCGGCCGGCCGCGGGGACGGTGCGCCGCGCCGAGGCGGCTTTGGCCGACGAGCGGCTCGCGCTCGACGAGCGGCAGCGGCTCGGCGACTCGCTCGCATTCTGGGTGGCGCAGCCCGCGCCCGGCATTGAAGCGATGGGCCTGGCCCAGCTCGTCCAGGTGCCGGTGCGGATGCTTTCGGCCGGCCAGCGCAAGCGCGCGGCGCTGGCCCGGGTCGTCGCCGGCGGCGCGCCTCTGTGGTTGCTCGACGAGCCGGCGAACGGCCTCGACGATGACGGCCGGGCGCGGCTCGAAGCGGCGATGGCGGCGCACCGGGCGGCGGGCGGGGCGATCCTCGCCGCCACCCACCAGCCGCTCGCCCTGCCCGGCGCCAAAAAGGTGGCGCTCGGATGATCGCCCTGATCCGGCGCGAATTGCGGGTGGCGGCGGCCGGCGGCGCTGCGCTGCTGCCGCTGATCTTCTTCCTCCTGGTCGCCACCCTCTTCCCGTTCGCGGTCGGGCCGGACGGGCCGCTGCTGGCGCGGACCGGCGGCGGCGCGCTATGGATGGCGGCCTTGCTCGCCGCGCTGCTGCCGGTCGAGCGGCTGATCGAGCCGGACCGGGCCCAGGGCGTGCTCGACCAGCTCTTCCTGCGCGGCCTCGGCGAGGAGAGCGTCGCCGCCGCCAAGCTGATCGGCCACTGGCTGAGCTTCGGGCCGCCTTTGATGCTCGCCGCGCTGCCCGCGGCGGCGCTGATGAAGCTGCCGCAGGACGTGCTGATCCGGTTGGAGCTCGGGCTGCTGATCGGCACGCCGGGGCTCGCCGCGCTCACCCTCGGCGTCGGCGCGCTGACCGCGGGCCTGCGCCGCGGCGGCGCGCTCGCCGGCCTGCTGATGCTGCCGCTCGCCGTGCCGTTGCTGATCTTCGGCGCCGGCTTCGTCGAGCGCGGCAACGAGACCGGCGCGCTGCACCTGCTCGGCGCGGTCTCGCTCCTCCTGCTCGCCGGCGCCCCGTTCGCGGCGGGCGCCGCGATCAGGGCGAGCCGGGACTAAAGCGACCAGCGCGCGAAGATCGCTGTCGGCAGGAGCAGCCCCCTTGCTTCCTCGCGCACCGCCATGTCGCCGCATTCGACGCGGCCGCCGAGATCGCCGAGCGCCTGGCTCAGCAATTCGCCGATCGCCAGCGCCGACATGCGCACCGCATAGACGGTGAGGACGAGGAAGCGGCTGTCGGCGGAGAGCAATTTGCGGCAGTCGGCGACCAGCCCGGGCAGGCCCTCCTCGAGCCGCCAGATCTCGCCCGCCGGGCCGCGGCCGAACTTGGGCGGATCGAGGATGATGCCGTCATAGCGCCGCCCGCGCCTTACCTCGCGCGCGGCGAACTTGGCGGCGTCGTCGACCAGCCAGCGGATCGGCCTCTCGGCCATGCCGGAGAGCGCGGCATTGGCCTTGCCCGCCTCGACCGACTTCTTCGAAGCGTCGACATGGGTCAGCCGCGCGCCCTTCGCCGCCATGGCCAGCGTGCCGACGCCGGTATAGCCGAACAGGTTGAGCGCCTCGGCGCCCTCGTCCAGCCGCGCGCGCATCCACTGCCATTGCGGCGCCATGTCGGGGAAGAAAGCGAGGTGGCGGAAGGGTGTCGCCTGGGCGCGGAACCGCACCTCCTCCCAGCCCAATTCCCAGCCCTCGCTCGGCACCGGGCGAGCGAATTGCCAGCGCCCGCCGCCCTCTTCGTCGGCGCCGGGGATGAACTCCCCATCCGCGTCCCACCTCGCCGCGGCCGGCGCCCACAGCGCCTGCGGCTCGGGCCGGACGAAGCGGTAGCGGCCGTAGCGCTCGAGCTTGCGCCGGTCGCCCGAATCGACCAGCCCGTAATCGGCCCAGGGCTCGGCGATCAGGGTGGAAAGGTTCATCGCGCTGCCGGGGTGACGGCGGCGTTCACGCCGCCTTCGCCAGCTTGCCGCCAACGCTGGCGACGGCGCGCGGGCCGGCGAGCATGCGATTGCCGGCCGCCCTGACCTCGTCCAGCGTCACCGCATCGAGCCTCACGACGATCTCGGCCGGCTCGACCAGCCGGCCCTCGCGCAGCAGCCGGGTCGCGACATAGCTCGCCTGGCCCCAGCAGCTTTCCAGGCTCATCATCATCCCCGCCTTGGCGAGCGCGCGGGCGCGGTCGAGCTCGGCCGGCGTGATGCGCGCGGCGGCGTCGGCGAGCACGCGTTCGGCCTCGGCATGGGCCCAGTTGAGCTGATCGCTGGCGCAGGCGAGATAGACCCAGAACATGCCGCAATCGCTGTAGCTCTGCGCCGCCGCGGAGACGGTGTAGGCGAGCCCTTGGTCCTCGCGCAGCGCCTGGAACAGCCGCGACGAGGCGCCGGTGCCGGCGACGTCGGCGAACAATACGGCGGCATTGGCGTCGGCGTCGTTCCAGGCCGGCGCCGGCATCGCGAAGGCGAGATGGGCCTGGCTGCCCTTGCGCCGCTCGGCGCGGCGGCCGCCGGCGAAAAGACCGGGCTCGGGCGGGGCGGCGGCGTGGGCCCCCATGTCGCCGAACGCGGCCGCGGCGAGATCGACCAGCCGCGCATGTTCGAGCTTGCCCGCCGCGACCAGGATCAGCCGGTTGGGCGCATAATGGTCGGCGAGCCAGGCGTGGAGGTCGTCGACCTCGACCCCCTCCACGCTCGCTTCGTTGCCGAGCACCGACCGTCCCATCGCCTGGCCTGGGAAGGCCGCTTCCTGGAGATGGTCGAAGACGAGGTCGCCGCCAATGTCGCGCGCTTCCCAGAGCTCCTGGATCACCACCTTCTTCTCGAGCTCGAGATGCTTGGCTTCGAAATGCGGCCGGCGCACGAGATCGGCGATCAGCCCGACGCCCAAAGGCAGATCCGGCGCCAGCAGGCTGGCATAGAAAGCGGTCAGCTCGCGGTCGGTCGAGGCGTTCAAATCGCCGCCGACATCCTCGACCGCCTCGCTGATCTGCCGCGCCGAGCGCCCGCCCGCGCCCTTGAACACCATATGCTCGAACAGGTGGGCGACGCCGTTCAGCCGCGCGCTCTCATGGCGCGAGCCGGTCTCCGCATAGAGGCCGACCGCGACCGTCTCGACGCTCTGCATAGGGCGGGTGGCGACGCGCAGGCCGTTGGCAAGGGTGGTGAGCTCCATCATCGAGGGCGGATTTAGGCGCTCACGGCTCCGGCGGCAAATCCTTGCCGCGCTTGCTCAGCGCGAGCAGGTAAATGATGGCCGCGGCGGCGGCGAAGAAGAACCATTGCCAGGCGTAGAGGCGATGATTGTTGGGGATGGATACGATCGTCGCGGGCGCGCTCGGCGTCAGCGGTGGGATGGCGGTGGCCGCGGCGAGAATGATCGGGCCGTCCTCCCCGACCGCGCCCAGGCGGCCCGCGACGATGCCGCTGAGGGACAGGCGGCGGGCGGCGTCGGGACGGTTGGCCCAGCCGGCATTGATCCGGATGCGCCCCGCCAGCCCCTCGGCGCCCGGGCGGCACGGGACGAGATAGACCTGGCCCACCGCATCGCCGGCGCTGCGCCCGGCGCGGACCTCGGGCTCGGCGTCGCGGGCGTCGCAGGTGATCAGCGCTCGGCGGAAGGCGAGGGGGGGAAAAGCCGCTGGCGCATTGTCGAGCAGCGGATCGAGGTCGAGTGCGGGCATGGTCGATGCGACCGCATAATCGGCGAGCAGGCGCTCCTTCCATTCGGCGCGCCGCAGCTGCCAGACGCCGAGGCCGATCATGGTCGCGACCACGAGCGCGACGACGATCGTGGGAATGAGCGGCCACCGCCTCATTCGCGGTCCTGCATGCGGCCTTCGCGGGCGCGGTGCCGATATTCGAGCGCGAGCAGCAGCGCCTTGGCGACCCGCAGCAGGCCGATGGTGAGGAATGCGGCCAGCGGCACCCAGAGCAGCACGTGCAGCCACCAGGGCGGCGACGCGCCAAGCTCGAGCGCGATGGCGAGCGCCACGACGATGCCGCCGACGATGAAGATCAGGAAGGCGGCGGGCCCGTCGCCGACGTTGAAGCCGGCGAAATCGAGCCCGCAGGCGCGGCATCTGGGCGTGAAGGTGGCGAGGCCCGCGAACAAAGTCCGGTTGCCGCAGCTAGGGCAGAGGCCGCGCAGCGCGACGGCTTGAAGCGAAGGCTCTTTCATCTCGTCACCCCAGCGCAGGCTGGGGTCCAATCGGAATCGGTGTCGCCAAGGCCGCTTGGATGCCAGCCTTCGCTGGCATGACGGGGTTCGCCGAACGTCTAGTGATACGCCGCGCCCCAGCCGCCCCAGACGTAGATGCACAGGAACAGGAACAGCCAGACCACGTCGACGAAATGCCAGTACCAGGCCGCCGCCTCGAATCCGAAATGCTGCCGCGGGGTGAAATGGCCCTTATAGGCGCGAACCAGGCAGACGATCAGGAAGATAGTGCCGACGATGACGTGGAAGCCGTGGAAGCCGGTCGCCATGAAAAAGGTCGACGAATAGATGTTGTCGGTGAAGCCGAACGGCGCGTGGGCGTATTCATAGGCCTGGATCGAGGTGAACAAGAGGCCGAGCCCGATCGTCGCCCACAGCCCCTTGATCAGCCCGTCGCGGTGGTTGTGGATCAAGGCATGGTGGGCCCAGGTGACGGTGCAGCCCGAGCAGAGCAGGATCAGCGTGTTGAGCAGCGGCCAGCCGAACGGATCGAGCACGTGCATGCCCTCGGGCGGCCAGACGCCGCCGACGCTTTCCGCGCCGGAGGGGAAGAGCGAGGCGTTGAAATAGGCCCAGAACCAGGCGACGAAGAACATCACTTCCGACGCGATGAACAGGATCATGCCGTAGCGCAGGTGGAGCTGGACTATCGGCGTATGATCGCCGCCATGCGCCTCGCGGATCACGTCGGCCCACCAGCTGAACATGGTGAAGGCGACGCCGAGCACGCCGGCGATTATCACATAGGTGCCGGTCGGATTGCCGTGCATCCACATAACCAGCCCGCCGAACATGGCCAGCGCCGACAGCGCGCCGACCAGCGGCCAGATGCTGGGATTGACGATATGATATTGGTGGGTCTTCGCTCCGGCCATCTCGCGTCCTTCGTTTCGTCCGTGGGTCTCTAACTTCCGCTGCCGTCCCGGTCCACTGGGTAAAAGGTGTAGGAAAGGGTGATCTCGCTGATGCCGCGCGCGTCGGGATCGTCCATGATCCTGGGGTCTACGTAGAAGACGACCGGCATCGACACCTCCTGGCCCGGGCGCAGCGTCTGCTCGGTGAAGCAGAAGCACTGGACCTTGGTGAAATATTGCCCGGCCTGGCTCGGCGTCACGTTGAAGGTGGCGGTGCCGGTGACGGGGCGGTCGGAAAGGTTGCGCGCCTCGTAGAGCGCGATGTTGCGGGCGCCGACCGCGACGTCGCGGCGGGCGTCGACCGGCTCGAACCGCCAGGGCAAGGCGCGCGACGTGTTGGCGTCGAAGCGGACCGAGATCATCCGCCCGGTGGCGCCGGGGGCCTCGCCGCCAACGGCCATCCGCGTCGTGCCGCCGAAGCCGGTGACCTGGCAGAAGATCCGGTAGAGCGGCACGCTGGCGAAGGCGAGGCCGGTCATGCCGCAGACCAGCAAGGCGGCGAGCAAAGCGGTGCGCGTCTTGCGCGTCATCCCGAGACGCTCATCTTGGTGATGGTGATCGCATAGACCAGTACCACGAAGGCGGCGAGCAGCACCGCCAGGATGATCGCCCGCGCCTTCTGACGGCGGCGGATCTCGCGCTCGTCGGAACCGGTCATAGCCAGCGGTCGATCACCAGCGCGCCGAACAGGGCGAAGAGATAGACGATCGAGAAGGCGAAGAGCTGCTTCTCGGGCTTCATCGCCTTTGGCTCGGTGGCCCGGTTGGCGAGCACGCGCAGCGCCAGCGCCAGGAAAGCGAGGCTCAAGGCTGCGGCGGCCAGGCCGTAGACCGGTCCGGCGAGGCCGAGCGCCCAGGGCGCGACGGCGGCCGCGGCCATCGGCAGAGTGTAGAGCAGAATCTGGATCCGCGTCGCCCGCGCGCCGGCGACGACCGGCAGCATCGGCACGCCGGCGGCCGCATAATCGGAACGGACGAACAGCGACAGCGCCCAGAAGTGCGGCGGCGTCCACAGGAAGATGAGCGCGAACAGGAGCAGCGGCAGCGTCGCGACGTCGCCGGTGACGGCGGCCCAGCCGATCAGCGGCGGGAAGGCGCCCGCGGCGCCGCCTATGACGATGTTCTGCGGCGTCCGCCGCTTCAGCCAGATCGTGTAGATGAAGACGTAGAACAGGATCGAGACGGCGAGGATCGCCGCGGCCAGCCAGTTGGTCGCGACGCCCATCAAGAGTACCGAGAAGAAGGACAGGCCGACGCCGAAATGGAGCGCGGTCTGCCGGTCGAGCCGGCCGGCGGGCAGCGGCCGCGCGGCGGTGCGCTTCATCAATGCGTCGATATCGGCTTCATACCATTGGTTGAGCGCCGCCGCGGCGCCCGCGCCCAGTGCGATGCAGAGGATGGCGGTGAAGGCGAGCACCGGATGGATCGGCCCCGGCGCCACCAGCAGGCCGCATAGGCCGGTGAAGACGACGAGCGTCATCACCCGCGGCTTGGTGAGCGCGAGGAGGTCCCGCCAGTCGGCGGGGAGGGCGGTCGGATGGTCGAGCGTCGTTGTCGTCATAATCCGCTTTTCGTCACCCCAGCGACGGCTGGGGTCCATGCTGACTCCGCTTGGATGCCAGCCTTCGCTGGCATCACGAATGTCTGTTCCTCGCCGTCAGTCCACCTTCGGCAGCGTCTCGAACTGGTGGTAGGGCGGCGGGCTCGACAGCGTCCATTCGAGCGTCGTCGCGCCCTCGCCCCACGGATTGTCCGGCGCCTTGCGGCCCGCGATCAGCGACCAGAAGACGTTGAGGAAGAAGAAGGCCATGCCGACGGCCATCAGGATGTAGCCGTAGGTGGCGACCCAGTTCCAGCCGGCATAGGCGTCGGCATAATCGGGGACGCGCCGCTGCATGCCGTCCATCCCCAGGAAGTGCATCGGGAAGAACAGCACGTTGACGCCGATGAAGAAGGTCCAGAAATGGAGCTGGCCGAGCAGCTCGTTATAGCTCTTCCCCCACATCTTCCCGAACCAGTAATACCAGCCCGCGAACAGTGAGAAGACCGCGCCCAGCGACAGCACATAATGGAAGTGCGCGACCACGTAATAGGTGTCGTGCATCACCGTATCGACGCCGGCATTGGCGAGGACGACGCCGGTGACGCCGCCGACGGTGAACATGAAAATGAAGCCCAGAGCCCAGAGCATCGGCGTCTGGAAGGTGAGGGACCCGCCCCACATCGTCGCGATCCAGGAGAAGATCTTGATGCCTGTGGGCACCGCGATCACCATCGTCGCGGCGGTGAAATACATCTTGGTGTTCACGTCCATGCCGACGGTGAACATGTGGTGCGCCCAGACGATGAAGCCGATCACTCCGATCGCGACCATCGCATAGGCCATGCCGAGATAGCCGAAGACCGGCTTGCGGCTGAACGTCGCGATCACCTGGCTGATCATGCCGAAGCCCGGCAGGATCATGATGTAGACCTCGGGATGGCCGAAGAACCAGAACAAATGCTGGTAGAGGATCGGATCGCCGCCGCCGGCCGCGTCGAAGAAATGGGTGCCGAAATTGCGGTCGGTGAGGAGCATGGTGATCGCGCCTGCGAGCACGGGGAGCGCCAGGAGGAGCAGGAAGGCGGTGACCAGGATCGACCAGACGAAAAGCGGCATCTTGTGCAGCGTCATGCCCGGCGCGCGCATGTTGAAGATAGTGGTGATGAAGTTGATCGCGCCGAGGATCGAGCTTGCGCCGGCGAGATGGAGCGCGAAGATCGCCATGTCGACCGAGGGGCCGGGCGAGCCGATCGTCGAGAGGGGCGCGTAGACCGTCCAGCCGACGCCGGCGCCGAGGCCGGTCCCGCCGGGCACGAACGAGGAGCCGAGCAGCAGGATGAAGGCCGGCGGCAGCAGCCAGAAGCTGATATTGTTCATCCGCGGGAAGGCCATGTCGGGCGCGCCGATCATGATCGGCACGAACCAGTTGCCGAAGCCGCCGATCATCGCCGGCATGACCATGAAGAACACCATGATCAAGCCGTGGGCGCTGACCAGCACGTTCCACATGTGATGCGCCTCGTCGATCGTCGCCGCCGGCATGCCGAGCATGGCGTGGAGCGAGTTCGCCCAGGCGCCGAGATACTGGATGCCGGGCTCGGCCAGCTCGGCGCGCATCAGGCCGGAAATGGCGCCGCCGATGATCCCCGCGGTGACCGCGAAGATCAGATAGAGCGTGCCGATGTCCTTGTGGTTGGTCGACATGAACCAGCGGACGAAGAAGCCCGGCTTGTGGTCGGCGTCGTGATGCGCCTCATGACGGTGCGGATCGGCCTCGAAATGGACGGCGTTCGCGGTGGTGTCGGTCATCTTGGTCTCGCCGCCTTAATTGCTGGGTGCGCTTTGATTGGTGGTGGCCGGCGCCTCGACGGCCGCGACCGTGTTCGAGGGGGCCGGAGTCGCCGCCGTGCCTTCCGAAGCGGCGACCGTCGGCGGCGCCGCGGCCGGCGCGACCGCTGGCCGCGCGCCCGGCATCGTACCGCCCTTGGAGGCGACCCAGGCGGCGAAGCGCTCGCGGCTCACCACCTCGACCGCGATCGGCATATAGCCGTGGCGGGCGCCGCACAGCTCGTAGCAGACGCCGTAATAGACGCCCGGCCGGTCGGCCCGGAACCAGGTCTCGTTGAGCCGGCCAGGCACCGCGTCGATCTTGGCCCAGAAGGCCGGCACGCCCCACGCGTGGACGACGTCGTTCGAGGTGACGATCACCTTCACCGTCGCGCCGACCGGCACCACCATCCGCTCGTCGACCGCGAGCTGGCGCGGCTCGCCCAGCGCCGCGACCTGATCGTCGGGAATCATGTTGGAAACCAGGCTCACGCCATGATCGGGATATTCATATTCCCAATACCATTGGTTGCCGATCGCCTTGACCGTGAGATCGGCCGCGGGCGGCGAATATTGGTGGGCGAGGAGCCGGATCGAGGGCACCGCGATGACGACCAGGATGAGCACCGGGACCAGAGTCCACAGCACCTCGAGCGTGGTATTGTGGGTGTTGCGCGACGGCGTCGGATTGGCGGCGCGCCGGTAGCGCAGGATCACCCAGGCGAGCAGCGCGAGCACGAACAGCGAGATGATCGTGATCAGCGGCACCAGGATGATATTGTGGAACCAGGCGGCCTCATGGCCGATCGGGCTGACCTGGTCCTGCAGCCCGTAGCGGCCGTCGGGCTGGCCGACGCCCGGGGTCGGGGCGGTGCGCGGGACGGCGGGCGCGGCCGGGGCCGCTACATTGGCCGCGGCCTCCTCGCCGGCGGCCGGCGCGGGCGCGGCGGCGGTCGGTGCGGGCGCCGCGGCCGTGGCGAGCGCCGCGGCGGGCGCCAGGCCGAGGGCGGCGGCAATGGCGATCAGCTTGGTGAGAGTCTTCATCTACGCCCCTGTGATCCGCCCGGCGGGCGGCTGGATTCGGGCGCCCCGGGGGCGCTTGCGGGCGCCTTATAGGCAGGGGAATACAGTCGCTCAAGCATGTTCGCCGCATGGCGGAACGCTTGAAGCCCCCGCTGCTGTTCCCTATCAATCGAGGGGCGATTTCGATGCGGGGAAAATGATGACCGAAGCCGAAATTCTGGCCGAATTCCGCGCCGCCGGGGCGCTGCTCGAGGGCCATTTCATCCTCTCCTCGGGCCTGCACAGCCCGTTTTACCTGCAATGCGCGCGGGTGCTGATGGACCCGGCCCGCGCCGCGTGCCTCGCCGCGGCGCTCACCGCTTCCATCCCGGATGCAATCCGCACCCGCATCGACGTCGTCGTCTCGCCGGCGATGGGCGGGGTCGTCATCGGCCACGAAATGGGCCGGGCGCTGGGCGTCGAGGCTATGTTCGTCGAGCGGCCGCAGGGCACGTTCGAGCTTCGCCGCGGCTTCCGCCTGGCGCCGCGCCAGCGCGTGCTGCTGGTCGAGGACGTGGTCACCACCGGCCTCTCCTCGCGCGAGGCGATGGGCGCGATCACGGCAGCGGGCGGCGAGGTGATCGCCGCCGCCGCTTTGGTCGACCGCTCCGGCGCCAAGGCCGATTTGGGCGTGCCCTTCTTCCCGCTGATCCGCCTCACCGTCCCCAGCTACGCCGAAAGCGAGCTTCCGCCCGATCTGGCCGCGCTGCCCGCCGAGAAGCCGGGGAGCCGGAAGGCGGCGTGACCGCCCGTCTCCGCCTCGGGGTCAATATCGACCATGTCGCGACGATCCGGAACGCGCGCGGCGGCGCCCATCCGGACCCGGTCCGCGCCGCCTTCGCCGCGGCGCAAGCGGGCGCCGACGGCATCACCGCCCATCTGCGCGAGGACCGCCGCCACATCACCGACGAGGATATCGACGCTCTGATGGCGACGCTCGAAATCCCGCTGAACCTCGAAATGGCGGCGACCGAGGAGATGCTGGCGATCGCACTCGCCCACCGCCCCCACGCCGCCTGCATCGTCCCGGAAAAGCGCGAGGAACGGACCACCGAAGGCGGCCTCGACGCCGCCGGCCAGCACAACCATCTCGCTTATTATGTCGACAAACTGGGCGCCGCGAACATCCGCGTCAGCCTGTTCGTCGAGCCCGACCCGGCCCAGATCGAGGCCGCGATCCGCCTCGGCGCGCCGGTCGTCGAGTTCCACACCGGCCGCTATGCGCACCTCGAAGGCGAGGAACGGGCCGCCGAGCTGCGCCGAATCGCCGACGCCGCCGCGCTCGCGGTCAAGAACGGCATCGAGCCCCATGCCGGCCACGGCCTCAGCTTCGACAACGTCCAGCCCGTCGCCGCGATTCCGCAGCTCGCCGAGCTCAATATCGGCCATTTCCTGGTCGGCGAGGCGATCTTCACCGGCTTCGAGGCGAGCGTGCGGCGGATGCGCGGCCTGATGGACGAGGCGCGGGGATGACCCGCCGCCGCCCCCCGACGGAGACTGGTCGTGAACGCACGCGGACTGACGGCCCCACCCGCGCGTCCGATGACAATGGTGGTGATACGACGCGAACCGCCGGCTCGCGCGACCCCGGACTCTATGCGGACCGCCTGGCCAAAGAGATTGCTGCCGAGCACGCCTTGGTCGCAGCACGGATGACCTGGAACCTCAGCTTTCAGGGATTGCTGTTCACGGCCATGGCCTTTGCCTTGGGTCAACAGCCGGGCGGCACGCTGCCGGACCGCCTGGCACTCCTGATCTATCTGCTGCCGCGCCTGGGAATCGCCGTCGCGCTCCTGTCTGCGGTGGGCGTATTGGCGGCCTATCTCCAGATCAATCGGCTCAAGCGTATCTGGCACTCGCGCACGGATGAGTTCGAGGCAGTAGCGCCAAGGCCATTCTCGCCCGGATGGGGCAGCGCGATGGGCCGGCTTCCGCCGGCAGGAATCACGGTCGCCCTCATTTGGTGCTGGACCGCGCTGCTGCTATGATCATCGGCCTCGGCTCCGACCTGTGCAACATCGAGCGCATCCGGAATTCGCTCGACCGGTTCGGCGAGCGCTTCGAGAAGCGCGTCTTCACCGAGATCGAGCGCGCCAAGGCCGAGCGCCGCCCGTTCACCCGCGCCGGCACCTATGCCAAGCGCTTCGCCGCCAAAGAGGCCTTCGCCAAGGCGGTCGGCACCGGCTTTAAGCGCGGCGTCTTCATGAAGGATATCGGCGTCGTCAACCTGCCGAGCGGCCAGCCGACGCTGGCGCTGACCGGCGGCGCTAAGGAGAGGCTTGACGCGATCACGCCTCCGGGCCACGCCGCCCGTATCCATTTGACGATGACCGACGATCATCCCTTCGCGATGGCCGTCGTGATCATCGAGGCAATATCCGAGGAGCATTCGTCTTGACCGATCCCGACCGCAACGACGCGGCCGAACCCCAGCCGGAGCGGGAGGTCGCCGCCGCCCCCGCCGGCATCGACCCGAAGGAGCCTGCCACGCCCGCCGCCGCGCCGAAGAAGCCCGGCACCGACTGGTGGGGCGAAATCAAGGCGATCTTCTGGCTGATCCTCGCGGTGCTGGCGTTCCACTCCTTCATCGCCAAGCCTTTCTACATCCCGTCCGAATCGATGATGCCGGGGCTTTTGGTCGGCGACCGGCTGGTGGTCACCAAATATCCCTATGGCTGGTCATGGGTGTCGCCCAGCTTCCACGTATTGCCCCATTTCCAGGGCCGGCTGTGGGGCGAGCTGCCCGAGCGCGGCGACGTCGTCATCGTCACCCCGCCGGGCCAGAGCTCGGACTATATCAAGCGGGTGATCGGCCTCCCCGGCGACACGATCGAGCTGATCGACGGCACCGTCTACCTGAACGGCAACGCGCTGCCGCGCCAGGAGCGGCCGCGGACGATGATCCCGGTCGACGCCAACACGCCCTGCATGCCCGACCATTATGGCGATTTCCGCGTCCGCGGGCCGGACGGCGGCACCTATTGCAGCATGCCGGTGTTCCGCGAGACGCTGCCCAACGGCCGCTTCTACGACACGATCGACGTCGGCCATTCGCAGGGCGGCGACGATTTCGCGCGGATCAGCGTCCCCGCCGGCCATGTCTTCCTGATGGGCGACAATCGCGACCACAGCGCCGACAGCCGCTTCTCGATCGAGGAGCAGGGCCTCGGCGGTCCGGTCCCCTGGGAGAATATCGGCGGCCGCGCCGAGTTCATCACCTTCAGCCTCGACGGCAGCTCGGCCTATTGGAACCCGGTCAGCTGGTTCACCGCGCTGCGCGGCGGCCGCGCCGGCACCTCGCTTCACGCGGACCGGGCACCCGCCAGCCAGGCAGGCGCGCCGCCGCCACAACAGGAGTAAGGGGGATGAGCGACGAGCGGGGGGAGCGAGCCGGGCCGATCGAGCTGCGCGATCCGGTGATCCGCCACGAGCTGAAGCGGGCCAGCGTCTGGATCGGCCTGGTCCTCGCCGTCGCCGCATTGATCTTCCTCGCCCAGCCGCTGCTGCTCATCCTCGCCGGCATCGTGCTGGCCGCGATGCTCGACGGCGGCGCGCGCCTGCTCGGCCGCGTCCTGCCGATCGGCCGCGGCTGGCGCCTCGCCATCGTCACTTTGTCGGGGGTCGGCTTCGTCGTCTGGACGATCTATTTCGCCGGCACCGAGCTCGCCGGCGAGGCGGCGCGGCTGCGGGTGACGGTCACCGACCAGGTCAACCGCATCCTCGCCTGGGGCAATGAGATGGGCCTGGTCCAGGGCGGCATCCAGGTCGATCAGCTGGGCGGGCAATTGATGGGCACGCTGGGCCGGCTCGGCACCGCGGTGAGCAGCGCGCTCGGCGCGGTCACCTCGATGGTGATGATCCTGGTGATCGGCATCTTCATCGCGGTCGAGCCCAGGCTCTACCAGCGCGGCGTCGCCTGGATGCTGCCGCTGGAGCATCGCGACCGCTTCTACCGGACCGCGAGCCGGATGGGCTTCACCCTGCGCCGGCTGATGGCGGGCCGCCTGCTCGGCATGGCGGTCGAAGGCGTCGGCACCTGGCTGCTGCTGATGATCGGCGGCGTGCCGATGGCGGCACTGCTCGGCATCCTGACCGGCCTGCTCGCCTTCCTGCCCAATATCGGCGCGATCATCTCGGGCGTGCTGATCGTGCTCGCCGGCTTCTCGGTCAGCGTCGAGGCGGGCCTGTGGGCGGTCGGAGTCTACGTCATCGTCCAGGTCGTCGACGGCTATCTGATCGTCCCCTACGTCGCCAAGAAGACGGTCGACATGGCGCCCGCGCTCGTGCTCGGCGCGCAGCTGCTGTTCGGCGCCCTGTTCGGGCTGATGGGGCTGGCGCTCGCCGACCCGATCGTGGCGATGATCAAGACCGCGCTCGAGCAGAAATCGGTCGAGGACGAAGCCGACGCCGTGGCGGAGGCGAAGCCGAAACGGCGTGGCCGGCCGGCTTAGGGGCTTCCAGTCGTCACCCCGGCGAAGGCCGGGGTCTCGTGGAGACGTGCCGAGACTTCTTGTCCCCGGGATGCCGGCCTTCGCCGGTATGACGGGCTCAGCCTCGACAGGGTCTGCTCTAATTCCCGCGTCCCCGGCCCCGGCCCGGGCTGCCTTCCGGCGGTGCCGCGCCTTCCGGCGCTCCGGCGCCTCCCGGCGGCGCGGCGCCCTCGGGCCCGCCGGGCGCGCCGCCCTGCTGCTGCATCATCTGCTGCATCTGCTGCATCTGCCACATCCCCGCCGCGTCGGGGACGATGCGCAGCATCTCGATGTCGAACACCAAGGTGTCGTCCGCGTCGAACGGCGCGCCGGGCGGGATCCGGCCCGGGCCGTAGCCAAGATTGGGCGGGATCCAGATGCGATAGCGGCCGCCGGCCTGGGTCAGCTGCAGGCCTTCCTCGAAGCCGGCGATCAGCCCGACCGGCGGCGTCACCATCGGCTGGCCGCGCGAGGCGCTGCTGTCGAACGTCCGGCCGTCGGTCAGACGGCCTTCATAATGAAAGACGAGGACGTCGTTGGATGTCGCGCGCGGGCCCTCGCCGGCCTTGAGCACCTGATATTGCAGGCCGCTCGCGGTCGTCGTGCGCTGGAAGGGCGCGGTCGTCCACCAGGCGAGCGCCGCCGCGGCGAGGGTGAGCAACAAGAGCGCGATCCACAGCTTGAGCACGCTGCCCCGGGCGATCGGGCGAATTGGAACGGCGGTGACGGCGGACATGCGGCTTTTCCCCAAAACGACGACGGGCGGCGATGGTCTATCGCCGCCCGGTCATCCACTCAACCCGTCATCCCGGCGAAGGCCGGGATCCCAGGACGAAAAGTCACGGCTGTCTCCCTGAGACCCCGGCCTTCGCCGGGGTGACGGGAGACGGGTGACGGGGGGTCAGCGGACCCCGTCGCGCTCCGCCCGCTTGCGCTCGAGCTTGCGGGCGCGGCGGATCGCGGCGGCGCGCTCGCGGGCGCGCTTCTCCGACGGCTTCTCGTAATGACGGCGCAGCTTCATCTCGCGATAGACGCCCTCGCGCTGCAGCTTCTTCTTCAAGGCGCGCAGCGCCTGGTCGACATTGTTATCGCGAACGATGATTTGCATAAAAGC
>Ga0190265_10000260_pt1 | contig 44562 bp, 45 predicted proteins | sample Popmic124T_FD_133135 | JGI IMG/M metagenome (GOLD analysis project Ga0190265, IMG submission 133135) | Populus adjacent soil microbial communities from riparian zone of Indian Creek, Utah, USA - 124 T | ecosystem: Environmental > Terrestrial > Soil > Riparian zone | place: USA: Utah | collected... | reverse complement strand
TTTCCCTCTCTCCCGGTACCCTCCGGATTTGCGGGGGAGCTCCCGCCCGCGCGGTCATGGGGGCCGCGGCGGCGCGGTCCCCTGGAAAGGAGCCTTTCATGAGCTCATCGTCTCTCCGTCGCAGGATTTCGGTCCTTCTTCTCGCGCTGGTCCTGGCGGCGCCCTGGTCCCTGGCCGCCGAGCCTCGCTTCGAGCAGCGCGGGGCCGCTTGGAACCTCTTCGACCGCCTCTGGGGTGCCCTGACCTCCCTCTGGAGCGAGGCCGGCTGCACCCTCGACCCGAGCGGCAAGTGCCTGGGCGGCAACGTTGCCCCCATGGGGGATAATGGCTGCACCCTCGACCCGGATGGCCGCTGCCGGAGCCAAGGCTAGGTCCGTCTCCTGGGTTGGGGCCGGTCTCCCTGGCTCCGACCCGGGTCTTTCACGGTTTGCCGTTCCAGGTGGCGCACCCGCCGGAGATCCTCCAGCAGGCTCCTCGCCAACTCGACCGTGAGGGTCTCCGTCTCCACCGCCTTCTGGAACAGGGTCACCGTGGCGAGTGTCTCGCGGGCCACCCTCTGCTCCCGGAAGACCGGGACCAGCTCGCGGGCCAGCGTCTTGACCTCGGCCGTCCGCCCCTGCTCCCGGTAGAGCACGGCCATCTCCAGGGAGACGAGGGCGGAGTCGTAGGCGATCCGCCGGGCCAGGAACTCTCTACGCGTCTGCTCGAACATGGGTTCGGCCTCCGCGGGGCGGCCCAGCCCCCAGAGGATCCTCGCGTCGAGCCAGACCAGACGTACCAGGTCCAACCGCCTGCGGAGCCGGAGCGCCGACGCCTTCACCGCGGGGAGCAGTCGAGCGGCCTCCGCATGCCGCCCCAGCTCTGAGAGGTACTCGACTTCATTGAAACGCAGGGTCAGGAGCACCCGCGGCTCGCGCTCGCCATCCACGTGAGGTTCGGCCCGCCGCAGGGTGTCCAGCGCCTCCTCGTACCTGTCCTGCTCCTCCAGGGTCTTGGCCTGCTTGATCAGGATGCGGCCGGTGCGCTCGCGTCGCGTGTCCGCGGCGAGGGCTTGGTCGAGCAGGTCAAGGGACTCCGGTAGGAGACGCTGATCTCGTCTTAGCGACGCCTCGAGGTCAAGGACCCGCGCCTCGTTGAGCCGCTTACCCGGGTCAGTTCCGGACTTCCAGAGACCCAGGGCGCGGGCGAAAGACGCGTCGGAATCCGGGAGGCTGCCCTTGACCCTGAGCGCATTCCCCAAGTGAAAAGCGGCGTACCCCTGGAGGCGGGAAAGGAAGGCCTCGCTCTCTCGAACCCGGCCGGCAACCACTTCGGCCAGCCGGGCCAGCTCCAGCGCCTCGTCCGCGTCGTCGGCCGCAGCGTCCTCGGATTCATGGCAGAGCAGCTCGACGAGCGCCCAGCTCCGGAATCTCTCCACCTCGGAGACGGCCGCCCGCCGCTCCGCCGCGGACAAGGTCCTCAGCTCCGCCCACAGGACGCAGGCGGACTGCCGCTCCAGGAAATCCAGGGTCTCGGCGAGGCCACGCTCCAGGAGGCCGCGAAAGAACTCCTCCACCTCCATGCCCTTGGACAGAGCAATGTGGTCCATCGCCAGGCGGGCTTCGGTGCCCGGGTCGGTCACACCGGGACGGCGGGACGCGTCGCTCATCCGGAGAAAAAGCAGAGTCCTGTCGACGTGCCAGGGTTGAAACTCCAGGGCGGCGGCGGCCCGCTCCAGCAGCTCGCGGGACGGCATCAGCTTCCCCCGCTCGTAGTCGGACAGCGTTTTCGGTTTGATCCCCAAGGCCTTGGCAAGCCGGTTCTGCTTCCAATCCCGAGCCTCCCGCATCACGGCCAAGGCCCTGCACTCGACGGGTCGATCCATGTCTTCCCCCTTGTCGCGCATTCTAAACTAATGAGTGCGGCACGCGGCCAGGACGTGACACCGAGCCGAAACTTTCTTCCGTTCGAGGATGCGATCCGGAGTTTTCCGGGTCTTAGAAGTGATATTCCCGCGAGCTCCGCCGATTCGTCGTCGGGCGCTTGGCCCCGCTTCCAGGCTCCCGTACCTTGCCTCTCGTTCGAGAGAGGAGGCACGAACTTGGGCAGCTCCGGAAGAGGCGTGGTAATTCCATTCGCTGGACTGAAAAGCGCGCAGGCCGGCGGCGGTCGCTCGCAGCGGCTCGCGGGCCGGGCTCTCGATCTGCTCGGGGAGGCCGAGCGCGAGCTTGCGGCTCTGCAAAGCGCCTCGGGCGGAGGGCATCCCGGCCCTGACCAACTCGGGCGCTTCGTCCGGTGCGAGCTGAGCCGGGAGGAGAGCCGCTCGGTCGTCCGCCACCTGCTGACCGGCTGCCCGGGCTGCGCCGTCCTGGTTCTCCCTCTCCTGGAATTGCCCGATCTGCCCCTGCTGCGCACGGGGAGGAGGAGAGGATGAGCAGGCCCGCGCCCGAGCCGCCGCAGGAAACGCTTGGAGACCGGATTGCCCGGCTTCGCCGGGCGAAAGGCTGGAGTCAACGAGAGCTGGGCAGCCGGACCGGCTCCAGGGGCTCCCAGCTCAGCAAGTACGAGCGGGGAGCCTACGATCCGCGGCCGGACCTGCTGAGCCGGATCGCCGAGGCGCTCGAAACGACGCTCGACTATCTCGTCACCGGGCGAGAGACGAAGACGCAGAGAGACGCGCGCTTGAGGGATCTCCTCCCCGCTCTCGAGAACCTTCCCCAGGAGCAGCGCGACAACGCCGTCGAGTTCCTCACCGCGCTGATCAACGCGCATCGGATCTTTTCCCCTTACGCGAGAAGACAGGCCAGCGGGGTGCCGGAGGCGCGCTCCGGTCGCCGTTCCAGGAAATCGGGCAAGCTTACCCGGTGATCGGCAAGCTTGCCCGGCCGTTGGCAAGCTCGCCCGGCCCTCGGGCGGACCTCTGAGCGACCGGGCAGGCCTTCCCGATCATCCGGCGACCTTCTGAGCCACCGGGAAAGCTTTCCCGATCGTCGGGCGGACTTCTGAGTCTTCGGGCGAGGTTTCCCGGTCGCCGGGCAAGCTTCCGAGTCGCCGGGTGGGTTTCCCGGTCGCCGGGCGGGCTTCTGAGCCAACGGGCGAGGTTTCCCGGTTGCCGGGCGCGCTTCTGAGCCACCGGGCGGGCCTGCCGGGCATCCGGCGAGCTTCTGAGCCATCAAGTAAGCGTTCCCGATCGCCGGGCTGGCTTCTGAGTCATCGGGCGGGCTTCTGAGCCGCCGGGTAAGCTCTTCCGGTCTTCGGGCGGATTTCCCAGTCATCGGGAAGGCTTCCCGGCCGCCGAGCGCGCCTTCCCAATCATCGGGCGCGCTTCTGAGCCATCGGACAAGCTTCGGAGATGTACGGCGAGCTGGGGCTGCTGCGAGCTCCCGGCGTAGGCCAGCCATCGTGCCCTTTCTCCGCCCTATCCATTCGGTTGTATCCTTGGCTGCTTGACCGGGAAGGTGGCGGAGCTTCTGCGGGAGTGACTATGGAACTTTTGTGGACGAGACGGATCGCGGGCGTTTGCGCCCTGGCTTCCCTTCTGGGGAGCCCCGCCGGAGCCCAGGAGGACAAGCTGGCCGCGGCCGCCGACCTGAAGAAGCTCAGCATCGAGGAGCTGATGGAGATCGACGTCACCTCGGTGTCGCGCCGGTCCGAGCGCCTGGCCGGGGCTGCTGCGGCCATCGCCGTGGTCACCCAGGAGGACATCCGGCGCTCGGGCGCGACCAGCCTTCCGCAGGCGCTGCGCCTGGTCAACTCGCTCCACGTGGCCCGCCAGACCCAGGGCACCTGGGCGGTCAGCGCCCGCGGCTTCAACCTCACCACGGCCAACAAGATGCTGGTGCTCATCGACGGCCGCAGCGTCTACACGCCCCTGTTCTCGGGCGTGTTCTGGGACGTCCAGGACACGCTGCTGGAGGACGTGGAGCGGATCGAGGTCATCCGCGGTCCCGGCGCGACCCTGTGGGGGGCGAACGCGGTCAACGGCATCATCAACGTCATCACGAAGAGGGCCGCCGACACCCAGGGCGGCCTGCTCGCCGCGGGCGCGGGCGACGAGGAGCGGGGCTTCGGGGGCGTGCGCTACGGCGGCGTTATCGGCGCGAGCGGAACGAGCGGGCACTACCGGGTCTACGGCAAGTACTTCGACCGCGACTCCATGGTCCTGGTGGACGGCTCCGACGCCGGCGATCCCATGCGGATGGGGCAGGGGGGCTTCCGCGCCGACTGGGGAGGGGCCGGCCGGGACGCCTTCACCGTCCAGGGGGATGCCTATACCGGCCGCCTCGGCGAGACCACCCGGGACGACACCGACCTCGACGGCGGCAACCTGCTCGGCCGCTGGTCGCGCACGTTTTCGGAAGAGTCCGATCTGGAGCTGCAGGTCTACTGGGACCGCACCCACCGCCGCATCCCGAACCTCTTCGAGGAGCACCTGGACACCCTGGACCTCGACTTCCAGCACCGGCTCCCCCTGGCGGACCGGCACGACCTGGTCTGGGGCTTCGGCTACCGGTACCACCACGACCGTGTCGGCAACAGCCCGGCGGTTGCCTTCCTGCCGGCGCGCCGGGATTTCGACCTGTTCAGCATCTTCGCGCAGGACGAGATCTCTCTTCTCGAGGACCGCCTGAACGTGACCGTGGGGACCAAGCTTGAGCACAACAACTCCACCGGGCTGGAGGTCCAGCCGAGCGTCCGCGCCGCCTGGATGGCAAGCGAGCGGCGCACCCTGTGGGCCGCGGTCTCCCGGGCGGTACGCACCCCCACCCGGATCGATGAGGACGTCGTCTTCTTCCTTCCCGATGGGAGCCCCCTCCTCGTGGGGAGCCGCGACTTCGAGTCCGAGGAGGTGACAGCCTGGGAGCTCGGCTACCGCATCCAGCCGCACCCGGAGCTGCTGCTGGACGTGGCCGCGTTCTACAACGTCTACGACCAGCTCCGCAGCCTGGAGCCGCCCGCGGACAGGCCGTTCCCCATCACCCTGGCCAACAGGCTGGAAGCGGAGACCTGGGGCATCGAGCTGAGGTCGAACATGCAGCCCGTCTCCGGTTGGCGCCTGCAGGTGGGGTACGCCTGGCTGGACAAGGAATTCCGGCGGGACCAGGGCGGCCGCGACCCCGGCGAGGGCATGGCCGAGGGCAACGACCCCGAGCACCGGGCCACCCTGAGGTCCAGCCTCGATCTCCCGGCGGGGCTGGAGCTGGACGCCTGGCTCCGGTATGTCAGCGAGCTGCCGTCTCCCTTCGTCGACGGTTACACCGAGCTGGACCTCCACCTGGGCTGGCAGGCCACGGACGCCCTGGGGCTCGCCCTGGTGGGACGGAACCTCCTGCACGGCTCGCACGCGGAGTTCGGCCCCGCGGGCCCGCTCCGCGAGGAGGTCGAGCGCAGCGTCTACGGGAAGGTCGTATGGCGGTTCTGAGGAAGGCAATCCTGGCGGCTCTGCTGCTGGCCGGCCCGGTCACCCCGGCCGCGGCCCAGACGCCCGAGTACGACCTGAAGGCGGCCTTCCTCTACAACTTCGTCAAGTTCGTGGAGTGGCCGGAGGATGCCTTCGACGGCGAGCGCGCGCCGGTGGCGATCTGTGTCTTCGGGGAGGACCCGTTCGGCCGCACCCTCGACGCCGTAATCCAGGGCGAGCGCGTCGGCGAGAGGAGGCTCGTCGTCCAGCGTCCGGACTCGCTCGACGACCTCAAAGACTGCCACGTCCTGTTCGTCAGCCGGTCGGAGCGCGAGCGGATGCGCGAGGTGCTCGACGAGGTGGAAGGGCGGCCGGTCCTGACCGTGTCGGACACGGACGGGTTCCTGCGCGCCGGCGGCGTCATCAACTTCGTCCCGGAGGGCAGCAAGGTCCGCTTCCGGATCAACCCGGAGGCGGCGGAGCGGGGAGGGCTGCGGATCAGCTCCAAGCTGCTGCGGCTGGCCATGACCCCGGGAGGCCGATGAGGCTGCTGCGGGACCTCCCGATCCGCCGCAAGCTCGTCGTGATCCTCATGATCGCCACGGGCGGCGCGCTGCTCCTGGCGGGCGCGGGCCTGCTGACCCTGGACTTCTTCCGCTTCCGCCGGGAGATGGTGACCGACCTGCGGATCCTGGCGGCGATCGTGGGCCAGAACAGCACCGCGCCGCTGAGCTTCGAGGACCCGATCGCGGCCGAGGAGACCCTGGCGGCTCTGCGCGCCAAGCCCTCGGTCCTCGGAGCGTCCGTCTACGACAAGCGGGGAAAGCCATTCGCCCAGTGGCCTCGGCCGGGTGCGAGCCCGGACTTCCCCGAAAAGCCCGGATCCGACGGTCACCGCTTCCGCGGCAACACCCTGGTCTTGTTCGAGCCCATCGTCTTCCAGGGGGAGAGGGTTGGCACCGTCTACATGGAGAGCGGCCTGGGAGAGGTCTGGGGCCGGCTCCAGGTGCGGTTCTTCACCATCGCCGCCGTGTTCCTGGCCGCGGCCCTGGCCGCCCTGGCGCTCTCCTCGGGCCTCCAGGGCCTGATCTCCAGGCCTGTCCTGCACCTGTCCGAGACCGCCCGGGCCGTCTCGGAGCGCAACGACTACTCCCTGCGCGCCGGGAAGCAGAGCTCCGACGAGCTCGGCCGGCTCGTGGACGCCTTCAACCAGATGCTCAGCCAGATCGAGGAGCGCGACACCGCGCTGCTCGCCTCCAAGGAGGACCTGGAGCACCGCGTCCAGCACCGCACCCAGGAGCTGCAGGTCGCCAACGCCGAGCTGCAGCAGAGCAACCGGGAGCTCGACGACTTCGCCTACATCGCCTCTCACGACCTCAAGGAGCCGCTGCGGGGCATCCACAACTACTCCATGTTCCTGCTGGAGGACTACGGGGACAGGCTCGACGCCGATGGCAAGGCCAAGCTGGAGACCCTGATGCGCCTCACCAGGCGCATGGAGGTCCTCATCGACTCCCTGCTCCAGTACTCCCGCCTCGGCCGCGTCGACCTGGCGATCGACGACGTGGACCTGAACGAGACCGTGGCCGAGGTCCTGGACAACCTCGACATCAACCTCAAGGCTGATAAAGTGGACGTGAGCATCCCACGGCCCCTGCCCACGGTGCGCTGCGACCGCGTGAGAGTCGGGGAGATCTTCCACAACCTGATCGTCAACGGAGTCAAGTACAACGACAAGCCGCAGAAGCGGGTCGAGATCGGGTATGAGAACGGGCACCAGCCGCCGGTGTTCTACGTCCGCGACAACGGCATCGGCATCCCGGAGAAGCACCACGACGCGATCTTCCGCATCTTCAAGCGCCTGCACGCCCGCGACAGGTTCGGGGGCGGCACCGGTGCCGGGCTGACCATCGTCAAGAAGATCGTAGAGCGTCACAACGGTGGAATCTGGGTGGAGTCGGATCCCGGAGAGGGCAGCACGTTCTACTTCACCCTGGCCAAAGGAGACACACTTGCCGAATACCACAGCGAGCCAACCGATCCTGCTCGTGGAGGACAGCCCTGAAGACTACGAAGCCACCCTGCGGGCCTTCCGGCGGTCCGGCCTGAAGAACCCCGTCCAGCGCTGCGAGGACGGAGAGGAGGCCCTGAACTACCTCTACCGCCGCGGCGAGTATGCCGACCCGGCAAAGGCGCCGCGCCCCGGGGTCATCCTGCTCGACCTCAACCTCCCCGGCACGGATGGACGCCAGGTCCTATCCGAGATCAAGAACAGCGACCATCTCCGGGATATCCCTGTGGTGGTCCTGACGACCTCGGCCGACGAGCGGGACATCGCGGCCTGCTACCGGGCGGGCGCGAACAGCTACATCCAGAAGCCAGTGGACATCGACGGCTTCATGAAGGCCATCGAGCGTCTCAACGGCTACTGGTTCGAGGTCGTGATCCTCCCCAAGGGGGAATGAGAGCCCATGGCGGCACCGTTGCGGATCCTGATCGTCGACGACAGCCCCGAAGACCGGGAGCTGTACAAGCGGCTGCTCGGCCAGGATCCGGAGCAGGAGTACGACTTCCTGGAGGCCGAGCTCGGCGAGGACGGGCTGGAGCTGGCGCGCGAGGAGCGGCCGGACTGCCTGCTCCTCGACTACCGGCTGCCGGACGTCGACGGCCTCGAGTTCCTCACCCGCCTGCTCCAGGACGGGCTCGTGCCGGTGATCGTCCTCACCGGCCAGGGCAGCGAGTCCGTGGCCGTCCAGGCCATGAAGGGGGGAGCCCAGGACTACCTGCTCAAGGGCGCGATCTCGCGCCAGGAGCTGTGGCGGGCGGTGCAGAACGCCGTCGAGAAGGTGGCCCTGCGCCGCAAGGTGGAGGAGCGCACGGCCGAGCTCGGCCGCGCCAACAACGCCCTCCAGACGATGTACGGCGAGCTGGAGGAGCTGGTGCGGCAGCGTACGGCCGAGCTCTCCCGCGCCAACGAGGAGCTGAAGCGGGAGATCCGCGTGCGCCAGTGGGCGGAGGAGGAGCGGGCGCGGCTCCTGGTCCTCGAGCAGGAGGCGCGCAGGCAGGCCGAAGAGGCGAACCGCATCAAGGACGAGTTCCTCGCCACCCTCTCCCACGAGCTGCGCACGCCGCTCAACGCCATCCTCGGTTGGGCCCAGGTGCTGCGCACGGGCAAGGTGGACGAGGCCACGACCGGCCGTGCCCTGGAGGCCGTCGAGCGCAACGCCCGCGCCCAGGCCCAGCTCATCTCCGACCTTCTGGACGTATCGCGCATCATCACCGGCAAGCTCCGCCTGGATCTCAAGCCCGTGGAGCTCCCCCGGGTCATCGAGGCCGCCCTCGACAGCGTGCGGCCGGCCGCCGACGCCAAGGAGATCCGCATCCACATCGTAATCGACCGGGCGATCGGACCCCTGGCGGGCGACCCGGACCGCCTGCAGCAGGTCATCTGGAACCTGCTCTCCAACGCCATCAAGTTCACCCCCCAGGGCGGCTCGGTCGAGGTCGGCCTGCACCAGAAGGACGGGATGGCGCTGGTTGCGGTGAAGGACACGGGCGCGGGCATCCGGCCGGACTTCCTGCCCTATGTCTTCGACCGTTTCCGGCAGGCGGAGAGCTCGACCACGCGCCACCACGGCGGCCTCGGGCTGGGCCTCTCCATCGTGCGGCACCTGGTCGAGCTGCACGGCGGCACGGTGGCGGTGGAGAGCCAGGGAGAGGGCGAGGGGGCCGTCTTCACGGTCTGTCTGCCCATCCGCCTCGGGGTCGGCGCGGAGGCCACGGCCGCGATGGCCGCGATGACCGAGCGGCGCCAGCGGTCTCCCGAGGGAGGGGCACCGGTGGTGAGCACGGACCTCCTCTCGGGCCTCTACGTGCTGGTGATGGACGACGAGGCCGACACCCGCGAGCTGCTGGTCACGGCGCTGGAGCACTGCGGAGCCCGGGTCACGGCGGTGCCGTCCGTGCCCGCCGCGCTGGCGGCCCTGGACCTGGCGCTGCCCGACGTCCTGATCTCGGACATCGGCGTGCCCGGCGAGGACGGATACTCCCTGATCCGCAAGGTGCGCGCGCGGGGGGCGGAGCATGGAGGCAACGTGCCGGCCGCGGCCCTGACCGCCTACGCCCGCAGCGAGGACCGCATCCGTGCTCTCTCGGCAGGGTTCCAGACCCACCTCGCCAAGCCGATCGACCCCGCCGAGCTGGTGGCGACCATCGCGTCGCTCGCCGGCCGCCAGGGCAAGGCGGGGCAGTCCGGCTGGTCGTGACCCCTTCCCTCCCTTCGACGATTGCGATCGTCGGGGCCACCGCAACCGGCAAGAGCGAGCTCGCGATGGCGCTCGCCGAGTCCCTGCCGGGTGAGATCGTCAACGCCGACGCCCTGCAGGTCTACCGCGGCTTCGATATAGGCACGGCCAAGCCAGGGCCGGACGAGCGCGCCCGGGTCCGCCACCACCTGGTCGATATCCTGGACCCCCGCGAGCGCTGGTCGGCCGGCGAGTTCGCCCGCCGGGCCGGCGAGGCGATCGCCGGCATCCAGGAGCGGGGGAACGTGCCGGTCGTGGTCGGCGGCAGCGGGCTCTACCTGCGCGCCCTGTTCGAGGGGATCAGCCCGGTCCCACCGGGCGATCCGGTGGTTCGGAGCGAGATCAGGAGCGAGCTGCGCCGGAGGCTGGAGGAGGAAGGGCTGGCCGCGCTTTCGGCCGAGCTGGCCGGGGTCGATCCCGGCACCGCGGCCCGGCTGGGAGCGGGGGATACGCAACGGGTGCTGCGCGCCCTGGAGGTGGCGCGGGTGAGCGGCCGTCCCCTCTCCGCGTGGATCTCCGAGCAACCCTTTGGGACTCAGCGCATTAACGCGGTCCGCGTTGGATTGACGCTCCCTCGGAGCATCCTATACGATCGCATAGCGGGCCGAGTGGCCCGGATGGTAGAACAAGGCTGGGTGGAAGAGGTCGCCCGGCTGCTGGCTCAGGGTCTCGACCCCGGCTTGCCTGCCTTCCAGGCCATCGGATACCGGCAGCTCGTCCGTCACCTGGAAGGGGAATGGTCTCTGGAGCAAGCGATCGGTGAAACGGTGAAGTCCACGCGACGTTTCGACAAGCGGCAGGAGACCTGGTTCCGGAGAGAGCCCGAAGTGACCTGGTTTTCGGCGCAGGATTTACGTCACCAATTTTCTATTGTCCTTGAACATGTCAAGCGCAGCGGTCCCGGGAGGGCGTATGGCTAAGCACAACATCAACATCCAAGACGGGTATCTCTTCCAGAGCCTCAAAGAAGGTCAGACGATGTACCTCGAGCTGGTGACCGGCCGGCATCTGCTGGGCCGGCTGAAGCGGTTCGACCGCTTCGCCGTGGTGCTCGAGAGCGAAGGCAAGGAAATCCTCATCTACAAGCATGCCATCGCCACGATTTCCGCCGCGCCTCACCACCCGGCCTGACGCCGGGGCGGGGAGCTGGCCGGCTCACGGGATCGCCCTGGCGCTGGCACTGCTGATGGCTGCCCTGGGCGCCTGTGGCCCGGGGCCCCGCCCGGTCGCTCCGCCGGAGACACCACGTCCACAGCCGCAGCCGTTCGCAACCCAGGAGAAGGCCTTCCTCGTCGATCCCCTGACGGGCTACCCCCAGCAAGTGGACGCCGAGCGGCAGGATCTCCTCCAGGCGGCACACCGGGGACTGCTCACGGCGAGCGACCGCGAAGGGGCCCTCGAGGTGGCGACCGGGCTGCTCCAGGAGGACCCCGGCTTCGCGCCCGCGCAGGTGCTGATCGCGCAGGTCGAGCTCGGCGAGGGACGCTACGCCGAGGCGGTCCAGCGGCTCCTTCCGGTCAGCGACAGCATGCCCCAGTTCGTGGCGAGCCAGCTCGTGCTCGGCCGCGCGGCCGAGCTGGCCGGGGACATTCCGCTCTCCTACTCGGCCTATCGCGAGATCGCCCCCCGCAGCCAGCGCGCCTTCCAGAAGGTGGGGGAGCTGCACCCGCGGGCTTTGGAGATCGTCTCGAACCGCCTTCAGGAGTCCTTGCGCCAGAATCAGTTGGACGGGGCCGAGAAGCACCTGTCGCTGCTCCGCGCCTGGGCTCCGTCCGAGGTCCGCACCCTGGAGGGAACCCGCGCCCTGGCCGTGGCCCGGGGCGACGCCGCCGCCGAGCTCGCCGCGGTCAAGGAGCTCGTCCAGCAGCGTCCCGGCGAGCGGGCGCTCATCGAGCGCCGGGCCGAGCTGGAGCTGGCGGTGGGAGACCCTGGCGCCGGCCTCCAGATCATCCAGGGGCTCGCGGCCGAGAACCCCAACGATCCGGAGCTGGCCGAAAAGCTGGCCGCGGCCAAGTTCCGCTGGCGGGTGTCGCTGCTGCCCAGGGAAGTGCAGGAGGTGGCGGCGAAGCCCGAACTGACCAAGGCCGACCTCGCCGTGCTCCTCTACTGGCTGGTCCCCAACGTCCGCTACGGCCGCCCCACCACGGGGCGCATCGCCACGGACGTGCTCGATCACCGTCACCAGGAAGAAATCGTGAGGGTGGTGAACCTCGGGCTCATGGACGTGGATCAGACGCTGCACCGCTTCTCGCCCGGGTCGCCGGCGCGGCGGGGCACGGCCCTGCGCAGCCTGGTGCTGGTGCTGTCGCGCCTCGGCCAGGGCGTCACCTGCCTGGGCGGGGCGGCCAAGGGGTACCCGTCCACGTCCGCGGCCTGCGAGGCCTCGGCGAGCTGCGGCCTGCTGGCTCCCGGGGACGAGTGCCACTCCGGCGCCGCCATCGGCGGGGGCGAGGCTGTGGAGCTCATCCGCCGGACCCTGAAGCTCCTGGGCGGCTCGTGAAGTTCACCATCCCCAACCTTCTCTCGGTCCTGCGGATGGGGCTGGTTCCCCTGTTCATCATCGCCGTGCTCGACGGGCAGCCGCTCAAGGCCCTGATCCTCTTCCTGGTGGCCGGCGTCACCGATGCCCTGGACGGCTTCATCGCCCGCTTCGCCAACCAGCAGTCGCTGCTCGGGACCTACCTCGACCCGATCGCGGACAAGATCCTGCTCACCTCGGCCTACGTCTCCCTGGCGATCCCGAGCCTGAACCCTGGCGTGCAGATCCCGGTCTGGATCACCGTGCTGGTGATCGCGCGCGATCTGCTGCTGGTAGTGGTGGCCCTGATCTTCTACCTGGCGGTAGGGATCCGCCAATTCCCGCCGACGATGCTCAGCAAGATCAACACTGCCACCCAGGTGGCGGCGGTGCTCGTGGTTCTGGTCTCGGCGCTGCTGCCACACCTGGAGTCGATCGCGACGACGCTGCTCTATGCCGTAGCCGTGCTGACGGTCTCGTCCGGGCTCGACTACGTCATCCGCTACAGCCGGTCTTCGCCTCCCGCGTCTGGTAACATTCCACCCCAGTGAGCCTTCCGGTGAACAAGACCGACTTCGTCCACCTCCACCTGCACAGCCAGTACAGCCTCCTCGACGGCGCCAACCGCCTCGACGACGTGATCGGCACTGCTGTGTCCATGGGCATGCCGGCCGTTGCCCTGACCGACCACGGCAACATGTTCGGCGCCATCGAGTTCTACACCCGCTGCAAGGCCGCCGGCATCAAGCCGATCGTCGGCGTCGAAGCCTACGTGGCCCAGGGCAGCCGCCTCGACCGCACGCCGGGCAGGGGGAGCAGCAACCACCTCGTGCTCCTGGCGAAGAACGAGACCGGCTACCGCAACCTGCTGAAGCTCACCTCCTCCGCCTACCTGGAGGGGTTCTATTACAAGCCCAGGATAGACAAGGGGCTCCTGCGCCAGCACAGCGAAGGGCTCATCGGCCTCTCCGCCTGCCTCAAGGGCGAGATCAACGAGAAGATCGTCGGCAACCTGGAGAAGGAAGCCGAAGCCACCGCGCGCGACTTCCTGGAGATCTTCGGCGATGGCAACTTCTATCTGGAGATGCAGGACCACGGCATCCCCGAGCAGCGGCTGGCGAATGAAGTCCTCCGCCGGATCTCGCGCCGCACCGGCATTCCCCTGGTGGTCTCCAACGACTGCCACTACCACAAGAAGGACGACGCCTTCGCCCACGACATCCTGCTCTGCATCGGCACGCAGAAGATGGCCTCCGACCCCGACAGGATGAAGTACGCCTCGGACAACTTCTACTTGAAGTCGGCGGACGAGATGCATGGCCTCTTCCGCGAGGACCACGCGGCCATCGAGAACACGCTCGCCATCGCCGAGCAGTGCGACCTGGTCATCCCGATGGAAGGGTTCCAGCTCCCCGAGTACTCGGTCCCGGACGGGTACACGCTTGCGTCCTATTTCGAGCAGGTGGCCCGGGAAGGCCTGGAGCAGCGCCTCGCCCTGCTGCGCGCCCGCAACGCCAAGCGCCTCCAGAAGAATCCGGAAGAGCGCTACCGCGAGCGGCTGGAATACGAGATCCAGGTCATCGAGAAGATGGGCTTCGCCGGCTACTTCCTGGTGGTCTGGGACTTCATCCGCTATGCCAAGGAGCACGACGTACCGGTCGGCCCCGGCCGCGGCTCGGCCGCAGGCTCCGTGGTCTCCTGGGCCCTCAAGATCACCGACATCGATCCGCTCCAGTACGACCTGCTGTTCGAGCGCTTCCTCAACCCCGACCGCATCAGCATGCCGGACATCGACATCGACTTCTGCATGCGCCGCCGGGGCGAGGTCATCCACTACGTGACGGAGAAGTACGGCCGCGACCGGGTGGCCCAGATCATCACTTTCGGGACCCTGGCCGCCAAGGCTGTCATCCGCGACGTGGGCCGCGTGCTGGGTATTCCCTACACCAAGGTCGACCGCATCGCCAAGCTCGTCCCGGACATGACCAAGTCCCTCGCGCTGGCCGCCAAGGAGGTAGACGCCCTCCGCAGTGAGATGGAGAAGGACCCCGAGGTCAAGCAGATCGTGGACGTGGGCAGCCGCCTCGAAGGGCTCACCCGCCACGCCTCGGTCCACGCCGCCGGCATCGTCATCACGCCGCGCCGCCTGGACGATCTCGTGCCCCTCTACAAGGTCACCAAGGGCGACGAAGAGCAGGTCATGACCCAGTGGGACATGAACATCATCGAGAAGCTCGGCCTTCTCAAGATGGACTTCCTGGGCCTGCGCACCCTCACGGTCATCGACGACGCGGTCAAGATCCTGAGGCAGCAGGGGATCGAGCTGGACCTGGACAACCTCCCCCTGGACGACCCCGAGGTCTTCCGCCTCTTCTGCGACGGGCGGACGAGCGGCATCTTCCAGTTTGAATCGCGCGGCATGACCGACCTGCTGCGCCGCGCGCGGCCGAGCAAGTTCGAAGACCTCGCCGCCTTCAACGCCCTCTACCGTCCGGGCGCTCTCTCGGTAGGCATGGTGGAAGAGTACATCCACCGCAAGCTCGGCACGCGCAAGACCAAGTACATCTTCCCCGAGACCAAGGAGATCCTGGAAGAGACCTACGGCGTCATCGTCTACCAGGAGCAGGTGATGTTGATCGCCGTGGCCGTGGCCGGCTTCACGATGGCCGAGGCGGACACGCTGCGCAAGGCCATGGGCAAGAAAAAGGCCGACGTCATGGCCAAGATGAAGGAGAAGTTCGTCTCGGGCGCTGAGGGGCGCGGCCACCCGAGGGAAAAGGCCGCCGAGCTCTGGGACTACATCGAGCCCTTCGCCGGCTACGGCTTCAACAAGAGCCACAGCGTGGCCTACGCCATGGTGGCCTACCAGACCGCCTACCTGAAGGCCCACTACCCCGTGGCTTTCATGGCGGCCATGCTCAACTCCGAGCTCTCCTCGTCGGATGACATTGCCAAGTACATTGCCGAGTGCCGGCAGAACATGGGCATCTCCGTGCTGCCCCCGGACGTCAACGAGAGCGGTTACTTCTTCACCGTGGATGGCGACAGGATCCGCTTCGGCCTCGGCGCAGTGAAGGGAGTGGGGGAGGGGGGGATCGACTCGCTCCTGGACGCGCGCCGGCGCGTCGGCCGCTTCCGCTCGCTGGCCCAGATCGCCACGGAGGTGGATCTCCGGCAGGCGAACCGAAAGGTTTTTGAAAGCCTGGTCAAGGCCGGCGCCTTCGACAGCTTCGAGGTCCATCGCGCCGCGCTCTGGGCCGCGCTCGACGACGTGATCGATTACGGGCAGCGCCGCCGCCGCGAGCGGGAGGAGGGGCAGAACAACCTGTTCGGCGCGCTCCTGGGAGCCGGCGCCTCGATGCTCAAGGAGCCCGAGCCCAACCCGTCGACGCCCCCCTGGCCCGAGCGCGAGCGCGTCAAGTTCGAGAAAGAGGCCCTCGGCTTCTATCTGACCGGCAATCCCCTGACCGAGCACCAGGCCTATCTCGAGCGGCTGACCACGCACAGCACCGTCTCCCTCCGCGAGGGTGCCGAGGGCACGGTCACCGTGGGCGGCATCGTGAGCAGCATGAGCCGGGTCAAGATCAAGAGCGGTCCCAACGCCGGCAAGCTCATGGGCCGTTTCGTGCTGGACGACCTGGAAGGAAGCCTGTCCGTCACCCTCTTCGCCAGCCAGCTCGAGAAGTTCGGCCACCTCCTAGCCGACGACGCCGTGGTGCTGGTCAAGGGTCAGGTGCGCGAGCGGGGGAGCGACTTCGAGCTGACGGTGGAGGAGATCGTCCCGGTGACGAACCTGGGACCCACGCTGGCCAAGGTGGAGCTGGTGTTCCAGCCCTCATCCGTCTCCACGAAGACGATGCTGAATCTCAGCAACCTGCTCAAGGAGCACCCCGGCGACGTGCCGGTCAAGCTCGGCATCCAGTTTCCGGAGCAGACTGTCTGGATCGCTCCGAAGGAAACCTACAAGATCGACTTCGGACCGGAGCTCGCCTCCTCCATCGAAGGCATCCTCGGGCACGGAAGCATCCGCGAGAGCTATCAGGGTCCGGTGGCGTGAGGGGATATACTTGGTTTGAGAGGTGATCGACCGTGACCAAGCTGAATCTCGCTGAAATCAAGGAACGCCTTAACGACCTCGTCGACCGTGTCTCCGAGACGGGCGAGACCATCCTGTTCCTCCAGAGCGGGAAGCCCGTCGCGAAGCTGGTCCCTGCCGGCTCGGAGGACGAGCCGAGCCACCTCGCGGAGGTTGAGGGCTGGCTTGAAGACTCGGACCCGTTCTTCTCGGCGATTGACGAGATTGTCGAAGCTCGTTCGCAGCACCGGCCTCGCGCCCTTCTGGAGGCTGACGGTCCAGAGGCCGCTCGAAGGTGAGTGGCGGCTATCTCCTCGATACCAACGTACTCTCCGAGCTGATCCGGAAGCGCCCCTTCCCAGGCGTAATCGAGCGCATTCGCAGCATCCCCCAGGACCAACTCGTGACCTCCTCCATTTGCGTGACGGAGCTCCGCTACGGAGCTGCCCGACATCCTCAGGGTGACACCCTTTGGGATCGAATTACCAACGAGGTGTTGGCTCACATCCACATTCTCCCGCTCGGCAGCAAGGAGGCAGAGCGCGCCGGAGAGTTGTTGGCGGACTTGGAGAGGCGGGGAGAACTGATCGGCATCGAGGATGTCTTGATCGGCGCAACCGCCATGGTGAATGATCTTGTGGTTGCCACCCGCAACGTCAGGCACTTCGGCAGATTGGACAGGCTGGTTGTGGAGAACTGGTGGGAGTTATCATCCAGCACCAAGTGAGGGGCTCAGGCCCAGCGGAGCAGGAACGATTAGCTGAATAAGGCAATTAACGGGCACCCAAGGGGGTGCCCGGATATGCTTGTCTAAGATTTGTTCAGAGCTTCTTTAGCGCCCCGATTTTCGGGCGACGTTTTTGCGGGTAGTTCAGCGAGGCCTGGACATCAGAGCGTCTTTTCTCTCCAGCCGTGTGCGATTACAGCAAAACCGCCGATCAGGATGTACGGTGCGGAAGCTTCTTCAAGGATCGGCAGAGTCGGACGAGGTCTTGGAGCGTAGGTGCGCGTACGTGGAGGCCATCCTCCTCCTCACCCATTCATCCGCCTCCTCGAAGCTCTTGAATCGGTAGACGCCTATGGACACACCAGCTTGTCGGTCCCCCCGACCGCCCAAGTGGTGTGCAGCAGGCGGTTGGCGTCTTCCGGCGTTGTTTTCCCGACCTTTCGCCGGCCGACGACCTTCATGCCTCCCGGTGGAGAGGAGCTCCCGGACCTCATGGACCAAGGATAGCCGAGCCCGCAAGTCCACCGAAGGGCAAGCAAGGCTCCGTCCCTGTCGCGACCGGGGCCTTTCCTGTCGCGACTATAGATTCCCATGACGCGAACTAACCTGTAGTCGCGTCACCGATAGGCTTTGGTGACGCGACTATAGACTTCGGTGATGCGACGATAGACCAGGCTGTCGCGATGATAGATCTTGGTGATGCGACTCAACCTATAGTCGCGACACCACTAGATTTCTCTGATGCGATTATAGGCTTCGATGGTGCGACGATAGATTTCTCTGACACGACTTAAGACTTTGGTGACGTGACGATAGACTTGACTGATGCGGCTGGAGATTTTGGCGTCGCCACTTAAGCCCGAGTCGCATCACCCGAATCTATCGTCGCGACAGCAATCTACCCCTTGATGCGACGATAGACTTTGGTGACGCGACGATGGACGATGGCACGACGCCGATGGATTGTGCTGTCGCGACTTCGGCTCAAGTCGCGACAGCGACAGGTTCCGTTGATGCGGCCTGAGCCTGGGTCGCGACGGTAAAAGGGATTGTCCTCACGCGGCGGTCCTTTGTCGCGTCACCCTAGGCAATCTGCCTCGCGCCGCGAGATCTGGCGCCAGGGCGTAGGATCCTGTTGCGACAGACAACCTCCCGGCCGTGGAGCCCTGGGAGAGGGATGACGCGACTTGCGGCCTCCTGCGGCCGGCTGAGTCCCGGCTGTCGCGACGATGAGGTCAAGCGAAGCCTCCAACCCTATGTCAGGCGGTATCCTGAAGCGCAACCTCGAAGGTGCCCGCGTAACCCGGGCCGCTCGGCGTGAGCGCCAGGAGCAATTGCGAGCCGCCTTGGCGATAGATCCCGTCCCGGTTGTTCCGGACCGAGCGGGCGCCCCTGGCCGCGTAAGGTGCCTGGGAGTGCACCCGGTCGGTGAGGGCATCATCAAAATAAAGCTGCGAGGTGAAGTCGAACCCCGGACGAACCGTCGGGGCCGAGCGCAGCTTGAAGTGGATGTGCACCGTCCGGCCTGGGTACCAACCAGGATAGATGGTCTTGAAGCGGGCCCGGCCTCGGGCGTCCGTGACCTGATAGCCCCGGAGGAACCCATCCTCGGCGTCGGAGTAGTCGCCTTGATGATCGCAGTGCCAAAGGTCCACCACGACGCCCCCCAGAGGGGTGCACCCTCCTTGCGCGAGGCGGGAGACGACAAGGGTGAGGTCGAGGGGTAGGCCCGGCTGGATCTTGCCGCCGGCCTCCGTTCGGAGACCCGCTCGGTTGAGGCGCTCGTCCACGAAAAAGGGTCCTTCGGTCTGCTCGGGCCGGACCACACAGTTGGGCCGTGCGGCGCGCGAAGGCTGGCCCAGGGCCGGGGACCGGCCGGCCAACAGCGAGCACCCGGCGGCCGCGAGCAGCGTCACGGCTTCGCGGCGGCTCAGGACCTTGCCAAGAGGGGAATCGTCGTTCTGCATCACAGCGATTGTACCCAAGCCTGATGAGGCTGCGCCTGGCCTCGCCGAACGCGTTTGTAGGAGAGCCAGGCGAGCCCCCAAACCGCCAGAGTGAAGACCAGCCAGAGGGCTTGAAGGTGGAGCATCGTGAAGCCCGCCTTCAGGTGCCCGCCGCACATCCTGTCCAGCCACCACTCTCCAACGGGCGCGATGGGGAGATATCGAATGACCGGGTCTGCCTGGAAGTACCAGCTCTGGCTCGGAAGGCAGAACCAGACGCCGTTGGCAATGCCGCCCCAGGCGAACAGGAGCACGAGGAAGAGTGCTGTCCGGCCAAGGCGGGGAAGATACTTTTTTCTGGTCCGGGGGAGCGCCAACGTCGGCAAGAGCGCGAGCGCCACAAGGCTCAAGAGCAAGGCAAAGGCAAAGCCGGCGATGAGCGTATAGAAGGCGGATTCCTCCAACAGCACCTCGAGCATGGCAGCCTCCAGCCAGCGATGTGAGCGTATCCCCAGGGGTATACGGAGGAAGGCCCTGCATCGTCGCTATCGGTCTAGGTGCGGCGTAGAGTCTGGCCCATCGCGGCGCGCAGGGCCCGCGCGGTTGAAGCAATCAGACGGCGCGGGCTTTCGCTCGCGAGGAGCCGCGCGCTGCGGAGGGCGCGGCGCCACTCACCGGCACGCATCCTGTCCTCTACGTTTTCGCCGAGACAGTCCCTGAAGATCTCCGTCAACTGGGCCAGACCGCGGCGGAATGCTGCCTCGCCGGCGGCATCCCCTTGCACCACCGGCCACTGACGCTCGTAGACGATGCGGATGCTGCGCAGCATCCGCTCTCCGTCGCGCGAGGAGCTGGCACTGTAACGGCGGTAGCGGGTCACCGCCGGATCCTCGTAGCACCAGCCCGGGTACTGCCTGGCGACCCGGAGATAGAAGTCCAGGTCGTCTGCTCCCCAGGGATCGCGGAAGCCGCCGACGCTCTCCACGGCATCGCGCCGGAACATGGCCGATGAGGGCGGGATGATGTACCAGTCGAAGCCGAGCAGCGAGTTGTACAACCGAGTCTCGCGCGGCATGGCCGCAACTCCCCACGGGACCGGATCTCCCTCGTACGTCATCTCCTCGCGCCGGCCGACCACGAACCCGCACTCCGGATGCTCGGCGAAGCAGCGCAGGCCCGCTTCCAGCGCGGGCGGCAGGAGGAGGTCGTCCGCGTCGAGGAACACCAGGTACTGGCCGCGGCTCGCATCGATCCCGGTGTTCCGGGCCATGGCCGAGCCGGCGTTGGCCTGCCGCAAAGTTGTGGTTGGCACGTGCCGGGCTGTGATTGCACGGACGTCGAGCGGGGAGCCATCGTCGACGGCGATGATCTCGTAGTCCTTCCACGTCTGACCCGCGACCGTGTGCAACGTCTCGTCGAGCAGCTCCGCCTGCTTCGGCGACGCGACGTAGCACGGGACGATGATCGAAACGAACGGCGCTGACATACAGCGGGCTGCTCAGAACTGAAGCCAGCGGGAGCAGGACACCTCGTCGCCGAAGCCGATGTCGTCGAAGTTGTCTTCCTCGCCGGCGCCGGTCAGGTCCCGGAAGGAGCCGCCGCAAGGGTTCTTGTGCTGGTACAGACGATAGCGCCAGCCGGGCGGCACGCACCACTTGGCAGCGGAGGTCTTGTCCTCGAATCCTTCCGTCTGATCGTAGTTGTCATAGTTCTCGAGCAGCCGGTCCACGTAGTCGATCATCAGGCCGCGGTCCTTGAAGCCCGAATCGTCATACAGCTCCACCCAGGCATCCTGGATCGTGGGGCAGCTCGACGGCCGGCTGGCCCGGAACTCCTCGAGCTTGACGCTGCCGGAAGGGCCGTCGTTGTCGTGCTCCACGCCGTAGAGCACAAGGTTTTTCGCGGAGTCGATGTAGATGCCCCCCGAGGCGTCGAGGTTGCAATGACGGACGGAGCCGACCGATCCGGTGGGGTAGCCGCAGTACAGATGCTTGCAGCCCAGCGAGGTGAGGCTGACCGTGTTGCCGGCGCCGTTGCGGACCTCATGGAGGCAGGCCCAGTCGTTCCCGGCGGACGGAATGTCTGTGTCGTTGTGCGTCCCCACCAAAAAGATCCGCCCATCGCACTGCGTCACCAGGTTGACGTTCTGGTAGTCCCCCTGGAAGCCCGAAGCCTGCGTGGAGAAGCGGGTGAACTGGGTAGCCGGATTGAGCAGGCTGGTCGTGGTGGAAACGTAGAAGTCCAGCGAAGCGGATTCGTTCCCGGCGATCACCAGCAGATAGCGGCCGTCCGCCAGCCTGGTCACACCCACCGCGCCCGCGTTGCCGGGATTGGAGGGCTGCGGGACGTTGGAGTGGTCCAGCGTGTAGAGAGGCACGGGCGAAGCCGGGTTGGCCATGTCGAAGAACAGCACGCGGGAGCTGGTCCCGTTCTCCACCGGCACCGCGAGCACGCGCCCCACGGCCTGCATGCCGCCCCCGTGGTCGAAGCCAGGCGCGTTCGGCTGCTGCCAGACGATGCGGTCGCTGGCCGGGGGCGCCGTGTTGTGGAAGAAGGCGTTTGGCGAGAGCCGGTTCGAGCGGAATCGCCTGCCCGAGGACGTGCGCGACCCCATTTCGACGACGACGAAGGCCAAGCCTGCGCCGGCCCGGGACACGGCGAGGTACCGGGCTCCCGCGGTCGGCAGCCGCTGCACGCCTTCCCAGTGATTCCCTCCTATCCAGTCGACGTCGGCGGCTCCGCTCATGTGGAAGCCCAGGATGTCGCCGTGGTCGCGCAGGCTGGACAGGGCGGACTGGACGCCGTTCACGCAGGCGTTGCAGTCCGGGCTGCCCCAGGCGCAGGAGGTGTAGCCGGTGAGGGTGGGCGCGCTGGTGGCGCCGCGGTAGACCGTCACGAACTCGCTGAGAGTGTTGCCCGAGGGCCAGGCGTCATAGCAGGTGCCGTTGTAGCGGTAGGAGCGATTGGTGACAGTGCGCCGGATCGTGCCGCACTCACCCGCGCCGTCCCACGACCGGCACTGATAGGCATAGCCGTCATAGGGCAGATAGTAGGATTCGGTGCCCGTGCACCCGGCGCCGGTGAAATGGCTTACGTACGCCCCCTGTGCCGGGACGCAGCTCGCTTCGCCACAAGCCGCCTCGGCGCTGGCGGCCGCGCCGTCGGCGAGGATGATTCCGAGTAGAAAGGCCCTGGTTTTCCTGCTGTAGCTCATAGCTGTCCTGCCTTCGGATAATGTTTCGTCATCTGCTTACCCATGCAGGATGCGGTGCAACATCGAGACCATCGACAGGGTAGGGCTGGGTAGGACTGGACGGTGCCGGTCCGCGATCAAGGATAAGATCCCTCCCCGAGAGGAGAGCGTGCCTTGAACAGCCAGAACAGCCCTTTACCGTCCCGTTCTCACCGCCCGCTGCGGAACGTGCTGATCGCCACTTCGTTCGGAGATGAAAGTGATGCGGTCGTGCGCCAGGGGATCGCCTTGGCCCGCGTGGCGGGCGCCCGGGTATTTCTCGTCCATGCCGTCGAGCTCGACCTCCTGCCCGTCGGTCTCGACGCCGGGCCCGTTTCCGACCCTGGGCGCATCGGCCGGTGCGAAGAGGATCTGCGCCGGCAGGTCGAGAGGCTCGGCGAAGGTTGGGAGCCGGCCGGCGCCGAGGTTCGGATGGGCACCCCGCACCGAGTCCTCGCCGAGATGGCGGAGCAGACCGCAGCCGACCTGATCGTGGTCGGGGCCACCAGGTCAGGGTCGTTCACCGCCGAGCTGCTGGGCTCGACCGCCGACAGAGTCCTGAGGAAGGCCTCCTGCCCGGTCCTGGTGGTGCGCAACGGGTTGCCGATGCCACGCAAGGTGCTCGCTCCCGTAGACCTGTCGCCAGTTTCCGGCGAAGCCTTTCGCCGCGGGCTGCACCTGCTCGCTCAGCTCTCGGACGGCGGAGAGATCCAGGTGCGGGTGGTCTACGCCCTCGGCCTCCTGGATGCCCTGGCGGTCCGGCAGCGGACCGGAGGGCAGATGCCCCTCGAAGAGGTCGAGCGTCCCGTTGCCGAGGAGCTGGCGCGGTTCGTTTCCCAGAACCTGGAGAACCTGCCCGGGGAGCGCTTCCAGGTGGAGACCGCGGTGCTCTCTGGCGAGGCCCGCGTGGAGATCCTCCGCGAGTTGGAAGAGCGCCCGGCCGACCTCGTGATCCTGGGCACCCACGGACGCGGCGGTTGGGACCGGCTGGTGCTGGGAAGCGTGGCTTCGACGGTCGCCCGCAAAGCTCCCTGCAGTGTGCTCGTGGTCCCGCCTGACGCCGCTCTGGCAGAGCAGGAGGAAAGATGAAGCGATTTCCCCGGATGACGCTCGCCGCAGCCTTACCCATCATCCTGCCCGTCGTCCTGCCCATCATCCTGATCGGGTGCGCCTCCGGCGGACCCGCCTCGGGTGTCAAGGGTCTCGCCCCTGCCCAGGAGACTTGGTGGGAGAATCTCCGCGGCCTCTGTGGCAAGGCCTATGCCGGCACTCTCGCCAGCACCGATCCCGCGGACGCCTCGTTCGCCGGACAGTCCATGGCAATGCACGTGCGGAAGTGCGAGGACGCGCGGATCGAAATCCCTTTCCACGTGGGCGAGGACCGTTCCCGTACCTGGGTGCTGTCCCGGACGGAGACCGGCATCGAGCTGAAGCACGACCATCGCCACGAGGACGGCAGCGAGGACGAGATTACTCTCTACGGCGGCCACACCGATTCGCCCAGTACCGGGCCCAGCACCGGGATTGCCCAGCTCTTCCCCGTGGACGAGTACTCGAAGAAGCTCTTCGTCGAGCACGACCGAACTCCGTCCACGACCAACGTCTGGAGCATGGAGATCGTGCCCGGCGAGCGCTTCTCCTACATCCTGCGGCGCCCCGGCCGCCACTTCCAGGTGGACTTCGACCTCACCCGGACGATCGAGCCGCCACCCGCGCCCTGGGGATACGAGCCGGCGAGCCCATAGCCTTCAGGATCCCAAGGGCAGGGGCGGAACCTCGATTCCATACCTCTCGCGGAGCACGCGAAAGTGGTGGTCAAGGTGCCCGGCCAGGATGAAGGCGAGAGCCCGAACCGAGACCGGGTACGAATTGGCCGTGCCGAGACGGGCCAGATCCTCAGGAGCGAGCGCACGGAAGAGCAGGAGGTTCGCGCTGCGGAGGAGAGTGAGCTCCTCGATAAGAGATGACAGCGTGCGGGAGTCGAAGTTGGATCGAGCGACGTAGAAGTTCTCGTCGAAGCCGGGGAGGGGAGTCTCGTCGCCGCGGCTGATGCAAAGAGCGCGATAGCTGAAGACCCGTTCCGCATCGATGAGATGGCCGGCGATCTCGCGAAGGCTCCACTTGCCGGGAGCGTAACGGAAGGTCTCCTGGTCAGCCGGAACGGTTGCGGCGAGATGACGGAGCTGGTCTTTCTGAAGCTCGAGAATCTCGAGCACGTCGCCGGGAGGCAGGCCGGCGATGTAACCTGCGTAGAACTCCGCATACTCACCGGGCTCGGGTCGCTCGATCATGGATCACCTCATCCTGTTTGCGGCCTCTATCTTCTCACAGGGGTTAGACAAGAGGCGCGGCCGGAGCGTACAACGAGGAGGGGAGAGAAAGGAGCCTGCCGATGTCTCTTCTGGGGATGCTGTTCCTGCTACCGACCCTGTCCGGCGCGCCGGCCGCGCCTCCGGTGGCCGTTCCGCTTGAAATCGAGCTGAAGCAGGGGAGTCCGGACGAAGCCCGGACGCGGGACCAGCTCCTGCGCCTGCTCCAGGAGCACGACCTCGGGCGCTGGATCTTCACCCGCAAGGTCATGATCGACGGCTCGCCCCGGGTGATCCCCGCGAAAGCGCAACGAGGGTCAAGGGTCAGGGGCGCCGGTTCCTAGGAGAGCGCCGGGGTGAGACCCGCAGCCGTTCTCTGGAGGTGCCGGAGATCTTCACCGCAAGGTCGTGATCGACGTCACACAGGCGCTTCTTGGGGTTCAGGCAAATGGGTCGACGATCTCGACTCCGGCCTTCTCGAAATCACGGCGGTTCCGGGTTACGACCGTAAGCCTGTGAACGAGGGCGGTCGCCGCGATCAGGCTGTCTTTGATCGGCATGGATCGGCCGCTCGCGCGGAGCTCGGCGAGAAGCTCGGCCCAGCGGACCCCCGTGGCCGCCTCCCAAGCAAGGCAGTGGATGCGCTCGACCCCGTCCTGGAACCAACGATCCAATCGAGCACGGCGTTTCCCCTTCGGCACCAGAAGGATGCCGAAACGGATCTCACCGAGGATGACAGGATCGACGGCAATTTCCCTTTCATGGCGCGCCAGCCATTCCAAGACCCTGGAATTGGGTTCGGACTTGGTCGCCTCGCTCAGAACGTTGGCGTCGACCAGGAACATCACAATGTGTCGGTGGACTCGGACTCGATGGGAACGAAGAAGTCCTTCTCGGGGCAGGCGAGGAGCCAGTCCAGAAGACCCTGGTTTCTGGGCTGAGATAGGCGTACGAGCCTGTACTCACCGCGGTCAATGCGCTCGACCTCGAACTCCTGTCCAGGCTCGATGCCGTCCTGCCGCCGGATCTCCGCGGGGAGAACAATCTGGCCTTTGGTGGAGACGGCGGTCTTCATGCTTGGTAAGATAGCATCTTACCAAGGCAGCGTCAAAGAACGGGGTCGGCTTGGCTGGCACTCCAATCGCCGGATTCGAAGGGAGCTGTCCTGCATTCTGGTACCTGTTCCTGCAGCAGGCGGTGAACCGCCGCTCCGTCCTCGGTGACGAATTCCAGGAGGCTTCGGAGAGGCCGCCGCCCGCCATGACCCGATCCTGCATTCCGCGGTGATGCGAATGGTCGACCGGCAGATCGCCGACAGCGACCCTCCGTAAACTAGGGAGACGGTCGAGAGGCTCCTGACCGAGGGCTCCTCTCCCGAGCAGGTGCGGCGGATGATCGGGCTCCTCATCATACGCGAGCTCACTGAGGGTCTTTTCCACCAAGCGCCATTCAACATGGAGCGCTTCATCGAGAACCTGCGCCGCCTGCCGCAGATCCCGCCGTCCCCCTGAGCGCGTGAGTCACGGACTTTCGGAAGCTGGATGGCCTGCGCCTCGAGACGCGGCCTGCCAGCCCGCCAGAAGGAGAGCCAGCTTCGTGGCCGTTCTCATGCCTGAATAGAGGCTCCCGGCTGGGAACAGCTCCCTCGAAGGATCAGGCGACATACGCCGCGCAGTCAAGGACTTGAGCCATTGACTGTGCTAGATCGACGGCCTGCTGCCGTACGCCTGCCGTACAAAGGATGACTTGGCCGCAGTGGGTGTCAGCTACGACCTCGCGCGCTGGGTGGCTGCCGCGCTACCTCGTGCAGTCTCTCGGTAAGCCAGCGCCGGACCGGCTCAGGACAGACCATCTCCAGAGAGCGGCGGAAGGCTTCCGCTGCCTCATGTCTATGGCCGGCCCGGGCATGGAGCTCTCCTTCCGTGGCGGGTAGAAGGTAGTAATCGTCCAGACGGATCGGCGCCAGCGCGGCGAGCCCCGCCTCCGGCCCTCTGACCATGGCCAGGGCTACGGCTCGGTTGAGCGCTACCACGGGCGAAGGCTTGAGGTCGACCAGCAAGTCGTAGAGCCTCAGGATCTCGGGCCAGTTGGTCTCCTCGACGCTCGGTGCCGCGGCATGGGCGGCGGCGATCCCGGCTTCCAGGTGGTAGACGGACAGCTCGTCGCCCCTCGCGGAGCGGTCCAGGTGGCGGAAGCCGGCCGCGATCATCTCCCGGTCCCAGGTGGAGCGGTCCTGCTCGGAGAGGAGCAGGAGGTTTCCTTCCGAATCCACCCGCGAGGCGAGGCGGGCTCCCTGGAGGTGGAGGAGGGCGGCGAGGGCATGTGTCTTGGGTGTGTCCAGGGCGGGATGACCCGTCACGAGACGGGCCAGGCGGATCGCCTCGTGACAGACATCGCGGCGCACCAGCTCTTCGCCACAGTGGGTGGAGTAGCCCTCGTTGAACATGGCGTAGAGAACTTCGAGCACGGAGTCCAGGGCTGCGGGAAGCTCGCGGGGCGGTGGCACCTCGAAGGGCGGCCTTGCCTGCTGAAGCCGGTGCTTCGCCCGGACCAGCCGTTGGGCCACGGTGGCCTCCTTGGCGAGGAAGGCGCGGGCGATCTCGGGCACGCCGAAGCCGCCCACCGTCTTCAGGGTGAGGGCCACCCGCGTGTCGGGTGGGACTGCGGACTGGCAGCAGATGAAGATCAGGCGGAGCTGGTCGTCCATCTCCTGCTCCCCGGGCGAGGAGAGCGCGGCGGCCCAGGTCCGGATGTCCTCTTCCTTGCTGGCCAACGAGGCGTCGCGGCGCAGAGCATCCAGTGCCCGGTTCTTGGCGACCTGGACCAGCCAGCCGGCCGGGTTGTCGGGCACACCGCGGAAAGGCCAGGTGCGGAGGGCCTGGAGAAGGGCCTCCTGCACAACGTCCTCGGCAAGGCCGAGGTGGGCGGGGCCGAAGATCCGGGTGAGCCCGGCGACCATCCGCCCCGCCTCACGGCGGAACAGATGGTCGACGAGATGATTGACGTCGCGCTCCATGGCTTCCTACGAGGTGGGCTCGACCTCGCGCAGCTCGATCCAGCCGTACTCGATGTGCGGGCAGGTCTTCGCGATTTCGGCGGCCTCGTCGTAGTCCGCGGCCTCGATCACGAAAAAGCCGGAGAGGACCTCCTTGGTTTCGCTGTAGGGGCCATCGGCCACGCTGACGCCGGAGCCATTCGGACGAAGGTGGCGTCCGCCCTCGTCGCGCAGCTTCTCGCCCCCGGCCAGCTTGCCCCGTTCGGCGAGCCCGCGGCTCCAGGCGCCATACCGCTCGATCACGCGCTGCATCTCCTCAGGCGTCCAGTCCTGGGCCACGGCTGGCGATTCGTGCAGGAACATCATGTACTTGGGCATCGTCTCCTCCTTTTCCTGGACGGCGGCAATGGGCGCCATCCTAATGTGTGTCCATCCCTCAACGAACGGGGAGGCTGGAAATCGACAGGCCCGATACAATCCCGCGGATGGAGCTGATCTCCACTCACATCGGCGCCGACTTCGATGCGTTCGCGGCCATGGTCGCGGCGTCGCGGTTCCATCCCGAGGCGAAGATGTTCTTCCCCGGATCGCGCGAGGAGTCGGTGCGCCGGATGCTGGAGAGCGGACTCGTGGAGCTTTCCGAGCTTCGGCACAAGGACGTCGATCCCGCGGCCCTCACCCGGGTGATCCTCTGCGATGTCCGGCAGAAGGAGCGGATCGGCATCCTGGCCGAGTGGCTGGCGGAGAACCCGGACATCGAGGTCTGGGCCTACGACCACCATCCCGAGGCCGAGTCGGACATCCAGGTCCGCGGCGGGATCGTGGACCTCGAGGTGGGCTCCACCTCGACGTTGATGGTGGAGGAGCTGCGCCGCCGGGGCATGACGTGCAGCTCCTCCGAGGCCGACCTGCTGCTCCTGGGGATCTATGAGGACACCGGGTCTCTCACCTATGCCACGACCAGCCCGCGGGATTTCGAGGCCGTGGTCTGGCTGCTCTCCCAGGGGGGAGACCTGGCGACAGTGCGGCGCTTCGTGTCCCGGCCTCTCGACCCCGAGCGCCTGGAAATCCTCCATCGGATGACTCAGCGCCTGGAGGTTCACCGCATCCACGGCCACCGGACCGGTCTCGTGGAGGTGGACCTGGACACCTACGTCGAGGAGCTGGCGCCGCTGGTCTCGCGCTGCATGGAGATCTTCGAGCTGCCGGTCCTGTTCGCTCTGTTCGGCGAGGGGATGGAGGGGGACCGGGTCACCCTGATCGCCCGCGGCGACCTGGAGGGGTTCGATCTGGGCGAGTTTCTGGCCCGCTTTGGCGGCGGCGGACACGCCACCGCGGCCTCGGCCCGCGTCAAGGGGGCCACGATGCTGGAGATCCGGGAGCGGCTGCTCGAGGACCTGCAGACGGCCCTGCCTCCGGCAGCCCGGGCCCGGGACCTGATGCTCACCCCTTTCGTCGAGGTGGCGGCCGGCACTTCAATCGAGGAGGCCAAGGCCCTGCTCAACACCCGCCGGGTCAACGCGGCCCCGGTGGTCGGCCCGGACGGCAAGGTCGCCGGCATCGTTGCCCGCCAGATCCTGGACGCGGCCCTCCAGCACGGGCTCGGCGGCAGGCCGGTGTCCACGGTCATGACCCACGAGCTGGAATGGGTCGACCCTGAGGCGCCGGCCGAGGAGGTGGGGGAGCGGATGCTCGCCCGGCACCCCCGGTTCGTGCTGGTGGGAGACCCTGGGTCGGGCCGTCCGCTGGGACTGGTCACCCGCATGCAGGTGCTCCGGCACCTCCACGGCCGCCTGTCGGAGGTCGGAGAGCGCTTCGACCGGCGGACCGGGCAGATCCGGGAGAGGAAGGAGAAGGTCGTCCAGCTCCTGGAGGAGCGGCTGCCGGAATTCCTGCGGCGGCGTGTCGAGCAGATCGCGGCGGTCTCGCGGCGGCACGGCATCCCGGTCTACCTGGTTGGCGGCTTCGTGCGCGACCTGCTCCTGGATCGGGAGAACCGGGACCTGGACCTCGTGGTCGAGGGGGACGGCCTCGGCTTCGCCGCGCTCCTGGCCGAGGAGCTGGGAGGCCGGGTGCGGACGCATCCCGCCTTCCTCACGGCCGTGGTCGTGGACCCCGAGGGGTTCCACATCGACATCGCCACGGCGCGGAGCGAGTTCTACCGCGCGCCCGCGGCTCTGCCCGAGGTGCAGACCTCTGCGCTGCGCCAGGACCTGATCCGGCGCGACTTCACCATCAACACGCTGGTGATCCGGCTCGGACCGGACGACACGCCCGAGCTGATCGACTACTTCGGCGGCCGGCACGATCTCAAGGAGAAGACGCTGCGGGTGTTGCACAGCCTCTCCTTCATCGACGACCCTACCCGGGTCCTGCGCGCCGTGCGGCTGGAGCTGCGCCTCGGCTTCCACATCTCCTCGGAGACGATGCGGCTCGTGGAGGTGGCGCTGTCGGAAGGGATCTTCGACCACCTCTCCGGCGCCCGGCTGCGGGAGGAGCTGGAAATGCTGCTGGACGATCCGGCGCTCGCTCTGAGAGGGATCGAGCGGCTGGCCGAGCTGGACCTGCTGCGCGTGCTCCATCCGGGAATTTCACTGAGAGATGCGTCCCGCGAGCGATTGCGTTCCGCGCGGGCGGCCTGGGACTGGTACCATCTGGAAGGGCTCACCGATCCACCCGTGCGGGTCTGGCGCCTGCACCTGATGGCGCTCTCCGGCGATCTGGAGGAGGCGGAGCTGGAGCGGCTCGCCGATCGCCTGATGCTGGCCGGCGAGGACCGCCGGCTCCTCGTCTCCTTCCCGGCGCGTCTGGAAAAGGCCCGGGGAGCGCTCGGGAAGCCGGAGCTCCTGCCGCACCAGGCGCTGGAAGCCCTGGAGGCGTTGCAGGGAGAGGAGTTGCTGCTGTTGATGGCGGATGAGGATGAGACCACTCGGACCTGGGTGCGCCGCCATCTGACCGAGATGCGCTCCTTCGAGTTGGAGATCCGGGGGGCCGACCTGGTTGCCGCGGGCGTGCCGCCGGGTCCGCGGATCGGCGATGCCCTGAAGGCTACGAAGAGGGCGCGGCTGGATGGCCGGATCGAAGCCGGGGAGGAGCTCCGGCACGCACTGATGCTGTTGGGAGATTGAATGCGACGTTGTTTCTTGCTGCTCGTCCTCGTAGCCCTGCCTCTTCAGGCACGCGAGTCGGACCGCACGGTGGAGGTCCTCCGCTACGGCTGCGCCAACGAGCTGGGGCATCGCGAGGTCACCCTGTTCCGCAACGGCACCGTGCGCCTGCTGGACGGTCCGCCCGGACAGGAGCTGATGGGGTTGTCGGAGCTGTCACCGGAGAAGCTGACCGGCGCGCTGAACCGGCTGGCTGAGGAAGACCTCGCCGACGCTCGTCAACTGCACAAGGGGATCGAAGGTCCCTGGATCGAGAAGTGCGAGCTTCACCTCCAGCTCCCCGATCAGAAGCCGGAGTCATTCCGCTTCGGGCGCTACGACGCCCTTCCCCTGAACCTCTCCCGCGTGCTCCGGGTGGCCGAAGACCTGGCCGCGGAGGTCCAGGACCTGCGGGGTGTCGAGGAGCTGCCGGTGGACTACGTGCCCCGCCAGTACGACGTGCTCAAGCGGCGGGACGGCCATCGATACAAGATCCTCCGCTTCACCGCGGACAACAACGGGGTCGAGCTGCAGGGGATTGATCAGCCGATCGCGCTCTTCGTCCTGCGCGAGGAGATGCGGAGGGAGTTCGTGGCGTTGCTGTCCAGGGAGAGGTCAGGGGATAAGTGAAGCCCGGGGTGAGGGTCACGGGCGGCGCCTTCCGCGGGCGTGGTCTGACGGTGCCTCCCGGAGCGCGTCCCACCGAGGGCCGTGTCCGCGAAGCGCTCTTCTCGATCTGGGCCGACCGCCTCGAAGGCGCCCGGGTCCTCGACCTCTTCGCGGGGAGCGGAGTGGTGGGTCTGGAAGCCCTGGGCCGGGGAGCGCTCACTGTCTTCTTCGTCGACGACAATCTTCGAGCGATCAAGACCCTGGAAGCGAACGCCGCCGTAGTAGGGGAGAAGGGGATCGAGGCTCGCCGCCTCACCCTCCCTGCCGGTCTCCCCCGGCTGACGGGACCATTCGATCTCGTCTTCGCCGATCCTCCCTACGCCTTCGACGCCTACAGCGAGCTGCTCGTTGGCTTGGTCCCGCTCCTGGCGGAGGATGGGGAGGTGGTTGTCGAGCACTCCTCCCGGCGCGAGATGCCGCTGGAAGCGGGTCCTCTGGTGCGGGTGGACGTGCGGCGGTACGGGGAGAGCTCGTTGAGCTTCTACCGTCTCACTCCCTGAGAAAGAACGCCAGCTCTTCCAGATTGATGCGCAGGTCGACGTTCTTGAGCAGGACGTCGGGCCGGCGCTTGACGCGGACGGGGGCGAAGTTGAGGATGCCTTTGACGCCGGCTTCGGCCAGGGCCTCGTAGTTCTCCTGCGCGGCCTCGGCGGGCACGGCCAGGACGCCGATCTCCGCGCCGCTCTCACGCACCACCGCGGTCAGCTCCGAGGCAGGGCGGACCGTGAAGTCCCCGATCTTCCGGCCGACCTTGGCGGGGTCTTTGTCCACCCCCCCCACCACCTTGAAGGCTCCGTAGTTGAAGCCGAGGTACTGGGCGAGCGCGGTGCCGAGGTTCCCCATGCCTACGATCACCATGGTGTGCTGGCGGTCCAGGCCGAGGAGGGAGTTCAGGTGGTCCGCGAGCTCTTCCACCTCGTAGCCGACACCGCGGATGCCGAACTCCCCGAACTGCGCGAGGTCCTTGCGGATCTGGGTGGCCGAGAGGTGGTAACGGTGCGCGAGATCCTGCGAGGAGACACGCTTGATCCCCATCTCCTGCAGGTGCCGGAGGCAGCGCAGGTAGAAGGAGAGCCGGTTGAGGGTGAGCGGAGAGACCTCCTCCGCCGACCCCATCACCTCGCGGTTGCTTCGAGAAGCCACTGCACCAGTCCCCAGGGCCAGATGCCGAGCGCGAGCGTTCCCACCGCCGCTACGACCGCCGCGGTCCGGCCCCAGATGTCGAGTAGGAGGCCCTCGGGCTGCCTCTCCTCCGCCTTCATGTAGAGGACATAGACCACCCGCAGGTAGTAGAAGACGCCGACCAGGCTGGCCAGCACGCCGAGCACGGCGAGGCCCACGAGGCCGTCTCCTACCGCGTTCAGGAAGACCACGTACTTGCCGAAGAAGCCCACCGTTGGAGGAATGCCGCCCAGGGAAAGCATGCAGATGGCCAGACAGGCCGAAAGCAGGGGATAGCGATAGCCGTAGCCGGACAGGTCGGAGATCAGGTGCTGCTCGCCCGGCCGGCTGTAGAGCATGGCCACCACCGTGAACGCGCCCGCGTTCATCAGCACGTATGCCAGCAGGTAGACGATCACCGGCATGAGCGAATCGCGGTCCATGACCACCAGGGCCAACAGCAGGTAACCCATGTGCGCGATGCCGGAGTAGGCGAGCATCCTCTTGATGTCGCGCTGCGCCAGGGCCAGGAGGTTGCCCACCAGCATGGAGAGCACGGAGAGCGCGGCGATCACAACCGTCCACTTCTCAATCGCCTGCGCCACACCGCCTGCGACTACGGCGTCGAGCAGCCGGTAGAGCACCAGCGCGCTCGCCACCTTGGGCGCCACGGAGAGAAACGCCACGAACGGGGTCGGCGCGCCCTGATAGGTGTCCGGCGACCAGGCGTGGAACGGGACCACGCTCATCTTGAAGCCGAAGCCCGCGACCAGGAGCAGGAGGCCGAGGCTCGCGACTACCGGCATGCCCTGGCCGCCAACCGCCAGCGCAGGACCGATCTCGGCGAGCCGCGTGCTACCCGTGGCTCCGTAGAGCAGGGCGATGCCGTAGAGCACGAAGGAGCTCACGAAGGCGCCCATCAGGAAGTACTTGATGGCCGCTTCGCTCGCGATCGAGATCCGGCGGTGGAACGCCGCCAGCGTGTAGAGGCAGAAGGAGAACAGCTCCAGCGACAGGAAGATCGTCAGCAGCTCGGTGGCCCGCAGCATGAGCAGCAGGCCGGTGGCGCACCAGAGAAGCAGCGCGTGGTACTCGCCCGCGAGGATGCCCTCCCGCCGCAGATAGCCCTGCGAGGCCAGCAGGCAGAGAGCCGTGGCGAGCAGGATGATCAGCGACAGCGCGTAGGTCGCGCCGCTCGTCTCCAGCAGCCCGCCCCAGGTCGCGCCGGGAGCCGACAGCCACGCTTCGTAAGCGCCCCAGGCCGCGGCGCCCACGGACAGCACCGAGAGCACGGTGAACGAGCGGCGGAGCTTCGGAGCGATGGCGTCCAGCAGCAGGATCACGATGCCGGCTCCGGACAGGATCATCTCCGGCAGCAGGCTGATCAGGTCGGCGCGGGTCATCGTCCGGTCTCCGAAATCATCGTGGTGGCCCGCAATGCCCGCAATGTGGCCTGGGAGACTTCGGCCCGCTCGACGCCCTCTCTGTATTCAGCCAGCGTCGTGGCCAGCGCCTCGCGGCTCGGCTTCAGAAAGGTTTCTGGCGCCACGCCGATCCAGAGCATGAACACGCACAGCGGTACCAGCGCCGCCAGCTCCCGGAACGACAGGTCGCGCAGCTCGCGGTTCTCGTCCTTCGTGATCGGGCCCCAGAGCGTGAGCTGGACCATCTTGAGCAGGTAGATGGCCGCGAGCACCACGCCGAAGGTCGCGACCACCGCGGGCCAGCCGAGCGAGCGGAAGGCGCCGGTCAGAATCAGGAACTCGCCCACGAACCCGTTGAGCGCAGGCAGTCCGACCGAGGCCAGGGTGGAGAAGATCAGGAAGAAGGCGAACACCGGAATCACCTTGGCCAAACCGCCGAACTCCGAGAACTTCTTGGTGTGCCGGCGGTCGTAGAGCATGCCCACGAGGAGGAAGAGCGCGCCGGTCGAGAGGCCGTGATTGATCATCTGGAGGAGCCCGCCTTCCCAGGCGATCTGATCGATCGCGAGGAGCCCGAGCATCACGAAGCCGAGGTGGGCGATGGAGGAGTAGGCGACCAGCTTCTTCATGTCGTCCTGCACCCAGGCTACGAGAGCGCCGTAGAGGATGCCGATCAGCGCCAGGCCCACGAGGAGCGGCTGCGCCACCTCGGCCGCCTTGGGAAAGAGCGGGAGCGCGAAGCGCAGGAAGCCGTAGGTGCCGAGCTTGAGCAGGATGCCGGCCAGGATCACGGAGCCGCCCGTGGGGGCCTCGACGTGCGCGTCCGGCAGCCAGGTGTGGACCGGGAACATCGGCACCTTGATCGCGAAGGTCAGGGCGAAGGCCGCGAACAGCCAGACCTGCTGGTGGACCGGGAAGTCGAGCCGCAGCATGTCGGTATAAGCGAAGCTCCAGACGCCGCCGTTCAGCCGCTGGAAAGTCCATGCCATCCAGAGGATGCCGATCAGCATCAGCAGGCTCCCCGCCATGGTGAAGAGGAAGAACTTGACCGCCGCGTAGATCCGCCGCTCGCCGCCCCAGATCCCGATGATCAGGTACATGGGGACGAGCATGACCTCCCAGAAGACGTAGAAGAGGAAGAGGTCGTAGGCGAGCAGCGTCCCGAGCACGCCCGTGGTGAGCAGCAGCATCGAGGCTCCGAACGCCGGCCAGTGCTTCTCGATCCCCTTCCACGAGCCCAGGATCACGATCGGCACGAGGAAGATGCCGAGCATCGCCAGCGGCATCGAGATCCCATCCATGACGAGGTCATAGCGGATGCCGTAGCCCGGGATCCAGGTGTAGCGCCTGTCTCCGACCTGCGGGAAGGTGCCGTCCGATCCCAGGTGAGCAAAGAGGTACAGTAGGCCGAAGGCGAGCTCGATCAGGGAGACGATCAGGGTATAGGTCTTGGCCGCCTTCCCCGTGCGCGGGAAGAAGAGCAGCGGCAGGCACGCGATCGTCGGAAAGAAGACCAGCCGGGTCAGCGTATTGCCGAGGAGCAGTTCGAGAATCGTATCCATGGCGTCCGATCAGAGGATGAGCCAGAGGAAGAGGGCGATCACGCCCGCGAAGAAGTAGAGCGCGTAGTTGCGGACGTTGCCCGTGGTGCTCAGCCGGCCGACCTCGCCGGTGAGCTCGGTCAGCCAGGCGCCGGCGTTGATCGAACCGTCGATGAGGATGGCGTCGACCCACTTCCAGAGCACGCGCGACATCGTGGCCAGCGGGCGGACGATCAGCCGGTCGTAGATCTCGTCGACGTAGTACTTGTTGACTAGGAGCCTGTGGACCGCGGGGAAGCGGCTGGACCAGGCCCGGCCGCGGTCCAGCGCGTCGGCGGAGCGATAGATCGAGCGGGCGAAGAGCAGTCCGCCGGCGGCAACGGCCGTGGTGAGGAGGACGAGGCCCCACTCGGCGAGCGTTCCCAGGTGATGCGGAGCTTCCTCCCGGATAGGCTTCACGACCGGCTCCAGGAAGTGGTGGAACCAGTTGATGTCTTTGCCGGTGAAGAGCTTCGGGATGCCCACCCAACCCGCGGTCACGGCCCCGATCGCGAGGATCCAGAGCGGCACGGTCATCACGGCCGGGGACTCATGGAGATGGTGCTCCTGTTCGTGCGTCCCGCGGAACTTGCCGTGGAACGTCATGTAGAACGCGCGCGCCATGTAGAACGCGGTCAACCCCGCTGTGATCAGTCCGACTGCCCAGAGCAGCCAATGGCCGGGAAACTCGCTGGATGCAGCCGCGTGCAGGATCTCGTCCTTGCTGAAGAAGCCTGCGAGCGGCGGGATGCCCGCGATGGCCAGCGTGCCGAGCCAGAACGTCCTTCGCGTGTGGGGCAGGTGCGGTCCGAGGCCGCCCATCTTCCGCATGTCCTGCTCGCCGCCCATGGCGTGGATCACCGAGCCCGATCCGAGGAAGAGCAGCGCCTTGAAGAACGCGTGCGTCATGACGTGGAAGATCGCAGCCGTGTACGCTCCCAGCCCCGCGGCCAGGAACATGTAGCCGAGCTGCGAGACGGTGGAGTAGGCCAGGACCTTCTTGATGTCGGTCTGCGCGAGGCCGATCGTGGCCGCGAAGATCGCGGTCAGAGCGCCGATCACGGCCACCAGCAGCGAGATCCCGGGCGCGTGCTGATAGATCACGTTCGAGCGCGCTACCATGTACACGCCCGCCGTGACCATGGTGGCCGCGTGGATGAGCGCGGACACCGGCGTCGGGCCGGCCATGGCGTCCGGCAGCCAGACGTAGAGCGGGATCTGCGCGCTCTTGCCCGTGGCGCCGATGAAGAAGCAGAGCGCGATGAACCCGGCAAGCGTCAGGCCGAGCGCGTACTCGGTGCCGAGCACCGTGGGGTCGAGCTTGATCCGGTCGAACAGCTCGGTGTAGCGCAGCGTGCCGAACGTGGCGACCAGGGCGAACATGCCGACCAGGAAGGTGAAGTCGCCGATGCGGTTGACGATGAACGCCTTCTTGCCCGCGACCGGTGGGAAGGCCTCCTCGAAGTAGAAGCCGATCAGCAGGTAGGAGCAGAGGCCCACGCCCTCCCAGCCCACGAACATCACCAAGTAGTTGTTGCCCAGGATCAGCGTTAGCATCGCCCACATGAACAGGTTCAGGTAGGCGAAATACCTTCGATATCCCGGGTCGTGGCCCATGTAGCCCGCGGAGTAGACGTGGATCAGGAAACCCACGAAGGTGACCACGAACAGCATCACCGCCGAGAGCGGGTCGAGCAGGAAGCCGACGTCGATGTTGAGCGAGCCCGCCGTCCAGGCGTAGAGCGTCTGCTCGAAGACCTCCCCGCCCCGCTGCGACCAGTCGAGCAGACAGCCGAGGGCGAGAAGGAGCGAGAGCAGTGGCGCTCCCACGCCGATCGCGGTGACCAGCGCCTTGGGCGGACGGCGTCCGAGAAGCCCGTTCAGGGCCGCGCCGGCCAGCGGGAGCAGGGGGATCAGCCAGAGGTATTCGAGCATCGGTCCTCGCTGCCGGTTACCAGCGCATCAGGTTGATGCGGTTGATGTCGATGGTGCGCCGCTGGCGGTAGACGGCGATGAACAGGGCGAGCCCGATCGCCGCCTCGGCGGCGGCCACCGCCATGACGAAGAAGACGAGGATCTGACCGGTGTGCTCCCCCCACTGCCGCGCGTAGGCGATGAGAGCCAGGTTGCCGGCGTTGAGCATCAGCTCGATCGACAGGAAGATGCTGATGCCGTTGCGCCGGGTCAGGGCTCCGGCTGAACCGATGGCGAAGAGCACCGCGGACAGCACGAGATACCAGGAGACAGGGACGCTCAAGGCTCGATGTCCTCCATCGGCTTCTCCGGTTGGGGCGGCTTGCGTGCCGCCACGGTGGCGCCGATCACGGCCACGAGCAGCAGCAGGCCGACGATCTCGAACGGCAGCAGGAACTCGGTGAACATCTGCCGGGCCAGCCCCTTCATGGAGACCAGCTCTTGGGTGATCGGGTCCAGGTCGGTCCGGCTCGCGTTCCAGAAGAGCAGCACGAGCATGCCGCCGAACAGCAGCGAGCCCAGGACGGCGCCGCCGAATTGCACCTTCTGCTGCGAGACCGACGACTCCTCCCGCGTGATGTTGAGGAGCATGACCACGAACAGGAACAGCACCACGATGGCGCCGGTGTAGACCAGGATCTGGATCGCGGCGATGAACGGCGCTCCGAGCAGCACGAAGAGCACGGCCACGGAAAACAGCGTTACCACCAGGCTCATCGTGGAGTACACGGGATTCTTGTGCAGGATCACCACGAGCGAGGAAGCCACGGCCAGCAGCGCGAAGAGCAGGAAGATCGCTGTCTCCATCAGGGGGCTCCAAGCCAGCCAGCGAGCGTCATCGCCGAGACCAGGATCAGATTGAAGATGGCCAGCGGCAGCAGCACCTTCCAGCCGAGCCGCATGAGCTGGTCGTAGCGGAAGCGGGGGAACGTCCAGCGCACCCACACGAACACCGCCATGCAGAACGCCACCTTGGCGACCAGCACGAGCAGGCCGACGATCACGCCCAGCCAGCCGTCGAAGTCCACTCCAGGCAGGCTCCAGCCGCCGAAGTAGAGCGTCACGCCCAGGGCCGAGAGGCTGGTCATCGACATGTACTCGCCCATGAAGAAGGAGGCGAAGCGCATGGCGCTGTACTCGGTGTGGAACCCGGCCACCAGCTCCGACTCGGCCTCCGGCAGGTCGAAAGGCAGCCGGTTCGTCTCCGCGAAGGAGGCGATCAGGAAGATGACGAAGCCGATGAACTGCGGAATGACGTTCCAGATGTGCGTGCGCTGGTAGTTCACCACGTCCTGGAGGTTGAACGAGCCCACCGGGATCACCACCGCGAGCACGGCCACGGTCAGCGCCAGCTCGTAGCTGATCATCTGCGCCGAGGCGCGGATCGCGCCCATCAGCGAGAACTTGTTGTTCGAGGCGTAGCCCGCGAGCACCAGCGAGTAGACGCCGAGGCTCGCCAGGGCCAGGAAGAGCAGCACGCCCGCGTCCACGTTCGCAATCATCGGGCGGAAGGGCTCGCCGCCGATCACCGCGTCGGGCCCGAAGGGGATCACCGAGATCGTCAGCATGGCCGGCATGATGGCCAGGGCCGGAGCGAGCAGATAGAGCGGCTTGTCCGCCGCGGTCGGCGTGACATCCTCCTTGAACATGAACTTGAGGGCGTCCGCCAGCGGCTGGATGAGGCCGAAGGGTCCGAGGCGGTTCGGCCCCGGCCGGTCCTGGATCAGCGCGCTGCCGCGGCGCTCGACCCAGACCATGACCGGCACCACGGTCAGGAGGAAGCCGAGCATCACGGCGATGTTGACGACCGTGGCGAGCAGGTGGTCAGGCATGGCTCAGGACACCTCCGGCATGGTCTCGGCCGTGGTCTCGCTCATGATCGGATTTGCCCCGGGCACCTGGAGCGCCGCTCCGGTGGCCGGGAGAGTGCTCCACTTCAGGCCCACGAAGGCGGGCACGTCGGCCGCGATCCGGTCGAAGACCTTCTCGGGAGTGAGGCCCGCCCACTTCGGGTCGAAGCGGCCGAGCAGGTCGGACAGCGCCTCCACGGTCGAGCGCACCTGGGCCGGGGCAGGGAAGGCGGCGACGAAGCGCTGCACCCTCCACTCGGCGTTGACGAAAGTTCCATCCTTTTCGGCGTGAGTGGCCACGGGCAGGGCAACGTCCGCCACCTTGGCAAGCGGCGAGTCGGCCCAGCCGAAAACCACCAGGAACTTCGCCCGGCGCAGCCGCTCCACCACCTCGGGCGTATAGGCGCCCCGGCCGAAATCGCTGTCACAGACCACGAGCACCGCGCACTTCGAGGCGCCGTCTCCGAGGAGCAGCTCGTCCTGGTCGAGGACCGGAGCCTTCTCTTTTCCGTTGCTGCCGTCTCCGCCCAGCGTCTCGTCGAGCTCCTCCCCCGCGGACGGACGCATGCCGAGCATCTCGGCGCCGCGGCGGTTCGGGGCGAGCTCCGTGCCGGTGATCCCGCCCTTGAGGTTGGGGATCGTCCAGCCGGCACCGAGGTCGACCGGCGTCCCGCGATGGGGCGAGCCCACGTAGCTGGCCAGGAGCGAGAAGAGCCATGCCTCCTCGTTGGTCAGGTTGCCGGAGCCCAGGAAGGCCACGGCGCCCTCGGAGGTGCGCTGGCGCAGCCGCCGGTGGACGAGGTCGAGCGCCTCCTTCCATCCTCCGATGGTTTCGGTCCCATCCTCGCTCCGCACCCGGCAGCCGCGCAGGCGCGGCACGCTCTTGTAGCGCTCGAACGTGGAGCGGCCGTAGTCGCACATCCAGTAGTCGTTCACCTCGGGATTGAAGCGCGGCTTGTAGCGCTTGATGTTCCCGCGCCGGTGCTCCATCGTGATGTTGCAGCCCACGTCGCAGCCGGTGCAGATCGACGGCTTCTTGTCGAGGTAGAAGACGCGCTCGGCGAAGCGGAAGCGGGTGGAGGTGAGCGCGCCCACCGGGCAGATGTCCACCACGCAGGTGGAGAGCGGGTTGTCCAGCTCCTTGCCCGGGAACGTGCCGATCTCCGTGCGCGCGCCGCGGTTGAAGAAGCCGAGCTCGCCGGTCTGCGACACCTCGTGGGTGAAGCGCACGCAGCGGGTGCACTGGATGCACCGGTTCATGTTGAGGATCACGTTGGGGCCCAGGGGGATCCGCTCGCGGCCGGGGTAGGTGCGCTTGTCCTCGAACTTGAAGCGGGAGAAGGCCACGCCGTGCTTGAAACTGTAGTCCTGGAGGCCGCACTCGCCGGCCTGGTCGCAGATCGGGCAGTCCAGCGGATGGTTGATGAGGAAGAACTCCATCATCCCGGCCTGGGCATCGCGCACCTCGTCCGTGTCGGTGCGCACCTCCATGTTGTCCGCGACCGGGGTGGAGCAGCCGGCCTGCAGCTTCGGCATCTTCTTGCCGTTGACCGAGACCTCGACCAGGCACATGCGGCACTGGCCCACCACGGTCAGCCGCGGGTGATAGCAGTAGTGGGGGATCTGGACGCCGACCTTGATGCCGGCCTCGATCAGGTTGGTGCCGGCTTCCACCTCGACGGTGCGGTCGTTGATCGTGACTTTGGGCACTCTCTAGACTCCGTCCTTGAAGTAACGGTATTCCGGGAAGGGGCACCGGCGCTCGCGGATGTGCGCCTCGATCTCCTCGGGGAAGCGCTCCACCAGCGACTTGACGGGGCCGACCGCCGCGTCGCCCAGGGCGCACAGCGAGTTGCCGCCGACGTTGCCGGCCACGGACTTGAGCAGCATGGCGTCGCCCTCGCGCCCCTCGCCGTGCTCGAGGCGCTTGAGCAGCAGCTCCATCCAGTTCGTGCCCTCGCGGCAGGGGGTGCACTGGCCGCACGACTCGTGGTTGAAGAACTTGGCGAGCCGGGCCACGGAGCGCACCATGCAGACGGTCTCGTCCATGACGATCACCGCCGCCGAGCCGAGCATGGAGCCGGCCTTGGCCACGGTGTCGAAGTCCATCTTGATGTCGATCTCCGACGCCTTCAGGAGCGGGGCCGAGGCGCCGCCCGGGATGAAGGCCTTGAGCTGGCCCTGCCGCCACATGCCGCCGGCCGCCTCCAGCATCTCGCGGAAGGTGATGCCGATCGGGTGCTCGTAGGTGCCGGGTCGTTCCACGTGGCCGGAGATGGCGTAGAGCTTGGGGCCGGTGTTGCGCTCGTCCGTGCCGATCGACTTGAACCAGTCCGCGCCGCGGTTGATGATGTGCGGCACGTTGCAGAGCGTCTCGACGTTGTTGATCACGGTGGGCGCGCCGAAGGCGCCGACGACCGCGGGGAACGGGGGCTTGACCCGCGGCTGGCCGCGCTTGCCTTCGAGCGACTCCAGCATCCCGGTCTCCTCGCCGCAGATGTAGGCGCCCGCGCCGCGGTGCACGTACATGTTCAGCTTGAAGCCCGAGCCCATCGCGCTGTTGCCGAGGATGCGCGCGTCGTAGGCCTCCTTCAGGGCCCGCTCCAGGATCGCGGCGGCCTTGGTGTACTCGCCGCGGATGTAGATGTAGCAGGTCTCGGCGTGGACCGCCCAGCAGCAGATGGCGCACCCCTCGATGAGCTGGTGGGGGTCGTGCTCCATGAGCAGGCGGTCCTTGAAGGTGCCGGGCTCGGACTCGTCCGCGTTGCAGACGAGGTACTTGGGCTTGTCTTTGCCTTTCGGGATGAAGCCCCACTTCATGCCCGCGGGGAAGCCGGCGCCGCCGCGTCCGCGGAGGCCGGACTTCTTGACCTCCTCGATGACCGCCTCGGGCTCCATCTTGAGCGCCTTGGCGAGCGCCTCGTAGCCGCCGGTCTTTTTATAACCATCCAGCGTGAGGGCGTCGCGGTTGCCGACGTTGCGCGTCAGGACCCGTTCGAAAGCCATTTACTTCAGACCTCTCAGGATGCTCCGCACCTGCTGCGGGGTCAGGTTCTCGTAATAATCGTCGTCGACCATCATCATGGGCGCGGTGTCGCACGAGCCGAGGCACTCGAAGTGGACGAACGAGCAGCGGCCGTCCGGAGTGACCTCCTCCTCGCCCACGCCGAGCTCCTTGTGCAAGGTCCCCATGATCTCCTCGGAGCCGCGGATCTGGCAGGAGAGGTTGGTGCAGACGCGGATGCGGTGGCGACCGACCGGCTTCTGATGGAACAGGTCGTAGAAGGTGACGACGCCGTAGACCTTGGACTCGGGCAGGTCGAGCTCGGCAGCCACGGCCTGGATCGCCTCGTCCGGCAGCCAGCCGCCGCTCAGGCGCTGGGCGATGTAGAGGGCCGGCAGCAGCACCGCCTCGGCGGTGGGGTAGCGCTTGCGCAGCTCGTCGAGCTGGCGGCGAGCCTCCGGGGTGAAGCCGGGGAAGCGGGTCTGGGGAGCGGGAGCCTCGGTCACGGGGTGACCTCCTTCAAGCGCTCCTGCTTCGCCACGTTCGCCACCTTCGCCACATTGCCGCGGCGGGGACCGAGCTCCAGTCCGCCCTTGAGCCAGACATAGGCGTAGCCGACGAGGATCAGGAAGAAGAAGACCATGACCGCCCAGAACAGGGGCCAGCCCGCCCACTCCTCCCTCATGATGAGGGCCCAGGGGTAGAGGAAGGCGGCCTCCAGGTCGAAGACGATGAAGTCGATCGCGATCAGGAAGAAGGCGATCGAGATCCGCTTGTGGGAGCGGTCGAGCATGGGGACGCCCGACTCGACCGTGGTCCCCTTCACACGCCCGCCGGTCTGCCGTCCCAGGAGCTGGGACAGGCCCAGGATGGCGATCGCCATGAAGATCGCGATTCCCAGCATCAGCAGGACAGGGTAGTACTGCTCCGGCAAAGCAGGGTCCTCCAGAACAGGTTGGTCGGAAAAAGGCGCCTGCCCCCGGAGCAGGCTCCGAGGGCATGTGAAGGATGTCACAAGCTAGGGGGGCGAAACAAGACGGGGTTGATCCCATCCCTTCTCTCCCCATCCCTCTCCCCCGCCTGCGCGGGGAAGAGGGGGCCGGAGGCACGTGACGTGCATCTTCTCCAAGCACTGATGCACTCCCGGAGAGCATGCCGGGTTACTCTTGTACCGGAGGTGCCATGACGCCAGACGCGCCGAGGGTCGCCCGCTTGGGCGGGCGGTTCGGATGTGCCCTGACGGTGGATGTAGAGGAGTGGTACCACACGTGCCTTGTGCCCGGGTACGTGAACCCCGCGGACCGGCCGCCCCTGTGTCAGGAGCTGGACTGGCTCCTGCCCGAATTCCTCGGGATGCTCGCCGATGCCGGCTGCACCGCGACCTTCTTCGTCCTGGGCGAGGTCGCCGAGCGCATGCCGCGCCAGGTGCGCGAGATCGCCGAGGCCGGCCACGAGATCGGCAGCCATGGCTACCTCCACCTGCGGGCCACGGACCGCTCCCCCCGCGCCTTTGCCGCCGATCTGCGACGCGCCAAGGCGCTGCTCGAGGATCTCGTCGGCAAGCCGGTGCTGGGCTTCCGCGCCCCCGAATGGTCGCTGCGCAGCCTCGGCAACGCGCGCCTTCCCCTGGTGGCCGAGGCAGGATTCCTCTATGACAGCTCCCTCGCCCCCTGCGCCTTCTCCGGGCGGCCGACCAACCCGCGTTTCGCGTCGCGGCTGAACTGGCGGAGCCGGGAGCTGCTGGAGTTCCCGCCGCTCACCTTCGGCGGCGTCCTGCGCCTGCCCGCCGGGAGCTGGACCGGCCGGCTGGCAAGCCCCGAGACCCTGGTCCTGGCCGCGCTCGACCACCGCGACCACGGAGGGCTTCCCGTGGCTGTCGTCCACCCCTGGGAGGTCTCGGGCCGGCCCACACCGGGGCGGCTCACCGGCCTCGCCTGGTTCGTCCACGAGACCGGCCGGCTCGGGTACGCGCAACGCTTCCGGGAGCTGCTGCGGACGCTGCCCTGGGAGTCGATCGCCGATGCTGCCTGTCTTCACGAGCAGCACGCCAATCTGGCACCACCCCTGCAAGTCCTCGTGGATGATGCGACGGGTAGCGCAGGCGCCCCGGTCTCTGCTATCTAAGGCGTGCTATCTAAGGGCGATTGGGGAGAGAGGGGTTGGTGCGAAAGGGGGGACTCGAACCCCCACGGCCTTGCGACCACAAGATCCTGAATCTTGCGCGTCTACCAATTCCGCCACTTTCGCGCGGGGCAGATTCTAGGGAGA
>Ga0190265_10000259_pt1 | contig 44706 bp, 8 predicted proteins | sample Popmic124T_FD_133135 | JGI IMG/M metagenome (GOLD analysis project Ga0190265, IMG submission 133135) | Populus adjacent soil microbial communities from riparian zone of Indian Creek, Utah, USA - 124 T | ecosystem: Environmental > Terrestrial > Soil > Riparian zone | place: USA: Utah | collected... | reverse complement strand
GTGCAGGACGAGCTCGACGAACGCGGTGCCGGGCAGCAGCGTCTGGTCGAACACGGCGTGGTCGGCCAGCCAGCCATGGCTGGCCAGCGACAGCCGGCCGGTGAACAGCCACTCCTCACCGCCGGCGACCGCGACCGCCGCCGCCAGTAGCGGATGACCGGCCGCCGCCTGCCCCGACGCGGCCGCGTCTCCGACCCCCGCCGTGCTCTCGACCCAGAACCGCCGGCGGTCGAACGCATAGGTCGGCAGGTCGACGCGGCCGGCTCCTTCGAAGAGCCGCTCCCATTCGACCTCGGCGCCGGCTACCCAGGCCTCGGCGAGGAAGCGCATCAGCGCCTCGCCCTCCTCGACGCGGGCGCCGCGCGAGGTGGCTGCGACGGCGATGCCGTCCTCGCCGTCGAGCGTCGTCTCGATGGCGGCGGTGAGCAGCGCGTCGGGGCCGACCTCGAGATAGCGGCCGACGCCGAGGTCGCGCAGCGCCCGGACGCCGTCGGCGAACAGGACCGGGCTGCGGACGTGCGAGACCCAATAGTCCGGCGAGCGAGCCTGCTCGTCGCTGAGCAGCTCACCGGTCACGTTCGACACGACCGGAATCGACGGCGGACGCAGCTCGACGGTCTCCAGCACCGCCCGGAGCTCGTCGAGCGCCGGGTCCATGCGATGCGAGTGGAACGCGTGACTGACCGCAAGCCTGCGCGTCCGACGGCCCCGCTCCTCCAACAACGGCGCCCACTCCTCGAGCGCGTCGTCGTCGCCGGAGACCACGACCGCCATCGGAGCGTTGACGGCGCCGACGCAAAGCCGGCCCGCGAACGACTCCAGGCTCTCCAGCACCTCGGCCTCGGACGCCTCGATTGCGACCATCCCGCCCCCCGCCGCCAAGCCGCCCATCGAACGACCACGCGCCGCGACGACCCGACACGCGTCCTCCAACGACAGCACGCCCGCCACATGGGCCGCGACCAGCTCTCCGACCGAATGACCGATCAGCACATCCGGACGAACCCCGAACGACTCCAGCAGGCGGAACAGCGCGACCTCGAATGCGAACAAGGCGGGCTGCACGAGCTCCGTCCCATCGCCTCCGACATAGCCGCGGCCGTCGACGAACAAGGCGCCGTCGACGAGCTCGCCCAGCACCCCGCACACATCGGCCAACGCACGACCGAACACCTCGAACGACCCCAACCCCGCGGCCATCCCAGCCCATTGCGAGCCCTGGCCCGAGAACACGAACCCCGAACCACCGCCGACCACACGCCCCTCGACCGACGAGCCCGACGACTCGCCGTCCGCCAGCGCCGAGACGCCGGCTAGCAGGTCCTCGCGACCGCCGCCCAAGACGACCGCCCGCCAATCGAACCGCGACCGCTCCGCCAGCGAGCGGCCGACCGCCAGCACGTCGGCCTCGGGCCGCCCCTCCACGAATCCCGACAGACGACCCGCCTGACTCCGCAACGCCGTCTCGGACCTTCCAGACGCCAGCCATGGCACGATACCCACGCGAGCCGCGATCCCAGCGTCGTCGGCGCTCGCGCCGCCGGCGTCGGCCGGGCCGGGGGCGGGCGGCGCCTCCTCGACGATCACGTGCGCGTTGGTCCCGCTTATCCCGAAGGCCGATACAGCCGCGCGCCTCGCCCGTCCCTCCTCGGCCGGCCACTCGACCGCCTCGGTCAGCAGCTCGACCTCGCCCGCGTCCCAATCCACATGGGGCGTCGGCTCGTCGACGTGCAGCGTCGCCGGCAGCACGCCGTGGCGCAGCGCCAGCACCATCTTCATCACCCCGGCCACCCCAGCCGCCGCCTGCGCGTGGCCGATGTTCGACTTCACCGAGCCCAGCCGCAACGGGCCGTTCCGACGCTCCTGGCCATAGGTCGCCAGCAGCGCCTGCGCCTCGATCGGGTCGCCGAGCGCGGTCCCGGTGCCGTGCGCCTCGACCGCGTCCACCTCCGCGGCCGACAGCGCGGCGCTCGCCAGCGCCTGCCTGATCACACGCTCCTGCGCGGGACCGTTCGGCGCGGTGAGCCCATTCGACGCGCCGTCCTGGTTGACCGCCGAGCCCCGAACGACGCCGAGCACGTCGTGGCCCAGCCGCCGCGCGTCCGACAGCCGCTCGACGAGCAGCAGCCCGACGCCCTCCGACCAGCCGACCCCGTCGGCCGCTCCGGCGAAGGGCTTCGAGCGACCGTCGGGCGCCAGGCCGCGCTGACGTGAGAACTCGACGAACGCCGTCGGCGTCGAGAGCACGGTGACACCGCCGGCCAGCGCCAGCGAGCACTCGCCGGACCGCAGCGCCTGGCACGCCAGGTGCAGCGCCACCAGCGACGACGAGCAGGCCGTGTCGACCGTCATCGCCGGGCCCTCGAGGCCGAGCGCGTAGGCGACACGGCCCGAGATGACGCTGCCCGACAGGCCGGTCGCCGAGTAGCCCTCGACCGTGGCCGCAAGAGCGCCACCGCCCCCGTAGTCGTGGTACATCGCGCCGGCGAAGACGCCGGTGTCGCTGCCGCGCAGGGAGGCGGGGTCGATGCCCGCGCCCTCGATCGCCTCCCAGGCCGTCTCGAGCAGCAGGCGCTGCTGCGGGTCCATCGCCCGCGCCTCGCGCGGGCCGATCCCGAAGAACGCCGCGTCGAACTCGGTGGCGTCGTCGACGAAGCCGCCCTCGCGCACGTAGCTGGTGCCGGGGCTGTCGGGATCGGGGTCGTACAACCGGCCGAGGTCCCAGCCGCGGTCGGCAGGGAACGCCGCGATCGCGTCGCGACCCTGCTCGACCAGATCCCACAGCTCCTCCGGCGACGAGACCCCACCGGGGAAGCGGCCCGCCATCCCGACGATCGCGACCGGCTCGTCGTCGGCCGTCCGCGAGCGAACCGCCGCCGCGCCGTCGCGCCGGACGCCCTCGACACGCGAGCGCAGGTGCCGCGCGACCGCCGCCGGGGTCGGGTGGTCGAACACCAGCGTCGCGGGGAGCCTGACGCCGGCCGCCTGGCTGAGCCGGTTGCGCAGCTCCACCGCGGCGAGCGAGTCGAAGCCGAGCTGCTTGAACGTCGCCTCCGCGTCCACGGCCGCCGCCCCCGCATGGCCGGCCACCAGCGCGACGTGCTCGCGGACCAGCTCGCTGACGATCGCGTCACGATCCCGGTCGGGCGCGCCGGCGAGCCGGCGCGCCAACGACTCGCCGCCGCTTCCGACCGCCGCCCTTCGCGCCGGGACGCGCACGAGGTCGCGCAGGATCGTCGGCAGCGTCCCCGCGCGGGCCAGGGAGCGCAGGCCGGCCGAGTCCAGTCCGACCGGCGCCACCAGCCGATCGTCGATCGCGTCCGCGGCGTCGAACAGCGCCAGTCCCTCGGCCGGCGACAGCGCCGCGATCCCCGACCGCGCCAGGCGCGCGCGATCGGCGTCGCCGAGCCCGCCCGTCATCGCGCTGTCGTGGTCCCACAGCCCCCAGGCCAGCGACAGGCCCGCCAGCCCCGCGGCGCCCCGGCGAGCCGCGAGCGCGTCCAGGAAAGCGTTCGCCGCGGCGTAGCTTGCCTGGCCGGGACCGCCGATCGCGCCGGCGACCGACGAGAACAGCACGAACCGCGACAGCCCCAGGCCCGCGGTCAGCTCGTGCAGGTGCCACGCCGCGTCGGCCTTCGGGCGCAGGACGCGCTCGAGCCGAGCCGAGTCCAGCGACTCCAGCATCCCGTCGTCGAGCACGCCGGCGGCATGCACGACGCCGGTCAGCGGACGGTCGGCCGGGATCGAGCCGATCAGCCGCTCCAGCCGATCGCGATCGGAGACGTCGCACGCCTCGACGCGCACCCGCGCGCCCAGGCCCTCGAGCTGCTCGACCAGCTCGTCCGCGCCGGCGGCGCCCGCTCCGCTGCGACTCGCCAGCAGCAGGTCCCCGACGCCGTGGGCCGCGACGAGGTGACGGGCCACCAGCGCGCCGAGGCCGGCCGTCCCGCCCGTCACGAGCACCGTGCCTCCGGCGCCCCACGGCTCGCGAGCCCGGTCTTGGCCGGCGCCGGGCTCGACGCGTCGCAGCCGAGCCGCCAGCGCCACGCCGTCGCGCAACGCCAGCTGCGGCTCGTCGGCGAGTCGCGACGCCCGCGCCAGCGCAGCCGAGGAGGCGTCCGAGCCGTCGACGTCGATCAGGCCGAAGCGATCCGGGTGCTCCGCCTGCGCGGAGCGCACGAGGCCCCAGATCGAGCCGCCGACGAGGTCGGCGGCTTCGCCGCCGGCCGCGTCGACCGCGCCCTCGGTGACCAGCACGAGCCGCTCCTCGCCCGCGCCGTCGCGCTCGATCCAGTCCCGCAGCAGCTCCAGCACGCGAGCGGTCGCCCGGTGCAGCTCTTCGACGACCCCGTCGCCGCCGTCGCCGACCAGGTCGGCGAGCGCGACCAGCTTCGGCGCGCCGGCGGTCGCCTCCGTGTCGCTCTCGATCTCGACCCATTCGACTCGCAGCAGCGACGCTCCGGCGCTCCCGCCGACCGCGGCCCGCAGCGCCTCCCGCTCGACCGGCCGCACCGCCAAGCCGTCGACCGACACGACCGCCGCGCCGGCCTCGTCGACCGCGACGAGCGACAGGCGGTCCTCGCGCATCGTCAGGCGAGCCCGCAACGACGACGCACCCGAGGCATGGAGCGCGACTCCGCTCCACGCGAACGGCAGCCGCAGCTCGCCATCCCCCTCGAAGAGCAGGCCGGCGTGCAGCGCGGCGTCGAGCAGCGCGGGATGGATCTCGAAGCGCGCGGCCTCGTCGCGCCGCTGCGGCGGCAGCGCGACCTCGGCGAAGATCTCGTCGCCGCGCCGCCACACCGCGACAAGGCCCTGGAAGGCGGGGCCGTACTCCAGTCCCAGCTCGTCGGCGCGGTCGTAGAGCCCGTCGACGGCCAGCGGCTCGGCGTCCGCCGGCGGCCACGTCGCGGCGAAGTCCGGCGGGGCTCCGGTCCCGTCGTCGGGCAGCCGCTCGACGAGCACGCCGTGGGCATGACGCGTCCACTCGCCCGCATCCGCGGCGCGCGAGTGGATCTCGATCTCGCGCCGTCCATCGTCGCGACGCGCGCCGACCGTGACCTGAACCTCGGCCGCGCCACGCTCGGGCAGCGCGAGCGGCCTGTCCATGCCGAGCTCGTCGACGCCGTCGCAGCCCGCCTCGCGGGCCGCCGCGAGCGCGAGCTCGACGAGCGCCGCGCCCGGGACCACCGCCGCGCCGAGCACGGCGTGGTCGCGCAGCCAGGGACCGGCCTCGAGCGACAAGCGCCCGCTGAGCACCCATCCGTCGCGACCGGCCAGTCCGATCGCGCGGCCCAGCACGGCGTGCCCGCCGGCGGGCGCGCCCATCCCGGCCGGGCCACCCGCGGCTCCCCGGTGCTCGAGCCAGTACGACTGCCGCTCGAACGCATAGGTCGGCAGGCGCACGGGCCGCGCCGAGCTGCCGGCGAAGGCGACGCCCCAGTCGACCTCCACGCCGCGCACGTGCAGCTCGGCCAGGGCTTGGACCAGGGTCTCGGGCTCCGGGCGGTCGTCGCGCAGGATCGGCACCGCCACGCGCTCGTCGTCGCTCGCCCGCTCGCCGAGGCAGCCGTCGGCCATCGCCGACAGCACGCCGTCGGGGCCGAGCTCGAGGAAGCGCGTCGCTCCCTGCGCCTCCAGCCAGCGCAGGCCCGCGAGGAACCGCACCGGCTCGCGCACGTGGCGCACCCAGTAGTCGGGGGACGCGATCTCCGCGTCGCCGAGCGGCTCGCCCGTCACGTTCGAGACGACCGGGATTCGCGGCGGCGCGTAGTCGAGCTGCGCGGCGACGCGGCCGAAGTCGCGCAGCATCGGCTCCATCAGCTGCGAGTGGAACGCGTGGCTGACCCTCAGGCGCTTGGCCCTGCGCCCCCTCGCGCGCCACGACTCGGCCAGCTCCAGCACCGCACGCTCGTCGCCCGAGACGACGACCGAGGCCGGGCCGTTGACGCCGGCCAGCGAGAGATCCGCCTCGCGCCCCGCCATGCTCGCGACCGCCTCCTGCTCGGAGGCCTCCAGGGCGGCCATCGCTCCGCCCGCCGGCAAGGCATCCATCAGCGTGCCCCGCGCCGCGACCAGCGTGCACGCGTCCTCGAGCGAGAGCACGCCGGCGAGATGGGCGGCGGCGAGCTCGCCGATCGAATGGCCGAGCAGGAAGTCCGGCCGGACGCCGAACGACTCCACGAGGCGAAACAGCGCGACCTCGAGCGCGAACAGGCCGGCCTGCGTGAACGCGGTCCGGTCGAGCAGCTGCGCGGCCGATCGCTCCGAGCCGAGCACGACAGCGCGCACCGACTCCTCCACGCGACCGTCGAGCGCGGCGTCGAGCGCTGCGCAGACGGCGTCGAACGCCGCCGCGAAGACCGGGTAGGCGCCGTGCAGCTCGCGGCCCATCGCGACTCGCTGACCGCCCTGCCCGGCGAGCAGGAAGGCCGTCCGTCCGCTGTCGGTCGCCGCGCCGAGCGCGACGTTGGCGGCCGGCCGGCCGGCGGCCAGCGCATCGACGCCCGCCAGCAGCTGCTCGGCGTCGCGGCCGACCACGACGGCTCGGCGCTCGAGCCGCGCCCGCGTCGTCGCGAGCGCGAGCCCGACGTCGCCGGCCGCGCCGTCGGCCGTCGCGCGGACGTGCGCGCCGAGCCGCTCCGCCTGGCGCGACAGGCCGGCCGCCGAGCGCGCCGAGAGAACCCACGGGATCGCGCCCTCGACGTCCTCGCCGCCGGCCTCGCGCGCCTCCTGCGGCGCCTCCTCCACGATCACGTGCGCGTTGGTGCCGCTGAATCCGAACGACGAGACCCCGGCGCGGCGCGGGCGCGACGCCTCGGCCGGCCACTCGGCGGCCTCGGCGAGCAGCTCGACCGCGCCGGCCTGCCAGTCGACCTGCGGCGTCGGCTCCGAGGCGTGCAGCGTCCGCGGCAGCAGCTCGTTGCGCAGCGCGAGCACCATCTTGATGACCCCGGCGATGCCGGCCGCGGCTTGGGTGTGACCGAGGTTCGACTTGATCGATCCGAGTCGCAGCGGACGGCCGCCGCGCTCCCGGCCATAGGTCGCCAGCAGCGCCTGCGCCTCGATCGGGTCGCCGAGCGTCGTCCCGGTCCCGTGCGCCTCGACCGCGTCGACGTCCGCGGCCGACAGGCCCGCGTCGGCGAGCGCGGCGCGGATCATCCGCTCCTGCGACGGCCCGTTCGGGGCGGTCAGCCCATGGCTGGCGCCGTCCTGATTCAGGGCGCTGCCGCGGACCACGGCGAGCACCCGGTGGCCGTTGCGACGCGCGTCCGACAGCCGCTCCAGCAGGACGAGCCCCACGCCCTCCGACCAGCCGGTCCCGTCCGCCGCGGCCGAGAACGGCTTGCAGCGCCCGTCGGGCGCGAGCCCGCGCTGGAGGCTCCACTCCACGAAGGCCCGCGGCGTGGGCATGACCGTCGCACCGCCGACCAGCGCGAGCGAGCACTCGCCGCGGCGCAGCGCCTGGGCGCCCAGGTGCAACGCGACCAGCGACGACGAGCACGCCGTGTCGACCGTGACCGCCGGCCCCTTCAGGCCGAAGCTGTAGGCGACCCTGCCGGACGCGATGCTGGCGGCGCTGCCGGCGCTGGCGTAGCCCTCGAGGCCGGCCGCGGGGGAGCCGTCGGGGGCCGACCACGCCTCGCTGCTGTAGTCGTGGTGCATCACGCCGGCGAAGACGCCGGTCGGTGTGTCGCGCAACGACAGCGGGTCGATGCCGGCGTCCTCGCAGGCCTCCCAGGCGACCTCGAGCAGCAGGCGCTGCTGCGGGTCCATCGCGAGCGCCTCGCGCGGGCTGATGTTGAAGAACGCCGCGTCGAACTCCGCCGCGTCGTGGAGGAAGCCGCCCTCGCGCACATAGCTGTGGCCGCGCCGGCCCGGATCGGGGTCGTAGAGGTCGGGGTCCCAGCCGCGGTCGGTCGGGAGCTCCGAGATCGCGTCGCGGCCGGTCGCGAGCAGGTCCCAGAGCTCGTCCGGCGAGGCCGCGCCGCCGGGATAGCGACAGCCCATGCCGACGATCGCGATCGGCTGATGCGCCGCGGCGCGCAGCCGCTCGTTGCTCAGCCTGAGCCGATCGGCCTCCTTGACCGAGGCGCGCAGCGCCTCGACGACCTGTTCGCGAGACGGCTCCGTCACGGCGCGTCCCGGGTCTCGCCCTGCGGGTCGAGGCTGCGCCGAACGAGGCTGGCCACGTCCATCGTGTCGACCGACTCCGCATCGCCGTCGTCGGCGCCGTCGGTGACCGGATCGCCGCCGGCAAGCTCCATCAGCGCGTCGATCAGCCCCGCCTCCGCCAGGCGCGGCAAGGGGATCGACGCCAGCGCGGCGCGGACCGCCGCCTCGCGCGGGTCGCCGTCGGGCTCGCCCGCGGCGGGGAAGACCCGGTCGTGGAGGTGCTCGGCGAGGGCGAGGGCGCTCGGGTAGTCGAACGCCAGCGTCGCGGGCAGGCGCAGGCCGGTCGCCGCGGCAAGCCGGTTGCGCAGCTCGACGGAGGCGAGCGAGTCGAACCCGAGCTCCCTCAGCGGCTGGCCCGGCGCGACCGCGTCGCCTGGCGCATGGCCGAGCACGAGTCCGACCTCCTCGCGCACGAAGTCGAGCAGAGCTCGCGAGCGCTCCCCGGGCGGCAGCGCGCGCAGACGGTCCAGCGGCGCCGTCGGAGTCGCGGCAGCGCGGCCACGGCGGCGCACCAGCTCGCCGAGCACCGGCGGCAGCGTGCCGGAGCGCGCCAGCCCGTGCAGGGCTCCGCCGTCCATCCGGACGGGCGCGACGGCCGGCTCCCCGACGCGACAGGCCGCGTCGAAGAGCTCCAGCCCGAGCTCGGGCGAGAGCGGCGCCAATCCCATCCGGGCCAGCCGGGCGCGGTCGGCCGCCTGAAGCCCGCCGACCATGCCGTCCGCCTGAAGCCACTGGCCCCACGCGAGCGCTATGGCCGGCACGCCGCGCGCGTGGAGGTGGGTCGCGAAGCCGTCGAGGAATGCGTTGGCGGCCGCGTAGCCCCCCTGACCGGGGCTTCCGACGGTCGCCGCGATCGAGGAGAACAGCACGAACGCCGAGAGGTCCAGCGGCGCCGTCAGCTCGCGCAGGTTGACGGCCGCGTCGACCTTCGGGCGCAGCACGCGCGCGAGCTGCTCGGGCGTGAGCCGCTCGACGACCGCGTCGTCGAGGACGCCTGCCGTATGGACCAGCGCGCGCAGGGGACGGTCCGCCGGCAGCGAGTCAAGCAGCGCGGCGAGCGCGGCGCGGTCGCCGGCGTCGCAGGCCGCGACGGTGACCTCGGCGCCCAGCCCGCGCAGCTCGCGCTCGAGCTCGGCGGCGCCCTCGGCCGCCGGCTCGCGGCGGCTGGTCAGCAGCAGATGGCGAACGCCGTGCTCGGCGACGAGGTGCCGTGCGACCAGCGAGCCGAGGCCGCCGGTGCCGCCGGTGACGAGCACGGTCCCGTCGCCGTCGAAGCTCGGCGTCGTCGCACGCTCGCTCGGCGCGGTCGTCGCGATCGGCGGCGGGCTCATCGGCGTCAGCCGAGGAGCCGTGAGCGCGCCCTCGCGCAGCGCGAGTTGAGGCTCGGCGACGCCGAGCGCGTCCGGAAGCGCGCGCAGCGAGGCCGCCGCGTCGTCGAGGTCGATCAGCGCCAGGCGACCGGGATGCTCGGCGATCGCCGAGCGGACGAGGCCCCACGCCGCCGCCCCGGCGAGGTCCTCGACGTCCTCCTCCGGCGCCGTCGAGATCGCCCGGCGGGTCGCGAGTACGAGCCGCGTCCCGGCGAGCCGCTCGTCGGAGACCCAGGCCTTGATCAGGGCGAGCGTCCGCCCGACCGCGTCCCGAACCGCCTCGGCCAGCTCGGCGGCGCCCTCGTGCGTCGTCGCGAACCGACTCGGAGCCAGCACGAAGGGAGGCGGCGAGTCGGCCGCGTCGACAGCCGCCGCCAACGTGTCGGGGTCCGCTTCGACCCGTGGGCGCACACCCTCGGCCTGGAGGGCGGCGGCGAGCTCCAGGCCGTCCTCTCCGAGCAGGACGAGCGGGTCCGACGCCGGCTCGCCGCCAGACGGCGAGACGGCCCTCCACTCGACGCGATGGAGCGAGCGCATGCGGCCCTGACCGGCGCGATCGAGCTCGCGCGACGACGTCCGCCGTGCTCGCAGCGAGCCGATCGACGCGATCGGCTCGCCAGCGTCGCTGGTCAGCGTGAGGCTCAGCTCCCCGTCGCCACGCCTCAACCGCACGCGGGCGCGGCTGGCGCCGGTCGTGTGCACGCGGACGTCGCTCCAGGCGAACGGCAGCTCGGCTCCGTCGTCCGCACCGAGGTCGAGCGTGCGCAGCCCGACATGGAGCGCGGCGTCGAGCAGCGCCGGATGCAGGTCGTAGCGGGCCGCCTCGTGCTGCTGCTCCTCGGCCAGCTCGATCTCGGCGAAGCGATCGTCGCCTCCGCTCCAGGCCATGCGCACACCGCAGAGCGCCGGGCCGTAGTCGACGCCTTGCGCCGCGAAGGCGGCGTAGAGGGCGTTCGGGTCGACGGGCTCGGCGTGCGCAGGTGGCCAGGGCCCGGCCGGATGCGCGACCGGCTCGCTCGGCGGGCCGGCCGCCTCGTCGAGCAGCGTGCCCGTCGCGTGCAGCGTCCACTGCTCGCCGGCCGCGATGTCGCTATCGCTGGTCCCGTCGGCGCGCGAGTGCACCTCGACCGGGCGCAGGCCGTCCCGCTCCGGCGCGCCGACCGCGGCCTGCAGCTGCAGGCCGCCGTGGGCGGGCATCAGCAGCGGCGTCTCGATCGTCAGCTCGCCGATCCGGTCGCAGCCGACCTCGCGACCGGCGCGCAGCGCCAGCTCGACGAACGCCGCTCCGGGAAGCGGCGACATGCCCATGACGACGTGATCCGACATCCACGGGTGCTCGTCGAGCGAGAGCCGCCCGCTGAGCACGCAGCCGCGCTCGCCGGGCAGCGCCACCACCGAGCTGAGCAGCGGATGGCCGGTCGCCGACTGCCCGGCGAAGGCGGGCTGCCCGCCGCCCGCCGCGGGCGCGTCGAGCCAGTAGCGCCGACGCTGGAACGCGTAGCCGGGCAGCTCGGCCGGCGCGGCCTCGCCGCCGGCGAGGATTCGCGTCCAGTCGACGTCGGCGCCGTCGACGTCGAGCCGCGCGAGCGCCTCGAGCAGCGCCTCGGCCTCGGGCCGGTCAGGCCGCAGCGCGGGCGTCGCGAGCGCCTGGCGCTCGTCGCCGGCGAGGCAGCGCTCGACGAGCGCCGACAGGATTCCCGCCGGGCCGAGCTCGAGGAAGCGCGTGACGCCCGCCGCGGCGAGCGCGCATGCGCCGTCGGCGAAGCGGACCGGCTCGCGTACGTGGCGGACCCAGTGCTCCGGCGCGCCGAGCTCGCCCGCGGAGATCGCCGCGCCGCCGAGGTTCGAGACGACCGGGATCCGCGGTGTGGCGTAGGAGATCGACGCCGCGACGGCACGGAAGTCGTCGAGCATCGGCTCCATCCGCGGCGAGTGGAATGCGTGACTGACGTCGAGGGCCTTTACGTCGCGGCCGCGCTCGCGCCAGTCGGCGGCGAGCAGGGAGACGGCGCCGGCGTCGCCGGAGACGACGACCGAGCCCGGCCCGTTGATCGCGGCGATCGCCAGCTCGTCCTCGCGGCCGGCGAGCGCGTCCAGCAGCTCCCGCTCGTCGGCGGCGATCGCGGTCATCGCGCCGCCGTCTGGGAGCGCGTCGATCAGCCGGCCGCGCGCCGCCACGAGACGGCAGGCGTCGTCGAGCGTCAGCACGCCGGCGACGTGCGCCGCGGTCAGCTCGCCGATCGAGTGGCCGGCGACGTAGTCGGGGGTCACGCCCCACGACTCGAGCAGCCGGAAGATCGCGGTCCCGAGCGCGAACAGCCCGGCCTGGGCGAAGACGGTCCGGTCGAGCGACCGCTGGTCGTCGCCGAAGACGACGTCGCGCACCGGACGGTCGTAGTGCCCGGCCAGCTCGCGATCGAGCCCGGCGCAGGCGGCGTCGAACGCCTCGGCGAAGACCGGGAACGCGCCGTGCAGCTCGCGGCCCATCCCGGGCCGCTGCGAGCCCTGGCCGGTGAACAGCATCGCCAGGCGGCCCGCGCCCGCCGCCTCGCCGGCGATCGCGCCGGCCGCGGAGCGACCTTCGGCGAGCATGTCGAGGCCGGACAGCAGCTCCTCGCGGTCGGACCCCAGGACGACGGCGCGGTGCCCGAAGCGCGTCCGACGCGTGAGCGTCAGGCCCACGTCGAGCGGCTCGATGTCCGGCCGCGCGCGCAGATGGTCGTGCAGCGCGCGCGCCTGTCCGCGCAACGCCGCCTCCGACTTCGCCGACACCAACCAAGGAACGACCGCCGGGGCGCCGGTAACCGGATCGCCACCCACGTTCTGCGCCGAGGCCTGGGCAACCGAATCGCCACCCACGTTCTGCGCCGAGGCCTGGGCAACCGAATCGCCACCCACGTTCTCCGCCGAGACCCCAGCCACCGGGCTCTTGCCACGGGGGTCCGGGGGCGCGAGCCCCCGGTCAGCATCCTCGACGATCACATGCGCATTCGTCCCGCTGATCCCGAACGACGACACCCCGGCGCGCCGCGGACGGCCGTGCTCGGCGGGCCACTCGACCGCCTCGGTCAGCAGCTCGATCTCGCCCGCCGCCCAGTCGACCCGGGGCGTCGGCTCGTCGACGTGCAGCGTCGGCGGCAGCACCCCCGCGCGCAGCGCCAGCACCATCTTCATCACCCCGGCCACACCGGCCGCCGCCTGGGTGTGGCCGATGTTCGACTTGATCGACCCCAGCCGCAGCGGGCGGCCGTCGCGGTCCTGGCCGTAGGTCGCGAGCAGCGCCTGCGCCTCGATCGGATCGCCGAGCGACGTCCCCGTCCCGTGCGCCTCGACCGCATCGACGTCGGCCGGCGACAAACCCGCGTTGGCCAGCGCCTGGAGGATCACACGCTCCTGCGACGGGCCGCTCGGCGCCGTCTGGCCGTTGCTCGCGCCGTCCTGGTTGACCGCGCTGCCGCGCAGGACGCCGAGGACCTCGCGCCCGGCGGCACGCGCGTCGGAGAGTCGCTCGAGCACGAGCAGCCCGACGCCCTCCGAGAAGCCGGCGCCGTCGGCCGCCGCGGCGAACGACTTGCAGCGGCCGTCGACCGACAGCCCGCGCTGGCGTGAGAACTCGACCCACAGCTCCGGCGTCGACATCACCGTCACCCCGCCGGCGAGCGCCAGCGAGCACTCGCCGGAGCGCAGCGCCTGGCTGGCGAGGTGCATCGCCACCAGCGATGACGAGCAGGCGGTGTCGACCGTCACGGCCGGGCCCTCGAGCCCGAGCGCGTATGCGACACGGCCGGAGGCCATGCTCGACGATCCGCCGGCGAGCCGGTAGCCCTCGACGTCGGCCTGCGCGCCGGCGCCGTAGTCCTGGTTCATCAGCCCCGCGAAGACACCGGTCGCCGTCTCGCGCAGCGCGGTCGGATCGATCCCGGCGTGCTCGAGCGCCTGCCAGGCGGTCTCGAGCAGCAGCCGCTGCTGCGGATCCATCGCCAGCGCCTCGCGCGGCGCGATGCCGAAGAAGTCGGCGTCGAAGTCGGCTGCGTCGTCGAGGAACCCGCCGCTGACGGTGTAGCTGGTGCCGACGCCGTCTGGGTCGGGATCGTGCAGCCCCGCCAGGTCCCAGCCGCGGTCGACCGGGAAGCCGCCGATCGCGTCGCCGCCGGACGCGACCAGCTCCCAGAGGTCGGCGGCGCCGCGGACACCACCGGGGAAGCGGCAGGCCATCCCGACGATCGCCACCGGCTCGTGGGCCGGCCGCTCCCGCGCCGCGACGGCGATCCGCGCGCCGTGCGGGCCGTCCTCGGCCAGCGCGCGCAGATGGCGGGCGACGCCGGCGACGGTCGGATGGTCGAAGACGAGCGTCGACGGCAGCCGCAGCCCGGTCGCCCGCGCGAGCCGGTTGCGCAGCTCTACGGCGGCGAGCGAGTCGAAGCCGAGCTCCTTGAACGCCGTGTCGACGTCGACGCTCGCCGGCGACGCGTGGCCGAGCACGGCGGCCGTCTCGGCGCCGACGAGGTCGAGCACGAGCGCGTCGCGCTCCTCTGCGGCGACGGCCGCGAGGCGCTCGGCGAGCGCCCCGCCGGCCGCGCGGCCGCGCGCCGCGGGGACGCGGACGAGGCCGCGCAGCAGCGCCGGCAGCGTGCCGGCGCGCGCCCGTTCGCGCAGGGCGAGCGCGTCGAGCGGCAACGGCAGCACGACCGGCTCGGCGGTCCGGCAGGCGCGGTCGAACAGCTCGAGGCCCTGCTCGTCGGACAGCGCCGCAAGACCGAGCCGCGCGAGCCGCTCGCGGTCGGCGGCGCCACGCTCGCCCGACATCTCGCTCGCCCGCGCCCACAGGCCCCAGGCGATCGATTGCGCGGGCAGCCCCTGCGCGCGCCGCGACTGGGCGAGCGCGTCGAGGAAGGCGTTGGCGGCGGCGTAGTTCCCCTGCCCGGGCGTCCCGAGCGTCCCCGCGCCGGACGAGAAGGTGACGAACCAGTCGAGGTCGGCGCCGGCCGTCAGCTCGTGCAGGTTGAGCGCTCCGCCGACCTTCGGCCACAGGACGCGCGCGAGGCGCTCGGGCGTCAGCGCCTCGATCGTCACGTCGTCGAGCACGCCGGCCGAGTGGATGACGGCGGTCAGCGGGCGGTCGGCCGGGACCGAGTCGAGCAAAGCCCCCAACTGGTCGCGGTCGGCGACATCACAGGCCTCGACGCGGACTTCGCAGCCGTGCTCGGCGAGCTCCGCGGTCAGCTCGGCCGCGCCGGCGGCGGCGTGTCCCCTGCGGCTGGTCAGCAGCAGGTTGCGAACCCCGTGCGCAGACGCCAGGTGCGCGGCGACGAGCGCCCCCAGCCCGCTGGTGCCGCCGGTGATCAGCACCGTGCCGTCGGGATCGAGCGATACGGGGGAGGCGGCATCGACGCTGTCGGGAACGCGCTCGAGGCGAGCCGCCCGCACGACGCCGGCGCGCAGCGCGAGCTGCGGCTCGTCGGGGGTCGCGAGCGCCCGCGCGAGCGCGCTCCAGGACTGCTCGGCGGAGTCGACGTCGACCATGCCGAAGCGGTCGGGGTGCTCCGACTGCGCGGACCGCACGAGGCCCCAGACGGCCGCGCCGACCGGATCGGCCGCGTCGCCGGCGCCGACCGCGACCGCGCCCTCGGTGACGAGCGCGAAGCGGTGGGCGGCGAGCCGCTCGTCGGCGAGCACGCCCTGCAGCAGCGTCAAGGTGCGCTCGACCGTCGCGCGCGTCGCGGCGGCGCTCGGCGCGGCCCCGGGATCCCCGCCGCCGGCCGCCAGCACCACATCGGGGATGCCGCCCGCCGTGGCGGCCGCGAGCGCCTCGAGATCGCGGTGGCGGTCGACCGCGACGCCGGCCGCCGATAGCGCCTCGGCCGCCCGCTCGAGGCCTTCGCCGAGCACCGCCACGCGGTTCGGCGGCGCCGCCTTGGGCTGTGGGAGGTCGGCCCAGGCGGTGCGCAACAGCGGCTCGTCGGCGCCGGCCGCCAGTCGAGCGAGCTGCTCGGCGGCGAGCGGCCGCACGGCGAGCGAGCGCACCGCGCCGACCGCGGCGCCGCTCGCGTCGTGCATCACGAGCGTCGCGCCGTCGTCGCCCGACGGCGAGAGCCGCACGCGCAGCGACTCGGCGCCGGTAGCCACGATCGCCACGTCGCGCCAGGCGAAGGGCAGCCGCGGCCCGTCGAGCGCGCCGTCGCGGCCCTGGAGCAGCCGCAGCGCGATCGTGTGCAGCGCGCCGTCGAGCAGCGCCGGATGGAGGTCGTAACGGCCGGCCTCGTCGCGGCGCGCCTCGGAGAGCGCGACCTCGGCGAGCACGTCGTCGCCGTCGCGCCAGGCCGCGGCCAGTCCCTGGAAATCGGGCCCGTAGTCGAAGCCGAGGCCGGCGAGCCGGTCGTAGAGGTCGGCGACGTCGATCGGCGTGGCGCCGCGCGGCGGCCAGGTCCCTGCGCCGGCGGGATCCGGCGCCGCGACGGCGCCCAGCGTGCCGTCGGCGTTGAGCGTCCAGGACTCGTCGGGCGCGTGGCCAGAGCCCGGCGCCGGGCGCGAGTGGATGCTCAACGGCCGGCCGCCGGCGTCGTCGGCCGTGCCGAGCCAGACCTGGATCTCGACCGCGCGCGAGCCGGCGAGGATCAGCGGCGCGTGCAGCGTCAGCTCCTGGACGCCCGCACAGCCGGCGCGGCGCGCAGCGTTCAGCGCCAGCTCGACGAACGCGGCGCCGGGCAGCAGCGCGGTGCCGGCGAGCGCGTGGTCGGCCAGCCAGGGATGGGAGTCGAGCGACAGCCGCGCGGTCATCAGCGCGCCGCGATCGCCGGCCAGCCCGACGACGGCGCCGAGCAGCGGATGCTCGGCCGGCGCCTGGCCGATCGCCGCGACGTCGCCGCCCCCGCCGGTGGGCGCGGTCCAGAAGCGCTGGCGCTGGAAGGCGTAGGTCGGCAGCGCGACGCGCTCGCCGGGGGCTGGGTAGGTCGCCGTCCAGTCGACGTCGAGACCGCCGGCGAACGCCTCGGCGAGCGAGGTCGCGAACCGCTGTGGCCCACCCTCGCCGCGGCGCAGCGAGCCGACGACCGTGACCGCGTCGCGCTCCTCGAGCGCGTCTTCGACGGTCTCCTGCAGCGGCGCCGTCAGCACCGGGTGCGGGCTCGCCTCGACGAAGACGTCGCAGCCGTCACGCGCCAGTCCGCGCACCGTCTCCTCGAAGCGGACCGGCTCGCGCAGGTTGCGGTACCAGTAGCCGGCGCTGAGCTCGGCGGTGTCGAGCGGCCCGCCGGTCACGGTCGACCAGAACGGGATCTCGCCGCTGCGCGGCGCGATCGGCCCGAGCAGCTCGAGCAGCTCGTCGCGCAGCGGCTCGACGAACGGCGAGTGCGACGGGATCGTCGCCGCCACCTCGCGCGCCGCCACGCCGTCGGCGGCGCACTCCGCCAGCAGTTCGTCGATCGCCTCGCGGCCGCAGGCGAGCACGACCGACGACGGGCCGATGACCCCCGCCAGGTGCGCCACGTCCCCGAACCGCTCGATCCGCGCGCCGATCTCGGCCGCCGGGAGGGCCACGGAGATCATCGCCCCGCGCTCGGCCAGCCGCGAGATCAGCCCGCTGCGCAGCGCCGCGACGCGCGCGCCGTCGTCGAGCGTGAGGCCGCCGGCCACGCAGGCCGCCGCGATCTCGCCCTGCGAGTGGCCGAGGACGCCGGCCGGCCGCAGCCCGCATGCCCGCCAGAGCTCGGCGAGCGACACCGCGACCGCGAACAGCACCGGCTGGACGACCTCGATCCGGTCGAGCGACGGCGCTCCGCCGGCGGCGCGCAGGACGTCCTCGACCGACCAGTCCAGATAGGCCGACAGCGCCTCGTCGCAAGCGCGCATCCGCTCCGCGAAGACCGGCGAGCCTTCGAGCAGCTCGACCGCCATCCCCTCCCACTGCGACCCCTGACCGGGGAACGCGAGTGCGACGCGGCCGTCGCCGGCGCGGCCGGAGACGACGTTGGCGGCGGACTCGCCGGCGGCCAGCGCGTTCAGCCCGGCGAGCAGCCGCGCGCGGTCGCCGCCGACGACGACGGCGCGCCGCTCGAGCCGCGAGCGGCCGACGGCCAGCGCGCGCCCGACGGCGGCGGCGGAGTCCTCGGGTCGCGCCGCGAGGTGGTCGGCAAGGCGGCGCGCCTGGGCGCGCAGCGCCGGCTCGGAGCTCGCCGACACGACCCACGGCAGCGCACCGTCGAAGACCGGCGGTGGGGTGTCGGCGGCCGGCGCCGCGGCGACGGGCGCCTCCTCGACGATCAGGTGCGCGTTGGTGCCGCTGATCCCGAACGACGACACCCCGGCGCGACGCAGGCGGCCCGCGCCGGGCGCCCAGTCGCGGCACTCGGTCAGCAGCTCGATCTCGCCGGACTCCCAGTCGACCTGCGGCGACGGCTCGTCGACATGCAGCGTCGGCGGCAGCACACCCGCACGCAGCGCCAGCACCATCTTCATCACCCCGGCAACACCCGCCGCCGCCTGCGTGTGACCGATGTTCGACTTCACCGACCCCAGCCACAAAGGAGGACCGTCGCGCGCCTGGCCGTAGGTCGCCAGCAGCGCCTGCGCCTCGATCGGATCGCCGAGCGTCGTCCCCGTCCCGTGCGCCTCGACCGCATCGACCTCGGCCGGCGACAGGCCCGCGTTGGCCAGCGCCCGACGGATCACGCGCTCCTGCGAAGGCCCGTTCGGTGCCGTCAGCCCGTTCGACGCGCCGTCCTGGTTGACCGCGCTGCCGCGCACGACCGCCAGCACCTCATGGCCGTTGCGACGCGCGTCGGACAGCCGCTCGACCAGCACCAGGGCGGCGCCCTCCGACCAGCCGACGCCGTCGGCGCCGGCGGCGAACGACTTCGAGCGGCCGTCGGGCGCGAGCCCGCGCTGGCGGCTCATCTCGACGAAGGTCTCCGCCGTCGCGAGCACGGTGGCGCCGCCCGCGAGCGCCATCGAGCACTCGCCGGAGCGCAGCGCCTGACAGGCCTGGTGCAGCGCGACCAGCGACGACGAGCAGGCCGTGTCGATGGTCACCGCCGGCCCCTCGAAGCCGAACGTGTAGGCGATCCGGCCGGAGGCGACGCCGCCCGCGGCGCCGGTCGAGACGTAACCCTCGAGCTCGGGCTCGCCGACCCGGTAGTCGTGGTACATCAGACCGGCGAAGACGCCGGTGTCGCTGCCGCGCAGCGACACCGGATCGATGCCGGCGCCCTCGATCGCCTCCCACGCCGACTCGAGCAGCAGCCGGTGCTGGGGATCCATCGCGACCGCCTCGCGCGGGCCGATGCCGAAGAACGCGGCGTCGAAGTCGGCGGCGTCGTGGACGAAGCCGCCGTCGCGGACGTACGACTTGCCGGGGCTGGCAGGGTCGGCGTCGTAGAGCCGCTCGAGATCCCAGCCGCGGTCGACGGGGAAGGCGCCGATCGCGTCGCGACCCTCGGCGACCAGGTCCCAGAGCTGCTCGGGCGAGGCGACCCCGCCCGGCAGCCGGCAGGCCATGCCGACGATCGCGATCGGCTCGTCGACCGCCGCCCGCGTGCGCGGCGCGCCGGCGCCAAGCTCGCGCTCGACGCCCTCGACCTGCGCGCGCAGGTACCCGGCGACGGCGACCGGAGTCGGGTGATCGAAGATCAGCGTCGCCGGCAGCCGCACCCCGGCCGCGATCCCGAGCCGGTTGCGCAGGTCGACGGCGGCGAGCGAGTCGAAGCCGAGCTCCTTGAACGCCATCTCGACGTCGACGCTCGCCGGCGACGCGTGGCCGAGCACCGACGCGGTGTGCTCGCGCACGAGGTCGAGGACGATCGCGTCCCACCGCTGGCGGTCGAGCGTCGCGAGGCGGCGCGCCAGCGAGCCGCCGCCGGTCCGTCGCCGCGCCGGCACCGGGACGAGCTCACGCAGCAGCGACGGCAGCACGCCCATCCGCGCCAGCGGGCGCAGCTCGGCGAGGTCGATCCCCATCGGCAGCGCCAGCGCCCGATCGGCGGCCAGCGCGCCGTCGAGCAGCTCGAGGCCCCGATCGACCGACAGCTCGCCCACGCCGGCGCGACGCACGCGCGCGCGATCGGCCTCGTCCATGTGGCGCGCGACGCCGCCCTCGAACCTCCACAGGCCCCACGCCAGCGACGTCGCGGGCAGGCCCGCGGCGCGGCGCTGCGCTGCGAGACCGTCGAGAAAGGCGTTGGCGGCCGTGTAGTTGGCCTGCCCCGGGCTGCCGAGCACCCCGGTCGCCGACGAGAAGAGGACGAACTGCGACAGCTCGAGCTCGCGCGTCAGCTCGTGCAGGTGCCAGGCCGCGTCGGCCTTCGGCGCGAGCACCCGGCTCAGCCGCGCGGCATCGAGCGAGTCGAGCGTCCCGTCGTCGATCGCACCGGCGGCGTGCACGATGCCGGTCAGCGGCCGGTCGGCGGGGATCGCGGCGAGCAGCCGCTCCAGCTCGGCGCGATCGGAGACGTCGCAGGCGACGACCGCCACGCGCGCCCCGAGGCTCTCGAGCTGCGCGACCAGCTCGTCCGCGCCTGCGGCGTCGGGGCCCCCGCGACTCGCCAGCAGCAGATCCTCGACGCCGTGGCCGGCGACCAGGTGGCGGGCCACCAACGGCCCGATGCCGCCCGTCGCGCCGGTCACCAGCACGGTCCCGCCGGCGGCCCACGGCGCGCTGGGCCGCGCGTCTCGAGGAGAGTCGATCCGCACCAGGCGCGGTGCCGACACCCTGCCCGCACGCAGCGCGAGCTGCGGCTCGTCGGCGATCGCAGCGACGGTGCGCAGCGCGGCGCGCGACTCGTCCGAGCCATCGACGTCGACGAGGACGAGGCGGCCGGGGTGCTCGGCCTGCACCGTGCGCGCCAGGCCCCAGACGGCGGCGCCGACGAGGTCCGCCACTCCCCTGCCATCGTCGGCGTCGACCGCGCCCTCGGTCACGAGCACGAGCCGCCTGGCATCGGCGCCGTCGTGCTCCAGCCGCTCCTGCAGCAACGCGAGCACCTGCGCGAGGCCCCCATGCAGCGCGGCGACGACCTCGTCGCCGTGCTCGAGAGCCTCCGCGAGCTCGACGATCTCGACGTCGGCCTCCGCCGCCCGACCGTCGAGCTCGACATCGGCCCACTCGACGCCGAACAGCATGTCGTCGCGCCCATCGGCCGGCGTGCGCGGCACCGCGGGGGAGGCGGGCCGCAACGCGAGCCGCCCGACCGCGACCGCGGTCCGCGCGGCCTGGTCGACGGCCGCCAGCGCGATGCCCCCGTCGACCGCCGTCAGCCGCACGCGCAGGGCCGTCGCGTCGGTCGTGTCGCCCAGCCGCACGTCGCTCCACGCGAACGGCAACTGGACCTCGCCGGCACGTCCGTCGAGCAACTCGCCCAGGAACACGCCGTGCAGCGCGGCGTCCAGCAGCGCGGGGTGCAGCCCGAAGCGAGCGGCCTGCTCGGCCTGCGCCGCGTCGAGCTCGACCTCGGCGAACAGCTCGCCGCCTGTGCCCCCGGAGGGGGTATCACGGGCCCAGGCGGCGCGCAGGCCCTGGAAGGCGGGGCCGTAGCCGAGGCCGGCATCGGCAAGCCGGTCGTAGATCCCGTCGACGGCGATCGGCTCGGCGCCCGCCGGCGGCCAGACGCCGTCGACCAGCTCGGCGGCGACAGCTTCGAGCGCGACCTCGGCGGCGGCCACGGGCGCGACCGTGCCGCGCGCGTTGCGCACCCAGCCGCCGTTGGCCGTGCCGATCTCCAGCTCGTCGCCGGCGCCGGCCTCGCGGCGCGAGTGGACGCTGACCTCGCGCCGGCCGGCGCCGTCGGGCTCGCCGAAGCGCAGCTGGAAGGCGACTCCGTGTCCGTCCTCGAGGATCAGCGGCGCCTCGAGCATCAGCTCCTCGACGACCGCGCAGCCCACACGCGCACCGGCGTGCAGGACCAGCTCGAGGAAGCCCGTGGCGGGCAGCAGCGCCTGCTCGAAGACGGCGTGGTCGGCCAGCCAGCCGTGCGTGCCGGTCGACAGCCGGCCCGTGAACAGCCATTCCTCGCCACCCGCCAGCGCGACCGCGGCGGCCAGCAGCGGATGGTCGGCGGCGGCCTGGCCCGACGCCGCGGCGTCGCTGCCGTGCGACCCCTCGGCCCAGTAGCGCCGGCGGTCGAAGGCGTAGGTCGGCAGCTCGACACGGCCGGCGCCGGCGAAGCAGGGATCCCAGTCGACCTTCGCGCCGGCCACCCAGGCCTCCGCGAGGAAGCGCATCAGCGCCTCGCCCTCGTCGAGGCGGTCGCCGCGCGAGGTCGCCGCGACCGCGACACCGTCGTCACCGTCGAGCGTCGCCTCGATCGCGGCCGTCAACAGCGCATCGGGACCGACCTCGAGGAAGCGGCCGACGCCGAGAGCGCGCATCGCCTTCACCCCGTCGGAGAAGCGGACGGGGTTGCGGATGTGCGACACCCAGTAGTCCGGCGAGCACGCCTGCTCGCCGGACAGCAGCTCGCCCGTCACGTTCGAGACGATCGGCGTCGTCGGCGGGTTGAGCTCGACCGTGTCGAGCACCGTGCGGAGCTCGTCGAGCGCCGGATCCATGCGATGCGAATGGAAGGCATGGCTGACCGCCAGCCGGCGCGTACGCCGCCCCTCGTCCTCCCACCGCGGCGCCCACTGCTCGAGCGCGTCTTCGTCACCGGAGACGACGACCGCGAGCGGACCGTTGATCGCGCCCACGCAAAGCCGTCCCTCGAACCCGGCGAGGCTCTCCACCACCTCGGCCTCCGACGCCTCGACCGCGAGCATCCCGCCGCCCGCGTCGAGCCCACCCATCAGCCGGCCGCGCGCGGCGACCACGCGACATGCGTCCTCCAGCGACAGCACCCCGGCGACATGTGCGGCGACCAGCTCGCCAACCGAATGACCGACCAGCACGTCGGGCCGAACACCGAACGACTCCAACAACCGGAACAGCGCAACCTCGAGCGCGAACAACCCGGGCTGCACCGACTCCGTCGCGTCGCCACCGACGAAACCGCCATCGCGGTCGAACAGATGGCCGCCGACGAACTCGCCCAGGACCCCCGACACGTCCGCGAGCGTGCGCGCGAACACCTCGAGACCGACCAGGCCCGCGCCCATCCCCCGCCACTGCGACCCCTGCCCCGAGAACACGAACCCCGAGCCGCCCGCGACGACGTTCCCCTGGACCGAGAAGTCGTGCGGATCGCCCGACGCCAACCCGCCGAGCCCCGCCACCAGCTGCTCGCGCCCTTCGCCCAGCACCACCGCCCGCCGATCGAAACGCGTCCGGCCAGCCAACGAGCGGCCCACGGCCAGCACGTCGGCCTCCGGTGCTCCACCGACGAAGGCCGCCAGCCGGCCGGCCTGCCCGCGCAGCGCCGCCTCCGACTTCGCCGACACCAGCCAGGGAACGATCTCCGAGGCCCGGGCAACCGAACCGCCACCCACGTTCTCCGCCGAGACCCCAGCCACCGGGCTTCCGCCACGGGGGTCCGGGGGCGCGAGCCCCCGGTCAGCATCCTCCTCGAGGATCACGTGCGCGTTCGTCCCGCTGATCCCGAACGACGACACCCCGGCACGCCTGGTCCGCCCCTCCCGCGCCGGCCACTCGACGGCCTCGGTCAGCAGCTCGATCTCGCCGGACTTCCAGTCGACGTGCGGCGACGGCTCGTCGACGTGCAGCGTCGGCGGCAGCACGCCCGCGCGCAGCGCCTGCACCACCTTGATCACGCCCGCCACCCCGGCAGCGGCGTGCGCATGGCCGATGTTCGACTTGATCGACCCGAGCCGCAGCGGACGACCGTCGCGCTCCTGGCCGTAGGTGGCGAGCAGCGCCTGCGCCTCGATCGGATCGCCGAGCGTCGTCCCGGTCCCATGCGCCTCGACGGCATCGACGTCGGTCGGCGACAGGCCGGCCTTGGCGAGCGCCTGGCGGATCACGCGCTCCTGCGAGGGGCCGTTCGGCGCGCTGAGGCCGTTGCTCGCCCCGTCCTGGTTGACCGCCGAGCCGCGCACGACCGCGAGCACCTCGTGGCCGTTGCGGCGCGCGTCGGACAGCCGCTCCAGCAACAGGAGCCCGGCTCCCTCGGCCCAGCCGGTCCCGTCGGCGGCAGCGGCAAAGGACTTGCAGCGGCCGTCCCGCGCCAACCCTCGCTGGCGCGAGAACTCGGCGAAGACCGCCGGCGTCGCGAAGACCGTCGCGCCGCCGGCGAGCGCCAGCGAGCACTCGCCCGCGCGCAGCGCCTGCGCTGCGAGGTGCAGCGCCACCAGCGACGACGAGCACGCTGTGTCGACGGTCACCGCCGGACCCTCGAAGCCGAGGCTGTAGGCGATCCGTCCCGAGACGACGCTCGTCAGGCGGCCGGTCGTCGCGTGGCGCTCGAGGTCGTCGCGCCCCCTGACGGCCTCGCTGTAGTCCTGCGAGCTGATCCCGGCGAACACGCCGGCGTCGCCGCCGCGCAGCGACGCGGGGTCGATTCCGGCGCTCTCGACCGCCTCCCAGGCGATCTCGAGCAGCAGCCGCTGCTGCGGATCCATCGCCAGCGCCTCGCGCGGGCCGATGCCGAAGAAGTCGGCGTCGAAGTCGCCGGCGTCGTGCAGGAAGCCGCCGCTGCGCACGTAGCTGGTCCGGGGGCTGGAGGGGTCGGGGTCGTAGAGCCGCTCGAGGTCCCAGCCGCGGTCGGTCGGGAATGACGTGATCGCCTCGCGGCCCGAGGCGACGAGCTCCCACAGCTCGCGCGGCGAGCTCACCCCGCCGGGGTAGCGGCAGCCCATTCCGACGATCGCGATCGGCTCGGCGGCGTCGACGGGCGCCGGCGGCGCGACCGTCGCGCGGCCCGCCTCGCCCGCGACCCGCTCCAGCAGGTAGGTCGCGATCGCCGTCGGGGTCGGATGGTCGAACACCAGCGTCGTCGGCAGCCGCAGTCCGCTGTCGGCGCCGAGCCGGTTGCGCAGCTCGACCGCCCCGAGCGAGTCGATGCCGAGATCCTTGAACGAGCGTCCCGGCTCGATCGCCGCCGCCGACGCGTGGCCGAGCACCACCGCGGCGTGGCCGGCGACCAGCTCGAGCAGCAGCCCGTCCCACTCCCCCCGTGGCGCTCCCGCGAGCCGCCGCGCCAGCGAGCCGCCGGTCTCGGCCGCGCGCCGGGCGGGAGCGTGCACGAGCCCGCGCAGCAGCGCCGGCGGCCTGCCGCCGCCGGACAGCGGGCGCAACGCGGCGCGGTCGAGCCGCACGGGCGCGAGCTGTGCCGCGCCGGCGGCGAGCGCCCGGTCGAGCAGCTCGAGGCCGTCGGCGCTCGGCAGCGCCAGCACGCCGAGCCGGCCGAGCCGCGCGCGGTCCCGCTCGTCGAGCTCGCCGGTCATCGCGCTCGCCTGCTCCCAGAGGCCCCAGCCGAGCGCGGCCGCCGGCAGCCCGGCGGCACAGCGCTGCTGGGCGAGAGCGTCGAGGAAGGCGTTCGCCGCGGCGTAGTTGCCCTGACCGGGAGTGCCGAGCGTCGCCGCCACCGACGAGAAGAGGACGAACTGCGACAGCTCGAGATCGCGCGTCAGCTCGTGCAGGTGCCAGGCCGCGTCGGCCTTCGGCTCCATCACACGGTCGACGCGCTCGCGGTCGAGCGTCTCGATCGTGCCGTCGTCGAGCACGCCGGCGGCGTGGAAGACGGCGGTCAGCGGCCGCTCGAGATCGATCGAGGCGATCAGCGTGGCGAGCTGGTCGCGGTCGGCGACGTCGCAGGCCTCGAGCCGCACCGCGCAACCGAGCTCGCCGAGCTCCGCCGCCAGCTCGGCGGCGCCCGCCGCCTCCGATCCGCGCCTGCTGGTCAGCAGCAGGCTGCGCACGCCGTGGTCCGCGACGAGATGGCGCGCGAGCAGCGCGCCGAGCCCGCCGGTGCCGCCTGTCACGAGCACGGTTCCCCGCTCGTCGCGCGGCGGCGGCAGCGTCAGGACGACCTTGCCGACGTGACGCGCCTGGCTGAGGTGGCGCAGCGCCGTAGCCCCCTCGCGCACGTCCCAGCAGGAGATCGGCGCCGGCTCGAGAGCGCCCGCCTCGAACAGCGCGACCAGCTCGACCAGCATCTCCTGGATGCGGTCGAGCGGCGCCGCGGTGATATCGAAGGCCGCGTAGCCGACACCCGGGTGGCGCTCGGCCACCTCCGCCGGGTCGCGGATGTCGGTCTTGCCCATCTCGACGAAGCGGCCGCCGCGCGGCAGCAGCGCGAGCGAGGCGTCGACGAGCTCGCCCGCGAGCGAGTCGAGCACGACGTCGACGCCCTCGCCGCCGGTCGCCGCGAGGAAGTCCCGCTCGAAGTCGAGCGTCCGCGACGAGGCGATCCGCTCGTCGGGCAGTCCCAGCTCGCGCAGGACGTGCTGCTTCGGCGCGCTCGCGGTCGCGAAGACCTCGGCGCCGAGGTGGCGCGCGAGCGCCAGCGCGGCCATTCCGACCCCGCCGGTCGCGGCGTGGACCAGCAGCCGCTCGCCCGGCTGCAGTCGGGCGAGGTCGACGAGTCCGTAGAACGCGGTCAGATAGGCGATCGGCACGGCGGCGCCGGCGGCGTACGACCAGCCGGCGGGCAGCGGCGCCAGCGCGCGCCGGTCGGCGATCGCGACCGGTCCGAAGGCGTCGTAGACCAGCCCCATCACGCGGTCGCCGACCGCGAGGTCGTCGACGGCGGCACCGACCTCGAGCACCAAGCCCGCCGCCTCCGAGCCGATCGGCGCGGCGCCCGGATACATCCCGAGCGCGATCAGCACGTCGCGGAAGTTGACGCCGGCGGCGCGCACGCCGATGCGGACCTCGCCGGCCTCCAGCGGTCGGTCGGCGCGCGTGTCCGCGACCGGCGCGAGGCTCTCGACGGTACCGGGCTCGGTCGCCTCGAGATGCCAGCCGCCGGCGGGCGGGAGAGGCGGCTCGGGCGCCGCCGCGAGGCGCGGCGCGAGCGGCTCGCCGTCGCGCAGCGCGAGCTGCGGCTCGCCGTCGAGCGCCAGCGCCGCGGCGAGCGCGGAGAGCGAGGCGTCGCTGCCGTCCATGTCGACGATCCCGACGCGATCCGGATGCTCGGTCTGCGCCGACCGCACGAGGCCCCAGACCGCGGCCCCCACGAGGTCGGGGCAGTCGCCGTCGCGCGCCTCGACGGCACGCTCGGTGACCAGCACCAGCCGGGTCTCGGCGAGCCGCTCGTCGGCGAGCAGCTGCTGCAGCGTGGCGAGCACGCGTGCGACCTCTGCCCGCGCCTGCTCGGCCGGTCCGTCGTCGCCCGCCTCCGCGACGGCGAGCCGCGACAACGCGACCGCGGGCGCGGAGCCCCCTGCCTCGACCGCCCGGCCCAGCGCCGCGACGTCGGGGTGGACCGCCGTCGCGAGAGCGGCCGCGCCGCCGGGGTCGCCGATCGACACGACGCGCTCCGAGTCGACCGAGCCGTCCAGCGCGACCGGCGCCCAGTCGACTCGATAGAGCGCCCCGGCGCCCGCCGTCACCGGTCCCGCGAGCTGGCCGCGGCGCAGCGGCCGCAGCGCGAGCGCCGCGATCTCCAGCACCGGCCTGCCCTCCTCGTCGGTGGCCGCGAGCGCGATCTCGCCCCCGCCGCCGGTGACGCGCAGCCGCAGCCGCGACTGCCCGGGCGCATGGACGGCGACGCCGCTCCAGGCGAACGGCAGCCGCGTCGACTCGTCGTCGTCGAGCAGGAACGTCGCGTGCAGGGCCGCGTCGAGCAGCGCCGGATGGACCGCGAAGTCGCTCGCGTCGCCAGCCTGCGGCTGCGCCAGCTCGACCTCGGCGAACAGCTCGTCGCCGCGGCGCCAGGCGGCGCGCAGCCCCTGGAACGCGGGGCCGTAGTCGTGGCCGAAGTCGGCGACGCGGTCGTAGAGGTCGTCGGTCGCGACCGCCTCGGCGCCGGCCGGCGGCCACTCGCCGGCGGCAAGGCGCTCAGCCGCGGGCGGCGCGGCGGCGGCGATCCGCCCGCTCGCGTGACGGGTCCACTCGCCCTCGTCGGCGTCCGGCGCGCCCTGGCGGCGCGAGTGGATCGCCAGCTCGCGCGCGCCGTCCTCGCCCGCCGCGCCGACGCTGACGCGCAGCTCGAAGCCATCCTCGCCGAGCGCCAGCGGCGCCTCCAGCGTCAGCTCGTCGAGCGCCGCGCCGCCGGCGAAGGCGGCGGCCTTCAGCGCCAGCTCGACGAACGCGGCGCCGGGCAGCAGGACGATCTCGTGGACGGCGTGGTCGCGCAGCCACGGGTGGTCGTCGAGCGACAGCCGCCCGGTCAGCAGCCCCTCGCCGTCGGCGAGCGCGATCGCCGCGCCGAGCAGCGGATGGTCGGCCGTGCCCTGGCCGGCGGCGGCGAGGTCGCCGACCCCCGGCGTCGAGTCGAGCCAGAAGCGCTCGCGCTGGAAGGCGTAGGTCGGCAGTTCGACGCGGCGCGCGCCTGTGCCGGCGAACGCCTCCGACCAGTCGACCGCGACGCCACGCACGTGGGCCTCGCCGAGCGAAGCCAAGAAGCGGTCCATGCCACCGGCGTCGCGGCGCAGCGAGCCCAGCACCGCGACCGCGGCGGGATCGCTTAGCGCCGCCTCTGCGGTCTCCTCGACTGCCATCGTCAGCACCGGGTGCGGGCTGACCTCGATCAGCGCGCCGATGCCCTCGCCGAGCAGCGCGCGCGTCGCGTCCTCGAAGCGCGCCGGCTCGCGCAGCGACCGATACCAGTACTCCCCGTCCAGCTCCGAGCCGTCGAGCCGCGCCCCGGTCGCGGTCGAGAGCAGCGCGACGGCGCCGGCCCGCGGCCGCAGCGGCGCGAGGTCGGCGAGCAGCCGCTCGCGGATCGCCTCGACCTGGACCGAGTGCGACGCGTAGTCGACGGCGATCCGCCGTGCCCGCACGCCATCGGCCGCGCAGCCGGCCAGCAGCTCGTCGAGCGCTTCCGGCTCGCCGGAGACGACCACCGAGCGTGGCCCGTTGAGCGCGGCGATGCCGGCGGCGTCGCCGAACGGCTCGAGCCGCGCGCGCACCGCCTCGGCGTCGAGCGAGACCGACACCATCCCGCCCGCGCCGGCGAGCTCACGCAGCGCCTGACTGCGCAGCGCGACGACGCGTGCCGCGTCGTCGAGCGACAGCGCGCCGCTGACGGCCGCCGCCGCGATCTCACCTTGCGAGTGCCCGACGAGCACCGTCGGGCAGACGCCGAACGACCGCCACAGCTCGGCCAGCGACACCATCACCGCCCACAGCGCCGGCTGCACCACGTCGACCCGCTCCAGCCAACCGGCGTCCTCGCCGCGCAGCAGCTCGTCGAGCGACCAGTCGACGAACGGCCCGAGCGCCAGCTCGCACTCCGCCATCCGCGCCGCGAACGCCGGCGACTCGTCGAGCAGCTCGACAGCCATCCCCGACCACTGCGACCCCTGGCCCGGGAACACGAAGGCAACTTCCGTACCGGCGGTCGCGCGCCCGACCGCGACCGTGGCGGCCCGCGCATCCGGCGCGTCGCCGCTCACGCCCGCGAGACCGGCTAGCAGCTCCTCGCGGCCGCGCCCGACGACGACCGCGCGCTGCTCGAGCAGCGCGCGTCCGGTCGCCAGAGAGAAGCCGACGTCGACGGGCTCGAGACCCGGATCCGCGCCGACGGCCGCGGCGAGCCGGCTCGCCTGCGCACGCAGCGCGTCGGCGGAGGCCGCCGACAGCAGCCACGGGATCGCTCCCGGCGCGCGGTCGCAGTCGGGCGCCGCAGTCGGCGGTGGGCCCTCCTCGATGACGACGTGGGCATTGGTGCCGCTGATCCCGAACGACGAGATCCCGGCGCGGCGCGGGCGACCGCCCGCGACCCACTCGGCGGGCTCGCTCAGCAGCTCGATCGCGCCCGCCTCCCACTCGACGTGCGGGGTCGGCTCGTCGGCGTGCAACGTCGCCGGCAGCACGCCATGGCGCAGCGCCAAGACCATCTTCATGACCCCCGCGACCCCGGCCGCGGCGGAGGTGTGGCCGATGTTCGACTTGATCGACCCGAGCCGCAGCGGCGTCTCGCGGTCTTGGCCGTAGGTCGCGAGCAGCGCCTGCGCCTCGATCGGGTCGCCGAGCTCGGTGCCGGTCCCATGCGCCTCGACGGCATCGACGTCGGCCGGCGACAGGCCGGCGTTCGCCAGCGCCTGGCGGATCGCGTTCTCCTGCGACGGGCCGTTCGGTGCCGTCAGGCCGTTGCTCGCCCCGTCCTGGTTGGTCGCGCTGCCGCGCACGACCGCCAGGACGTCATGGCCGTTGCGCCGCGCATCCGACAGGCGCTCGACGAGCAGCATCCCGGCGCCGTCGGAGAACGCGGTGCCGTCCGCGTTCGCGCCGAACGCCTTGCAGCGCCCGTCCGGCGCCAGGCCGCGCTGGCGGGCGAGCTCGACGATCAGGCCCGGCGTCGACATCACCGTCACCCCGCCGGTCAGCGCCAGGTCGCACTCGCCCTGGCGCAGCGACTGGCAGGCGAGATGGAGCGCCACCAGCGACGACGAGCAGGCCGTGTCGACCGTCAACGCCGGCCCCTCGAGTCCAAGCGTGTAGGCGATCCGGCCCGAGATGACGCTGCCGGCGAGTCCGGTGATCGCGTAACCCGCGACCTCCGCCGGAGCCGCCGCGCGCCCACCCGCGGGCCCGTACTCCTCGTGCATCGCCCCCGCGAAGACCCCCGTCCGGCTCCCGCGCAGCGACAGCGGGTCGACCCCCGCGTGCTCGAGCGCCTCCCAGGCCGTCTCCAGCATCAGGCGCTGCTGGGGATCCATCGCGAGCGCCTCGCGCGGCGCGATCCCGAAGAACGCGGCGTCGAACTCGGTCGCCTCGGCGACGAACCCCGCGGCGCGCGCGTAGGTCGTCCCCGGCGCCTCCGGGTCGGAGTCGAACAGCGCGTCGAGATCCCAACCGCGATCCAGCGGGAAGTCGCCGATCGCGTCGACGCCAGAGGCGACCAGCTCCCACAGCGCGTCGGGCGAGCTGACCCCACCCGGGAAGCGACACCCCATCCCGACGATCGCGATCGGCTCGTCGGGCGCGGCCGGGCGAGCCACCGCCAGGCCGCGAGCGGCGCTCACTCCGGTCAACCGCCCGAGCAGATGGTCGGCGACCGCCGTGGGCGACGGATGGTCGAAGACGAGCGTGACCGGCAACGGCGACCCGCTCGAAGCCACCAGCCGATTGCGCAGCTCGACCGCCGCCAGCGAGTCGAAGCCGAGCCCCTTGAACGCGTCGTCCATGTCTACGCGCGCACCCGGGGGAAGGCCGAGGACCGCGACGACCTGCGCGCGCACCAGGTCGCGCACCAGCGCGACACGCTCTCCGTCGCCGAGCCCGGTCAGCTGCTCGGCAAGCGAGTCCCCGCCATCGCCATCGTCGTCCCGATCGGCGTAGAACGGGTAGGTCGGCAGGGACACGCGCCGTGCGCCGCCGCCGGCGAGCAGCGGGGACCAGTCGACCTCGACGCCGTTGACCTGCGCCTCGGCGAGCGAGGTCGCGAACCGCCGCAACCCACCCTCGCCACGGCGCAGCGATCCCATCACCACGACGGCGCTCGGATCGACCGCGGCCTCGGTGACGGTCTCCTGCAGGCCCATGGCGAGGACCGGATGCCAGCTCACCTCGATCAGGGCGCGATGGCCCTGGTCGAGCAGCGTCCTGACGGCGTCGTCGAGCTGGACGGTCACCCGCTCGCTCCGCGCCCAGTACTCGGCGTCCAGTGCGGCCATGTCGAGTGGCTCGCCGGTCACCGCCGAGATGAACGGGACGTCGCCGGAGCGCGGCGAGATCCCCTTCATCGAGTCCAGCAGCTCGTCGCGGACGGGATCTATCTGGGCGGAGTGGGACGCGTAGTCGACGGCGATCGGCTGGGCGCGCACCCCGTCAGCCACGCAGCCGTCGATCAGCTCGTCGAGCGCGTCGAGATCGCCAGAGACGATCACCGAGCGCGGGCCGTTGATCGCCGCCAGCGAAAGCCGATCGCCGAACGGCTCGATCCGCGCCCTGGCCGCTGCGCTGTCGAGCAGCATCGACGCCATCCCTCCCTTACCGGCCAGTTGGCGTACCACGGAACTGCGCCGCGCGACGATCAGCGCCGCGTCCTCGAGCGACAGGCCGCCCGCCACGCAGGCCGCCGCGACCTCGCCGTACGAATGTCCGACGACCGCGGACGGCTCGACGCCGAACGACCGCCACAGCTCCGCGAGCGACACCATCACCGCCCACATGACCGGCGGTACCACGTCGACGCTGTCGAGCCAGGCCGCGTCGTCGCCGCGCAGGACCTCCTCCAGCGACCAGTCGACGTGTGGCGCGAGCGCCGCCTCGCACTCCGCCATCCGCGCTGCGAACACCGGCGACTCGTCGAGCAGGCCGACCGTCATCCCGAGCCACTGCGCCCCCTGCCCGGGGAACACGAAGGCCACCCGCACGGGGCCGTCGGCCCTGCCCTCGACCGTGTCCGCCGCGACCTCGCCTGCCGCGATCGAGCGCAGTCCCGTCAGCAGCTGCTCGCGATCCTCCCCCACGACCGCGGCGCGGCGCTCCAGCGGCGCTCGGCCGGTGGCGAGCGACAGGCCGACGTCGGCCGCCGTGAGAGCGGGATCCGCGTCGACCCGATCCGCCAGCCGCCGTGCCTGCTCGCGTAGCGCCGGCGCCGACCGCGCCGACAGCGTCCATGTGACGACCGCCGGGGCCGGCGGTCGCTCCGGATCCGCGGCGGGCTCGTGGAACGGCGCCTGCTCGACGATCAGCTCATGCTCGGCCCCACGTACGCGCATCCTGGCGGCCGGAGCGGCGATCGCATCCGCCAGGGCGGCGATCCCGGCACCGCGCAGATCGCCGTCGGCGGCGCCGGCGCGCAGCGTGCGACGGATCGGATCGCCCGCGGCGATCGCGTCGGCGAGCCGCTTGAGCACGAGGAGGCCGACGCATCCGGCGTCGCCCGCGGTCGTCTCGACGTCGGAGTCGATCCCGCCCGCGAGCGCGAGCGCGCAGTCCTCGTCGCCGAGGCGCTCGCAGGCTCGCGCGACCGCCTCGAGCGCCGACGAGCCGCTGCTGTCGACGCTTGTCACAGCCCTGAAGCCGTGGACGCGGGCGACCTGCTCGCCGAGGCCGTGGGCATCGTCATCGCCGCCGGTCCCGAGGAAGACCTCGCCGTCGCGACCGGCTGCCTCGCTCGGAGCGACGCAGGCGTCCTCGAGCGCCTCCCAGACGAGCTCGAGCAGCAGCGGCTCGCGCTCGGGCGCAGCGAGCCGCGACGGACGCCGGGCGAAACCGACGACCGCGATCGCGGCGGGTGCCGAGGGCTGCTGGACGCTCAACGGCGTTCGGTCGTCAGGTGCTGCCGATGCTCGATGCCAGTTGTACGACCCATGAAAGCGCCTCCGTGCCACGCCCCTGCTCGAGTAGACGCACCCGCGATCGCCAGTCACCGGTCGCATCCCGCCGGCGCGCCCCAAACCTCACCTATTCGTCACACCTTCACGCAGCCGACCAAACCTGAGCCAAAAACATTCACGGCTACGGCACATAGGCAGACTCCCACTTCCACCACCGGCTGTCAAGGGTGTGCCTACCGGCGCTCGCCTTGCCCAGACAAGGCTCTAGAACGCCAAAACCAGCCCCGTGGGGGCGATGGAATCGAGACCCTCGTCGCGGTACACAGAATTACTGCCCGGAGGATCGATCCCGGCTTCCTGATACATACCCTTACTACCCCACGAATCGTGAGAGAACGACGCCGACCAGCACACGTAACTCGAACTGACAACGCGGCAAATCCCGGCTCGGGCCGGACCCGTCGCCACACCCGCGCAGCGGCGCCGACCGGCGCAGGAGCCTGCTCACGCGTGCTATGTTGCGGGCGCTTTGACGCTGAGGAGAGGCCATGGGTTGCTGGTCGGCTTGTGCGGCCTGCTGGCCGCCGGGGCGGTCGGCTGCGGCGGCGGCGAGCGTCAGGACGCCAACGAGGCCGACGCCTCCTACGACGTGACGGTCGTCGACGCCAGCTTCCCGGAGCGCCAGCGCCTCGCCGAGGAGTCGAACCTCGCGATCACCGTGCGCAACGACAGCGACGCGACGATCCCGCACATCGCGGTGACGCTGAAGGGCCTCGAGCGCCGCTCCGACAACCCGAACCTCCAGGACCCCAACCGGCCGGTCTTCGTGATCGACGGCGATCCGGCCCAGATCGGCGGCTACCAGGAGGTCAAGCTGGCCGCCCCCGGCGGCAGCGAGACGGCGCTCGTCGACACCTGGACGCTCGGCGAGCTGAAGCCCGGCGCCAAGAAGACCTTCCGCTGGCGGCTGACCGCCGTGGACGCCGGCCCCTACGAGCTCTCCTACGCGATCGCCGCCGGCCTCGACGGCAAGGCCAAGGCCGTCGGTCCGGGTGACGCCCAGCCGCAAGGCGAGCTCAAGGGCATGATCGCCGCGCGGCCACCCGCCAGCCGGGTCGCCGACGACGGCGTCACCGTGATCAACGCCGCTCCGTAGCCCCCTCCCGCTCCCGCGGCTCGAACCCCGGGCACTCCAGCACCGGCACGCGCGGATACTTCGGATAGCGCGGATCGGCCTTCGACCGCTCGCAGAGGCTGAACACGCTCCCCCGCGTGTTGCGCACGACCCGCTGATGACGGCAGCTGTCGCAGAGGCCGTGGCGCATACGGCCTAGTATCCCGCGCCGGCGACAGGCGGATTCGGCCAAGGATCCGGGGTGGCTGCCCGCGGGTCCTGTCTCCGATTTTGGTTCACGTGCTCGTTCCTGCGCGCGCGAACGCAAAATCGTCGCCACCCGCGGGGGCAATCGCTGGTTCCCGTACCACGCCCTCGGCGGATCGCCCTGGGCAAAGGCCTCGTGAGTCGAAACGACTCCGCGCATGGACGTTCCGACCCTCGAGGCCAGCGCTGTGGCGATTCGCCCAGCGCGCGGTACAGGGGCCGACCTCGCATTCCGCGGGTGGTGACGATTTTGCGTTTGGGCGCGCAGCTTGCGAGCACCCAAACCAAAATCGGAGGCAGGACCCGCGGCCTGCAACCCCGCATCCCTAGCCAGAACGACGAAGCCCCGCCGGAGCGGGGCTTCGTGCCTGACGCGATGTAGTCGCCGCTACTTGATGAACAGCATCTCCGCGTACTTCGGCAGCGGCCAGAGGTCGTCGGCGACGACCCGCTCGAGCCTGTCCGCCGCCTCGCGGACCTTCGCCATCGCCGTCAGCTGCTTGTCACGGGCGTACACGGCGAGGTCGAGGCCCTCGACGCCGTCGGGATAGAGGTTGGCCGAGTGCAGCTCGCCGATCGCCGCGGCGAGCTCGTCGACGAGCTCGCGCACGTCGGACGCCAGCGTGTCTACGCCGGCCTCCGCGATCAGCGCGAGATGACGCAGCGCGGCCGGCAGGATCAGCGTGCGCGCCATCGACTCGGTGGTCTCCGCCTCGATGTTGGCGCGCGTCACGTACTGCTCGGTCCAGACCTCGAAGCGCGACTCGAGCTCGCGCTTGGACAGCACCTCGTACCTCTCGAACGCCGACACCGTGTCGGGCGCGAGCACCTCGGGCAGCGCGTCGGGCGTCGTGCGGAGGTTCTTCAGCCCGCGCTGCGCGGCCTCGGCGTGCCAGTCCTCGGAGTAGTTGTCTCCCCCGAAGCAAACCTGCTTGTTGGCGTCGTAGGCGTCCTTGACGACGGCCGTGACCGCCTCGGCGAGATCCGCCCCGCCGTCGAGCTGCGCCTGCAGCGCGTCGGCGAGATCGTCGATCGCCTCGGCGGCAATCGTGTTCAGCACCGTGTTCGGGAACGCGAGCGACATGCTCGACCCGAGCGCGCGGAACTCGAACTTGTTGCCGGTGAACGCGAACGGCGAGGTGCGGTTGCGGTCGCCGCCGTCCATCGGCAACGCCGGCAGCACCGGCGTGCCGAGGCCGAGGAACGAGCCCGGAGTGTGCGGGTCGCCCTCGCCCGAGGAGATCGCCTCGAAGACCTTCTCCAGCTCGGCGCCGAGGAAGATCGAGATGATCGCCGGCGGCGCCTCGTTGGCTCCGAGGCGGTGGTCCTGACCGATGTTCGCCACCGACGCCCGCAACAGGCCCTGATGCTTGTTGACGGCCTGGATCACGGCCGCGCAGAAGAACAGGAAGTTGATGTTGTCGGCCGGCGTGTCGCCCGGGTCGAGCAGGTTGGCGCCGCCGTCGGTGCCCATCGACCAGTTGTTGTGCTTGCCCGAGCCGTTGACGCCCGCGAAGGGCTTCTCGTGTAGCAGGCAGACCAGGCCGTACTTGCGCGCGACCTTCGGCAGCACCTGCATCGTCAGCTGCTGGTGGTCCGAGCCGACGTTCGAGTTCTCGAACATCGGCGCGATCTCGTACTGGCCGGGCGCGACCTCGTTGTGGCGCGTCTTGATCGGCACGCCGAGCTTCGCCAGCTCGAGCTCCGACTCCATCATGAACGCGAGCACGCGCTCGGGAATCGAGCCGAAGTAGTGGTCGTCGAGCTCGTGGCCCTTCGGCGGCTTGGCGCCGAACAGCGTGCGGTCCGTGTTGATCAGGTCCGGGCGCTCGAAGTAGTACTGCTCGTCGATCAGGAAGTACTCCTGCTCGGGGCCCACGGTCGTGAACACGCGCTCGGTGGTGCTGTCGCCGAGCAGTCCGAGAGCACGCACCGCGGAGCGCGACAAGGCGTCCATCGAGCGCAGCAGCGGGATCTTCGCGTCGAGCGCCTCGCCGGTCCATGACGCGAACGCGGTCGGGATGCAGAGCAGCGCGCCGTTGGGGTTCTCGAGGATGAAAGCCGGGCTGGTCGGGTCCCAGGCGGTGTAGCCGCGCGCCTCGAAGGTCGCGCGCACGCCGCCGGTCGGGAACGACGAGGCGTCGGGCTCGCCCTGGATCAGCTCCTTGCCGGAGAACTCGGCGAGCGCCGTGCCCTCGCCGGCCGGGTTGAAGAACGAGTCGTGCTTCTCTGCCGTCAGCCCGGTCAGCGGCTGGAACATGTGCGTGTAGTGGGTGGCGCCCTTCTCGAGCGCCCAGTCCTTCATCGCCGCGGCGACGGCGTCGGCGAGCGACGCGTCGATCGCCTCGCCCTTCTCGAGCGTGCGCTGCAGGCGCTTGAAGACGTCCTTCGGTAGCCGCTGGCGCTGCACCGAGATCGAGAAGACGTCGGCGCCGAATGGGTTGTTGCCCGGCTGCGACAGGTCGACCGACCCGAGTGCGGCCCCGTTGGGGCTCCACTGAGCTGCGGTTACGTTCTGCTGGCGAATCCTTGCCATCTGAGTTCGGGGCCTCCTACGGGGGTTGTAGTGCGGACTCTAGCCCGTGCGAGCCGAGCCTTCGCCCGGCGGGCGCGCCCCCGTGCGCGCCCGCCGTCGTGGCGAAGCCCCGGCGTGGGGTGGGAGAGGGAGCTAGGCCCCCGCCGGGATCTCCTCCGAGCCGTGGATCTGCAAGACAGGGTCTCCGTCCTCGCCGGTGCGGATGCGAATCGCCTCCTCGACCGGGATCACGAAGATCTTGCCGTCGCCGACCTGACCCGTGCGAGCGTGCTTCAGGATCACCTCCGTGATCACGCTCACGTCCTTGTCCTCGACCACGATCTCGAGCTTGAGCTTCGGGCGGAGGTGGATGGTCAACGAGGAGCCTCGGTACTGCTCCGTGATGCCCTTCTGCCTGCCCGAGCCCTTGTACTCCGCGATGGAGAGGCTCGGGAAGCCCTTGTCGAGCAGCTCCATGCGGATCGGCTCGAAGGCCTCGTGGCGTATGAACGCCTCGATCTTCTTCATGTCAGCCAGCCTCCTATCGTGACTCGGTGGACGCGGTCATTGCGCTGGCCGTGGCCGCCGGTATCGCCGGCGACGCTCCCAGGCCAACTCCTCCCGGCATGCCGGTCGAGTACTCCGGCTGCGGGATGAACTGCTCCGGGTAGCCATACATCCCGTGAGACGAGATGTCGAGCCCAGCCTCCTCCTCCTCGTCGGGGACGCGCAGCCCCATCGTCGCCTTGATGAGCGCGAACGTGGCGTAGGAGAGGACGAAGACCACCGCGAACGTCAGGCCGACCGCGGCCGCCTGGACGCCGAGCTGACCGAGCGCCGAGCTGAACGTGGCGTCGCCGAAGACGGCGTACCAGACGCCGGGGCCCGCACCGTCGAGGATCAGCCGCTCGGAGCCGAACACGCCGACCGCGAGCGTTCCCCAGATCCCGGCCAGGCCGTGCGCCGACAGCGCGCCGACCGGGTCGTCGAGCTTCTTGTCGAAGGCGAGCACGCCGTACACGACGATCACGCCCCCGATGAAGCCGATGATCGGAGCGGCCCAGTACTCGACGAAGCCGCACGGCGCCGTGATCGCGACGAGACCGGCGATCGCGCCGTTGCCGGCCATGCCGACGTCGAGCGACTTGGTCTTCATGTAGATCACGAGGCTCGCACCGATCACGCCGGCCGCGGCCCCGAGCTGCGTGTTCAGCATCACCTCGCCGAAGAACGACCCGGCGCTCTCGAACGTCGAGCCGCCGTTGAAGCCGAACCAGCCGATCCACAGGATGATCACGCCGAGGCCGACCAGCGGCATCGAGTGACCGGGGATCACGCGCGGCTTTCCGTCGCCGCCGTACTTGCCCTTGCGGGCGCCCAGCAGCAGCAGCGCGGCGAGCGCGCCGGTGGCGCCGGTGAGGTGGACCACCGACGAGCCGGCGAAGTCCATGACCGGCTTGCCGCCGACGTCGGACAGCAGGCCACCGCCCCAGACCGCGTGCGCGATCAGCGGGTAGATCAGCGCGCCGAAGACCAGCGCGTAGACGACGTAGGCGCCGAACTTGATCCGCTCGAGCGTGGTGCCCCAGACGATCGCCAGCGACACCGCGCAGAACGCGAGGCCGAAGAGCATCATCATCGTGTCGCCGGCCGCGACGACCGTCGCCTCGGCGCCGCTTCCGATCTCCTGCCCGAAGTGGAAGAAGAAGCCGTCGGTGCCGAAGAAGTCGTTGCCGCCGCCGTTGATGCCGAAGCCGACCGCCCACCAGGCGATCGTCACCAGCGCGAGGTTGACGAGGATCTTCGCCACGCCTGTGCCCGCGTTCTTCTGCCGCGAGAAGCCGATCTCGAGGAACATGAAGCCGGCCTGCATGAAGAACACCAGGACGCAGGCGATCGCGACCCAGACCATGTCGAGCTCGGCGGCCTTGGCGGTCACCTGCTCGGCGAGGTCCTCTTGGGCGAGCGCCGCCCCGGGCAGCAGAAGGGACGCGAGCGCGGTCGCCAGCACGGCCAGCGCGCCGGTCCTCAGGAAACGTGATCTCATCGTGTGAGGCTCTCCTTGGGCCGACGGCGCGCAACGCCGTCGGATCGGGGGAATCGGACCACGCCAAGGTACGAGCGCCCCGCCGAGGGGTCTTTATCCACGTGTCGAAGATTTGAAGTCCGGCCTTCTCCCGCCTGTAGCCCGCCGGTCTGGCCTGGGCGATCGTCACAATCCCGCGCGCGCGGCGGAACCCCGACTTCGCGCCGAATAGAGCCAGGTGACCTTCCCGACGATCGAGTTCGCGGCCTTTCTCACGGTCGTGCTGTTCCTGTCCTGGCTGCTGATGCCGCATCCGCGCGCGTGGCGGCCTTTCATCCTCGTCTCGTCATGGGTCTTCTACGGCTGGCTCGACTGGCGCTGGGTGCTGCTGCTGATCGGCTCGACCGTCGTCAACACGGTCTTCGCGAACGCCGTCGCTCGCGCGGAGGATCCGGCCGGTCGCAAGCTCTGGGTGACGATCGCCGTCGCGGCGAACCTGACGCTGCTCGGCGTCTTCAAGTACCTCGGCTTCTTCGTCGGCTCGGTCGACGACGCACTGAGCGGCATCGGGATCGGCGGGCTGCCGGTGCTGCAGATCGTGCTGCCGATCGGCATCTCCTTCTTCACCTTCCAGTCGATCTCCTACGTCGTCGACGTCTACCGCGGCGACCAGCGGCCGGTCCCGCTGGTCGACTTCGCGATCCTGCAGGCGTTCTTCCCGCACATCGTCGCGGGACCGATCGTCCGCGTCGGCGAGTTCGTGCCGCAGCTGCGGACGCCGCGCGACCCGCGCAAGGTGCTCGCCGGTCCCGCCCTCTTCCTGATCGCGGGCGGCCTGATCAAGAAGACCGTCGTCGCCGACGAGCTGGCGCGGCGCGTCGTCGACCCCGTCTTCTCCGATCCCGGCGCCCACTCGGGGCTCGAGACGCTGTTGGCGATCTACGGCTTCGCGGCGCAGATCTACTGCGACTTCTCCGGCTACACCGACATGGCGATCGGGCTGGCGCTGCTGCTCGGCTTCCGCCTGCCGCAGAACTTCGACCGCCCGTACCTGGCGACCAGCCTGCGCCTGTTCTGGCACGGCTGGCACATGACGCTGTCGCGCTGGCTGCGCGACTACCTCTACATCCCGCTCGGCGGCAACCGGCGAGGGCCGCGGCGCACCTACGTCAACCTGATGCTGACGATGCTGCTCGGCGGCCTCTGGCACGGCGCCGCCTGGACGTTCCTGATCTGGGGCGGCATCCACGGCGGCGCGCTGGCCGGCGAGCGCTGGCTCGGCGAGCGCTGGCTCGGCGAGCGCTATCCGCGCGTGCGGCTGCCGCGCTGGCTGGCCTGGCTGATCACCTTCAACATCGTCTGCCTGGCGTGGGTGTTCTTCAGGTCGCCCGATCTCGGCACGGCGTTCGCCGTCCTCGGGCAGGTCGGCGCCGGCGGGCCGTCGCCGCTCGTGACGCCCGTGCTCGTCGCGCTCGCGGCCGGCGCCGTCGCGATCCAGGCGGTTCCGCGTGACTTCTGGCAGCGCGCCGAGGCATGGTTCGTCGCCCGGCCGGCGCTCGGGCAGGGGATCGCGCTGGGCACGCTGATCGTGATCGCCGACGCCGCCGTCGGGCAGCAGGGCGTGGCCCCGTTCATCTACTTCCAGTTCTGAGATGGACGAGCGACGCCGACAGCGACACGAGCAGGAGCGCGAGCACCGCCGCGAGCAGCTCTCCGATCGCGAGCCGATCGGCGGGCAGCCGAACGTCCACGATCCCTCCCATCCCGGCATCGGCGACCCGGCCGACCCGCGCCTCACGATGCCCGCCGGCCGCGTCTTCGCCGTGGTGGTGGTCGCGCTGCTGATCGCCGCGATCTTCAACGCGGACGCGATGGTCCGCGCCGGCGAGGGGATGAAGCCCGGGACGACGCGCGACATCACGCTGTCGGTCGCCCGCCCCCTTGCCGACGTCACTGGCTTCCTCCAGCTCAACGAGCCGCGCAAGGGCTTCGACCTCGCCTTCGGCCAGGAGCGCAAGACCGCCTCGGACACCGAGCTCGAGACCGGCTCGGCGGCGATCCTCGAGCGCAAGGCCAAGCCCGACGCGAAGCCGGCCTGGCGCCAGCCGACCTCCGCGCGACCGCTCGACCTGCTCGTCACCGGCGACTCCGAGGCCGACCTCGTCGGCCTGCGGATGGCCGACCTCGACACCGACGACCTGCTCGACGTCGAGACGGTAGCGCGCAACGGCACGGCGCTCACCAACCCCGGCTTCTTCAACTGGGAGCTCAACGCCGAGCAGGAGATGGCGTCGCGCGATCCGGACGCCGTCGTGATGCTGATCGGCGCCAATGACGGCTTCAACGTCGACGTCGACGGCGAGCTGTACGCGCCCGGCACTCCCGAGTGGGAGACCGAGTTCGCCCGTCGCGTCGCCGTCGTCATGAAGACGCTCGGCGGCGACGGCGAGCGCCCCGTCTACTGGGTCCCGCCGCCAACCGCCCGCGACCAGACCTACAACGAGATCTACCGCTCCCAGAACCGCGCCGTCCAGCGCGCCGCCGAGTCGGTCGAGGGCGCCCGCTACGTCGACATCTTCTCGACGATCAACGACGGCGAGTACTCCGACCAGGTCGAGATCGACGGCCGCGAGATCCTCGGCCGCCAGTCCGACGGCATCCACTTCAACCGCGAGGGCGCCGAGCTCCCCGCCGGGCTCGTCCTCGCCGCGATGGCCAAGGACTACCCGGCGCTGAAGGACGCGGCGCCGGAGCCGCCGAAAGAGGACGGCCGCCGGCAGCTCGGCGACTAGGGATCGGCGGCGGCCCGCGGGTCCTGCCTCCGATTTTGGTTTGGGTGCTCGCAAGCTGCGCGCCCAAACGCAAAATCGTCACCACCCGCGGCGGCAGGCGTCGGTCTCCGTACCACGCCCTCGGCGGATCGTTGGAGCAGTGGCCTCGAGGGTCGCAACCACACGTCGGTCCGGGGCACGCGCTCCGTTTCCGGACCTACAGAACGTCGGTGAAGGCGACGAGTGCGAGGACTGCAGATACGACGGTCGCGCTCAGGATGATCAGCCACCCTCGCCGCTTACTGCCCTTCGCGTCGGGTTGCCAAATGCTGCTGACGTCGAGAAGCAGCATGCCGAGAAGCTCCGCTAACACGCCCGCAAACGTAACAGCGCGATACACGGGCGGCGGTGGTAGAAGGCAAGGCGCTCCGACCTTCGAGGCCATTGCCTCTCCGATCCGCCGAGGGCGTGGTACGGGAACCGACGCTGCGCCGCCGCGGGTGGTGACGATTTTGCGTTTGGGCGCGCAGCTTGCGAGCACCCAAACCAAAATCGGAGGCAGGACCCGCGGGCAGCCACGCCCGAGCCCTGGCCGGATCTAGGCCGGCGCCTCGTCGGCGGCGCGCTCGATGGCCTCGGCCTCGACGGCGCCGTCGCGGGCCTCGTCCTCGGGTGGGAGCTCGCCGCCGCGCTCGGTGCCCGCGATCAGCTCGTCGGGGGCCTTGTCCTCGGGGATGAAGCCGGACTTCATGCCGAAGTAGACCGACTGCGGATGGTGGGCGACGATCGCGACGGTCGACTGCTCGGGCATCACGGCGAAGCCGTCGGATAGGTACATGCCGATCTGGTCGAGGTCGAGCAGGCGCCAGACCTTCTCGTGCTCGGACTGGTCCGGGCAGGCCGGATAGCCCCACGAGTAGCGGCGGCCCTGGTCGGCTTCGATCCCTAGCTCGTTGCGAGCCTGGGCATGCAGCCACTCTGCCAATCCCTCGGCGGACTGGACCGCGAGACCGTGGACGAACAGCTGCTCGGAGAACTCGCCGGCGGCCTCCAGCTCGGCCAGTCGCTCGGTCGACTTCGGGCCTACGGTGACGCCCTGGAGCGCGACGACGTCGCGCTCGCCGGAGTCGAGCGGGCGGTAGAAGTCGGCGAGGCAGATGCGGTCGTGCTTGGGCTGGCGCGGGAAGCTCAGCCGCTCGATCTCGCGGTCGTGGTCCGCGGGATCGAAGATGACGAGGTCGTTGCCGTCGCTGTTGCAGGGGAAGTAGCCGATCCGCGCCTTGGGCTCGAGGTAGTCCTGCTCGCGCCACATCCGCTCGAGCTTCGGCGCGAAGCCCTCCTCGCCGTCGTGGCCCTCGACGATCTGGCGCCACTGCTCGCCCTTCTTGCCGCGCCCGCCCCAGTGCAGCTTGAACAGTACGTGGCGGTCGAGGTACGGGAAGACGTCGTCGAAGGGGACGTCGATCTCGCGCACGCCCCAGACCGGCGGGTCGGGGATCGGCGTGTCGGTGCGCGCCTTGGAGCGCACGCTGTCGTCGGTGACCGGCGGCGAGTCGTCGACGACGACCGGCTTCTCGCGCAGCGCGCGCGCCTCGTCGCGGATCCGCTCGACGAGCGCCGCGCGGGCGTCGCCGTCGATCAGCGCGTCCATCGTGTCGAGCCCCTGGAAGGCGTCCTTGCAGTAGAAGACGCCGGGATCGTAGATCTCGTCGGACTGCTTGCCCTTCGGGTAGAGCATGCGGCGGCCGAAGTCGCGGTTGATCGCCGCGCCGCCGACCAGCACCGGGAACTCGAGCCCGCGCTCGTGCAGCTCGCCGACGCAGACCGGCATCTGCTTCGAGGTCGAGACGAGCAGCGCCGAGAGGCCGATCGCGTCGGCGTCGTGCTCGACCGCGGCGTCGATGATGGTGTCGACCGGAACCTGCTTGCCGAGGTCGATCACGGTGTAGCCGTTGTTGGTCAGGATCGTGTTGACGAGCGACTTGCCGATGTCGTGGACGTCGCCGAACACGGTGGCGATCACGACCTTGCCCTTGGTATGGCCGTCCATGCGCTCGAGGTAGTTCTCGAGCTGCGCGACCGCGCGCTTCATCACCTCGGCCGACTGCAGCACGAACGGCAGGATCAGCTCGCCGGCGCCGAACTTGTCGCCGACCTCCTTCATCGCCGGCAGCAGCACCTGGTTGAGCGTCGGGACCGCGCCGATCTTCTCGACCGACTTGTCGATCTGGGCCTCCACGCCCTCGCGCTTGCGACGCAGGATGTGCCAGTGCAGCGCCTCCTCGGGCTCCATGCCGGCGGTCGGGTCGGCGACCTCGGCGTCGGCCTCGTCGCCCTTCGACTCGTAGTGGCCGATGAAGCGCTCGAGTGCGTCCTCGCGGCGGTCGAAGACGAGGTCGTCGACCAGCTCGCGCTCGTCGTCGGGGATCTCGCCGTAGGGCGTGATGTGGTTCGGGTTGACCATCGCGAGGTCGAGCCCGGCCTCGACGCAGTGGTGCAGGAAGACCGAGTTCAGCGCGGCGCGGGCGTGTGGGGAGACGCCGAACGAGACGTTCGAGACGCCGAGCGAGGTCTTGACCTCGGGCAGCTCACGCTTCAGCAGCCGGATGCCCTCGATCGTCTCGACGGCCGACGGGCGCCACTCCTCGTCACCGGTGGTCAGCGTGAAGGTGAGCAGGTCGAAGATCAGCAGCTCGGGGTCGAGGCCGTGCTCGTCGCAGGCCAGCTCCTTGATCCGCTTGGCGATCTCGAGCTTGCGCTCGCGCGTCTTGGCCATCCCGACCTCGTCGATCGTCAGCGCGATCACGGCCGCGCCGTGGGCGATCGCCAGCGGCACGACGCGGTCGAGCTTGCCGCGGCCGGCCTCGAGGTTGATCGAGTTGACGATCGCGCGGCCGGGGATCTGCTCGAGCGCCTCCTCGATCACGTCGGGCTCGGTCGAGTCGACCTGGATCGGGGCGGGCTGGGTCAGCGAGACGCGCTCGGCGACCTTGCGCATCTGCTCGCCCTCGTCCTCTGTGCGCTCGGTCAAAGCGACGCAGAGGTCGAGCACGTGCGCGCCGCCCTCGACCTGGTCCTCGGCGACCTGGACGAGGCCGTCGTAGTCGTCGGCGAGCAGCAGCTCCTTCGCCTTGCGCGAGCCCTGCGAGTTGACGCGCTCGCCGACCAGCGTCGGGCGCGGCTCCTGGACGAGC
>Ga0190265_10000258_pt1 | contig 44882 bp, 44 predicted proteins | sample Popmic124T_FD_133135 | JGI IMG/M metagenome (GOLD analysis project Ga0190265, IMG submission 133135) | Populus adjacent soil microbial communities from riparian zone of Indian Creek, Utah, USA - 124 T | ecosystem: Environmental > Terrestrial > Soil > Riparian zone | place: USA: Utah | collected... | reverse complement strand
GAAGCGCTTGTCCCGGGCGAACTTGGGGGTTTTGGCGCGACTGGCTGAGTCTTCGCGGCGGACGCCGGCGAGCCAGCAGTCTACGGAAGAAAGCGCCCGACCCATCGGCTCGACCTTGCGCAAACCGCAGCAGGCGTCGGGATTGCTCTTCCAGAGCTCGTCGCCGTGCTCGGCGGCCTGCTCCTCGAGGGTCAGGTTGTGGAAGCGGTCGAACTCGATGCCGAGATGCTCGGCAAGGCGGTCGCGCGTCTCGTAGGTCTCCGGGAAGAGCACGTCGGTGTCGAGGTAGAAGAAGCGCGCCTCGGAGTTGATCTGCGTCGCCATGTGCGCCGTGACCGAGCTCGTTTTCTGGAACGAGCAGGCAATGTAGTGGCGCTCGCCGAAGGTCTCGAACATCCACTCGATCGCCTCCGGGGCGGAGCGGCCCTCGAGCTCGGCGGCGATCGCCTCGGGATCCTCGATCAGCGGCGAAACAGCGGCTACGGGGGTCATATCGCGCACTCGCCCTCGCCCCTCTCCACTTTGTAAGGGCTGGAGCGCTGCCAATCGATGAACTGCTGCATCGTCTCCAGACTGAACTCCGCGGGGAGGGTTAGATCCTTGACCTCTTCTTCGAAACGGGGGGCGCCGGCACGCTCGGCGAAGGCATTGAACTCCTCGGCCTCGTCGGAGCGCTCGGCCTCGTAGAGGCGCACCCAGCGCTCGACAGCTTCGGGGACACGCTTGGCGGGCAGGCGTGACTTCAGCCGCGTGCCGAAGATCACCTCACCGCCCTCGTATTTGCCGCCGATGTGCGGGATGTAGGCGGGCATCTGGCGGTCGCCGATTTTCAGCGAGGCGCCGTAGAAACCGATGTTGGCGATGTGGTGCTGGCTGCACCCGTTGGGGCAGCCGCTCATCTTCACGTGTATCTGGCGGGTCAGCCCGTCCTTGACGTCCATTGCCTCGAGCCGCTCCTTGACAGCGCGGTTGAGGCCCATCGAGCTGGTGATCCCGAGCTTGCAGCTGTCGGTGCCGGGGCAGCTGACCACGTCGGTGATCTCGCGGGCACCGGCCTCGCTGAGGCCGAGCGCCTCGAGCCGCTGCCAGACCTCGAACAGGGCCTCGTCGCGGACCCAGCGCAGGACCAGGTTCTGCTGCACGGTGCTGCGCGCGTAGCCGCCGGTGAATTCGCGCATGATCGCGGCCAGGCCGCGGAACTGCTCGGGGGTCAGGTCACCGCGGTCGATCTTCACCTCGACCGCCGAGAAGCCCTCCTGGCGCTGCGCCTGCACGTTGGCCTCGCAGAAGCGCTCGAACTCGGAGCGCTCGCCGTTGGGCGACGCGGGCGCGGCGGGCGTCTCTGGGGCGTTGGCCTCCTCGTCGTCGTCGAAGCGCAGCCGCTCGACCAGCTCCGCGTCGAACTCGCGCTCCTCGACCCAGTCGCCTTCGAGCTCCTCGTCGACCTGCTCGCGGAAGGCGTCGATGCCGATCTTGTCGATCAGGACCTTGATCCGGGCGCGGGCGCGGTTGACGCGCAGCCACTCCTGGCGGTCGAAGATGCGCAGCGCCGCCTCCGCCACCTTGAGGTAGTCGCCGTTGTCGGCCTCGACGAACTCGTAGAGGGTGGGAGCAACGCGGGCCATAATCGAAGTGCCGCCGCCGACCCGGACCTCGAAGCCCTTGACCCCGTCCTGTTCGCGGGAGAGGAAGGCGATGTCGTGGATGCCGGTGATCGCCCGGTCCTCGTCGGAGCCGGTGAAGGCGGTCTTGATCTTGCGCGGCATCAGCTGCGTCGTCGGGTGGCGGACGAAGTAGCGGACGTAGGCGCCGGCGTAGGGCGTCGGGTCGAAGACCTCGTCGGGCGCGACGCCGGCCCAGGGATCGCCGGTGACGTTGCGGACCGTGTTGCCGCAACCCTCGCGTGAGGAGAGGTCGACCTCGGCGATCTCGCGCAGCAGCAGCTCCATGTCACGCAGCGGCACGTGGTGGATCTGGATGTTCTGGCGGGTCGTGATGTGGCCCTTGTCGAGCGGGGCGTATTTCTCGACCACGCTGGCGAAGACCTCCATCTGCTCCGGCGTGACGCCGCCGAAGGGAAGCTTCACCCGAACCATCTGGACGTCGGCCTGGCGCTGGCCGTAGACGCCCTGCTTGAGGCGGAAGCCGATGAACTCGTCTTCGGCCATCTTGCCCGCGAGGAACTCCTCGGCTTCGTTGTCGAAATCGTCGAACTCGCGCTCGAGGATCGGGATGATGCTGCCGGGGACGTTCTCGTAGGTCTCCGGATTCTCCAGGGAACCGGTGCGGCCCTTGCCGCGCTGCTCCTTGCCTTGGTCTACGACAACCTCCACGCCAAGGAAAATAGCAAAACCTGACAGGGATTCGGGTATTTACCTTGGAAGGCGCTTCAGGACTTGCTCGGAGGCAGTTTCCCTCCAGCGTGGAGAATCGCTGCGGCCTCCCCTGACTCGGCCACCTGACCGCCCTCCGGCTCGAGCGGCAACCCCGCGTCAGACCAGCCGACGATCCCCTCGCTCAGCTTCACCGCGTCGTAGCCCTCGGCCGCCAGGGCCGCGGTCGCCATGCTCGAGCGATTGCCGCCGCGGCAATAGAGGACGACCGGGCGATCCCTGTCGATCTCCCCGGCCCGCTCGGCCAGCTCAGCCAGCGGCAGGTGGGTCGCGCCCTCGATCCGCCCCATCTCCCACTCGTGGTCGGCGCGCACGTCAACCAGCTGCGCGCCTTCAGAGATCAGCTTTTGCGCTTGCTCGCGAGAAACCTCGGTCGGCTCAGAACTCATAGACGTGAATCTAGTAGACGCGCCGCGGGAGGGACGAGCAGTCCCCCGAACGGGCGGATACTCAAAACGCCGGCCTAATTAGGCCGGCGTTTGTCCGGGCGGGGGACTGCTCGTCCCTCCCGCCAACCGTCTAGTCGATGTCCGTTCCCTCGATCAGGAAGGCGACCCGCACGTGAGCGCGGTACTCGTCGAGGTTCTCGCCCCGAATCCCGGTCGAGACGATGTCGACGGCGCGGATGTTGCGCAGGGTGCCTTGCGCCTGGCTCAGCGCCTGTCTCGCCGCGTCGTCGGTCGACGTCTTGGAGCTCCCGACCAGCTCGATGATCTTCACGACAGCCATTTCGATCCTCCTTCGTCGAGGTCCTGAATGCCCACCCTGGCGCCAATCCCCTCGATCAGCGCCGCCCGTTGCCACGGGCTGATCGCCTCCCCGGTCGCCGCTGCGGCGGGAGCGGTCTCAGCCTCGAACCGAGCGATAGCCGCCGCGATCGCCACCGCCTCGTCGTTTCCGGCACTTTCAGTCATGGATCTCAACCCTACTGACAGCGCGTGGTCAGGCACCGGACCTGGAACCAAGATGTCCGATGCCGCGTTCGCTATTTGTCGTCCTCAGCGGCACAAGCAGCGAACTCGCTCACGAGGAAGCGTGACGTCTTCGTGCCAACAGCGCAGCTAGGCGATCGAGCACGGCTTCGGGTTCGCAATCGAGACGGGGGGCGGTGACACGGATCATCTCGACCCCGATCAACTTCAGATCCTCTTGGCGTAGACGGTCCCGCTCGAAAGCAGCGCGTGTTCCGTGGGTCTCGTAGACGTCGAGTTCGACGACGAAGCGCTCAGCCTCCCAATAGGCGTCGAGCTCGTAGCCCGCCAGGTTGTAGTTCATCGCCGGGGTCGGGAGGCTGGCATCACGCACCAACTCCAGGAAGCGCCGCTCGAGCTGCGATCGGGTGAAGGCCGGCGGGCGGTAGAGAGCGATGGCGCGCCGCATCCTGCCCACGCCCACGTGACCCCTGACCCGCTCGAGGACCGAGTCGACCTCACCGAGGTCGAAAAGACCGCGTTCTTCAGAGCGCTCGAGGACGCGATCGAAGCGATGCCTGGAGAGGCTCGCCGCCAGATCGAGCATGGTGCGCGGCACCCCGGTGACGGGTATCCCGTCGCGGATTGCGAGGTCATCCTCGGCCAGCGTCGCGAAGTGAAGTCGAAGCGAAGACTTGGCGTGACGCCGCGTGGGTGCAGTGACGTGAATGGTCCCCGAGGGACTGGCAAGCAGTCCCCAGAGCCAGCCGGCCGACTGATGGCTGAGCATGGCGCCGGGCTCACAGGCCAGAACCGCCGCGAGGTGGCGGCCATGGTCGTTGAGGTAGCGGTGTCCGACCGCGTAGACCCCCCGATAAAGCCGGTGCAACTGGCCGCGGAGTGCCGCACGGGCCACCGCATCGCGTGCGTAACCGAGCTCTTCCAGCTGACGGGTCGAGATCACCCCGTACTGCCGCATCGCCTGCTCTGCAAGCCGGCGATGCGTTCGGCCTTTGTTGCCCATGGCAATACAAAGAGCGAAAGCAACGCGATTCTCCCCCCGTCTCCAGGGAACCAGGGAGCGCGTTCGTCTTTTGTCTGGCTCAGCGCAACAAACGGCGAACTCGAAGCGAAGCTTTGGCCTGCAGCTTCAGGCGCTCGCGGTTCAGCCGCTGTGGTTCAAGCCGGGAACCGGTACGCCGTGCTTGTGCTCGGCGCATAGGGCAGGGCCGGGGTCGAAGCTGTCGGTGAGGGCGAAGCCGGCGGGGGTGCCGCGGATGATCGGCTCCGCTTTGGCTTTCGATTTCCCTTTGGGCCTGACGGGCTTGCCGCGGCCGCACTGGATCGAGAAGTCGCGGACGCCGTCGCGGGCGTCGATGATGTCGTCGCCCCCGCCGCCGTAGAAGCGGTCGGCGCCGGGCTGGCCGAGCATCGCGTTCTTGCCGCCGTCGCCGATCAGGACGTCCCAGTCGAAGGACCCCTCCATGTCCTCGTTGGAGTCGTCGAGGCGGACCGCGTCGCAGCCGCGGACCTCGTCGATCCAGGCCTTGTCGAGCGGGAAGGAGATGTAGAGCAGGCCGGGGTGCGCTTGGGTCTCGGCGAAGGAGGCGTCGTCGCGCCCGGGCCCGCCGACGATCGCGCCGCCGGCGCAACCGCCACCCGCTGCCAGCAGGTCGCCGTGCTCTTCGCCGTAGAGGAAGGTCGGGCCGGGCGTGCTGCCGATCAAGCCGTCGGCGCCCGCTCCGCCGTAGAGGCGATCGGCGCCGTAGCCCGCCTCGATCAGGTCGTCCTCGGGCCCGCCGCGGATCACGTCGTCGCCGGTTCCCCCGGCGATGCGGACGTTCTCGACGCCGGAGAGGTCGCCTTCGACCCGCAGGCGGTCGTCACCGGGCCCGAGGTCGGCCATCAGCCAGCGCGCCGGCCCCCCGGCCGCGCAGCTCGCCTGCGTCGGGCCGGTCCGGATGCAACCCGGACCGAGCGCGATCCCGTTGGCCGCAGTGACGCCGAAGGTCGACGAGCGTTCGTCGAAGGCGACGGTGAACTCGTCGCGGCCGCCGCCGCCGACGATCGCGAGGCCGCCGCCCTCGGTGTGGGAGCGATCGATCTCGATGTAGGCCGAGGCGTTCAGGCGGCGCTCTTTCCCGCAGGAGGCCGTGCTCCCTTTCGCCCCGCGGCAGCCGTCCGAGCCCTGGCCGCCGTTCAGCTCGTCGCGGCCCTTGCCGCCGGCGAGCGTGTCGTCGCCCGGGCCGCCGTCGATCTCGTTGTCACGGGGGTCGCCGACCAGGACGTCGTCGAAGGCCGAGCCCTCGAGGCTCTCGAAGCGGAAGAGCCGGTCGTGGCCGTCGCCGCGCGCCTTGTGGGTGACGAGCGAGACGCGCACACCGCCGCCGCTCGGCGAGGCGACGTCGGTCGCGAACGAGGCGACGTCACCGCCTCCTGGGCCACCGTCCATACGGTCGTATCCGTAGTCGCCGTGGACGTGATCGAAGCTGCCCCGCCCGCCGCTGACCATGTCGATGCCGAGGCTGCCCGCCGCCTCGTCGTGCTCGCCGTTGCCGCCGAGCACCCTGTCGTCGCCGAGGTCGCCGATCGCCCGGTCGTCGTCACCGGCGCCGCCGTCGACGAGATCGTTGCCGCGCCCGCCCCGGACCAGGTCGGCTCCGGGCCCGCCGCAGATCAGGTCGTTGGCGAGGCTGCCGAAGATCGTGTCGTCACCGAGCCCGCCCCAGATCACGTCGCGGCCCGGCGTCCCCTGCAGAACGTCCGCTTTGTCGGTGCCGACGATTTTCGCCCGCCGCCCGTGGCAGCGCGGATCCTCTTCCTCCACCGGCGGCGCCGCGCCCAGCGCGAGGAAGGCGCCAAGCAGCACCACCCCAACCGCTATTCCCCTGCCTACTCGGTTCACGAAGCCCAGATCGTATGCCTGCGGTCGGCTATTCGAGGTTGATCATCACGTGCTTGATGTTGGTGTAGTCCTCGAGCGCGTAGACCGAGAGGTCCTTGCCGTAGCCCGACTGCTTGTAGCCGCCGTGCGGCATCTCGGAGACGATCGTGATGTGGTCGTTGACCCAGACGCAGCCGAACTCGAGAGCGTTGGCGACCCGCATCGCGCGGCCGACGTCTCGCGTCCAGACCGAGGAGGCGAGGCCGTAACGGGTGCCGTTCGCCCACTCGATCGCCTTCTCCTCGTCGGAGAAGGGCTGGACTGTGATCACCGGGCCGAAGATCTCGTCCTGGATCATCTCGTCGCCCTGTTCGAGGCCGGCGACCACGGCGGGCTCGAGAAAGTAGCCCGGCAGGTCGGGCTGGCCGCCGCCGGTGGCGATCTCGGCGTTGCCGGGACGCCGCTCGAGGAAGCCCTCGACCCGCTCGCGCTGGCGCGGGGAGTTGAGCGGCCCCAGCGTGGTGTCGGGCGAGAGCGTGTCGCCGAGCACCAGCGACTGCGCTTCGGAGCTGAGCCCGTTGACGACGTCGTCGTAGACTGCGGTCGAGGCGAGCACCCGGGTCGCCGCGGTGCAGTCCTGGCCGGCGTTGTAGTAGGCGGCGCCGGCGATCGTCCCCAGCGCGGTCTCCATCTCGACGTCGTCGAAGACGATGACCGGCGCCTTGCCGCCGAGCTCGAGGTGGACTCGCTTCAGGCTGTCGGCCGCCGCCTTGGCGATCCACTTGCCGGTCGGCGGCGAGCCGGTCAGGCAGACCATCGCGACGTCGGGGTGGGTGACCAGCTCGGCACCGGTCGGCTCGCCGTGGCCGCCGAGCGCGTTGAGGACCCCTGGCGGCAGCAGGTCGGCGCACCACTCGGCGAACAGGAGAGTCGTCAGCGGCGTCGTCTCGGCCGGCTTGATCACGATCGTGTTGCCGGCGGCGAGCGCCGGGCCGATCTTCCAGATCGCCATCATCAGCGGGTAGTTCCAGGGGGTGATCTGGGCGACCACCCCGACCGGCTCGCGGCGGACGAAGGAGGTGCGGCCCCTCGTGTACTCGCCGGCGGCGCGGCCCTCCATCGTGCGCGCGGCGCCGGCGAAGAAGCGCAGCTGGTCGGCCATCACCGGGACTTCGTCCTCGAGCACGGCGGTGCGCGGCTTGCCGGCGTCGGCGGACTCGAGATCGGCGATCTCCTCGCCGCGCTCCTCGATCAGGTCCGCCATCCGCAGCAGCGCCATCGCGCGCTCCCCCGGCGGTGTCGTCGCCCAGCCCGGCAGGGCGGCCTTGGCCGCCTCCACAGCGGCGTCCACGTCTGCCTTGGTCGAGAGCGGCGCCTCGGCGATCGTCTCACCGCTGGCCGGGTTGACGACGTCCTCGGTCTTCCCCTCCACCGGATCGACCGCCTTGCCGCCGATGAAGTTCCTCAGCCTCGTCTTCTCCGCCGTCGCCATCTAACTCACCTCCACGTTGTCTCTGATTTCAAGTGCCTCCTCGATCGGCACGCAGGTCGCGCCGACCCCCTCAGCGACCGCGGGATGCGTGACCTCGCCGGCAGCGACGTTGACCCCGAGCCGCAGCCCGGGGTCCCGCCGGATCGCTCCGGCAACGCCGGCGTCAGCAAGGGAGATCGCATACGGCAGCGTGGCGTTGGTGAGAGCGTGGGTTGAGGTGATCGGCACCGCGCCGGGCATGTTGGCGACGCAGTAGTGAATGACGCCATCGACCTCGAAGGTCGGGTCCCGGTGGGTCGTGGGGTGTGAAGTCTCGAAGCAGCCGCCCTGGTCGATCGCGACGTCGACCAGCACCGCGCCGGGCTTCATCAGCGCCAGCTGCTCGCGGCGGACGACGAAGGGAGCGCGGGCGCCGTGGACGAGGACGGCGCCGATCACCAGGTCGGCGGTCGGCAGCATCTGCTCGATTGCCAGCGTGGTCGAGTAGACGGTCGAGCAGCGGCCGCCGAAAGCCGTCTCCAGCTCCCGCAGGCGGTCGATCGACTTGTCGAAGACGAAGACGTCGGCCTCCATCCCGATCGCGATGAAGGCGGCGTTCATGCCGACCACGCCGCCGCCGATCACGATCACGTTGGCGGCGGCGACGCCAGGAACGCCGCCGAGCAGGATGCCGCGCCCACCGAGCGGCTTCTCCAGCATGAAGGCGCCCGCCTGGGTGGCGATCTTGCCGGCGATCTCGCTCATCGGTGCCAGCAACGGCAGCTGCCCGCGAGCGTCCTCGACCGTCTCGTAGGCGATGCAGGTGGCGCCCGACTCGCGCAGGCCACGGGTCTGCTCCGGGTCGGGGGCGAGGTGGAGGTAGGTGAAGAGGAGCTGGCCCGGGCGCAGCATCTCGATCTCGCCCGGCTGCGGCTCCTTCACCTTGAGCACCATCTCGGCCTCGCCGAAGACCGCGGCGGCATCGCCGGCGATGCGGGCGCCCTGCGCCTCGAAGTCGGGGTCGGGGATGGCGCTGCCCTCCCCGGCACCGGCCTCGATCAGCACCTCATGGCCGTGTTCGACCATCTCGCGCACCCCGGCGGGGGTGATCGCGACGCGGTACTCGTCGGGCTTGATCTCCCTCGGCACCCCGACCTTCATGACCCAACCAGCTCTTTCGCCCGCAGCGCCAGCCAGAACTCGATCCGGTCGTGGGCGCGCGAGAGGTCGCGCCCGGTCAGCTCTTCGACCTTGCGCATCCGGTAGCGCAGCGTGTGCCGGTGGCAGTAGACCTGGCGCGCGGCGCGCTCCCACTGGCCGTTCTGCTCGATGAAGGCGGCCAGCGAGCGCAGCAGCTCGCCGCCGTACTCCTCGTCGCCCGCTTCGATCGGCCCGAGGACGCTGTCGCAGTAGAGCTTCAGCGCTTCGTCGTCCTGAATCGAGAGCAGCAGGGTGAAGGCTCCGAGGTCACGCCAGGAGGCGACCTCGGGCTCGCTGCCGTTCTTCGAGAAGGCGGTCGCCTCGAGCGCGCAACGTGCCTCGTGGAAGGAGCGGCGCAGGTCCTCGGGCGGGCCGGGCCGGCTGGCGGCGGCGCGGACGGTCCCCCGGTCCCTGGTCAGCGCTTTGCGGGCGTCGGCGGCGACGTCGATCGGGTCGCGATCGGAGGCGTCGACCACCGCGCAGAGCAGGTCCTGGCCGGCGCTGGTGTGGAGGGCGACGACGGCCGGGCAGGCGTCGCCGGCAAGCGCGTGCTCGAGCGCCGGCTCGGCAGAGGCGGGATCGTCGAGGGCGAAGACGAGCACCGCGGCCTCCTCGCCGATCCCGAACGGCTCGAGCCGCCGGCGCAGCTCGGAGGGGTCCATGCGACCGCCCAGCGCCCCCGCCAGCACGTCGCCGGCGAGGCGGCGCTCGGTCTCGCTGGCGACGCGGCGGCGCATCATCTCGAGGGCGACGACGGCGACGGCCTGCTGGAGGATGAGGCGCTCGAAGTCACCCAAGCCCCCGGAGTCGCGGACGATCACGACCCAGGCCTGCGGTGGTCCGCCTCCGGGCGAGATCACCGGGTGGGCGAGAGCACGGCCCGCCACCGAGGGGTGGGCGGGGACGAACGGGTGGCCGTCGCGGGTGTGCGAAAGCGCTTCCTCGCGAATCGCCTTCACCGCCTCGGCCGAGAGCTGGCGGCGGAAGCCGCGCCCGGCGAGGCGCTCGCCGCGGCCGCCGAGGATCGCCACCGTGCCGCCCACCGCCGAAGAGATCGCGGCGACGATCTCCTCCAGGCCGCGCTCTTCCAGGACCAGCCGCTCGAGCCGGCGCTGCACCGCGATCCCCCGCTGCAGCACCTCGTACTGCTCGTTGACGAGGCGCGCGAAGGCCTTCTCGGTGATCGCGATGAACGGGGTCGAGTAGGGCACCTCGAAGACGGGGAAGCCGCGCTTGGCCGCCTCCTCGACCAGGGCTTTAGGCAGTTTCTTGTGGCTGAAGCCGGTGCCGAGGCCGAGGCCGGCCAGGTTGTGGTCGGCGAGGCGACCGACGAAGGAGCGCTGTTTCGCCGCCGTGTCGAGCGGGATGCCGGTGGTCAGCATCAGCTCGCCGCCGGAGAGCCAGGGGGTCGGGTCCTCCAGCTCGGAGATGTGGACCCACCGCACCGGCGCCTCCGCCGCATCGCTCCCAGCGGCCAGCTCGAGGCTGAGCTCGTCGAGGAGGCTCTGCACGGTGAGCATCGCCGAGCCTATCTTCGGACCCTCGTCCAGGCCTCGGTGAGCACGGCGTGCAGCACGTCGTGGATTTCGTCGAACTGCTCGGTATCGGCAATGAGCGGCGGCGCCAGCTGGACCACGGGGTCGCCGCGGTCGTCCGCGCGGCAGATCAGGCCGCGCCGGTAGAGCTCGCCGGAGAGGAAGCCGCGCAGCAGCTCCTCGGCCTCATCGCCCTCGAAGGTCTCCTTCGTCTCCTTGTCCTTGACCAGCTCGATCGCGTGGAAGTAGCCGGCGCCGCGCACGTCACCGACGATCGGCAGCTCGTGGAGAGTCTCGAGCATCTGCCGGAACTCGTCTTCCTTGGCGAGGACGTGGCCGCAGAGGTCCTCGCGCTCGAAGACGTCGAGGTTGGCCATCGCGACCGCGGAGGCGAGCGGGTGGCCGGCGAAGGTGAAGCCGTGGGCGAAGGACTCGTCGCCCTGCATGAAGGGCTCGGCGACGCGGTCGGAGGCGATCATCGCCCCCATCGGCGCGTAGGCCGAGGTGAGCGCCTTCGCCACGGTGACGATGTCGGGCTGGTAGCCGAAGCGTTCGCAGCCGAACCAGTGGCCGAGCCTGCCCCAGGCGCAGATCACCTCGTCGGAGATCAGCAGCACGTCGTGGCGGTCGCAGATCTCGCGCACCCGCGCGAAGTAGCCCTCGGGCGGGACGAAGCAGCCGCCGGCGTTCTGGACCGGCTCGAGGATCACCGCGGCAACCGTCTCGGGCCCCTCGAAGACGATCCGCTCCTCGATCGCGTCGGCCGCCCAGGTCGGCTCGCGATCCTCCGGCCAGCGGTAGACGTTGGTGTTGGGGACGTGGCAGCCGCCCGGCGCGAGCGGCTCGAACTGCGAGCGCAGCTCGGTGATCCCGGTCGCGGAGAGGGCGCCGAGCGTGGTGCCGTGGTAGGCGATCTCGCGGGCGATCACCTTGTGCTTCTGCCCGGCCCCTCGCAGCCGGTGGTAGTTGCGGGCGAGCTTCAGCGCCGACTCGACCGCCTCCGAGCCGCCGGAGGTGAAGAAGACGCGGTTGAGGTCGCCGGGGGCGATCGAGGCGAGACGCGCGGCGAGCTCGATCGCGCGCGGGTGGGCGTAGCTCCACAGCGTGTAGAAGTCGAGCTCTTCCATCTGGCGCGCGGCGGCCTCGGCCAGCTCGGCGCGGCCGTGGCCGGCGTTGACGCAGAACAGCCCCGAGAGCCCGTCGAGGTAGCGGTTGCCGTGGTCGTCGTAGACGTAACAGCCCTCGGCGCGGGAGATGATCGGTATCTCAGCGCCCTCGCTGTAGGCGCCCATCCGGGCGAAGTGAAGCCAAAGGTGCCGCTGGGCGAGATCTTGAAGGCTGGTGTCGAGCTCAGCGCTTGTTCGCGAGGCGACAGCCATTTCCAATCTCCTCTCTTGTTACGACGATATGGACAACGCTAGTCCCAGTTGGGACCTCACGCAAGTTGCCGATGGGTACATGGAAAACGTGATGCTTATCCAAATCGTATAAGGACTTTGCTAGTACCGAGGGTTACGATGCTGACGAGTTGGCACAGACAGGCGAGCACGGGCTCAAGAAAGATGCGATCACCTTCAGCGATGGACTGACGATCGCGCTCGCCTCTACCGCTCCGGCTTACTCGCTGGCGGCGGTGATCGGCTCGATCGTCGTCATCGTCGGCTTCCAGGCCCCCGCGGCGCTGCTCGTCTCCTTCGTGCCGATGTTCTTCATCGCCGCCGCCTTCTACTACCTGAACCGCGCCGACCAGGACTGCGGCACCAGCTTCTCCTGGGTGACCCGGGCGATCGGCCCGCAGAGCGGCTGGATCGTCGGCTGGGCGATCTGCGTCACCGGCATCCTCGTCGTCGGCTCGCTCGCCGACGTCGCCGCCTACTCCTTCTTCGACCTGATCGGCGCCGAAGGGTTGGAAGAAAGCGCGGCGGCGGTGACCCTGCTGGCGCTGGGACTGATCGCGCTGATGACGACGATCTGCGTGCTCGGCACGGAGCTCTCGGCGAACCTGCAGAAGGGTCTGATGGTGCTGCAAATCGGCCCGCTGCTGGTCTTCGCCGGCGTCGCGATCTACAAGGTGCTCGCTGGCGACGCGCCGCCTGCCGCGGTCGACCCCTCGCTCTCCTGGTACAACCCGTTCGCGATCGAGAGCGGCGGGGCGCTGACCGCGGCGCTGCTGCTCGGCGTCTTCATCTACTGGGGCTGGGAGAGCGCGGTCAACCTCAACGAGGAGACGGAGGGCTCGGTGACGGCGCCGGGCCTCGCCGGCCTGATCAGCACCGTCCTGCTGCTCGTCACCTACCTCGGGGTGGCGACCGCGCTGGTCGCCTGGAAGGGCGCCGCCGGCGCCGAGCGCTTCGACGACAACGAGGCGATTCTCTCCGGCTATGCCACCGGTGTGCTCGGCGATCCGCTCGGCAACATCGTGCTGCTCGCGGTGGTCGTCTCGGCACTCGCCTCGACCCAGACGACGATCCTGCCGGCCGCCCGCACCTCGCTCTCGATGGCCCGCGCCGAGGCGATGCCGTCGGCGCTGGGCGAGGTCAGCTCCCGCTTCTTCACGCCCGTCGCCTCGACCGTCACGATCGGCGTGCTGGCGGTTGCCTGGTACCTCCCCTCGAAGCTGGTCAGCGAAAACTTCCTCTTCGACTCGCTCTCGGCGCTGGCGCTGATGATCGCCTTCTACTACGCCTTCACCGGGATCGCCTGCGCCGTCTACTACCGGCACGAGCTGACCAAGTCGGTGAAGAACTTCCTCTTCGTAGGCGTCGCCCCGGTGATCGGCGCGGTCTTGCTCGGCTACCTCTTCTTCAAGGCGCTGATCGATTACTCCGACCCGGCCAACTCCTACACCGGCGCCTCCTGGTTCGGGGTGGCGCCGCCGGCGGTGATCGGAGTCGGGTTCCTCGCACTCGGTGTGGTCCTGCTCCTCGCCTGGCGCCGCCACCAGCGCGAACCGTTCTTCCTGCGCCGCCGCGAAGTGGCCCCGCCGGGCCTGCTCGAGCAGGCGCCGTCCCCGCCCCCACCGCCCGCCGGCAGGCCCCCTGCGTTCGCCGAGGGGGAGTCATGAAGAGCGGCGGATCGGGGTAGCTACCAGGAGGAGAGATGGAGAGAGGCACCCCAAGCGTCGAATTGGTGGAGGTCAGCAAGCGATTTGGTGACCTGCTCGCGGTCGACGGCCTCGACCTCGAGCTCGACGCCGGGGAGTTCTTCACCTTGCTTGGCCCCAGCGGCTGCGGCAAGACGACGACGCTGCGGATGGTCGCCGGCTTCGAGCAGCCGAGCGAGGGGTCGATCCGGATCGAGGGGACGGACGTGGCGGGCCTGCCGCCGCACCGGCGCCCCACCAACACCGTCTTCCAGAGCTACGCGCTCTTCCCCACATGAACGTCGAGGACAACGTCGCCTTCGGCCTGCGCCGCAAGCACGTGCCGAAGCAGGAGATCGGGCAACGGGTCGCGGCCGAGCTGGAGCGGGTAGGGCTCGCCGACTTCGCCAAGCGGCGGCCGGCACAGCTCTCCGGCGGCCAGCAGCAGCGGGTGGCGCTGGCGCGGGCGCTGGTCAACCTGCCCAAGGTGCTGCTGCTCGACGAGCCGCTGGGGGCGCTCGACCTGAAGCTGCGCAAGGGCCTTCAGGTCGAGCTGAAGCGGATCCAGCGCGAGGTCGGGATCACCTTCGTCTACGTCACCCACGACCAGGAGGAGGCGCTGACGATGAGCGACCGGATCGCGGTGATGAACCGCGGCCGGGTCGAGCAGGTCGGTACCCCCGAGGACGTCTACGAGCGACCTGCCACCACCTTCGTCGCCGGTTTCATCGGCGTCTCCAACCTGATGCCAGCGACGGTGGCGAGCGGTGGCGAGGTTCGCCTCGACCGCGGACCGGTGGTGAGAGCCGAGACGGACGGGATCCCCGCGGGCGAGCGCTGCCACGCCGTGGTGCGGCCGGAGAAGCTGCAGATCGAGGTGCTGGAGACGGGCGGTGGTGCACGAGCCTCCAACGGGATGCCCGGGGTCGAGGGCGTCGTCGAGAGCTCGCTCTACCTGGGCACGGCGACCCAGGTAGTGGTCGACCTCGGCGAGGGGGTGCGGATGACGGTTCTCGTGCCCAACGCGAGCGAGGCGGACCGGCAGCGGCTGCCGGGAGGCGGAGCGCAGGTGGCTCTGAGCTGGGAGCCGGAGCACATGCACGTGGTGCGGGAGTCCCCCACCGAAAGCGGATTGAGCGGACAGGGGAAGGGGGAAGACAGGCAGGCCGAGCTGGAAGCGACGACGAGAGGGTGATCGAGATGGGGAGCAGAGAAGCGCGTAGGAAAGGAGTCACGGCGACAGTCGCCTGTGCGGTGGCCGCACTCGTTCTGGCGATGGGTATCGCCGCCTGCGGCGACGACACGGTCGGCGGCGGTGGCGACAGTGGCGATGTGACCACGGCCGAAGGCGGCCCGGTCAAAGGCAGCCTGACGATCTCCAACTGGCCCGGCTACATCGACCCCGGCCCGAAAGGCACGGTCGCCGAGTTCGAGGAAGAGACCGGCGTCAGCGTCGACTACATCGAAGACGTCAACGAAAACGAAGGCTTCTTCGGCAAGCTGCAACCGCAGCTCGAACAGGGTGAGTCGGGAGGCCGCAGCATCTTCGTCGTCACCGACTGGATGGCAGAGCAGATGTACGACCTCGGCTACCTGCAGGAGATCGATCACGGCGACCTGCCCACCGTGTTCGAAAACATGAGGCCCCAGCTGCAGGACCCCGCTTTCGACCCGGGACGCAAGTTCTCGGTGCCGTGGCAGAGCGGCATGGGCGGGATCTGGGTCGATACCGCGAAGGCGCCCGACATCCGCTCGGTCAGCGACCTGTTCGACCCGAAATACAAGGGCAAGGTGACGATGCTGGCCGAATTGCGCGAAACCGTGCCCCTGGTGATGCTGGCCGAAGGGGTCGACCCGCTCGAGGCGAGCAACGACGACTGGCTGAAAGCGATCGACAAAATCAAGGCGGCGGCCGACTCCGGGCAGATCCGCCGCTTCACCGGCAACGACTACACCGAGGACCTCACCGCCGGCAACATCGTCGGCGCGATCGGCTGGTCCGGCGACGCCTCGATCGTCGAAAACGAGAATGCCGAATGGCGGATGCCCACCGAGGGCTGCTCGCTGTGGTCGGACAACATGGTGATCCCGGTCGGCGCCCCCAACGTCGGCGCTGCGTTTGGCTGGATGGAGTTCGTCTACCAGCCGGAGGTCGCCGCCGACCTGACCGAGTACATCACCTATGTCTCACCGGTCGAAGGGGTGCAGGACCTGCTCCGCAAAACCAACCCCAAACTGGCCAAAGACCCGCTCGTGTTCCCGAGCGCAGAGTTCACCCGCAATTGCACCGACCAGGACTCGCCGCCGGACATCGAACCGGTGAACGAGGCCTGGCAGGAAGTGATCACAGGGTGAGTGAACGATGAGCCTGCGGCAGCGCCTGGTCCCATACTGGCTCTTGGGCCCGGGCCTGCTCTGGCTCATCGTCTTCTTCGTCGTGCCCATGTACTTCATGGGCGAACTGGCACTGCGCTCGGGCTCGCTGACGACGGGCTACACCTTCGACTGGGCCTGGTCGAACTTCCCCGACTCCCTCACCGGTCACAGCGAGCAGATCTTCCGCTCCTTCTTCTACGCCGGCACGGCCACCGTGCTGGCGCTGCTGATCGGCTACCCCCTTGCCTATGCGATCGCCTTCCGCGCCGGCCGCTTCAAGCTGCTGCTGCTGTTCGCGGTGATCGCCCCCTTCTTCACCACCTACCTGATCCGCACGATCGCCTGGAAGACGATCCTCAGCGACTCCAGCCCGATCGTCGGCGTCCTGCAGACGCTTGCCCTCGTCCCCCCCGACGGCCGAGTCCTGGCGACCTCCGGGGCGGTGATCGCCGGCCTCACCTACAACTTCCTGCCTTTCATGATCCTGCCGCTCTACGCCAACCTGGAGCGGCTCGACCTGCGCCTGGTCGAGGCGGCGAAGGATCTCTACTCGTCGTCGCGCCTGGCGTTCCTCAAGGTGACCCTGCCACTGACCATGCCGGGGATCGTCGCCGGCGTCCTGCTCACCTTCATCCCGGCCTTCGGCGACTACATCAACGCACAGCTGCTCGGTGGCACCCAGCAGTCGATGGTCGGCAACGTGATCCAGTCCCTCTACCTGAACCAGCGCGACTACCCGGAGGCGGCGGCGCTCTCCTTCCTGATGATGGCGCTGATCCTCTTCGTCGTCACCGTCTACATCCGCTTCGCCGGCACCGGCGCCTTCATGGGCGACGAGGACGAGGAGACGACGCGGTGACCGCGGTCGCGAGCGCCTGGGGGTGGCTGCGGCGCAACGCGCTGCCGATCTATGCCGGCTTCGCCGTCTTCTACATGCTGATCCCGATCATCGTCATCGCCGTCTTCTCCTTCGGCGCCACGCCACAGGGCAAACTCACCTTCGGCCTCGACCACGGCTTCACCTTCGAGTACTGGCGCACCGCCTTCTCGCTCCCCGAGCTGAACGACGCGCTCTCCACCAGCCTGCGCCTGGCGGCGCTCTCAACCGCGATCTCGACCGCGATCGGGACGCTGATGGCGATTGCTCTGGTCCGCCACAAGTTCCGCGGGCGGCGGGTGGCGAACCTGCTGATCGTGATCCCGATGGCGACGCCGGAGATCGTGATCGGCGCCTCGCTGCTCTCGATGTTCATCTACTACACGTTCGCGCTCGGCTTCGGAACGCTGCTGATCGCCCACGTGATGTTCTCGATCAGCTTCGTCGTCGTCGTCGTGCGCTCGCGGCTGATCGGCTTCGACCGCAACCTCGAGGAGGCGGCCGCGGACCTCGGCGCGACGCCGCTCACCACCTTTCGCACGGTGACGCTGCCGCTGCTGGCGCCCGGGATCGTCGCCGCGGCGCTGCTCGCCTTCGCCCTCTCGATCGACGACTTCGTGATCTCCAACTTCAACTCGGGGACGACGGTGACCTTCCCGCTCTACGTCTACGGGGTCAGCCTGCGCGGCATCCCGGTCCAGGTCAACGCGCTGGCGACGATGCTGTTCGTCGTCACGGTGCTGGCGGTGATGCTGGTGCTCTGGCAGCAACGGCGGGCGGAACGAATGGCGGCGGTGCGGCCCGAACGCGAAGCGCCGCCGATCCCAGCTCCGCCCGCGCAGGCGACGACATGAGCATCGACGGGCACGCGACGGCCGAGGTTGGAGCGGTGCGGCTGGCCAACTACGTCGGCGGCGCCTGGCGGCCGGCTGACGGAGTCGACACCCTCGACGACGTCGATCCGGTCAGCGGTGAGACCGTGGCGCTGGTGCCGCTCTCGGGCGCGCGACAGGTGCGCAAGGCGGTCGAGGCGGCGCGGGCGGCCCAGCCGGAGTGGCGCGCGGTGCCGCCGCAGCGGCGGGCGCGGGTGGTGCTGGCGCTGCGCGAGCAGTTGCTGCGCCGCCGCGAGGAGCTGGTCGCCCTGGTCAGCGCCGACATGGGCAAGACGCTGGCCGACGCCGACGGCGAGGTCGGCCGCGGAATCGAGTCGGTCGAGTCGGCCGCCGCGATCCCCCATCTGCTCAAGGGCGAAACGCTGGAGGGCGTCGCCGCCGGGGTCGACGTCGAGCTGGTGCGCCAGCCGGTCGGCGTGGTTGCCGCGATCACCCCGTTCAACTTCCCGGCGATGATCCCGCTCTGGTTCCTCCCCTACGCGATCGCCTGCGGCAACTCGTTCCTGCTGAAGCCCTCCGAGCAGGACCCGCGGCCCGCGGCGCTGATCGTCGAGATGGTCGATGCGATCGAGGAGATCCCGCCCGGGGTCGTCAACCTCGTCCACGGCGGCCGCGACGCGGTCACGGCGATCCTCGAGGACCCGGGCATCGACGCGGTCTCCTTCGTCGGCCGCGCCGAGACGGCGCGGATCGTCGCCGAAGGGGCCGTGCGGACCGGGAAGCGGGTGCAGGCGCTGGGCGGCGCCAAGAACTCGCTGGTGGTGATGCCGGACGCCGACCTCGACCAGGCGGCGCCGGCGATCATGGGCTCGGCCTTCGGCGCCGCCGGACAGCGCTGCCTGGCGGGCTCGGCCTGCGTCGTTGTCGGCGATGCCGAGCGGCGGGCAGAGGTGGGCCGGGCCCTGGTCGCCGCCGCTTCGGAGCTCGCAGTCGGCCCTGGCGATGAGCCCGCGACCGACGTCTGCCCGATGGTCTCGGCCGCCGCTCGCGAGAAGGTCGCCGAGGCAATCGGCCGCGGCGAGCATGATGGCGCCGAGCTGTTGCTCGACGGACGTGGCGATGGCGGGCCGGCGGGAACCCTGCTCGGCCCGACGATCGCCGTCGCCGAACCGGAGTCGGAGCTGGCCCGCGACGAGCTGTTCGGGCCGCTGCTGACCCTGGTCGAGGCGCCCGACCTCGACGCCGCCCTCGAGTTCCTCAACGCCTCTCGCTACGGCAACGCCGGAGCAATCTTCACCGGCTCCGGCGAGGCGGCGCGCGAATATCGCTACGGAGCTGAAGTCGGAATGCTCGGCGTCAACGTCGGCGTCCCCGCCCCCGTCGCCTGGTTCCCCTTCGCCGGCTGGAAGGACTCCTGCGACGGCGACCTGCACGCCAACGGCACCGACGCGGTCGACTTCTACACGCGCAAGAAGGTGGTGACATCTCGGTGGTAGAGAGGGAGAGGATGTCCCCGCCCCGACAAGTGCCGCGCTAATTAGCGCGGCACTTTGAGTATCCGCCGGTTCGGGAACATCCTCTCCCTCTCTACCACCGCCGCGCTGTCAGCGCTACCGAGATTGACCACACCCTGGTGGGGTGAAAGTCGGCTGCGCTCGGTCAGCGGCCGATGTGGAAGCCGATCAACTCCGGGATGCGTGAGATCGCCCTGCTGATGAAGCTGGGCGTTTGATTCTCTGACTCGGCGTGCTCCTTGCTCATGATCGCGCGGCGGATGGTGTTGCCTCCTAGCCAGTGGAAGGGCTCGGGGGGGACGCGTTGGGGGGCGGGGTCGATGAAGGCGAGGCGGGAGTGGTCGTCGCGGCGGTCGAGGGCCAGTGAGGCCAGGGTGCGGCCGACCATGTGAGAGGGCCCGACGCCGTTGCCGGTGTAGCCGGCGGCGGCGAAGCTGCGGCCGCCGCGGAGCGGCGCGACCAGCGGCAGGTGGGTCGGCGAGACGTCGATCGGGCCGCCCCAGGCGTGGGTGAGGCGGCGACCCTTCAGCCCCGGGAAGTAAGCGCGGAGGCGCTCGGCGGCGAGGGCGACGACCTCGCGGTCGAGCTCGACCCGGCCCCGCAGGCGGGCGCCGAGTGAGATCCGGCCGCCGCCGAGGCCGAAGGCGATGCGACCGTCGGGCGTGGTGCGAAAGTAGTGCAGCATCGTGCGGCAGTCGGTGATGCACTCGCCGCCCGTCCAGCCGATCTCCTCCAGCACCTCCGGCACCGGCTCGGTGAGGACGATGTGGGATGAGGTGACGGTGAGCGCGTTGCGCAGCGGCCCGCGGCGGGCCTTGGCTGCGCCGCCGATCGCGACCACCGCGGAACCGGCCCGTACCGTGCCGCTTGCGGTGCGCGCTTCCACACCACCCGGGCCATCGTGCAGCCGCTGCACAGGGGAGCGCTCGCAGATCTCGACCCCAGCGGCGACCAGGCGCTCGCGCAGTCACAGCGCCAGCCGCGCCGGCTGCACCGTTGCCGCGTCGGGGTAGAAGGCGCCGCCGCGAAAAGCGGGCGAGGCGCACCGCGCGGCCACCGCGCCGGGGTCGAGCGGCTGAACCGCGTCGATGGCCCCGAGCTCACGGCAGGCGGCGAGCGTCTCCTCCCAGGCGCCGTCCTGAGCGGGTGCCGCGGACACCTGCAGGTAGCCGGCGCGACGGAACCAGGCATCGACCCCATCGTGCTCACAGAACGACGCCACCCCGGCCACTGCCTCTTTCGCGGCCCGCGCCACCTCGAGCGCCGCCGCGTCCCCCCACCGCCGCCGCATGTTCGACAGCGAGAACCAGAGCACGTTGCAGAACCCCCCATTCCGCCCACTCGGCCCCCATCCGCAAACGTCCGCCTCGAGCAGCACGACCTTTGCCTCCGGCTCCAGCTGCTTCACCTGCCAAGCCGCCCACATGCCGGTGTACCCGCCGCCCACCACCACCACATCGGACTTCTGCTCACCCGAGAGCGGCGCAGCCGGCTCGACTTCTCCTGCCTCCTCCAGCCAGTAACCGTAGGCCGTGTGCTTCATCCCAGCTCGAGTCTCGCAGGCCGGTTACTCCACGATCTGATTGTCGTCCATTGTGAATTACTTGACAATTTGCTTTTGGGCGTTATTGTCGGTTTTTGTAATTTCAATCAAAGGAGACCACAATGCCCACCGACTCACTCGATCACTCCCACAACCTGGCCGCAATCAAGTTCCATCGCGCACTGGAGCGCGCTCATGGGGACTACGCCCAAAGCCTTGCCGCTGCCCTTGGCGAGGACATCGTCGAGGTGCCGGCCCTGCGCGGGCCCGTGCAACGACGGATCGCGGCTCTGCCTGGCCTGGCAACTATCAAGGGCATGACCGCAGGAGAGATTGCCACCGAGCTGGACTACGACGAGGCAAACACCTATACGGCTGTTGCTGGCTTGGAGAAGGCCAGCATGGTCGAAGTCGTCGAGGGCTCCAGGCCCCGCCGCTGGCGGCTGACCGTTAAGCACCGGCGTAACCGCGTTTTGCGTATGAGCCGCTTGATTCCCAAAGGGCGCTGGACGACCTACGGCGAATTCTCAATCGCCATCTACGGCAACTGGCGAATGGCAATCACGGTCGGCCAGGTCGCCAAAAAGAATCCCGCCTTCGCCAATCCCCATCGCGTGCTCAAGTCGGGCGGGCGGGTCGATGACGAATGGCGCGACGACGAGGGCCGCGGACCGGAGGAGTGCAAGCGCCGCCTTACCGAGGAGAAAGTCTGGCTTGGCGGCAAGGACACGGCGAATCGGAAGTTCTTTCTTGGCTGGGAGGAGCTGAAGCGTCTCCTGGAGGCTGCTGAGGCGGACGAGGAATCTGAACAAGCCGCATAGTCCGGGCTGCGTCTCGTAGGATCGACTCGTGGCCACGTTCGATGCGCTCGCCGACCTGCCGCTGGAGATCGAGAGCTACGAGCTCGAGGGGCTGGAGCTGCAGATACCCGGGTTCGAACGGCTCATCACCGTTATCCACCTCAAAGGCGGTGGTGAGGAAGGCCTCGGTGAGGACGTCACCTACGACGCGCTCGACCACGTCGCCCTGCAGGACGCCGGTCCGAACCTCGACCTGACGGGTCACTCGACGCTGGGCGAGTTCTGCGAGTTCATGGGTGACGTCGACACCTTCCCGGCCAAGCCGCAGCGCGACGTCTCGCGCCGCTACCGCCGCTGGGCCTTCGAGTCGGCCGCGCTCGACCTGGCGCTGCGCCAGGCCGGCACCGGCATCGCCGCCACGCTCGGCCGCGAGCCGCGGCCGGTCGAGTTCGTCTGCTCGATGCGCCTCTCCCCGGGAGGCGAGGAGCCCTCGACGATCGAGACCCTGAAGCGCAAGCTCGATCCCTACCCGACCCTCCGCTTCAAGCTCGATCCGACCAACGACTGGACCGACGAGCTGATCGCCGAGCTGGTCGAGACCGGCGCCGTCGACTCGCTCGACCTCAAGGGCTTCTACAAAGACACCGTGGTCGACGTCGAGACCGACCCGGAGCTGTACGCGAAGCTGATCGAGGTCTTTCCCGACGCCTACTTCGAGGACCCCGACGTCAACGAGGAGACACGGCCGATCCTCGAACCAGTCCGCGACCGCCTCACCTGGGACGCGCCGATCCACTCGATCGCCGACATCGAGGCGCTGCCCTGGGCGCCGAAGATGGTCAACGTCAAGCCCTCGCGGATCGGCGGCCTGCGCGACCTCTGCGAGACCTACGACTACTGCGCCGAGCGCGGCATCGGCGCCTACGGCGGCGGCCAGTGGGAGCTCGGCGTCGGCCGCGGCCAGATCCAGGTCCTCGCCTCGCTCTTCCACCCCGACACGCCCAACGACACCGCCCCGCGCGGCTACAACGAAGCCGACCCGCCCCCGGACCTGCCGACCAGCCCGCTGGAGCCGCGGCTGACCCCGACGGGCTTCCGCTGGGACGGCTGAGCGTTAGGCCAGCCTCACACCCACTTCGGCCAACCGAATCCGACGTTTCGGCTACGTTGGACCGGCACGCCGCCCCCGACCAGTCAGGAGAGGACATGGCCGAGAAAAGCTTCGCCGCCGCGCTCAACGAGCAGATCGCCAACGAGTTCGCCGCCTCGCAGCAGTACGTCGGCGCCGCCGTCTACTACGACGCCGAAACCCTGCCCCGCCTCGCCCACTTCTTCTACCGCCAGGCGCTGGAGGAGCGCGAGCACGCGATGATGATGATCCAGTACCTGCTCGACGTCGACGAGGAGGTGCACATCCCCGACATCAAGTCGCAGGAGACCAGGTACGGGGACGGGGTGGCGCCGGTGAAGATGGCGCTGAAGCAGGAGAAGCGCGTCGGCGAGGAGATCTACGCCCTGTTCGAGCTCGCCCGCAATGTCAAGGATTACCGGGCCGAGCAGTTCATGCAGTGGTTCGTCAAGGAGCAGGTCGAGGAGGTCGCGCTGATGAACGACCTGCTCAACGTGGTCGAGCGCTCCAAAGAGAACCTGCTGCTGGCCGAGGACTACATCGCGCGTGAGAATCCTGGCGAGGGCGACGGCGACCCAACTGCACCACCCCCGGCCGGCGAAGGGTGAGGGTGCTGAGGGGCGGGGATATCCCTCGCCCGGACAAGTGCCGCGCTAAGTAGCGCGGCACTTTGAGTATCCGCCCGTTCGAGGGATATCCCCGCCCCTCGAACACGCAGACTCGTCCCCTAGCTGAGCCAGCCTGCGCCCTGGCGCATTCGCTTCACTCGGCGGAATTCGGCGATGTCCTCGCGTAGCGCGCTGGGTGCAGGTGCTGGCAAGAAGCGGGCTGGGAGTGGGAACTCGGTGACGCCGGTCTCGCCCGACTGGACCCTGTAGGCGCGGGCCCCGCGGCGGACGGTCAGGGCCGAGGGGGTGCCGTTGCCCTCCCAGAGCAGCCCGGCGTAGTCGTCGAGGCCGTAGCCGTCCGGCATCCCGTTGCCGACCGCGTCGAGGTAGGCGGCGCGGCGCTCGGGCTCGTCGTTGTAGTGGACGCAGAGGCTGCCCTCGAGCAGGCCGAGGCCGGCACCTGGGGCCGAGCGACCCGACGATTTGGTGATCCCCGCCTCGAACCAGCACATCGCGCCGGCGCTCTGGCCGGCGAGGACTATCCCCTCCCGCCAGGCCAGGCTGAGGATGCCGCCGAGCTCGTGCGCCTCCCAGACGGCGAGCAGGTTGAGCAGGCTGCCGCCGCCGACGTAGATCAGGTCCTGGGCGAGCAGGTGGTCGCGCAGCGTCATCGGCCGCTGGCCGAGCCGGAAGAGGGAGACGTCGGAGGGCTCGCAGGCGCGCTCGCCGAAGGTCGCGTAGAAGCGGCCGATCTGGTCCGAGGTGTCGCCGCTGGCGGTCGGCACGATGCAGATCCGCGGCCGGCCCCCGGCGCGCTCGGTCGCCAGCCGCAGCAGCAGCTCGCTGACCGCGCGGTCGGGCGGGCGGGAGGTGAAGTCGTGCCCGCCGAAGGTGAGGATGCGGCGCACGGTCATCGGACTCAGGCCGCCAGCGCCGTCGAGAGCGCCTCGGGCACCGGCGCCACCGGCCTGCCGCCGTCGCCGAGGAAGACGGTGGCGATCTGCATCTCGATCACCCGCTCGCCGGCGACGTCGAGCCGGTAGCCGCGAGCCGCCGGGCGGGAGGCGACGACCCGGCTCAGCTCGGCGCCGCTGAAGTGCAGCGCGGCGCCGTCCTCGGCCGCGTACCCCGGCCGCATCCCGGCGCGCAGGAAGTCGTGGTAGGCGCGCCGCCTGCTCCCTCCGGTCTCGTAGTGCACGCAGTTGCTGAACGGCAGCAGGCCGAGCCCCTCCACCTGCCGCGGCGCGCCGTGGAAGCCGGTCACCGCGTCAGCGAACCAGCAGAGCGAGCCGGCGGAGAGGCCGCAGAGGACGACACCGGCCTCCCAGGCCTCGCGCAGGATCTCGTCGATCCCGTGCGCGCGCCACACCCCGAGCAGGCTGATCACGCTGCCGCCGCCGACGTAGATCACGTCCTGGGAGAGCAGGTGGGCGCGCAGGTCGGCCGGGCCCTGCTCGCGCCGGAAGAGCGAGATGTGGCTCGCCTCGCAGCGCTCGGCCCCGAAGGCGCGGTAGAAGCGGACGATGTAGTGGTCGGCGTCGCCGCTGGCCGAGGGCAGAAAGCAGACGCGCGGCCGCTCGCTGCGCGTCAAGCCGAGCACGTACTCGTCGAGCAGCGGGTTCCCCGATTCCATCGAGAAGCCGCCACCGCCAAAGGCGACGATCTGGCGAGGCGTTCTCTGCATCGTCAAATGGTCGCCACGCAGAGCCCGAGCGTCCTTGTACAGGGGTCCGAAGTTCCCTTCGGCGCCCTCGCCCAGATGTACAGGCGCGGATGAGCCACAAGGCCCGCAGCGGCGAGACCTCGAATCCCGCTCGAGGCTCGAATCCGCTCGCGTTCCCAGTCGAGCGCGCCATTGTTAATTCGGTACCGAATCGTCCACGGGCAGCCATATGGAGTGTACAATCGCGTTTACCGAAACACGGTTGTCTGCATCCGAGGAGACCCGCTAATGCCTTCCACCTCCCCCCAAGGCGCCAGTTCGAGCGACATCGGCGGCGTGATCGAGCGGGAGCACCTGCCCGCCGGCCGCGAGGACCTGGCCGAGCCGCTGATCGCCCACTCGCAGCGCGAGCGGATCCTCGTCTCGATGGCGGAGACCTGTGCCGAGAAGGGCTACGGGGCGACGACGATCGCCGACATCTGCGAGCCCGCCGGCGTCTCCCGCGCCACCTTCTACGAGCTGTTCAAGGACAAGGAAGACTGCTTCCACGCCGCGATGGAGCTCTCGCTCGCGGACGCGATGGGGCGCATCGTCGAGGTCTACTCGCCCGACAAGCCCTGGGCGACGACGGTCCGCGACGCCGCCGCCGCCTTCCTCGACCTGCTGGCGAGCCGCCCCGCCTTCGCCCGGATGGCCCTGGTCGAGGCGCCCTCGGCGAGCGAGCGGGGCCTGGAGCTCTATGCCTCGGGCAAGCGGGTCCTGCAGTCACTGCTCGACCGCGGCCGCAACGACCCGGTCGAGGAGCAGGCGATTCCCTCGAGCGCCGGGCGCGCGGCGCTGGCCGCCGCCGAGTCGCTGATCGTCGGCCAGATCCTCGCCGGCAACGCCGAGCGCCTGCGCGAGCTGCTCCCCGACGTCGTCTACATCACCACTGTGCCCTACCTCGGCCAGGACGAGGCGCTGCGCCAGTCGCGCGAGGCGGAGAAGCTGATCCCCGCCGGCCGAGGCTGAGAGCGGATGCCCCGCGCGAAAACCCGTGAGCCGTGGCGGCCGCCACGGGGCCGACACCGGCTGCCGCCGGAGGTCGTCGCCCGCTCGCAGCGCGAGCGCCTGCTGGAGGCGGCGGTCCGCGTCGTCGCCGAGAAGGGCTACGTCGCGACGACGGTCGCCGACCTGACCCGCGAGGCGGGCGTCTCCCGCACCACCTTCTACGAGCACTTCGAGGACAAGGGCGCCTGCTTCCTCGCTGCCTACGACAACGCCGTCGACGCCCTGGTACGGCGGGTCGGCGGCGCTTACGAGTCGCAGGAGCGCTGGCCGGAGCGGGCGCGGGCGGGGCTGACGGAGCTGCTGGCGGCGCTCGCCGAGGAGCCCGACCTCGCCCGCCTGGCGCTGGTCGACATCGGCTCCGCAGGCCCAGCCGCCCAGCGCCACTACCGGGCCGCGGTGCAGCGGCTGACGCCCCTCTTCGACGAGGGTCGGGACTTCTCCCCCGCCGGGCGCAACCTGCCGGCCAATACCTCGCGGATGGCGATCGGCGCCGTCACCGGGCTGATCTCCGACGAGTTGGTGGCGGGACGCGCGGAGTATCTGCCGGAGTTGCTTTCCGACCTGCTTTTTGCCACGCTAGTGCCGTATATCGGCCCAGAGGCGGCAGCCAGGGAGGTGGGCGAAAGGGTTAAATAAACACCTTCGTACACGTTGCCGCTATGATCCAGATACCTAGTAGTTCCTACCTTCTGGGATGGCCGATGGCAGCTACCGAATCGCGGCGCGACCTGATCCTGGCGGCGATGATCCGCGTCGTCGGCTCAAAGGGATACAAGGCCACCTCGGTCGCCGACGTGATCGAGGAGGCGGGCACCTCCCGCACCACCTTCTACAAGCACTTCGAGGACAAGCACGAGTGCTTCCTCGCCGCCTACGAGAGGCTGGTCGAACAAGTCTTCGGTGAGGTCGTCGCCAACTGCGACGGCGAGCAGCCGTGGCTGGACCGGATGCGCACCGGCCTGGCGACGATCGTCGAGCTCTTCGCGGTCGACCCGGAGCTGGCCCGCACCGCGGTGGTCGAGGTCGCGGCAGCCGGCGCCGACGCCCGCCAGCTGCACTGGAACGCGGTCGCCCGCTTCACCGAGTTCCTCGAGGCCGGACGTGAGCTGACCGGCGGCCGCGAGCTGCCGGACAACATCGCCCTGATGTCGGCCGGTGCCGTCTCGGGCCTGATCTTCGACGAGGTCCTCGCCGGGCGAACCGAGCGGTTGCCGGCGATGCTGCCCGACCTGCTCTTCGCGATGCTCGTCCCTTACATCGGCCCACGCGCGGCCGCCGACGAGATGCGCCGGGCGACTGCTACTGGGTGACTTGCCGGGTTAAGCGTCGATCGCGCGCCGCAGCTTGTGGCGCGCGCGGTGGAGGCGAACCTTCACCGTGCCCTCGGGAATGCTGAGACGGCGCGAGATCGCCGATTCGGTCAGGTCCTCGTCGTAGCGCAACCGCAGCAGCTGCTGCTCGCGCTCGCTGAGACGGTCGATCGCGGCACGGATGTCGGCTCGCTCGACCGTGTCCACCACCCGCTTGTCATCGGCGGCCTCGAGATGGAACTCGACCCTCTCCACGGGCTCGGGACGCACCCGTTCGTGCTCGCGAAACGCCTCCCTGCGAACGATCGACGTCAGCCACTCCTTGCGGCGGGCGTTGTCCCGCAGCTTCGCGCGATTGCGCCAAGCGCGAAGCAAGGCATCCTGGGCTATGTCCTCGGCCTCGCTCGGGCTCTTCGCGAAGTAAAACGCCTCGCGCAAGCAGATCCTGTGCGCCTCTCCCCATTCCCACCCGTCATCTGAATCTCTGTTTTGGATTAGTGGACGGTTGATCTACCGACCGTACACCGCTGTAAATCAAACGGGGGAAATTGAACGCTGAAACTAAGTTGAGTATTGGACGGGTCTTCGAGATATGGGAACGGGGACCGCGGGGGAGCGGGACGCGCGCTGGGCGGAGCTCACGTACGAGGCGATCGCGCCGGTCTACGACGCCTACACCTCCTTCAACGACTACGAGGGCTGGATCGCCGACCTGCTGCCGATCCTGGAGCGTCGCGGCCTGCGCGGGCGGCGCCTGCTCGACGTCGCCTGCGGCACCGGCAAGAGCTTCCTGCCGATGCTGCCGCGCGGCTGGGAGGTGGCCGGCTGCGACATCTCGGCTTCGATGCTGGAGGAAGCCGGCGCCAAGGTGGGCGAGGAGGTGCGGCTCAGCGTCGCCGACATGCGCGAGCTGCCCGTCTTCGGCGAGTTCGACCTGGTCTGGTCGCTGGACGATGCCGTCAACTACATGCTCGACGAGGAGGAGCTGACGCGGGCGCTGCGGGGGATGCGCGCCAATTTGGCTCCCACCGGACTGCTGCTGTTCGACGTCAACGCGCTGCACGCCTACCGCAGCATCTGGGCGATGACCGAGGCCTTCGCCGAGCTCGAGGATGGGCGGCGGGTGGTCTGGCACGGCGAGGCGGACGCCGATGCCGAGCCGGGCTCGATCTGCGAGGCGCGGATGACGATCGAGGGTCCGGGGACGGCAGCCGGCGAGGGCGATGTCGAGGAGCTCGCCACCCACCGCCAGCGTCACTTTCCCGAGCAGGAGGTGCTAGCGGCGCTCGAGCGGGCGGGGCTGGAGTGCCTCGACGTGTACGGGCAGAGCACCGACGGCATCCCCCGCAAGCCACTCGACGAAGCGGCGCACACGAAGGCGATCTTCATCGCCCGCGCCGGCTGAGGCTCAGCTACGCAGCCCGGCCTGCGCCTCGGAGAGGCGGTCCGAGGCTCGCTCCCAGCCGCGCTGCAGCTCCGGTTCGACCGACGCCGTCTCGCAGCCGGCGGTCGCCAGGCAGTCTCCCCAGGCGTTGGCGACATCGATGTACTCGTTGAAGGCGCTCTCGCCGGGGGCGCCGGGGGCAAGGACGCAGCCGACGCTGAGCCGGTCGACGGGGACGTCGCGGTAGACCCTGCGCAACCTGCGCACCTCGTCGATGTACTCCTCGTAGGTGAGGCCGACGGCAAGCTGGCGACGCAGCGTGTCTAGCGAATCGACGAACGCGCCGACCTGCGCCACACACCGCGGGCTGCCCTGCTGCTGTGTGCTCGTCCGCGCCTCGACCTGTGCGGTGGCTTCCTTGTGCGCCGTCGCCGTGCCGTCGTCCCCGCAGCCCGAGAGGACCGCCAGCCCCAGCAATGCGAGGCTGGCGATCGGCCACGAGCGCATCGGCGTAGTGTAGAAATTCACCCGATGCCGAGGACGCGAAAGCTCGCGCTCACGGCCGTCGCCGCCAAGCTTCTCGTCCTCCTCGCAATCGCATCGCCCGCGAGCGCAAGCGGTAACGGTGGGGCACTCGTGGTCGGCGACAGCCTCGAGGAGCTCACCTCCCCCTACCTGCAGAGATACCTGCCGCAGGTGCCGCTGACGATCAACGCGGTCGGCGGCTACAACAGCTACCAGATCTTCGACCTCTTCCAGGAGAGCTTCGACCCCTCCCACACGGTGGTCGTGTTCGACGCCGGCACCAACGACAACCCGGGCTATCCCGAGATCCTCGCCGGCAACCTGCAGGCCGTCGCCGCCGCAATCGGCGATCGGTGCATGGTCGTACCGACCATTCACGGCCTTACCGTTGACGGCATCGGCAACGAAGGCAAGAACAGGGTGGTCGCCGAATTCGCCGCCTCGCGCCCCGGTACCCAGACGCCGGACTGGGCCGGCGCCGTCGCCACCCACCCGGAGCTGATGCAGGCGGACAACCTCCACCCCACCCCCGAAGGCGCCGATTACCGCGCTCGACTGATTGCCCGGGGGGTGAAAGGGTGTCTCAACTACACCTCTCCGCCGCCTCCCGAGAAGCCGGCGCTGGAGTCGAAGCCCGAGCTCGCCCCGGCCGAACGGATCGCCAGGCGCCAGCGCTCCCTGCTCCGCGACGTCGGCGCCGCCGTCGCCAGCCGCACGGCCCTGCTCGCCGCGATCTCCCTCTATGCCTGAACCGATCCGGCGCGGCCAGCGGTACATGCCGGGCCTGGACGGCCTGCGGGCGATCGCCGTGCTCGGCGTGATCGCCTACCACCTCAAGTTCGAATGGGCCGAGGGAGGGCTGCTCGGCGTCGGCGTCTTCTTCACCCTCAGCGGCTACCTGATCACGGACATCCTCCTGAACCAGGTGAGGAGGAGCGGCCGGATCGAATTCAAGTCGTTCTGGCTGGCGCGGGCCCGGCGCCTGCTCCCCGCGCTGTTCGTGATGCTGACCGTGGTGATCGCGTGGGTGACCCTGATCGGCCCCCACCAGCCAGCCGACTTCCGCGCCGAAGCCATCGCCGCCGCCGGTTACGTCAACAACTGGTGGCTGATCTTCAACGACGTCTCCTACTTCGCCCGCTTCGCCCCACCCACGCCGCTCAAACACCTCTGGTCGCTCTCGGTCGAGGAGCAGTTCTACATCGTCTGGCCCCTCCTGCTGCTGCTTGGGATCAAGCTCGTGCCGGAGGTGAAGTACTCGACCGGGGTGCGGTTCCGCTTGGCCGCCGTCACCCTGGGCGCGGCGGTGGTGTCGGGGATCCTGATGGCGATCCTCTACGAGCCGTCGCTGGATCCCTCGCGGGTCTACTACGGGACCGACACGCGAGCGCTCGAGCTGCTCAGCGGCGCGGCGCTGGCGATGGTGTGGCCGAGCCGCCAGCTGAAAGCGAACGTTCCGAGGGAGGCACGATCGATGATCGACGCCGCCGGCGTGCTGGGGCTGGTGGTGATCGGGCTGATGTTCTGGCGGGTCAGCGAGTTCTCACCGTTCCTCTACCGCGGCGGCTTCGCGCTGCTGGGGCTGGCCTCGGTGCTGACGGTCGCCACGCTCGCCCATCCCGCTTCCAGGCTCGGCCCGATCGTCGGCTGCCGGCCGATGCGCTGGGTCGGCGAACGCTCATACGGCATCTACCTGTGGCACCTGCCGATCATCGTCCTCACCACGCCCGAGAGCGCCCATGGCCCGGACCTGCTCCGCGCCGCGCTCCAGGTCGCCGCGACCTTCGGGGTCGCCGAGCTGTCCTGGCGCTACGTCGAGAACCCGATCCGCCACGGCGCCCTGGGGAGGCTGTGGAAACAGCTGCGGGAGGGGCGGCTGCGGCGCGAGAACGTCCCCCGCTGGGGCTGGGCCGTCGCCGGCGGCAGCGCGATCGTCGTCGCCCTGGCCCTCGCCGGCATTGCCGGCGTCGGCGTCTCGAACGAGCCGCCGGCGCTCGCCGCCGTGACCAGAACGGTGAAAGTGGAAAAGAAGACGCAGGCGCGGCTGGCGACCTCCTGCGACGCGGTCATCCACATCGGCGACTCGACCTCGGAGGGTCTCGTCTCCGAAGAATATTTGCCCAACCCCGACCAGCTGATCAGCGCCCAGTACGCACACGTGGGCGCCACCACCCAGCACCTCGAGGTGTCGGGGGCGCGCTCGATCTACGAGAACTTCGAAGGCCTGCCCAACGCCCAGGAAGTGGCGGAGGTGTGGACGAACGAAGGGTTCAAAGGCTGCTGGGTGATTGCGATGGGGACCAACGAGGCCGCCAACGTCGCCGCCGGCTCGACCTTCACCTACGAGGACCGGATCGACAGCATGATGTCGACGATCGGCGACGCGTCGGTGCTGTGGGTCAACGTCAAGTCGCTGGTGACCAGCGGGCCCTACTCGGCCGAGAACATGGAGGACTGGGACAAGGCGCTGCTGGAGGCCTGCGACCGCTACCCGTACATGCGGATCTACGACTGGGCCTCAGACGTCAAGGACGCCTGGTTCATCCCCGACGGGATCCACTTCACGACGCCGGGCTATGCGGCCCGCGGCAGGCTGATCGCCGACGCCCTGCTCGAAGCCTTCCCCAACTCCGAGACGCTGGAGATGGCGGACCGAGACAACTGCGTCATCTCGCCGGCCTGAGGCTCATTTCACCTTCTTGAAGTACGCCCAGCGGTCGTAGAGACCGAGGGCTGCCGCCAGCGTGTCGCCGCGGATCGTCGACGGCCCGCCGGTGCCGATCAGCCTCGCGTAGTCGATCCGGGGCGAGTCGCCGCGCTGGGTGACCCTGATGTCCCGCAGCCTGCCCTGAACGTAGGGGCCAAGGCGCGAGTTCATCTCCGCCTGGGAGAAGCGGAAGGTCCAGGTGTGCAGCGGCGAGTAGTAGTCGTAGGGATCGGGGACGCTCTGCAGGTAGGGAACGTCCGGCGCGCCGAGGAACCCCGACTCGGTGCGGCCGCCGGAGGAGGAGAAGTAGGTCGTCTGCGCCACCTCGCCTTGGTAAGTCGCCACCTCGTTCCTGGTTACCGCCACCGCCCGGTCGGTGCGCTCCGACTCCAGTTTCACCCCACCGTAGATCTGCGTGCGCGTGTCGGGGTAGAGGTCGAACCCCTCCCCGCCAACGTCGGTCGAAAGAGCGATCGACCGCGCCGCCACCGCGAACGTCTTCAGCGTCGCCATCGGCCATTCCGGCGGCACCTCCCCCGGAACCGACCCCCGCGCGTAGTTGTTGACGTTGAGCACGTTGACGACGTTGACCGACCCGCCCCCAGTAGGCACCACCTCGAACGCACCCCGATAGACCCCAACCCCTCGATCCGGATCATCCCGGCACTGTCCGCATGCAGCCGCCCCCCACACCGCGCCAGCAACTTTCCCGAGCTAGACAGCAATCGCACCGAGGACCCCCGCGGCCGAGCCCGATACCTCCGCCCGGGATCCAGTTTCTCTCCACAAGCCCGAGTGGCCCGCGTAAACGAAACCTCCCCAGAGCGAGTCGTCAACAGCACCCGCACCAAAGGCGCCCCCTGCATCCGCGTGACCTCAATCCCCCGAAAGTAGTGCCCCAGGATCTGCCGATATCCCGATCCGTACTTCCCGTAGCCATAGGCCCCATAAGCGCTCAAGCCCACACCATGCCCGAAGCCGCCGCCTTTGACGACCCAGGTCGCGGCGCTGCTAGTCATGGCTGAAAACGCCATAGCTGCGCCAGCATAGCCACTAGCACTCCAGTCCTTAACAGGGCCATGCCTGACTCTTTCGAGAAGGCTCTCTAAACCCTGCTTCCGACCGACCGAGCTACTACCTTGCTCTTCGTGCGGTATCGGGGCTGCTTTCCTCCTGTGTATTCGCGGGAGACAACGGACATCTAACTTAGGCCCTTCGGGGTTGTTTGCGAATTAGAGCTGGATTGCAATGGTTGAGCCCCGGACCGCACATTTGCCACTGAGATCTGAGCTACCCGATCTCCATAGCCCTCAAGCCGTAGCTGAACTTGTTGGCTTGCCGCTTAACCGATTGACTTGGTGGGTCTGGGCATTGCCCCACGCTAGACAGTACCGGCGTTTTGCAGTCGTCAAGAAGGACGGCTCTCCTCGAGACATTGAGGCTCCCATTGCTCCGATCAAGAGGATTCAGCGCAGTATTGCGAGCGCTTTCACTGACGCATATAGAGCCCCCGCCCACGTGCATGGCTTTACACCCAATCGCTCTCCCGTCACCAATGCTGCAATACACATCGATCAGCGCTGGCTCTTTGCCATTGATCTTGAAGATTTCTTTCCCTCAATTGCAGCTGCTCGTGTTCGAGGTCTTTTCCTTTCTTGGCCCTTCGAATATCCAGAGGCGGTCGCCAACCTACTCACCCGAATTTGCTGCTTTCGTGACGGCCTTCCACAGGGAGCGCCAACATCACCAATAGTTTCTAACTACATCTGTCGAGGGATGGATCGCGACCTCGCGAAATTGGCAATGAGCCATCGTTGCTATTACACACGCTACGCAGACGATCTCGTGTTTTCCACTGATCGAGTCAATTTCCCCACCGGGATTGCCACGCTCGACGGAGGTATCGCAGAGCCCAGTCTTTCACTTAGAAAGATCATCGAAGGTGCAGGTTTTAAGATCAATGAGAGCAAGACCCGAATGCAGATCTCCTTTCAGCGCCAGCGAGTTACAGGTCTGATCGTCAACAAAAAGGTCAATGTCCCTCGTCATTATCTACGTGGCGTGCGCGCCCTGCTGCATATTTGGCGGCGGTATGACGCTGAGGAGGCATCCAAGTCCCTAAAGCGCGCTTCTCCTGATCCAAATTGGCCTTTGGGTAAGCCCTACCCCAGCCTTGCAGCTGTCGCGCGTGGCCGTGTCCAATACATCGGTTCAGTTCGTGGCTGGAATGATCCTGCTTATCTAAAGCTCGCTCATAAGTTGAGCGAGCTTGACCCTAATTTCAAAGCTCCAACTACCACGCCCGGGATAAAAATACGGGCTCACCTATACACAGAGGGCAATACCGATTCTCGCCACATTCGTGCGGCCCTCAAACACTTCCAAGCCCGGGGAGAGTTCACCGATCTTGAACTGATCATTGATGAGGAGACGCCACGCGGGGGCGACAAGCAACTCAATGAGTACTGCGAACACCTAGTCGAATTTGGTACCGAAGAACTCGCAATTGGACTATTTGACTGGGATACCAAAGCGGCAAAAGTAGCCGTTGGCTCCGAAGGTTGGGAAGAATTGGGATCTAAGGTCGTTGCTGTCGGTCTCGCCCATCCTCCTTGGCGAGGCGAGTACGAGCCTCGCTGTATCGAGTTGCTCTATGAGAACTCCGTCCTTGAGACCAAAGATGAGGATGGGCGACGTGTATATCGGATGGCAGAGTTCCATGAGACGACTAGCATTCACGAATCCGAGTCTTGCGTTGTGCCTCATTCAGGGAGGGGCAAGGAGCATCTGATCGCCCCAGAGGTATTTCAGGTGGGCACTAATGCTCAGGTAGCGCGATCCAAGGCCGCGTTTGCGCGGGCTATTGAGGTAGAGCCCGAGTCTTTTCCTACTCTCTCCTTCGAGGGTTTCCGTCCGACTTTCGATCGGATTACCGTCGCATTGACGAGCCTTGTAGCGAGCGACGAGCCGTGAGTCTAGCCCGCCGCATCAACATGAAGCGAGGCCCTGCCGGCCCCTGGTGCCGCTCGCGGTCGCGCCGCCTAACTCACCCTCGAATCAGTCGTCCTCCGCGAGAGGGTCAGCAGCAAATTCCTTCTCGCCGAGTCGATTTTCCTGCCAGAGGTCTTCGACGTTTCGGTGCTGGTGGTCGGCGGCTCGTTTCAGGTCATCCCAGGGCCTATCCGCCGCGCGGCTTGCCGCCCTGAGCTTCCATACCTGCGAGGTATCGGGATCAGTGCGACTGCAGATGCCGCCGAGATAGGCAAAGAGGAGGCCGGTCGCCTTGATCGGGTCGTCCCCCGCGGCCATCGCCACGATCAGCGTGAGCTTCGTCTGTAGAAGCACGGCCAGCTCAGGAGGCTGGTTGAGGATCGAGCTATCGGTCGTGATCAGGCCATCCCACGGCCGCTCGTGATGATGAAGGGCGAGCATGATCTGCCAGTCATCAAGATCCGCCATCCGGGGGTCGATATCGCTGACCGAAACCAGATCCGCGTCCCCGCTTCCTTCCTGAACTTCGCTCAGAACCTCAACGATTGGCTCGGGGAAGTTGTGGTCGAGGGCAAATAGCCGAGCCATCGACTCATGCGGCAACCGGATGAAGGTTTCGCTCTAGCTGTGCCTCGAGATCAATCGCCTGTCGGATCGCGGCCTTGCTGAAGCGCGGATACAGCTTGTAGATCTTCGCGGTGTCCATGCCTCGCTGCGCAAGCGCACCAAGTGCCCGTGACTCAAGCCGGGTATGGACGACATGGGGCGAGCCCCCCAGCTTGCCGGGGACGATTCGGAGCATGGGGCGCGGATGGACCAGATGCGGTCCCTTGCCCTGCTTGGTCGGGAAGGGCTCCAACACATCCAGTTCGCCGCTTCCGGCCAGCACAGCCTGCCCCGAGGCATCCTCGGGGTGTGGCGCACCAGTGACGAGGATCTTCCCCGCAAGGTCAACGCGGACTCGCGGCCCGTGATCCTCGGACCAAAGCGCAAGGTCCAGCTCTGCGAGCTGACCGAGAACCGCCTTCACCATCGGCATGGTGCTGGCAGGCACCTCCTGCCCGTCGTGTCCGGTCTTCGCGTGTCGCAGCCAGTAGATGATTCGGAGTCCCATGAGATCGGGATACGACCAAAGCTTTACCCGCTCAGGCGAGACCGAAGGAACGAGTATTTCCTTCCTGGCCCAGTAATGGACGGTTGAGATCGGGACCCCCGACAAGGCGGCAGCACGATCAGCCGGATATGCCCCACGAGGCAACTTCATGCCTTGACTGTATTCGACGCATCCCCGGACCAAGCCTGCTGAGCGGCCCCCAACCAACTACGGCGACGCTACTGCTCGAACTTGGCAGTCAGCTTTGTCAGCTCGACCATCGAAACGCCCAGCGCTTTCGCAATCGCCTTCAACGTGCCCCATGCCGGATTCGAGATTCCCCGCTCAAGCTGCGAGAGCGTCCCAGTCGTGATCCCAGCCTCGTAGGCCAGTCCTTCCTGGGTCGCCCCGCGCCGCTGACGCGGCTCGGCCAGATTCTCGACGCCGCTGTCCGCTACGACCTGATCGACTATAACCCGGTCAAGACCAAGGTGGAGAAGCTGAAGGAGGCCGAGCCGAAGCGGACTCGGCTTACGGGAGAGCAGGTCCAAGCGCTTCTCCGGGCCGCTGGACCCCACCGGGTGCTGCTCGCGACCGCGATCATGGCCGGGGGACTGCGAATCTCCGAGTTGACCAACCTGCGGCTGGCGTAATCTCGACCTGCGCGAGGGCCTGCTCAGCGTCGTCGCCTCCAAGACTCCCGCCGGCGTCCGTCAGGTCGCCTTGGAGCCGGAGCTGGTGCAGCTCCTCCGCGAACACAAGGACGCCGCCGAGTGGACCGAGCCGGACGACTTCGCGTTCGCAGGCCGCATCCGCGAGAAGCCACGCGAGCGCAACACCGTGCGCACGCGCATCCTCTACGCAGTCGTCAAACGGGCGAGCGAGCAGCTTCTCGTCGAAGGGCGGCCACCAATACCGGACGGAATCACGTTCCACTCGCTACGTCGCACCTATGCTGCTCTGCGAGCGAGCTGGGAGAGCATCCGGCAATCACGGCCGCGCAGATGGGCCATCGCGACCCGCGCATGAGCCTGCGCGTCTATACCGATGTGACCGGCCTGCAACCAAAGACCCGGATGGGCGACTTGCTGCACACCAATAGATGGTCCCAAGGCCTGCTTACAGCCCGACAGCCGGAGTACCATCCACGAGTGAGCGTCCGCCGCATGCTTCCCCATGAGCTTGAGGCTGCGGTCAGCGTGTGGCGCGCGGCGAACATCGCCCGAAGTGCTCCGCATGGGGCGGAGCGGACCGCCCGAATCCGTGCGAAACTCGCGGCCTCAGATGCCCAGGCGTTCGTGGCGCTCGGACCAGAGATCGTCGGTATGGCACTCGCCGAGCCTGGCCGCCTCGATGACGGCGCGGGCGGGCTCGATCCGACGCTCCTGCATATCTCGATGGTCTTCGTGCACCCCGCCGCTCAAGGGACAGGGGTTGGCAGCTCGCTTGTCCTCCATGTTCTCGACGCAGCCCGCTCGCTGGGCTACCAGCGGGTGGATGTCTGGACCTACCGCGATAACACCCCCGCCCGCAGGCTCTACGAGGGTGCCGGGATGGCGACTACAGGCAAAAGCGCGCGTGTGCTCACTCGCACCCAAATCCAATACGAATGCCTGCTCAGCGGTAAGGCACGCCGTAGCTGAATCCCCATTCTGTTCTGTCTCTGCATTGGCCGCAAAAGTGACACGCGACAAACTCTCGTTTGCGGCGTCGCTCTTCTGCTCAGCTACTAGCGACTTCTTCGGAGCGGATAGCTGTTTTTCACGTAGCGATTGAAGTAGCTGCCAACCGACCCCACACCGCTAGTCAGCGCCGTGAAATGACGCTCAGGAACATTAGCGTATTGATAGATACGTCCTCCATGAAACTCGACCTCAAGTGTCGAAGTCGCCGGATCGTAGCCAACGCTGGACACATTACTAGAGCGAACACCAATTCGGTTCATGTGGACAGTTCCTTCACCTTTTTAACTATGTCAAGAAGAAATTTGGGAGGGTTCTCGGCAATAGCGGCTGCCTGCCGATACGTCTCATCGGATTTTGGACCGATGCCAAGCTCGGCTCCCACTTCCTCGCAAGCATTGGCAAACTCCGGCCAGAGTTCTTTAAGATCATCCTCTAGGCGGTCGGCAAAGTTGGCGCTAGCAGTTCGCACATCCCGCTCGGGCCAGTTCTCTTCTGGTTCGCCACATAGGCGCAGCAATGCAGCGTTCTTTTCTGCCGTGTCCTTCAGCCTGATCTGACGCTGGCCATCGGGCATTTTCGTCTTGGCCGCAAGACGCTGCTCAAGCCCTACATCAGCATCAAACAGGACATAGGTTGGAATTTTGAGCTGGCGCAGAATCGCATAGGCGAGGGGGATAATCGACTTTCCGTGGCAGTCGGCAACGGCAATGCCATGCCCATCAAAACCCCCCTCGCGCCCCGCCACGGCCGCAATGAGTGCGGCATCGGTTGGCCCCTCGCAGAGGAGTACCGCACGAGCGAAGACCGCCTCCTCAAGACTTTTGGCAAGTGTTTGCCGCACCTTCCCCCCTAGATCACCGGGAAGACCAGCGCTCACAAGAATCTCAGCAACCTTGGAGGAATCACCGGAAACCTGTGACGTAGCCAGATCGGGCGTCCGGCCAAGAATCCGTAGGTTCTCGAAAAGTGCAGGCCGTACAAAGTGGGGCGAATGGCTGCTGTAGGCAACCTGAAGTGACCGAGGCTTCTCTTCGGAGGGGACATTTGCCAGTGCTCGCAGGGATTCGGCTAGAGCACGGGCCTGAAAGGGGTGCTGGTAAAGCTCAGGCTCCTCAACCGCGAGCATAAGCGCTCGCGGTTCGGTGACTTCACCATCCTGAAGGTGAATGCCCGCCGTTGTGTCAGCCAACGCATGCAGGACAGCAATGACAAGCGCCCGCTGCAGGCCGTGGCCCTGCCGGGCAACCTCAGTGGGATGACCGTCACCCTCGCGCAACTTGGCGACAACTCGTGGTTTCGGTCGCCCGAGTGAGCTGATCTCATCGCCAAGCTCGACTCGTGCGCCGGGAGCGTGGGACTGCATTCGCTCAGTAATGCTCTCGCCGATACGAAGAAGGTCTGGAGCACGAGCGGCGGAAATGAGCGCTTCCATCCCGGCCTCAGCCTCTTTTTGCAGCTCATCAACTTCGCGTTCAGTCTGCTCGTCCAGCTCACCAACATCGGAAAGTAGTCGCGAGAGTGCGGACCCCTGCCCGCCTCCCATCGCATCAGCGGCCTCAAGGGTCGCACCGACGAGAACGTAGTCGAACCGGTCGCGTAGCTTTGGGCCGCCTCCCCAGCCAAATAGATGGCTGGCATCCTCGTTATCGACCTCACAGCGCAGAGGGTTCGCACGCTCGAACTCCTCCATCATGAGATCGGCATCCGCGACTTTAGTGGGGGCGGGTGATGAAAAGCCAAAGTCCTCCCCACGCTCCTCCACAAACGTCGCAAACAACCCTCGTCGCTTGCGTCCGTCAGTCTCATCTCGGATCGCATCGAAGTCCGGACAACGCAGCGCGGTTCCAGAGAGCTTCGACTTCTCGGTGGGGCGGCCGATTCGGGTGAAGGTCGTGGTATCCCCGCCGCCATATCGACCTAGAACCTCTTTGTCGGAAGGGCCAAGAGAATCGAAACTCACGGTCACGATCAACTCTTCGGTCCGGGTTGGATCGTCCCCGTACGACAGAAAGAGATCCTCTTCGTCAAGTGCGGTGTCGTCGAAGAACCACTCCAATGCTCGCAAGAATGCAGACTTGCCGACGCCCCCGGTGCCGATGAGTGCGGTCAGATCATCGAACGAAATCGAGAGATCCTCAATGCAGCGATATCCCTGGACCCGCACCTCTGAGATCTTCATAGTGCCGTTCCTATGACCGTGGGCCATGCAGCGGCCACCAGATGCGCGCCTGCTGCCTGTTGAAGCGGAGCCTATCGACTTGGGAAATAGCTGATTTTCACAACGGTACGCAAGTTGCGGGGATAAGCACGGCGCGCAGGGATGGGCGGCTTTGTATTGGGCACCAGTGCCCAATCAACCAGAAGTCAAAGACTTTCGGCTACAGCTCGGCGGGCACCAGAAAGTCATCTATATCCAGGCACTTCGAGATACGGGAGCGACGGGACTCGAACCCGCGACCTCCGGCGTGACAGGCCGGCGCTCTAACCAACTGAGCTACGCCCCCGAGAGCTGGGCGACGAGCGCCCGCGGGGCATTATCTCAGGGTCGCTGGATCTGCAGCTTGTAGGCGCCGGCGGAGCGGCGGGTGGGCTTGATCGCGATGCCTAGGCGGGACTGGCCGCAGACGGTGTAGTCGAGGCGGCGCTGGGGGCCGATGCCCTGGCGCGAGGTGCGGAGGACCCGGCCGTTGGAGCTGCGCAGGACGACGCTGTAGCCGCGGCGGCGCAGGCCGCTGGGCCGCAGGCTGAGCCGACCGTCGAGAGGGGTCTGAAGCCAGTGGACCGCCGAGCCCCTGCTGGGGAAGTGGCTGCGGATCGTCAGGGTGCGGCGTGCCTGCCAGGGCGCCAGGGCGTCTTCGCGAATCGCATCGAAGGTGGCCGCGGTCGGCTTCAAGTACCCGGTCCAGCGCCATCTGACTCGAGCCTGGGGGAAGCGGTTGTGGGCGAAGGCCTCGGCAAAGGCCTCGCCGGGGTGCGAGTAGTAGTGGTCGCCGTATTCGTCCGGGAAGAGCGTCCCGCGCCGCCAGCCCTGGCAGACACGCTCCTGACTGGCCCAGCGCGGCGGCCCCCAGTCGATCGCAACCGGAAACGGGGCCGGGCTTTCGCGGTGCTGGGCAAGGTGATGGCCGTACTCGTGGGCGATTACGAACTCGCGGGTGGCGCCGCCGATGCTGGTCCACGATTCGCCGCTGATCACCATCTTGTTCTGGCCGCTGTAGTAGCAGGCTTCGGCTTCGAAACCGCAGTCGAGGCCGAGCTGGAATGGGGTGTCGAGTTGGACCGTGAGCAGCTCGATCTCGTAACCGTGGATCAGGGTGCCGATGAAGTCGGCGATCGGCTGGGGATCGGCGGCTTCGCAGGCGGCTGCGCACCCCGCGGTGACCGCGATCGCGACCGTCGCGCTCGTGCCGTCGTTGACCGGGTAGCGCTGGGTCGAGGCGGTCGCCGAGATCCGCGCCGAAGCGGCGCCCGGCCGGGCCAGCACGACGTCGTGCACAGGCGCCGCCGTTCGCGGCCCGGCCAGGAGGCTCAACGCCTCCGGCGAGCGCGGCGCGGCGCCTGCCGGGGCGACGAGGATGAGGATCATGGCTATACCCGCAAGCGCCCCCGCCGGGCGCTTGCTCAAGGGGCGGGTCCCTGGTCTATCTCGTAAGCCTTGGCGGGCATGACCTTCACGTGGACCTCAAACACGGTAGGAGCGAAGCGTCGGCGTCGCAAGTCACCGGCGTCCACCCGCGTACCCAGACGCAGGGACCCCCTGCACCGGGCGACTATGGTTCGCCCCATGATCGTCGAGCGGACCGAGAACCCGCAGTGGCTCTCCAACGCCTACCTCGTCGCCGACGAGGCGAGCGGCAAGGGAGTGCTGATCGACGGCAACGACCTGCTCGAGCCGCTGCTGGAACGGGCCGAGCGGGACGGGATCGAGATCACGCACGTCCTCCTCACCCACCCCCACCTCGACCACGTCGCCGGGCTCGCCGCGGCACGTGAGCGACTCGGCGGGCCGCCGCTGGTCGCCCACGCTGAGACCGCTGCCGAGCTGGACGAGGAGGTCGCGCAAACCCTCGCCGACGGCGAGAAGCTGAGCGCGGGCGGGTTCGAGATCGAGGCGATCGCCACCCCCGGCCACGCCACCGGCCACCTCGCCTTCCTCGTCGACGGCAGCGACGTCTTCACCGCCGACGTCCTCTTCAAGGGCACAGTCGGAGGGACGATGGCGCCGGGCGCCAGCGGCCTCGACGACCTGCAGGCCTCGGTGATGCGGCTGATGGAGCTGCCGCCCGAGACCCGCGTCCACCCCGGCCACCGCGAGCCGACGACGATCGGCGACGAGCTGGAGGGCAACCCCTTCGTACGGGTCTGGCGCGGGCTCGACGAGCTTGGCGAGGAGCCCTGCACGGTCTGGGGCCGCGACGCCACGCTGAAGCTGTGGGCGCCCGACTACGACGGCGGCAACAAGGCCTGGGTCGCCTTCGCCGACACCGGCGAGGAAGCGATCGTCGGCGGCTCGCAGGTCGAACGCCCCTAGAGCGCCGCAGCTCCCCTCTCCGCCGCCAATCTTTAGCCCTGCGCCCGTTCTTGGACGGATATGCGATGGGAACGGCCGTCGCCAACCCCCACACTGCCTAGGCCCTTTTCAGCGACCGGGGGGACGGAGCGCTGCAGTTCGTACAGGCCTTCCAGGCCACCGACATCAAGGAATTCTTCTTCGACTGGTATCCCGTCTTCGGGGTCTTCTTCATGTTCGCCCTGCTGCTCGTCTTCGTGACGCTGCTGCGCGGCACCCTGGGCGCGACCAAGCCGGAGACGGTGAAGGCGAGCAAAACCAAGCCCGTGCTCTGGGAGGAGGTGCAGGGTGTCGACGCCGCCAAGGAAGAGCTGATGGACGTGGCGGAGTGGCTGCGCGACCCCGACCGCTTCAAGGCGCTGGGGGCGCAGGCTCCCCGCGGCGTGCTGCTCTTCGGCCCGCCCGGGACCGGCAAGACGATGCTGGCGCGGGCGGTGGCGGCGCAGGCCGGGGTCGACTTCTTCTCCGCCTCGGGCTCGAGCTTCGTCGAGATGTTCGTCGGCCGCGGTGCCGCCCGCATCCGCCGCCTCTTCAAGGAGGCGCGCAAGTCCGGGCAGGCGGTGATCTTCATCGACGAGCTCGACGCGGTCGGCGGCGCCCGCAGCGGCGGTGGGGGCGACGGCGGCACCAGCGAGCGCGAGCAGGCCCTCAACCAGCTCCTGGTCGAGCTCGACGGCTTCGAGCGCGACCCCGGCACGGTGATCGTGATCGCCGCCTCCAACAACGTCGAGAAGCTCGACAAAGCGCTGCTGCGCCCCGGCCGCTTCGACCGCCAGGTGCTGGTCGCCCCGCCCGACCGCGCCGGGCGGGAGGCGATCCTCCGCGCCCACGCCAAGGGCAAGCCGCTGGGGCCCGACCTCGACCTGACCGACGTGGCGCGCAAGACCACCGAGATGACCGGCGCCCAGCTCGCCAACGCGCTCAACGAGGCGGCGATCATCGCCGGCCGCGCGAAGCGCTTCGCGATGGCCCGTGCCGACCTCGACGAGGCGCTGCTGCGCCAGGCGGTCGGCTCACAGCAGGCGCGGCGGCTCAACTCGAAAGAGCGCTGCATCGTCGCCTACCACGAGGCCGGACACGCGCTTTGCCGGCGCCTGCTCGGCCTCGACCCGCCGGAGATCCTCAGCATCGTCCCCCGCGGCCCTGCCCTCGGCTTCGTCGGCCACTCGCCGCAGGAGGACACCTACCTGCGCTCACGCGACGAGCTGCTCGACGAGGTGGTCACCCTGCTGGGCGGGCGCGCCGCCGAGGAGGAGGTCTTCGCCTCCTCCTACTCCGGCGCCGCCGACGACCTCTCCCGCGTGCACGCAGTCTGCAAGCAGATGGTCACCGAATTCGGCATGGGCGTGGCGCTCGACGCCGACGGGACGCCGCCGATCGCGATGCCGACCGACGACTACGCGGTCTCCGACCGGACCCGGCGCGACGTCGACCTCGCCGGCGCGACTCTGGCGCGCGAGGCCTACCGGCGGGCGCGGGCGCTGCTCGCGGCGAACCGCCACTGCCTTGACGCCCTCGCCGCCAACGCGCTGGAGCGCGAGACGCTCACCCGCGAGGATCTGGATGCGATCTTCGCGGCCCACGAGCTGCACCAGCCGTCGCGCATGCCTGGCTCGAGCGCGGCGCTGATCGCCCTTTCGCGCGAGACGCGCGAGTAGGGCGCAACGCTCCAAACGCGACTAGCATTAAGGCTGCCGTGAGCATTGCGAGCGACAGCGAGCACTACTTCCCCCCCGGCCGGTCGGTCGCGCGGCGGGTCCACGGCGATCGTTCGGTCGGCCTTCTCTATGGCCAGCGGGCGCTGCTGATCGGGGCGCTCGAGCCGCTCACCTACACCGGCACGATGCTGAGCACGCGCTCGGCCGACCGGCCCTTCGAGCGACTGGCGCGCACGGCGAAGATCCAGGAGACGGTGCTGCTCGGCACCCGCGAGGAGGCGGACAAGGTGCTGCAAAAGGTGCACCGCCTGCACGAACGGATCAAGGGAGAGCTGCCGGAAGCCGCCGGCCCGCATCCCGCCGGGACGGCCTACTCCGCCTTCGACCCCGAGCTGATGCTGTGGACGCTGGCGGTGATCACCGACTCGGGCCGGGCGATGTACGAGACGATGGTCCGTCCGCTCTCCGACGATGAGCTTGAAGCCCTCTGGCAGGACTACGCCTTCTTCGGCGAGCTGTTCGGGCTGCCGCGCACCGAGGTGCCGGCGACCTACCGCGAGTTCAAGGCCTGGTTCGACGGAAAGCTCGCCGCGCCCGACCTGCAGGCGACCCCGCACGGCCTCGAGATGGCGCCGCTGGTCGCCTTCCGGCAGCCCGTCCCGGCTCCGGCGCGCGGAAACATCGCCCTCCAGAACCACCTGATCAAGGGCACCCTGCCGCCGCAGGTGCGGGAGATCTTCGGCATCCGCTGGAGCGGCGCCCACGAGGCGACGTTCCGGGCCATGGCTGCCTCACACCGCCGTGCCCGCCGCTTCTTCCCGCGGAAGATGCGCCGCGGCCGCAACGACGTCTTCTTCGACGTGGTCACGCGCACCGAGCGCCAGCGCGGCGGCACGCCGACGCCCCAGTTGGGCGTCGGCGCCTGAGCCAGGGGGCGGCGAGCTCGCCGCCTCGCGCGGGGCCTAGTTGACCCGCCTACACACGTTGTGAACCGCTGAGAGGCCATCCGGGCCCGCCAAGAGGCTGTGGGTGTCGAAGCTCACGACCTCGAGGAGGACCCGGATGGATGTTCACGCTAACGCCGTTCTCG
>Ga0190265_10000257_pt1 | contig 44990 bp, 55 predicted proteins | sample Popmic124T_FD_133135 | JGI IMG/M metagenome (GOLD analysis project Ga0190265, IMG submission 133135) | Populus adjacent soil microbial communities from riparian zone of Indian Creek, Utah, USA - 124 T | ecosystem: Environmental > Terrestrial > Soil > Riparian zone | place: USA: Utah | collected... | reverse complement strand
GTCGACGTCGCGGTGATCGAGGTCGACGAGGAGAAGCGCCGCATTTCGCTCGGCCTCAAGCAGGCGCAGGCCAATCCCTGGGCCGATTTCGCCGACAAGCACCCCGTGGGCACCGAGGTCGAGGGCGAGGTCAAGAACGCGACCGAGTTCGGCCTGTTCGTCGGTTTGGACGGCGACGTCGACGGCATGGTCCACATGTCCGACATCGCCTGGGGCGTGTCGGGCGAGGAGGCGCTGAACCTGCACCGCAAGGGCGAGACCGTCAAAGCCGTGGTGCTCGACGTCGACGTCGAGAAGGAGCGGATCTCGCTCGGCATGAAGCAATTGGAGCGCGGCGGAGTCGCCAAGGGCGCGGCGGCCGGCGGCGGCGGCGGCGGCGGCGGCGTCAACAAGGGCGAGACGGTCACCGTGACGGTGCTTGAGGTGCGCGATGGCGGCCTGGACGTCCAGGTCGGCGACGACGGAGCCACCGGCTTCATCAAGCGCACCGATCTCGGCCGCGACCGCGACGAGCAGCGCCCCGAACGCTTCCAGGTCGGCCAGAAATTCGACGCGATGGTCAGTGGCTTCGACCGCTCGAAGAAGCCCAATTTCTCGGTCAAGGCGCTGCAGATCGCCGAGGAGAAGCAGGCCGTCGCCCAATATGGCTCGTCCGATTCGGGCGCCTCCTTGGGCGACATCCTCGGCGAGGCGTTGAAGCAGAAAAAGAGCTGATCAGGCGAGGCGGCGGGCGCCTCGCGGGCGCCCGCCCCGCCGCTCTCCGCCGCCTCTACGCAATCCGTTTGAATTGCTCGGCTTTCCGCGAAAAGCGCGGGTTGATTTTTGTCAAGATCGGTGCGAATGTCTCGCCGCATGTCGCATGGGGGCCTGCGACAGAAACCGGTCTCGCCGGTGACTATACGACCTGAAGGGGGGAAGCCCGTGATCCGATCCGAACTGGTCCAGAAGCTCTGCGACGACCATCCGGACCTGACTCTGAAGGAGGTCGAGCGAGTCGTCTCGGCGTTCTTCGATTCGATCATCGACCAGCTGCAGAATGGCGGCCGGGTCGAGCTGCGCGGCTTCGGCGCCTTCTCGACCCGCGGCCGCGACGCCCGCAAGGGCCGCAACCCGCGCACCGGCGAGCCGGTCGACGTCTCGGCCAAGCACGTCCCCTATTTCAAGCCCGGCAAGGAAATGCGCGAGCGCCTCAACGTCTGAGGCGCCGCTTCCCGCTTTCCCCTTCCCGGCCCGCGTGCGCCGGGACGATGAGCCGCGTGCCGGCAAAGTGGACAAAGTGGACGCCTGAACGGCATTTCGCGCCCGCAAAGTGGACGAATTGGACGCCTGAACGCTTTTTCGGGCGGGCAAAGTGGACAAAATGGACGCCTGACGAGCCTTTTTCACGGGCAAAGTGGACGAAATGGACGCCTGCACGGCTTCGCGCGCCGGCCGAAGTTGGACGAAGTGGACGCCTGGCGCGAGTCCGACGCGCGGCGGCGCCAGACAACGGGCGAACCCTGCCCGCCTCGGAGATGGAGGAGAGGCAACCGGGATGCCCTGCCATGGGGGCGCGGAAAAGCCTTTCGGCTTCGATCAGAATCACTGAGCAGGCTCCGATTTGGCCGATGCCCTGGCGCGAGCGGCCGCGTCATGGCCGGGCGGCGAGTCGATGCCACTCTGTATCCTTTTTGTTCTCGAGAGTCAAGCCCAAAGCGGCGCGACGCGGAGGCCGAAGCAACGCGGTCTTCCGCCGCCGACGGCCTCAAGCGATGCTTTCGCATCGCCGCCGATCATGGCAGAGCGCGGACTGCGGACGTGGCGGAACGGTAGACGCTGGAGACTTAAAATCTTCTGCCCCACGGGGCGTGCGGGTTCGACTCCCGCCGTCCGCACCAGAGTGCCTTTTGGTGGAAGCAGGGCCGCTGCAATGAGCATCTTCGCGTCCAAGACCAGCCTGGTCCACGAATTGTTCGTTCGAACCGCAGATGAGAATTACATTACCGCGCGGTGGTGCGCGATTCAGCGCCTTAATACCGATTTTCTCTGGCTCGCGGTACACGCGCTCGAAAAGTATTTGAAAGCCGTTCTGCTCCTGAATGGACGCTCCGCCAGGAAATACGGACACGACATTGTAAGGCTCTATGGGCAGGTGAAGGCGCTCGCCGGACCGCTTCTGCCCGACCGGCTCTCCCAGCCCACGGATCTGGACATCTATCACTGGCGAGAGCGGACGCCGGAGGAATTTGTCGAGCACCTGCTGCGAAATGGAAACGCTGACAACCGATACCTGATTTACGGCTACGTCATCGCGAGCCAGGACTTGCATATGCTCGACCAAATGGTGTTCGCCATCCGACGGCTGATCTGTCCGCTGGATGAGCGGGTGTTCCGCAGTCGGAGGTCCGGTTCGCCGACCTTCACCCATCGCGAGTTGCTGGCCCGTCAGCCGGAACACTACAGCCGGATGTTCATGCCGCTCGACGAGCTGGTCGGGGCGAAGGAAGATTCGGCGGCACGCGAGGCGGCGTTAAATCTGACGTCGCCTTCGCCCCCGATGTCTTCCAGCATACCCCCCTGCGGAGCGGAAGCTCGTCTCGCAATCCGGTCATCATTCGACGCATCCTCGATCCCCTCAAGAGCAAGGATGTCGCACGCGTGAAAGGGGGTATTGAGATCGCTCGCTGGTTTCTTGCCAATGTCCAAGTACCCAAAGGCAAGCCGAACGATCCGAGCGTGACCGAGCAGATCGAGGACGCCATAGCGGCCGCCGAAAAGGAGCATGGGCTGTGATGGGGAGTTGCCAAGGCTGCTGTCGCATTGCGAGGATCATCGCCTTTTCCGGGAGCACCGGCCAGCTGGAAAGACCGAGGCCGGCATCTGCGAGAGTGGTCGGCGAAGACCGCTCCAGCCACCCGACCAACAATCGAATCGACGAATTTCGATAGCCAGGCTTACGAATAGATTGATGGCCAGACGCCGTTGGAACTATGCTCGCCGACGAAACGACTCGTTGGAAAGTGTCCGCCATGAAACATGTCCTGGCGTGCTTTGTCGCTTTTTCCGTTGCAGTGGCACCCATCAGCGCGTCCGCCCAATTCGGCGGCGGCCAGACGGCGCCGCTATACTTATCGAGTCCGAGCACTATCCCCTATCGCGGCGGCAGGATCGGTATCGCGTACGAACTCCAGCTTTACCAGCGCAACGGTGTCCAATTCTACAGGGTGACCGAGGTCGAGTCGGCCTCCAACTTCTCCGGCCTGGCACCGGGAGATTTCATCTACGCGGTGAACGGATATTATTTCCGCTCGACCGACGACCTGCGCTATCTCGTTGGGGGCTACGAACCCGGCACCTCGGTCACGGTCTCTTATCTCGACGCGTCGCGAGGCATGGCGGCTTTTCAACAGAACGCACGGCTGCTCGCTCCCGCGCCGGCGAATATGGCGTCGTCCCGGCCTTTGACGACGCAGGACCTCGACCGGGCGTTGGCAGACACTCCGACCGGGAACACCCAAGCCGTCAACTCGGCCCAGGCGCAAGCCGCGCTGGATCGGAGTCTCGACGCGATTGTCCGCAGCGACGCGAGGGGCTGGTGGACCAATCACTACGATGCCGGCTCGATGCACGGCTCGCATATTCGCATTTTCTCGCCAGATGGACAGACCTACACCGCACGCGGCCACTATACCTACAATGGCGGCTCGCGCGGCTGGGTGGACGCCCGGATAAACAATGAGCAGCTGGTCTGCATCGAATATTGGGATACGTGGGCGGGTTGCCGCGCGCCGAACCGGTCGGGCGCGAATTCCTACGCCGGCGTCGTGGTGGCCGGCCTGATCCTGGCCGTGCTGGCGATGGCCGCGAGCGGATCAGGCGGTCAGGGCAGCACGGCGGGTTCGGGATGGCGCGACGACGACGGATCCGGCACGCGACGGCAATCGTCCCCGGAAGAACAGCGACGCAACCGGACCGAGCGCATCGGAGGCGAAGGCGGCCTTTATGGCTGTGCCAGCCCGCCTTGCTGGGATGGGCCAGAGTCGAATTAACTCGAAGCCAATGGAGCGCATCGTCTCCAAACTCTGCGCCGACCTCGAACCTGACGCAAGCTGGTGGATGCCCTGGCGCGCACGCGCCCTCAGGCCGCCTTGGCCCGCTCCGCGGTCCATTCGCAGCGCGCGAGGCTGATCGGATCGAGGAACATGCCGCCCATGCGGGTGCCGATCTGCCAGCGCACCTGGGCCTTGACCGGGCCGACGCCGGGAATGTCGAGCGACACGTAGGAGCCGATCCGGATCGGCTCGGCGCATTCGGCCATGAAGCCGCAGCTCGAGACGTTGCGCACCTTGATCTCGACCTTGTAGAGATCCTGCGGCGTCAGGCTCGCCGCGCCCTCGACCACGACCCGGGTCGTCCGGCGCGGCTTGAAGCCGGGGCCCTGCTCGTCCTCGAGCGCCCTGTCGACAGGCTTTTTGGTCATCGTCTCGCCATAGCAACGAGAGATGAAAGAGCCGTAAAGCCCGCCTCGCCATCGCCGAAGACCCATGCGGGACCGGCCGGACTGGGCTATCGGTCTCTGGCATGCCGAATCGCTCCCTCCTTTGCGCCGTCCTCGCCGCCGCCCTGCTCGCCGGCTGCGCCGAGCGCGACGAGGGCGCGATCGAGGTCAGCGGAATCGGAGCGGCGCCGCGGACCGTCAACCCCAACCTCCAGCCGATGGACGCCCCGACCGCCTTCCTGATGGAAGCGACCGGCCAGGGCCTGGTCAGGTTCGATGCCGCCGGCGAGATCGAGCCGGCGCTCGCCCAGAGCTGGATCGTCTCCGACGACGGAGCGCGCTTCACCTTCAGGCTGCGCCGCACGTCATGGTCGGGCGGGGAGCCGGTCACCGCCCAGCAGGTGGTGGCGCGGCTGCGCGCCGCGCTGAGCCGGGCGAGCCGCAACCCGCTGAAGCCGGTGCTCGGCGCGGTCGAGGACGTGGTCGCGATGACCGACAGCGTGCTCGAGATCAGCCTGCACGGCCCGCGGGCCAATTTCCTGCAGCTGCTCGCCCATCCGGAGATGGCGATCGTCCTCAGCGGCCAGGGAACCGGCCCCTATCGGCTGGCGGAAGCGGCGCCGGCCGCGGCGCTGCTCACCCTGCCGCGCGGCGAGGACGAGAGCGAACCGGCGGCGCCCGACATCCTGCTGCGCGGCGAAACGGCCGCGCGCGCCATCGCCCGCTTCGCCGAGGGCGAGAGCGATCTCGTCATCGGCGGCACCGCGGGCGACCTTCCGGCGGTTCGCGCCGCCGGGCTGCCGGCGGCGCGCTTGGCCTTCGATCCGGTCGCCGGCCTGTTCGGCCTCGCCTTCACCGGCGGCGCCGGGCCGCTGGCGGAGCCCGCCGTCCGCCGCGCGCTGGCGATGGCGATCGACCGGCAGGCGCTGGCGGCGGCGCTCGCCGTGCCGCGCCTCGTTCCGCGCACCAGCCTGGTCTCGCCCGGCGTCCAGGAATTGCCGGCCCCCGCCCAGCCCGACTGGGCGGGCGCGCCGCTGCCGATGCGCCGCGAGCTCGCCGCCCGCGAGATCGCCGAGCTCGGCCCCGACATAAGGCTGCGGCTGCGGGTCGCGATGCCCGAAGGGCCGGGCTATCGGCTGATCTTCGCCCATCTCCGCCGCGACTGGCGGCTGATCGGAGTGGAGGCCGAGCGCGTCACCGCCAACGCGCCGGCCGACCTGCGCTTCGTCGATTCGGTCGCGCCGGCCAATCTGCCGAGCTGGTACCTGCGCCACTTCACCTGCGACGCCAGCCGGATCTGCGATCCGGCCGCGGACAAGGCGCTGCTCGCCGCCCGGCTGGCGGCGCATTCGGCCGAGCGGCAGGCGCAATTCGCGGCGGCCGACCGGACCCTAACCGATCTTGTGCCGTTCATCCCGCTGACGGCGCCGGTGCGCTGGTCGCTCGTGTCGCCGCGGCTGACCGGCTTCCGGCCCAACATGTTCGCACGGCACCCCGCCGTCGAGCTGATCGCGGAGCGCCCCTGATGGACCGACAAGAATTCGAGCGCGCCGCGGCCCAGCTTCCCATCGGCCGCGACCCGGCCTCGGTGCGGCGCCGGCTGGAGGCGATGGAGGGACTGCTCGAGCGCGCCTTCGCGCTGCCGGGAACGCGGATGCGGGTGGGCCTCGATTCGGTCGTCGGCCTGATCCCCGTCGTCGGCGACCTCGTCACCGCGGCGATGGGCGCCTGGCTGATCTGGGAGGCGCGCAATCTCGGCATGTCCAAATTCCACCTCGCCCGGATGGCCGGCAATGTCGGCTTCGACACCGTCATCGGCGCGATCCCGCTCGCCGGCGACCTGTTCGACCTCGCCTTCCGCTCCAACACGCGCAATTTGCGGATCGTGAAGAAGTGGCTCGACAAGCACCATCCCGAGACGAAGCTGATCGAGGGCGAAGTGGTGGCGCGGCACGAAAGCTGAAGCGAACCCGCACCAATAGGGGACAGTCCCCTATTTCGGGGACAGTCCCCTATTTCGTTGCAGGCAGAGGGAATCCAGCTTTCGCTGGAATGACGAAGGCTGCGGCGAACCTAGGCCGCGGCGAAATCCAGGCCGATGTCGGCGGCCGGCGCCGATTGGGTGAGGCGGCCGACCGAGATGCAGGTGACGCCGGTCCCCGCGACGGCGCGGATCGTTTCCAGGGTGATGCCGCCGCTCGCTTCGGTGGGGACTCGGCCCGCCACCTCGGCGACCGCCTCGCGCAGCGCCGCCACGCCCATATTGTCGAGCAGCAAGTGGGTCGCGCCGGCGTCGAGCGCCGGCCCGATCTGGTCGAACCGGTCGACCTCGACGATGATCCGCCCGATCCCCGCCGCCGCGGCGCGGCGCACCGCCTCGCCCACCGATCCGGCGACGGCGGCATGATTGTCCTTGATCATCGCCGCGTCCCACAGCCCCATGCGGTGGTTCTGCGCCCCGCCCATCCGGGTCGCGTATTTTTCCAGCGCGCGCAGGCCTGGAATGGTCTTGCGGGTGTCGAGCAGGATCGCGCCGGTGCCCTGGATCGCGTCGACATAGCGGCGGGCCAGCGTGGCGACGCCGGAGAGGTGCTGGAGCGTGTTGAGCGCCGAGCGCTCGGCGGTGAGCAGGGCGCGGGCGCGGCCATTGAGCCGGAGCAGGATATCTCCGGCCTGGGCGCTGCCGCCGTCCTCGGCCAGCCGTTCGATCTCGACGTCCGGATCGAGCGCTCGGAAGAAGGCCTCGGCGACCGGCAGGCCGGCGACGACGATCGGCTCGCGGCTGCGCATCACGCCCGCGAACCGGGCCTCGGCCGGAATGACGGCCGCGGCGGTGATGTCGCCGCTCTCGCCGAGGTCCTCGGCAAGGGTCGCGGCGACGAAGCGGTCGAGATCGAAGCGGTCGAGGCGGAAAGTCACGCGCCGCGTCTTAGGGTCCGTACTCTCTACCCGCAATGGTCGGGATCGCCCGGAGAAGGTCGCCGGCAAGGAGGGCGGTGCAGGGGCACCCCGCAAAGTAGTACTTTGCGGGGACCCCTAGGCCGGGCTGGGTGCCCGGACAAGCCGCTCGACGTAGCCGGCGGCCTTCTCCGGGCGACCGCGAAGCGGCGGGCGGCTTTTGGGCCAGGGCTACGTCCCTCGTCGGTCACGATGCGTCAGCATCGCTCCCCTCCTCGCTCCTTGCCCTGACCCAAAATCCGCTCCGTCACGACCGTTGCGGGTATCGAGTACGGACCCCTAGGCGAAAGCGGCCCGTCATGCCACGCACCTCGCCCAGCCCAGGTTAATAACGCAGCCTGCCGGGGAAACTTGGGCGGGCCGGCACGTTTCCGGACGCGCAACGCAGACGGGAGCCGATCATGAAGCGCTATGCCTATGGCTGGATCACCCTCGCTTTCTTCCTCGTCTCGATCGGCCTGCACTGGCTGTTCGGCTGGTACACCTATGTCGAGGACGCGGCCGAGCACGGCCAGCAGGCCGAGATGTCGAGCTACCTGATGATCATGGGCCGCGACACGTTCGAGAACTGGCAGTCGGAGTTCCTGCAGCTGATCTGGCAGGTCGTCGGCCTCGCTTATTTCCTCTATGTCGGCTCGCCCTCGTCGAAGGAGAATGACGACCGGCTCGAGGCCAAGGTCGACGCGCTCCTCAGGATGAACGGCGGCGAGGAAGCGGAGCAGCTGATCCGCGAGCTCGACGACCATTATCTGCGCGCCGGCGGCCATGCCCAGCCGCACGGCCACGAAGCGGAGCTGGCCAAATCGGCCGGTCGCGGCCTCCGCCACGTCGCCGCTCCCGGCTGAGGCGGGGAACCGCCGGCCCCATCGGGGGGTTGAGGCGGAACAGGGCTCAACAGGGGAAGCTTATGACCGCGACCGATCGCGACTGGTTCCTGCAGCGCGCGGAGGCCGAGATCGACCTCGCCAACGCCGCGGCGAGCGAGCGGACCGCGTTCGCCCACTATCACAAAGCGGCCTTCTACCTCGACCGCGCCCATGGCGGAGCGGCGAACGACGATTGAACCCTGCCTCAGCCACAGCGAACGTCACCCCAGCGAAGGCTGGGGTCCATGGGGCGATCGTGGCGCGCATTCCGATTCAGCATGGATGCCAGCCTTCGCTGGCATGACGGGCTTGGGGGTCAATCCCCCGAAATATGCGGCTTCCCGACGTCGCCCTTGCCGATTGTGTCGGCGGCCATTTCCAGCATGCGGTCGAGCGAGCGCTTGGCGCGCAGGCGCAGGCCCTCCTCGATCTCGATGCGGGGCTGGAGGTCGCGCAGCGCGACATAGAGCTTCTCCAGCGTGTTGAGCGCCATATAGGGGCACATGTTGCAGTTGCAGTTGCCGTCCGCGCCCGGCGCGCCGATGAAAATCTTGCCCGGCGCCGATTTCTCCATCTGGTGGATGATGTGCGGCTCGGTGGCGACGATCATCACCGGCGACGGCGATTCGAGCGCATATTTGAGGATGCCCGAGGTCGCGCCGACATAATCGGCATGGTCGATGATGTGCGGCGGGCATTCGGGATGGGCGAGCACCGGCGCGCCGGGATTCTGCGCCTTGAGCTTGATCAGCTCGGTCTCCGAAAACGCCTCGTGGACGATGCAGACGCCCGGCCAGAGCAGCATGTCGCGCCCGAGCGTGCGGGCGAGATAGCCGCCGAGATGCTTGTCGGGGCCGAAGATGATCTTCTGGGAGAGCGGGATCTGCTTGAGGATCGTCTCCGCCGACGAACTGGTGACGATGATGTCGCTGAGCGCCTTCACCTCGGCCGAGCTGTTGATGTAGGTGAGCGCGATATGGTCGGGATGGGCCTCGCGAAACGCCCTGAACTTGTCGGGCGGGCAGCTGTCCTCGAGGCTGCAGCCGGCGTTCATGTCGGGCAGCACGACGATCTTGTCTGGGGAGAGGATCTTGGCGGTCTCGGCCATGAAGCGGACGCCGCAAAAGGCGATCACTTCGGCGCCGGTCGCCTGCGCCTTGCGCGACAGATCGAGGCTGTCGCCGACGAAATCGGCGAGGTCCTGGATGTCGGGCGACTGGTAATAATGGGCGAGGATAACGGCGTTGCGCTCCTTGCGCAGGCGATCGAGCTCGGCGCGCAGATCGAGGCCCTTCAGGCTGAGATTGGGTGCGTTCATGTCGTTCCCCGTGCGGCGCTCAGCGGTTCGCCTGCCTGTCAGCGACCGCGTCCTCGATCCTGCGCGGCCGGTCGAGGAAGCTCGCTTCCTCCCGGCCCGCCGTATCCAGGAACCGCACGGTCACGCTGGCGTCAATCCCCGCTGCGCGAAGCGGCATGGCGAAGCTTCTCGCCACGGCCCGCATCGCCGCGTTGCGCGCCAGTTGCGTCGGAGTCCGTTCACGCGCCTGACGCATCAGTTCAACCTGGGCGCTCCGGTTATTGGCCTGATCGAGCGTCCGTTCGGCATCGGTGAGCGCCATGACGATGCCGCCCTCCGAATATTCCTGAACATTGCCAACATCGACCTCGGGGCCGGACATTTCAAGGGGCGGCAGGGTGACCGAGAGGGTGCGGGTCGCCGCGTCCCAACGCAGATGGTCGCGCCGGAGGCGGCTCAGGTCGACGCCGTAGCGGACCGTGCCGGGCATGATCAGGGTCTTGCGGGCGGTGAGGCCGAGCCGCTCCTCGCTCGCCGTCACCACCGCCACGAAGCGCGCGGCGAACAAGGTCAGCCGGCCCTGCTCGCGGATCGAGATCAAGGTGGCGTCGGCGAGCGCGGCCGGATCGGGGCCAGCGCCGGCGTCAGCGGCGGGGCGCAGCAGAAGGCCGAGCCCGGCCCCGATCAGCAAAGCGAGCACCGGCGGCAGCCAGAGCGGCAGCTTCTTCAGGCGCGCAAGGTCCATCTCCGGCCTCCGCTTCGAACCGGTCCGCGCCGCTCCGGATCGTCGGCGGACATACGCCCCCGGTAATCATGACGAGGCCGAATAAAGCTCAGAATAACTCCCCAAGGCAGCTCGTCATGGACAAAGCCGGCGCGGTTCCGGCCTATTCGGATATTGTCAGCCCATCCGGATGAGCGCACAATAATACGACCCGCGCCGATCATCTTCAGCCCGCCGGTAGGCGCGACATGATATCTGGAGGGAACGACCATGCCGAATTCCGGAAGCTTTACGGTACGACCCGGGGATACTCTGGCCAAGATAGCCTCCAAGCTGAAGACGACCGTCAAGGCCCTTGCCCAAGCAAATGGGATCGCCGACGTCAACAAGATCAAGGTCGGTCAGGTGCTCAAGGCTCCGGGGAACGGCGCGACCGCGGCGCCCGCGACCGCGGCGCCCGCCAAGCCCGCTACGCCCGCGAAGCCCGCGACCGGCGGCGGCGGCGGCGGCGGCCATGAGCTCGGCGCATTGTCGGCCAAGTTCGAAACCGGCAATCGCGGGCCCGGAACGGTGTCGACCGGCGCGGGCGACAAGGGCGGCGTTTCCTATGGCAGCTTCCAGCTCGCCTCCAAGCTGGGGCGCCCCGAGGAGTTCCTCGAGCGCGAGGGCGCGCGCTGGACGTCCGAATTCGGCGGCGCGAAATCGGGGACGCCGGCCTTCACCAAGGTCTGGAAAGCGATCGCGCTCAGGGAGCGCGATGCGTTCGGCGAGGCCCAGCACGCCTATATCAAGCGCACTCATTTCGACCCGCTCGTCGCCAAGGTGCTCGCCGCCACCGGCGTCGACCTCGACAAGCGCAGCGACGCCGTGCGCGACGCGACATGGTCGACCGCCGTCCAGCACGGGCCCGGCAACGACGTGATCGTCAAGGCGATGGCCGGAAAGAAGCTCGACGACCGCGCGCTGCTGACGGCGATCTATGCGGAACGGGGCCGCAAGGACCCCGACGGCAAGCTGGCGCGGTTTCGCGGCAACAGCGCCAAGGTGCAGGCGGGCGTGGCCCAGCGCTTCAAGGACGAGCTCAAGGACGCGCTGAAGATGCTGGGCAGCGGATGAGAAGCGCCGGCAGCGCATGCGGATAGGAAAAGGCGGCTCGCTCAGCGGCCGGGCAGCCACGTCTCGCCGGCGCTCCGCACCAGGCCGCGCCGCGCGAGATCGCGGAGATGGGCGAGCACCGAGCGGCCGGCGGCCGGATGGAGGCGCGGGTCGATGTCGCGGTACATGGTTTCGACCATCGCCTCGATCCGCCCCTCGCCGGCCTCGACCCGCTTCCTGATCTGCTTCTCGCGCATCCGGCGGTGCGCGATCAGCGCGCGGACATGGGCATGCGGCTTTTCGACCGCCGGCCCGTGGGCGGGATGATAGACGGCGTCGTCCCGGGCGAGCAGCAAATCGAGGCTTTCCATATAGGCGGTCATGTCGCCGTCGGGCGGCGACACCACCGTCGTCGACCAGCCCATGACATGATCGCCGGTGAACAGGCTTCCGGTCCCGTCGAGCGCGAAGCAGAGGTGGTTGGAGGTATGGCCCGGAGTCGCCACCGCGCGCAAAATCCACCCCTCCCCTTCGACCGCCTCGCCGTCGGCGAGGACGCGGTCCGGCGAATAGTCGAAATCGAAGGCGGCGTCGGCGCGCGGCCCGTCATCATCGAGCGCGAGCGGGGCGCAGCCGACGATCGGCGCCCCGGCCGCCGCGGCGAGCGGGCGGCTGGCCGGACTGTGGTCGCGGTGGGTGTGGGTGCAGAGGATCGCCGCGATCCGCTCGCCTGTCGTGGCGGCGAGGATCGCCGCGACATGGTCGGAAAGGTCCGGCCCCGGATCGATCACCGCGACCTCGCCACGGCCGACGATATAGGTCTGGGTGCCGGTATAAGTGAACGGCGACGGATTGCCGGCCAGCAGCCGGCGGATCAACGGGTCGACCTGCTCGACTTTGCCGGTGGGCGCGTCCTCCATCCCCGGCATGTGGCATCGGGCGGGCGTAAAGCCAAGCACGGCGCCCGCTTCGGCTGGTGTCGGCGCGCTTTACACCGGGCGCGGAAGGTTAATTTCGATTCACCCTGAAAAGCTCGGATTTCCGCGGCTTTCGCGCTCTGGCACAGGCTGTGAATAGAAAGAGGGGTCCACATGGTTCCACTCAAAGGGGCGGGCCTGGCGCACTTTTCCGGTCGCGCCGCCCGCCCCTAAATTTTTCATCCCATCAGATATTCGGCCGTGCGCGCATCGGCGGGCAGGAAGGCCTCGATCGCGAGCTCGCTCAAGGTGATGTCGATCGGGGTGCCAAACATCGTCGTCGTGCTGAGGAAGGCGAGCTCGGCCTCGCCTGCGCGGATGACGAGCGGCACGGCCACGCCGCCATAAAGGTCGGGCGCATGGGAGACGCCGCCCGGATAGGCGCGCAGCTCGGCGAGCAGCTCGGCCAGGCGCTGGTCGGCGCTCGCCTCGATCTGCGCCTCGAGCCGGTGCAGGATATGGCCGCGCCATTCGGCGAGGTTGACGATGCGCGGCGCGACGCCTTCGGGATGGAGGCTGAGCCTGAGCACGTTGACCGGCGGCGCGAGCAGCTGCGCCGCCACCCCGACGAGCAAAGGCGCGACGCCGGCATTGGCCGCGACCAGCTGCCAGTGGCGGTCGACGGCGAGCGCCGGGAAAGGCTCGTGCGCCTTCAGCACCAGATCGACCGCGCGGCGCGCCGCGGCGAGCGCGGGATCGTCGAACGAGCGCTCGGGCAGCGCCGGGGCGAAGCCGGCGGCGACGAGCAGCGCGTTGCGGTCGCGCGCCGGGATGCCGAGCCGCTCGGCGAGGCGAAGCAGCATCGGCCGGCTCGGCCGCGACCGGCCGGTTTCGAGGAAGCTCAGGTGGCGCGCCGAGATTTCGGCGTCGAGCGCAAGGTCGAGCTGGCTGAGGCGGCGGCGGCTCCGCCAGGCGCGGAGCTGCTCGCCGACGGGGAGGATCTGTGTCTGCATGAGCGCGATCCTAGCCGCCGGAGCCGCGCAATCCCATTACCTGCGAGGTAATCGACACGATGACTTGCGACGGCGATGCTTCGGGCATCGGCAATGAAAGGAAAATGCCATGTCACAGACCCTGTTTCTCCGCCGCGTCCTCGCCCTCGATTCGCTGAGCTGCCTCGGCATGGGGCTGCTCATGGGCCTGGGGGCCGTAACGCTGGCGCCCTTGTTCGGCCTGGGCGAGCCGCTGGTGCGGATCGCCGGCCTCGCGCTGCTGCCGCTCGCCGCGTTCATCGGCTGGCTGGCGTCGCGGCCGACGCCGCCCCGGGCGCTGGTCTGGCTCGTGATCCTCGGCAATCTCGGCTGGACCGCGGAGAGCTTCGCGACGATCGCCCAGCACCAGCCGACCGCGCTCGGCACCGCCTTCGTCGCCGCCCAGGCGCTCGCCGTGCTCGGCCTCGCGGCCCTCGAATATGTCGGGCTCAGGAAAGCGGCGGTCGCGGCGTAATTCCGAAACCGTTACCCCGGCGAGCCGAGACAGGGGGACAGTCCCCTTGGGGACTGTCCCCATTGCTGCGTCAGGCCCGCGCCACCTGCTTTTCGTCGACCAGCTGCTGCAGCTCGCCGGCCTCGAACATCTCCATCATGATGTCGGAGCCGCCGACGAACTCGCCTTTCACATAGAGCTGCGGCACGGTCGGCCAATCGGAATAATCCTTGATCCCCTGGCGGATCTCGGGGTCCCGAAGCACGTCGACGGTCTCGAACTTGACGCCGAGATGGTCGAGGATCGCCACCGCGCGCTGCGAGAAGCCGCATTGCGGAAACAAAGCGGTCCCCTTCATGAACAGGACGATGTCGTTATTCTTTACAAGTTCGTCGATGCGGGTGCGGGCGTCGCTCATGACTCTCTTCCTTTACTCGGGGACAGCGGTGCTGAGCTTCAGCGCGTGAAGCTCGGTCCCCATCCGTCCGCCCAGCGCCGCATAGACGCGCTGGTGCTGCTTCACGCGCGGCTGCCCCCGGAAGCTTTCCGAGACCACGCGCGCTTCATAATGGTCGCCGTCTCCGGCGAGATCGAGGATCTCGACCCGGGCGTCGGGAATCCCGTCGCGGATCAGAGTCTCGATCTGGTCGGCGGGCATCGGCATTAGCGCGGCTCCTACCCTTGGGCCTCCATGAAATGGCGGCGCGCCTCGACCGTCTTGTGCTCGAGCGCCTGCCGGATCGCGCTATCGTCGATGTCGATGCCGGCCGAGGTCAGGTCGCCGAGCAGCTTCCTGATCACGTCCTCGTCGCCCGCTTCCTCGAAATCGGCGCGGATCACGTCCTTGGCATAGGCCTCGGCTTCGGCCTCGGTCAGGCCCATTTTCTTCGCCGCCCAATGGCCGAGCAGCCGGTTGCGCCGCGCGGTGATCTTGAACTGCATCTCCTGATCGCGCGCATACATGCTCTCGAATGCCTTCTCGCGGTCGTCGAACTGGGTCATGGCGATCCTTGCTGTTGTCGGTTCAGCTCCTCAGATAGGCGCGGCCGGGCAGGGGCGCAACGGCATGGTTCGCGCGCAGCCGGGGACAGTCCCCGAGGGGACTGTCCCCTTTCCTACATCGTCACGACGAGCTTGCCGACCGCCTTGCGCGCCGCCATGTGGGCGATCGCCTCGCCGCCTTGCGCGAGCGGCCAGGTCCGGCTCACCTTCGGGGCGATCTTCCCCTCTTCCCAGAGCCTGAACAAGGTTCGCACATGGGCGGCGTTGGCCTTGGGGTCGCGCGCGGCGAAGGCGCCCCAGAAGACGCCGCGCACGTCGCAGCTCTTGAGCAAGGTGAGGTTGAGGGGCAGCTTGGGGATGCCGGCCGGAAAGCCGATGACGAGCAGCCGCCCCTCCCAGGCGAGCGAGCGCACCGCCGCTTCCGTATAGTCGCCCCCGACCGGATCGTAGACGAGATCGGCGCCGTTCGGGCCCACCGCGGCCTTGAACTGCTGCGCCAGCGCCTTGGCGCCGTCCTTGTCGAACGGCCCCCCGGGATAGATGACGACCTCGTCGGCGCCGGCGGCGCGCACCGCGGCCGCCTTTTCTTCGGACGAGACCGCGGCGACGACGCGCGCGCCATAAGCCTTGCCGAGCTCGACCGCGGCCAGGCCGACGCCGCCGGCGGCGCCGAGCACGAGCAGGGTCTCCCCCTCCTTCATGCCACCGCGGTCGAGCAGGGCGTGGATGGTGGTCGCGTAGGTCAGGATCAGCGCCGATCCGTCCGCGAAGCTCCGCCCTTCCGGCAGCGGCAGCGCCATCGCGGCGGGCACGACCACCGTCTCGGCGAGCCCGCCATGGCCGAGCATCGCGATCATCCGGTCGCCTTGCGCCCAGCCTTCGACGCCCTCCCCCGTCGCTTCGACGACGCCGGCGATCTCGCCGCCCGGCGCGAACGGCCGCTCGGGACGGAACTGATATTTGTCCTCGATCATCAGCACGTCGGGATAGTTGATCGCGCACGCCTTGACCCTCACGAGGAGCTGGCCGGCGCCGGGCGCGGGATCGGCCAGCTCGGCGAGCTCCAGCGTCTCGGGGCCGCCGGGCGCGCGGGAGAGCAAAGCCTTCATCGCGCCGACGCCGGGAAGGCCGGCAATTTGGCGATGTCCGCCGGCTCGTGCTGGATGATGATTCGGGCGCGCAAATTTCGGCCGAGCCGGTCGAAACGGTCCATCGAGGCGAGCGAATCGGCCCTGCTGGTGTTGAACGGCGGCACGCCGCGCCGCTCGACCTGCTCGGTGAAATGATAGGTGTCGCCCGAGAGCAGCACGGATCCCGAGGCGAGCCGCACCAGCAGGCCGCGATGGCCGGGCGTGTGGCCCTGCAGGTTGAGCATGATCACGCTGCCGTCGCCGAACACGTCATGGTCGCCGCGCGCCTCGACGACCTGGCCGCCGCCGCTCAGCCAGGGCGCCAGCGGCTCGCGCTCGACGCCCGGATCGGTCCCGCGCAGCGCGACGAGGTCGCCGGGGCCCATGATCAGCCGCGCCTGCGGGAAATCCCGCGCCTGGCCGGTATGATCGAAATGATAATGGCTGATGCCGATGACCGTCACCTGCTCCGGCCGGACGTTGATCCGCGCCAGCTGGTCGACGATCGTGGCGCGGAGCGTCGCGCGGATCGCCCGCGTCTCGATCGGCTGGCGCACGGTATCGCCCGGAATGCCGGTGTCCCACAGCATATAGGTGTCGCCATGGCGGATCAGGTAGCAGCTGCCGACCAGATCCTTAGGCCCCGGCGGATATTCGGACGTGTCGGAGAAAAAGGCGTTGAAGTCGGTGAACGTGAAATTGCCGCAATCGAGCCGCCACAGCTCGATCGCGGCCGGCGGCGACGGCGCCTGCATCGCCGTCAAGGCGGCCCATCCCAGGGCGATGCCCAATGCCCGCTTCAGCATCCCGTGCCTCCTTACCGTTCCTTGGGCGAGACATAGGAGGGATCGTGGGCGAAGGGCAATCGCTCGCCGCGCTCGATCGCGCGCAGCACGGCCGCGAAATCGGTGCGGCAGCGGAAACCGAGCAGCCGTTCCGCCTTCGAGGGGTCGTAGACGCGGTCGATCGAGTCGGGAAGCGACCAGCCCATCCTGGCGTAAAGGTCCCCGGCCTGGGGAAAATAGCGCGCGATCACGGCCGGCGCGTCCTCGATCAGCGCCGCGCAATCCGCCTCATCGAACGGTGGCGGCGCCGAGACGATGAAGGTCTCGAAGCCAAGCGCCGGCGCCTTGTCGAGCGCGATGAGATGCGCTTCGGCCGCATCCTCGACGGTCAGGCGCCGGTTGAGGAATTCGTTGGCCTTGATGTTCGGTCCGGAGGGCTCGCTATGGGTATCGTCGTCTTCCGGGAAGAAGCGGCCGGTGCGCAGCACCGCCACGGCGAGGCCGCTTTCGTCGCGGCAGCGCCGGCACAGGCGCTCGGCTTCGAGCTTGGTGACTCCGTAGACGTTGCGCGGCACGAGCGGGCCATATTCCTCGTCGAGCCAGGTGGCGCGCGTCGCCCCGCCCGCCTTGCCGGCGCGGATCGTCTCGCTGATCATCAGCGAGGTTGTCGAGGTGAAGACGAACCGGTCGTGCCCGGCCGCGGCGGCCGCCTCGAGCAGGTTGCGCGTGCCCTCGACATTGACCTGCCAAAAGGCGGCCTCCGGATAGCGGGCGATGTCGGGCTTGTGCAGCGCGCCGGCATGGATCACCGCCTCGATCCCCCGCTCCTCGAACACCCGCTCGATCAGCGCCTTGTCGGCGACCGAGCCGATCACGTCGGTATCCGCCCCGGGCGCGACGTCGAGACCGATAACCGCGTGCCTCTCTTCCCTAAGACGAGGGGCAAGGAACCGGCCGAGCCAGCCGGACGAGCCGGTCAAAAGGATGCGCATTGCATGCCTTTCCCGTCATTCCCGCGAAAGCGGGAATCCAAGCGGCGTCGGCGAGACACACCAAGGCAGCATGGATTCCCGCCTTCGCGGGAATGACGAAGAGGGTTCAGCTTTCGTACCTTGCCGTCGTCTTCGCCGCGATCTCGTCCGCGGTCACGTCCGGCGCCAGTTCGATCAGCCGGAACGGGCTCTGATGATCGGGCCGGTGGAAGACGCAGAGGTCGGTGACGATCATGTCGACGACATTCTTGCCGGTCAGCGGCAGCGTACATTCCGGAATGAATTTGGGGTCGCCGCTCTTACTATTGTGCTCCATCACGACGATGATCTTCTTGACCCCGGCGACCAGGTCCATCGCGCCGCCCATGCCCTTGATCATCTTGCCGGGGATCATCCAATTGGCGATGTCGCCATTCTCCGCGACCTCCATCGCGCCCAATACGGTGAGGTCGATATGGCCGCCGCGGATCATCGCGAAACTGTCCGACGAGGAGAAATAGGAGGAGGAGGCAAGCTCGCTGATCGTCTGCTTGCCGGCGTTGATCAGGTCCGCGTCCTCCTCGCCCTCATAAGGGAAAGGCCCGATGCCGAGCATGCCGTTCTCGGATTGCAGCGTCACCTCCATCCCCGCCGGAATGTTGTTGGCGACCAAAGTCGGGATGCCGATGCCGAGATTGACGTAATAGCCGTCGCGCAGCTCCTTGGCGGCGCGGGCGGCCATCTGATTGCGGTCCCAGGGCATGTCAGCCTCCGCTCTCCGCTTGGCCGCCGGCACAGGCCGGGTTGGATGTCTGGCTGAACATCGGCCGCCAGCGGCCCTGCTGACGGACGAAGATGTTCGCCGACATGTAGATCATGCGGCAGCGATCCGCGCCAGCCCCGTTATACGACCCGGTCCCGTAGACATTGGCGATGTCGTCCGAATAGAAGGCGATGTCGCGGATTTCGTAGCGAAAGCCGTTGTTGGCGTTGTCCCATCGGTTCGCGCGCACCCACGCGACCGCCTCCGCCTTGGTTTCCATCCTGCCGTCGCCGTCGATGTGAACGAACCCATCGGCTAGGAACGCGGACAATCCGTCTCCGTCGCTGTTGCGATAATAGGCCGGCCAGGCATTGAGCTTTGCTTCTGTCAGGGCCGCGATGTCGGCGCCGCGATCGGATGCCGCCGCGGCAGACGCGGTCAGGCCGACGATCACAGCCAGCGCGGCGCTCCTGGCCGACCGTCGAACGTTCGGCTTGCAATCCCGAGGCATATCAATTTCCTCCTTGCTGGTCGGTCCATCGGCGGTCCGCCGGGAAAACGTCGTCGAAATCGCCGCGAATGCTCGGCCCGTAGACCGGGTTCGAGAGCATGAACCAGCCATTGCCCCACAGCGAAGCGAACGGCGCGCTGGTCGCGGCGCGGCGGCGCGCGGGGATGGCCAGGTCGCGGGCGTTGAACAGGTCCGAGAAATCGCCGAGCTGGTCGCCGGCCATGGCGATAACGCAATAGCGGCCCGAGACCGCGGCCCGGCGCGGGTCCTTGGCCGAGCCGGCGGCGACGTCGCCCTGCAGCCAGAGCGTCTCGCCATGGACGGCGGGGCCGAGGCCGGCGCCCTCGATCGCCGCCGCGGTCTGGGCGGCGTTGGCCGCCATCCGGTTCGAATTGAAGATGATTGTGACGCCCGCGTCGCGCATGGCGCGGAGCGCGGTGATCGCGCCGGGCATGGGCAGGACGGCGCCGGCGCCGGTCTGCTCCCAGCGGTTCCAGCGCGCCTGGTCGTAGCTCTTGCCGCCCAGCGCCTCGTCATATTCGTAGCCCAGATTCTGGATCGCGGTCTCGTCGACATCGAGCACCACCGCCAGCGGCCGCTCGCCGCACGGCACGAAGCGCGGGCTGACCAGCGTCGATCCTTCGGCGAGCACGACGCTGTCGCTCGGCCGCGTCCGGGCCGCGGCGAGGACATGGTCGCGAAAGGCGTGATAGGCCTGGATGCTCGACGCGCCGCCCTCGCCCGAGCCGTACAGCCATTGCATGCCCGAAGGGACGCGCGGCGCCGGTGCCGCGGCGGACTCGAGGGCTGGCTGCGGGGTTTGGGCGGTCGCGCAACCGGCCATGGCCAGCAGCGCCGCGGCGAAGGCTGCCCGCTTCACGCCGCTTCCCTTTGCCGGGTCATACGGAACTCGATCTTCTTGTCGTAGGGCGCGCCGAGAATCATCCTTTTCACGTAGATCGACGGCAGGTGAACGCAGTCCGGATCGAGGCTGCCGACCGGCACGATCTCCTCGACCTCGGCGACGCAGATCTTTCCGGCGGTCGCCATCGGCTGGTTGAAGTTGCGTGCGGTCTTGCGGAAGACGAGGTTGCCGGCCTCATCGGCCTTCCAGCCCTTGACGATCGACAAATCGGCGCGGATGCCGCGCTCGAGGATATAGGTCTCGCCGTCGAACTCCTTATGCTCCTTGCCCTCGGCGACCACGGTGCCGACGCCGGTCTTCGTATAGAAGCCGGGGATGCCCGCGCCGCCGGCGCGGCAGCGCTCGGCCAGCGTGCCCTGCGGGCAGAATTCGACCTCGAGCTCGCCGGCCAGATATTGCCGCTCGAACTCCTTATTCTCGCCGACATAGGAGGAGATCATCTTCCTCACCTGGCGCGAGCGGAGCAGCTTGCCGAGCCCTTCATTGTCGATCCCGGCATTGTTCGACGCGATAATGAGGTCCCTGACGCCCGACTCCTGGATCGCGTCGATCAGCCGCTCCGGAATGCCGCACAGGCCGAACCCGCCGGCGCAGATGGTCATGCCGTCGAACAGCAGGCCGTCGAGCGCGGCCGCGGCGTCGGGATAGATTTTCTTCATCGCCAAGCTCCGGTTGAACCCAGGCCGCGATAGTCACGCGGCCCACCCGCGGTCAACCGGAAGCGCGGCGCGATCTGAGCCCGGCGGCCTGAATCCCCGCTTCCGCGCAGGCGGCGTCGTCGGCCGGCGCCTCGCCCGACACGCCGACCGCGCCGATCCGCTCGCGGCCGTCGGCGGAGAAGACCGGCACGCCGCCGGCGACGGTGACGACATGCGGCGCGTCGGCGAAGCCGGGAGTCCCGCGCGCGCCTTCGGCCAGCTGCGCGGTCGCGCCGCCCCAGGCCGCCGACGCCCGCGCCTTGGCCAGAGCGAAATCCATGATGCCGTAGCCATTGCCGTCCATCCGGAGCGCGGCGACGAGCTGGCCGCCGGCGTCGACCACCGCGATGGCGTGGCTCTGGCTCCGGCCGGTGGAATGGGCCGCGCAGCCCGCGACGATCGCCTGCGCCGCGCGGGCGTCGAGCCCCTGCGCCACGGCCGGGCCCGGAAAAAGGATCAGTCCGAGAAATATCGGCGCCGCCGTCACCGAACGAAAAGGCATGTCGCCCTCCACGTCACGGCCCACCGGGAATAGGGATAAGCCCGCGCGTCGGCTCGGGTCAAGCGCCAGGTGGCGAGGTCCTGACTCGCATGACTAGCTCCTGAGCTTCGCCAACACGCCCTGCAGCTGCATGGCGTTGCCCATGTCGCCCTCGACCTTCAATTTGCCCTGCATGAAGGCGGTCATGCCGTCCAATTTGCCGTCGGTCATGTCCTGCCAGTCGGACCAGGCAACCTTGATCGTGGTGTCGGCCTCGCCGTCCTCCTCGGTCACCGCATCGGCCTTGCCGTCGAGCATGACCACGCCCTCGTCGCCGAAATCGAGCTTGACGCGCTTGCCGGGCAGCCATGCGTTCTTCTCGTTGAGGGCCGCGGCCATCTCGCTCTTGGTCATGTTCGCTCTCCTTGGGACTTGCTTGCCTCTCCCCTAGTTTTCGCATGGCCCGCGTCAAGCCTACATCGCTGTCAATAGGCCCGGCTTCCATCCCCGGGCGAAGGCGGCTAGGCGGCGGACCATGGACGCCGCCGAGGCCATTCACGCGAAGTTCGTCGCCAGGATCGGGCAGGGAAAGCTGCCGCGGCGGACAAGTGCGGTGCAGCCGGACGAGGTCGGCCTCGCCCGCGAAACTTTGGTCGAGCTGTTCCACAGCCAGGTGGTCAGCCGGCAGATGGACCGGCTCTCGCGCCGGCTGCAGGCGCGCGGCGAAGGCTTCTACACGATCGGCAGCTCGGGCCACGAGAACAATGCCGCCGTCGCCGAGGCGCTTCGGATCGACGACATGGCCTTCCTCCATTACCGCTCGGCGGCCTTCCAGATCCACCGCGCCGGCAAGCTGCCCGGCCAGACGCCGGCCTGGGACATGCTGCTGAGCTTCGCCGCCTCGGCCGAAGACCCGATCTCCGGCGGCCGCCACAAGGTGATCGGCTCGAAGCCGCTCTTTATCCCGCCGCAGACCAGCACCATCGCCTCGCACCTGCCCAAGGCGGTCGGCGCCGCGTTCGGCATCGGCGTCGCGAGGATGCTGAAGCTCGAGGACACGCCTTTGCCCCGCGATTCGATCGTCCTCGCCAGCTTCGGCGACGCCTCGGCCAACCATTCGACGGCGCAGGGCGCGTTCAACTGCGCGGCCTGGGCCGCCTATCAGGGCACGCCGATGCCGATCGTCTTCCTGTGCGAGGATAACGGCATCGGCATTTCGACCCGGACGCCGCGCGGCTGGATCGAGGCCTCGTTCCGCGACAAGGCGGCGCTCAACTATGTGCATTGCAGCGGCCTCGACATGGTCGACGCCTATCGCGGCGCCCGCGAAGCGGCCCATCACGCCCGCACCCGGCGCCAGCCGGTCTTCCTGCACATGGATTGCGTGCGGCTCTACGGCCATGCCGGCTCCGACATGCAGGCGACTTATCTGACCAGGGCGCAGATTGAGGCGGACGAGGAGCGCGATCCCCTGCTCCACAGCGCCGCTTTGCTGGTCGAGCAGGACATCCTCACCGGCGGCCAGATCCTCGAAATCTACGACGAGACCGAGGCGAGGCTCGCGCGCGTCGGCGAGCAGGCGATCACCCGGCCCAGGCTCACCAGCAGCGCGGCGGTGATGGCCAGCATCGTCCCGCCGAAGCGCGGCCCGGCCCGCGCCAACACGCCGACTCCGGAGCAGCGCGAAACCCTGTTCGCTCGCGACCGCTCGATGATGGAAAAGCCCCAGCACATGGCGCGGCTGTTGAGCTGGGCGCTCGCCGACCTCATGCTGGCGCACGGCAATATCATCGTCGCCGGCGAGGATGTCGGGCCGAAGGGCGGCGTCTACAACGTCACCGCCAAGCTGCACGAGCGCTTCGGGCCGAGCCGGGTGATCAACACCCTGCTCGACGAGCAGAGCATCCTCGGCCTCGGCATCGGCGCGGCCCATAACGGCCTGCTCGCGATCACCGAGATCCAGTTCCTCGCCTACGTCCACAATGCGGAGGACCAGATCCGCGGCGAGGCGGCGACGCTCAGCTTCTTCTCGAACGGCCAGTTCACCAACCCGACGATCATCCGCATCGCCGGCCTGGGCTACCAGAAGGGCTTCGGCGGCCATTTCCACAACGACAACAGCCTCGCCGTCTTCCGCGACATTCCGGGCCTCATCCTCGCCTGCCCGAGCAACGGCGCCGACGCGGTCGCGATGCTGCGCGAATGCGTCCGCCTCGCGCTCGAGGAGCAGCGCGTCATCGTCTTCCTCGAGCCGATCGCCCTCTACATGACGCGCGACCTGCACGAGGAGGGCGACGGCTTGTGGACCTCGGCCTATGCCGCGCCGGGCGAGGCGAAGCCGATCCGGCTTGGCGAGGTCGGCGTGCATGGCGACGGCACCGACCTCGCCATCGTCAGCTACGGCAACGGCTATTATCTCTCCCGCCAGGCCGGGAAGATCCTGAACGAGCGGCACGGCCTCGACCTGCGGGTGATCGACCTCAGGTGGCTGGCGCCGCTCAACGAGGAGGGAGTCATCGAAGCCACCCAAGGCTGCGACCGCGTGCTGATCGTCGACGAATGCCGCAGGACGGGCTCGCAGAGCGAGGCGCTGATGGCGCTGTTCGCCGAACGCGCACCGAACGTCGACTGCCGCCGGATCACCGCCGAGGATTCGTTCATTCCCCTCGGCCGCGCGGCGACTTTGACGCTGCCGAGCCGCGAATCGATCGTCGACGCGGCGCTGGAGCTGGCCCGTGGCTGACAAGCTGGCTGCGCTCGTCATCTGCCCGGGGCGCGGGACCTACGGCAAGGCCGAGCTCGGCTATCTGAAGCGCCTCCACGGCGACAAGGCCGAGCTGATCGGCAGGTTCGATCGGCTCCGTGCCGGACGCGGGCAGCCGACCATATCGCAGCTCGACGGGGCCGACCGGTTCAGCCCGGCGCTCCACACACGCGGCGACATCGCCTCGCCGCTCATCTTCGCCGCTTCCTATGCCGACTATCTCGCCATCGACCGGTCGCGCTTCGACATCGCCGCCGTGACCGGCAATTCGATGGGCTGGTATAGTTCGCTCGCCGTCGCCGGCGCGGTCAGCGCCGAACACGGCTTCCAGATCGTCGACGCGATGGGCGAAAACAGCCAGGCGGGGGAGCCCGGCGGGCAGGTCCTGCTCACCCTGGTCGACGAGGATTGGCGCGACGTGCCCGGCCTGCGCGACGCAGTACTGGCGCTGGTCGCGGCGATCGACGCCCGCCCGGGCTGCGCGCTCCATGTCTCGATAGGATTGGGCGGGATGATCGTGCTCGCCGGCAACGAGGCCGGGCTCGCCGCCGTCCTCGCCGAAGCGCCGCCGACGCCGGGCCGCGATCCGCTCCGGCTGGTCAATCACGGGCCGTTCCACACCCCGCTGATGCGGGAATCCTCCGACCGCGCCATCGCCCGCCTGCCCGCCGAATGGATCGCCGGGCCGGACATCCCGATGATCGACGGGCGGGGCCATATCTGGCGCCCCTTCGCGAGCAGCCCCGAGGCTCTGCGCCGCTACACCTTCGCCACCCAGATCCTCGAGACCTACGACTTCTCCCGCGCCGTCCAGGTCGCCGTGCGCGAATATGCGCCCGATCGGATCATCCTCCTGGGGCCCGGCGACACGCTCGGCGGCGCCATCGCCCAGGCGCTGATCGCGATCGAATGGCGGGGCCTGCGCTCGAAGGCGGACTTCCAGGCGATGCAGGCGGCCGAGCCGTTCCTGATCTCGATGGGCCGTGAAGACCAGCGCGCTCGGGTGTCCCGCTGAAGACCGACCAATTTGCCGCAGCTGGGCTTAGCAGTCCGTCGGGCGCGCTATGCAGGCGTCGGCGTCATCCGACGAGCAGATAGCCCTGACGATCGAGACCGCGTCTCTTCGGGCGTTCAGAGCCTTTTCCTCGTTGTCGCGAGCTTGGCTCAGCTTCCACTCGGCGCCGACCAGATTTCCCAGTGCGAATGACGCGGCCGCGAAGAGCCCGGCGATTAACCCGAGCCCGAGGGCGACCAGGGCGCCCGCGACAATCGTGCCTACGACCGGAACGAGTACCCCGGTCGCGACAACAAATGTTATCCCAGCCGTCACAATGAGTGCAGCCAATGCTGCCCCAAACAGGACCAGCGCGCTATTCCGCTTCTGCTCGGCCCGCTCCCGGGCGGATTTGGCCGCGCAAAACTCTTCTCGTCGAGCCTGAAGCTGATTGCACGCGCTGTCGCACTCCCGGTCGCGCTCATTGTCACCGATATTGACGCTTTTGCCGCCCAGGCTTCCTGCCACTACCCCAGCTGCGAAGAAGCCCAGCAGGATGATGCCGAGTACGAATGTTAGTGGCTCCATGATCTTTCCTCTCAATCACCAGATCGCACCAATAGATAACATTCGTTTTGATGCGCTATTAATCCGTTTTGGTGTAAGATGACTCCCCAAGTCTGAATATCAATTAAACGAAAAGATAGCTTCAATGTCAAATTACAAAATAATTGATCGAAGAAGAGAAGCAGTCTGATTAGATTGCGATCACGCGGAAATAGCCTCGGCTCCAAACGCGACTTGCGGGAGATGCAGACCAAGACGCCGTTTTCCTGTTCGCCGTGGGAGGTGATCAGCGCTCGCCCGTGACTGGCTTAGCGCTAGTTCACAGCCCGAACGGGTACGTCTCGTCCTCGCCCGCCTGGGTGACGCCGGGGAGCGGAGTCACCGCCTCGGTCTCGTCGAACCAGGCCCATGCGTCGAACTGGTTGGGGAGGACCGCCTGCGCGTAATGGCTCCAGCGCTCGGTTTCCGGCCGGTAGATGACGCCGATGAAGCGTTCGAGCCGCGGCTCTAGCAGGGCCTCGACGGCCGCCTCGCCGACGCCCTCGCGCAGGTCGAGCAGGAAGCGCGCCACGCCCGCGTCGTGACAGACCCTTTCATAGCTCCCCTCGAACGAGGGGCGGACCCGCTTCACCTCCATCTCGCCGTCCCAGTCGGTGACCGCGGCGACGGTGCCCGTGTGCGTGCCGAAACCGATGAGGCGTGCCGAATCGCCGAAGCGCTCCTTGACCAGCTGGCCGATGTTGAGCTCCTCGCGAACCTGCCCCATCTCGGTATGGGCGGCGTTGCCGATATGGCTGTTATGCGCCCAGATCACCGCCTTCGAGTCCGGGCCCCTGGCATCGAGGAGCTGGCAGAGCGTCTCGAACATGTGGGTGTCGCGCAAATTCCAGCTCTCCGCCGCCCCTTCGTACATGGCGCGGTAATAGGCCTCGGCATTCTTGACGAGCCGGGCATTGGCTGCGGCGTCGAGCCATTCGTCGCCATCCTCGGCGGCATAGCGCATCCGCTTGGCGTGGAGCTCGCGCAGCATCGCCGTGACCGGCGCCCGGCAGCGCGCATAGCCTTCGCTGACCGCCAGCCGCCCGTAGAGCGCCGGATCGCGGCTCCACGGCATCAGGCAGCCGTAGCGCTCGCGCGCGAGCTGCGCCGCCGCGGGATCGACATCGTCGAGATAGTCGATCACCGCCCGCATCGAGCCGGAGAGATTGTAGAGGTCGAGGCCGTAAAAACCGGTCATCGCCCCGGCGTCGCGCCCTTCATTGTGGCCGCGCAGCCAGCGGACGAAGGCATCGACATCTTTGTTGCGCCACATCCAGGTCGGGAAACGCTGGAACGCCGCTTCCTCACCCTCGCGCCTCGGCCGGTGGCGTACATAGCGGTCGATGTTCGCCGCGTCGGGCCAATCCGCCTCGACCGCGACGATAGTGAAGCCGTGCCGCTCGATCAGCCGCCGCGTAATCGCGGCGCGGGCGCGATAAAATTCGGACGTGCCGTGGCTCGCTTCGCCGAGCAGGACGAGACGCGCGTCGCCATATCGGTCGAACGGCGCGGCGAAGACAGGATCGTCGATTTCCGGCAGCGGCTCGGCGGTATCGCGAATGACGGCGGCAAGCGGATCCGTCATCTTTCGCGCCAGCCTTGCTCGCCGATCAAAGGCACGAAGCGGACCGCGCCCAGATTCTCCTCGCTCCAGTCGTCCTCGGCCGTGCGCGTGACCTTGATCAAGTTCTGTACCGCGCCCGGCTCGCCGACCGGCATCACCAGCGCGCCGCCGATGGCGAGCTGGCGCTTCAGCGTCTCGGGGACATGGCTGCCGCTGGCGGCGGCGAGGATCGCGGCGAACGGCGCCTCGTCCGGCAGCCCGGCCGAGCCGTCGCCCTCGGCGATCCGGACGTTGTCGTAGCCGAGCCGCTCCATCCGCGCCGCCGCCAGCCGGACGAGCTCGCCGTGCCGCTCGACCGCGATCACCTGAGCGGCGATCCGGCCCATCACCGCCGCCGCATAGCCCGAGCCGGCGCCGATCTCGAGCACCTTGTCGGCCGGCCCGATCCGCGCCGCCGCGATCATCAGGGCGACGATATAGGGCTGCGAGATGGTCTGCTCCGCCTCGATCGGCAGCGGCGAATCCTCGTAAGCGTGAGCGGCGAGATGCTCCGGCACGAACGCCTCGCGCGGCACCTCGCGCATCGCCTCGAGCAGCCGCTCGTCGTCAATTCCCCGCGCGGCGATCTGCCGCTTCACCATCTCCTCGCGCAGGGCCGCGAAGTCTGCCATGCCCGCCCAATGGATGACGGAAGCGAGCGTTCCAGTGAAGGCGAATGAGCGGATCGTCGGCCTCTACGAGGACAAGGCCGCCGCCTTCGACCGGATGCGCGGCCGCGGCCTCATCGAGGCGCCCTGGCTCGACCGCTTTCTGACCCACGTCCGGCCGGGCGGCGCGATCCTCGATATCGGCTGCGGCATGGGCGAGCCGGTGGCGGCCTATTTCATCGCGCGCGGCCACGAGGTGACCGGCGTCGATTCGTCCCCGTCGCTGATCGCTTTGTGCCGCGAGCGCTTCCCCGATCAGGACTGGATCGTCGCCGACATGCGCGCGCTCGATCTCGGCCGCCGCTTCGACGGCGTGATCGCCTGGCACAGCCTGTTCCACCTCTCGCCCGACGATCAGCCGCCTCTCTTCCCGCGCTTCGCCGCCCATGCCCGGCCGGGGGCGCCGCTGATGTTCACCAGCGGTCCCGATCGCGGCGAGGAGATCGGCGACTGGCTCGGCGAGCCGCTCTACCATGGCAGCCTCGCGCCGGACGAATATTGCGCGCTGCTCGCCGCCAACGGCTTCGGCGAGGTGACCCATTGCCCGCGCGATCCCGGCTGCGGCGGCGCCACGGTGTGGCTGGCGATCAGGTCCTGAGCGCGGTCCGGGTCTCGCGCAGCGACACCAGCTCCCAGCCGGCGACCAGCACCAGCGTCCCGGTCGCGGCGAGCGACAGCGCCAGCGGCGACAGCAGCGATGCGAACGGCGCCAGCGCCATGAGCAGGCCGAGACCGACCATGTGCGAGAGCGGGAAATAGCGGGCGCTGGTCCGCTTGAAGATCATGTTGCCGAACAGATAGAGCGCCGGCCCGCCGAGCAGGGCCGCGACCGCCGCCGGTTCGGCATGGCCGCCCGGGTGGGCCACCGCCATCTCGTCCGACGCGGCGGTGACGATGATCCCGGCGACGATCGGGATGTGGAAATAGGTGTAGGCGAGCCGCGCCATCCGGCCGGGATCCTTGTCCTGCGCCAGCGCCCGCGCCGCCCGCTCGGCGCCGATGTCGAAATAGAGCCACCACATGGCGATGGTTCCCAGGAAGGCGCTGGCGAAGGCGGCGATGGCCGCCGCGGACCAGTCGGTTTCGCCGAACGCGGCGCCCGTCACCAGGATCGATTCTCCGAGCGCGATGATGATGAAGAGGCCGCACCGCTCGGAGAAATGATGGCCCTCGACGTCCCAGGTCCGTGTCTCGCTGCGCCCGAGGCCGGGCACGAGGAAGGCGGCGACCGGGCCGATCGAGACGATGGCGAGCGCGACGCCCCAGAGCGCCATCCGCGTCGCCACGTCCTCGCTGAGCGCGCCCGTGATCCAGAACGGCGCCTCGACCGCCGACCAGATCGTGATGCGCACGAAATTGAGGAAATTGTCGCGATTGTGGCGGACCAGAGCGAGCAGCATGAAGGCGTGGCGGCCGAGCTGGATGCCGACATAGGCCAAAGCGAAGGGCAGCGCCCGCTCGCCGAACGCGTCGGGCAGGCTGATCGACATGATCAGCGCCACCCCCATCAGCACGAACAGCAGGATGCGCACCGGCAGATGACTGACGTCGAGCCAGTTGGTCACCCAGGCGGTGTCCACCCAGACCCACCAGATGGCGAGGAACAGCATCCCCGCCTGGACGAAGCCGAGCGGATCGGGATGCTCGATCAGGCTGTGCGAGACCTGGGTGACCGCGAATACGAACACCAGGTCGAAGAACAGCTCGATGAAGCCGACCCGTTCCTCGCGGGCGCCGTCGCGGCTTCTCAGGAGATTGCGCTTCATCGGCTGCAAGGATTGCCGGGCGCGCGCGAAAGGTAAAGCCCGCGCGCCCGAGAAAAAGGCCGCGCCCGATCCCGGACGCGGCCTTTCCCTATCGTCGGCGCGGACGCGTCAGATGTCGCGGTCGCCCTGGCCGCCGCTCTGACCCTTCTCGCCCTTGAACCGGTCTTCGCCCTGCTGCCGGCCGGTGCCGGCGAATTCCTGCTTGCCCTGGCCCTGCTGCTGCTGCTGGCCCTGGTCGAGCTCCTCGCCGGTCTCGCCCAATTCCTGCTGGTCCTGCTGGCCCTGCTCCTTGTCGAACTGGCCGAAGGCAGGCTTTTCGCCCTGCTCGGATTGATTGATATCGCCCTTGTCCTGGTTTTTGTCGAACTCACCCATGACCGGTTCCTTCACAAGCCGGGGCGGCGGCACCACGCCGCCGCTCACCCGCAAAAGATAACCGAGATCAGGGACTTCCGGTTCCTGCCGGCGGCGCGGCTCGGCGCTCAAATCAATCCGGCGAGCGGACTGGAAGGATCGGCGTAGCGGCGCTGGCCCATCCGGCCGGCCAAATAAGCGAGCCGGCCCGATTCCACCGCCAGCTTCATCGCCCGGGCCATGACCACCGGGTCCTTGGCCTCGGCGATGGCGGTGTTCATCAGCACGCCGTCACAGCCCAGCTCCATCGCCACCGAGGCGTCGGAGGCGGTGCCGACGCCGGCGTCGACCAGCACCGGCACGCCGGCGCCCTCGACGATCAGCCGGATGGTGACTCGGTTCTGGATGCCGAGCCCGGAGCCGATCGGCGCGCCCAGCGGCATGATCGCGACCGCGCCGGCTTCCTCGAGCTGCTTCGCCGCGATCGGATCGTCGACGCAATAGACCATCGGCTTGAAGCCCTCCTTGACGAGGGTCTCGGTCGCCTTCAGCGTCTCGCGCATGTCGGGATAGAGCGTCCTGGCCTCGCCCAGCACCTCGAGCTTGACCAGCTCCCAGCCGCCCGCCTCGCGCGCCAGCCGCAGCGTGCGGATCGCCTCCTCGGCGGTGAAGCAGCCGGCGGTGTTGGGCAGATAGGTGATCGTCTTGGGGTCGATATAATCGGTCAGCAGCGGCTGCCCCGGATCGGAGATGTTGACCCGCCTGACCGCGACGGTGACGATCTCCGCCCCCGACGCCGCCACCGCCGCCGCATTCTGCTCGAAGCTCTTATATTTGCCGGTGCCGACGATCAGCCGCGAGCTGAAGGTCTTGCCGGCGACATTCCACGTGTCCGCCATCAGCCGCCCCCGACGAAGGTGACGATCTCATAATCGTCGCCGTCCTCGACAATCACCTCGGCCAGCGCCGAGCGCGGCACGATCTCGAGGTTGCGCTCGACCGCGACCTTGGCCGGCTCCAGGCCGAGCTCGAGCGCGAGGTCCGCGACGCTGATCCCCGCCGGCACGCGCCGGTGGCTGCCGTTGACCCGTATGGAAACCGTCTCTTGCAATCCACAAACCTCTGGTTGGACTGGGCAGGCAAGCGTCATATAGGGCGAAGCCATGGCCGCGCCACCTCTCGTCTATGTCCTCAACGGCCCCAATCTCAACCTGCTCGGCCTGCGCGAGCCCGAAGTCTATGGCGCCGACACGCTCGACGACATTGCCGGCCGGCTTGAGGACAAGGCCAGGGCGCTCGGCCTCGCGCTCGATATGCGCCAGTCCAACCATGAGGGCCATCTGATCGACTGGCTGCACGAGGCGCAGGCCCGGGGCGCGAAGGCGGTGCTGCTCAACGCGGGCGGCTTCAGCCACAGCTCGGTGGCGCTGCACGACGCGGTCAAGGCGGTCACGGTGCCGGTGATCGAGGTCCATCTTTCGAACCCGCAGGCGCGCGAGAGCTTCCGCCGGCGCTCGCTTGTCGCGGCGGCGGCGCGGGGAACGATCGCCGGTTTCGGCGCGCTCGGCTACGAGCTTGCTCTGGACGCGGCCGCCCGTCTCTGACAGTGCCTCACGGCAACGGAAAAGGGGGTTCCGATGAGCGACAAAGACCGTGACGAAGGGGCGATGCGGGTCGACACCGATCTGGTGAAGAAGCTCGCCGAGATGCTCGACGAAAACGACCTCAGCGAGATCGAGGTCGAGGACAATGGCCGCCGGATCGTCGTCAAGCGCAAGCTCGCCGGCGTCGCCGCGCTGCCGGCCGCCGCTCCACCTCCGGCCGCGGCCGCCGCCGCTCCCACGCCCGCCCCGCCGCCGGCGGCGGAGGTCAGCCCCGCCAGCCATCCCGGCGCGGTCAAATCGCCGATGGTCGGCACCGTCTTCCTCGCCGGCGAACCGGGCGCGGCGCCGTTCGTCACCGCCGGCGCCCCGGTCAGCGAAGGCGACACCTTGCTGATCATCGAGGCGATGAAGGTGATGAACCCGATCACCGCGCCGCGCTCCGGCACGGTCAGCCGGATCCTGGTCCAGGACGGCCAGCCGGTCGAGTACGAACAGCCGCTGGCGATCATCGAATAATGGCGATCTCGAAGGTCCTGATCGCCAATCGCGGCGAGATCGCGCTCCGCATCCACCGCGCCTGCCACGAAATGGGCCTGAAGACGGTCGCGGTCCATTCCACCGCCGACGCCGAGGCGATGCACGTCCGCCTCGCCGACGAGGCGATCTGCATCGGCCCGCCGCCGGCCGCCGATTCCTATCTCAACATCCCGGCGATCATCTCCGCCGCCGAAATCAGCCATGCCGACGCGATCCACCCGGGCTACGGCTTCCTCAGCGAGAATGCGCGCTTCGCCGAGATCGTCGAGACCCACGACATCATCTGGATCGGCCCCAAGCCCGAGCATATCCGGATGATGGGCGACAAGGTCGAGGCCAAGCGCACCGCGGCCAAATTGGGCCTGCCGCTCGTCCCCGGCTCGGACGGCCCGGTCGAGGGCATCGAGGAGGCGCGGCAGGTCGCCGCCGAAACCGGCTATCCGCTCATCGTCAAGGCCGCCTCGGGCGGCGGCGGCCGCGGCATGAAAGTGGTCCAGTCCGAGGACCAGCTCGAGACCCAGTTGATGCAGGCCCGGAACGAGGCCAGGAGCGCGTTCGGCGATGACACCGTCTATATCGAGAAATATCTCGGCGACCCGCGCCATATCGAATTCCAGGTGTTCGGCGACGGCAAGGGCAACGCCATCCACCTCGGCGAGCGCGACTGCTCGCTGCAGCGCCGCCACCAGAAGGTGCTCGAGGAAGCCCCTTCGCCGGTCGTCACGCCCGAGCAGCGCGAGCATATGGGCGGCCTCGTCGCCAAGGCGATGGCCGACATGGGCTATCGCGGCGCCGGCACGATCGAGTTCCTCTACGAGAATGAGGAATTCTACTTCATCGAGATGAACACCCGGCTTCAGGTCGAGCATCCGGTGACCGAGGCGATCACCGGCCTCGATTTGGTCCGCGAGCAGATCCGCGTCGCCGACGGCCATCCGCTGACCCTGCGCCAGCAGGACGTCCAGTTCCGCGGCCACGCCATCGAATGCCGGATCAACGCCGAGGACCCGCGCACCTTCGCGCCCTCGCCGGGCACGGTGAAGCATTATCATGCGCCGGGCGGGATGAACGTCCGCGTCGATAGCGGCCTCTACGCCGGCTACACCGTGCCGCCTTATTACGATTCGATGATCGCCAAATTGATCGTCCACGGCACCACCCGGCAAGGCGCGATGCGGCGGCTGCGGCGGGCGCTCGAGGAGTTCGTCATCGACGGCATGAAGACGACGATTCCGTTGCACCAGAAGCTGATCGAGGACCTCGAATTCCAGGCCGGGGACTATACGATCAAATGGCTGGAGGAATGGCTGGCCCGGGCGGAATGACCGCGCCGGACGCCCCCGTCCCGCATCCGATTGCGCCGAAACGGACCGAGCGGCCATAATCCATTGAGGGCGACCCGCCTGCCGTGGTAATTTGCAAATGTTGGAGAGCGGGGGCGCTCTCCGGCTTGCCGATGCCCGTTGGCGCCGCGGCCACCTGAGTTTCCGCGCCGCCGGACAAGCCGCGAGGGGCCCTCTCATTCGGGGGAACCGTCATGCGCACACGCTTCGGCCATCTTTTCGGCAAGCTCGCTCTGGGGACGGCGCTCGGACTTTCGGTCGCCGGCGTCTCGCTGGCGCAATCGGGCCCGGTCTATGTCAAGCAGGGCAAGTCCTGGAACGCGGCCTCGCGGGCCGATTTCTACACCCGCGACCAGGGGTCGCGGATCATCCCGCTGGCCTGGCTGAGGGCGCTCAAGACCGAGCAGGGCCAGCCGTTCCTCCACGACGGCCTTGCCCGCTACGGCTACCTGCCCAATCCGGGCAGCCGCTCCCACCTGCCCGTCGGCTTCATGGCGGCGGGCCCGGCCGGGCGCCAGGACGCGGCGATGAACTGCTCGGCGTGCCACACCCGCCAGATTGCGGTCGGCGGCAGAGAATATCGGATCGACGGCGCGCCGGCGCTCTCCGACTTCCAGGCCTTCCTCGCCGATCTCGACGCTGCCGTCGGGCGCGTGCTGGCGAGCGAGGCGGCCTTCGCCGCCTTCGCCGCCGAGGTGCCGGGCGCGGGGCCGGACCTGAGGGACCGGGTCGCCGCCTGGTACCGGCGCGAGCATGCGTTGATCAGCGGCGCCCTGCCGACGAACACTCCCTGGGGCATCGGCCGGCTCGATGCGGTCAGCATGATCTACAATCGCCTGACCGCGATGGATCTCGGCCCGCCGCCCTCCTACATGATCGACGCCAACATCCAGCGCGCCAGCGCGCCGGTCCGCTATCCCTTCCTGTGGAACGCGCCGATCCAGGACCGGACTCAGTGGCCGGGCTTCGCCCAGAACGGCAACGACCTGCTCGCCCTCGCCCGCAATCTCGGCCAGGTCTATGGCGTCTTCGGCGTTTTCCGCCCGCGCCGGCAGGGCGTTCATCTCGATTTCTTGAACGGCAATTCGACCCAATGGATGGGGCTGATGCGGCTCGAGACCCTGGTGAAGAGGATCGGCCCGCCGCAATGGCCCTGGCCTGTCGATCGGACGCTGGCGGCGCAGGGCCGGGCGATTTACGAGCGCCCGAACGGGCAGGACGGCGGCTGCACCGGCTGTCACGGCATCAGGCCGGGGCCGGTCCGTCCCATTTTCAACCGGACCTGGGCGACGCCGCTCTGCGACGTCGGCACCGATTCGGCCCAATATGGCATCCTCAACCGTAGAGCGCAGACCGGCGTCATGGAGGGCGCGCGCTATCCGACCGGCCAGCCCATGGGGTCCGAGGCCAGGGCCTTCGACCTGCTCGGCATGGCGGTGATCGGCTCGATCGTCCAGCGCATTTTCGGCATATCCCCCTACTTCTACGAGGGCTCGGCACCTTCGCTTCCGCCTGGCGCTCGGGATGTGCTCAGCACCTACGCGCCGCCGGGCACCGAGCTGTGCAGCGACCAGCCCGGGCCGCTCAGATATGAATCGCGCGTGATGCAGGGCATCTGGGCGACCGCGCCCTATCTGCACAACGGCTCGGTGCCGACCCTGGCCGACCTGCTGAAGCGGCCGGAGGACCGGCCCGCCTCGTTCAGCCTCGGCCGCCATTACGACACCGCGCTGATCGGCCTCGCCCGCGACCAGGGCCCCTCGGCGCCCGAGCGGCGGACGACGGGGTGCGACGACCGCGCCTCGGGCAACAGCCGCTGCGGCCACGATTTCGGGACTAGCCTCAGCGACGCGGAGAAGGCGGCCCTGCTTGAATATCTGAAGACCCTCTGAGGTCGGCGGCGGCGCGCGGGACCGGCGGCCGGGGCGGGCCGCACCCTCTCGCCCTGCCGACCAGGCGGGAGAACGCCATGCGGCTGCAGCGCGCTTGAGGCGTTCATCATCGACAGCATGAAGACGACGAATCCCCTTGCACCAGAAGCGGATCAAGGGCCCCGAGTTCCAGGCGCGGGAATATACGACCAGGTGGCTCGAGGAGTGGCTTGAGCGGGGAAATGGCTAGGTCTCGAGCGCGCCGCGCTTGCCCGATAGCTGCGCGACGATTCCTATCGAGCTGCTCCTTGACGATATCGCAGGTCGCCTGCAGCTAGTGCGGCCTGCGCGACAATTGTCCTGGACGAACATAAGCCAGCAACCCGTAAATTCAGCTCGAATCTACGCTTGGGAAGGCGCGCTCTCCGGAATTCGTCAGGAATCCGCCTCGGCAATCTCGGATCAATTAAAGGGCTGTACTTGGAACCGGCATTGCCTCTATCCTCGGATTCCGTTCTGGACCGGGAGCGGTGATCTAAGGGGGATAGGCGGTCGATTCCCTACTTTAGCCGGCGTTGGCGGAGACGGCGATACTGCGCATCGACAACATTCGATGGTGCAGGCAATCCATGGCATGAGAATTGACTTCAAGTTCGAACTAGAAACTCTCGGATGATATTACCGAGAAGGCAAATAAGATCAGATAAAAAAGAAACTTGGGGGGGCAATATGGCGACAGAAAAAAATCAGCTCGGCTTGGCGAATCGAGCCAGGCAGAGCTTTTTCAAACGAGTCCCTGGCCCGATAGTCCCGATTTTCTTATTATTCATTATTATGATAGCCTTGAGAAATGAGAGTGAAGATGTATTTGTTATTGGCATGATATTGTTTTCCGGTTTATTGGCCGGATATGTAATTGGAGGCTATTCAGTTCGCTTTACAGAATCTCGTATTGTCGATGATCGTAAAACCGGCACCGATCGCCTTGTCCAGCTGCCCTCCATGAACAACATAAATGAGGGAATATTTCTCACATTCGTTACGACTACAAACTGCATTTATATATATTTTTATTACTGGGCAGCCGGTAATTTTGCCGCTCTCAGTTCCGGCGATGCGACTGGTCCGATTCATTGGGGGGTCGCAACTCTTACAGCCGCAACGATAGGCGTCTCTATCTTCTTTGCGGTTCGTTATGCGGCCTATGTGGGGCTGATGCGCCTGCTTGAGGCTGACCTCAACAGTCTGAAGCCGGATGAAAGCCGGATCTACGCGCTTCGAACCCCGATCTTTCGCGCCGATCAATTGTATGAGCCCGCCGGCAACATTTTCGTTACCGTCGGCATTACCGCCACTTTCCTTGGGCTGGCAGTCGGACTGGTCACGCTCGACCTGCGTGCCCTGCTCGACGCCACCACCAGCGAGGCGACGGCTCGGCCGCTCATGGCCTTCATCGGCTGCATGGGACTTGCGCTCGGCGTCAGCATGCTTGGGGTGACGTCCGCTTTGGCTGCCCAATGCTTGCGCGGCCAGGGCGCAGCCGAGACAACCGAGAGCCTGCTCGCGCGCGCGGCGAAACATTGCGAAGCGGTACCGGAGACGAAGCAACCCAATCCGCAGGGCCAGCGCGCGGCAAAGCCCAAGCAGCAGCAGCCCAAGCCGCCCGGGAAAGTGGCGGCCGCCGGAGGTGCTCCGGCAGCGCCTGTCGCGAGGCCGGCTAAAGCCAAGCAATAGGAGGCGACAATGTCGGGCGGGGGAAAGAAGTTCAATATCTGGATCGCTTATTCCGATCTGTTCACCAATCTGTCGACCTTCCTGTTCTTCGCTTCCCTGGGCTTGTTCGCCGCTCTTGCCGGCGGCAGGAGCGCGCCCGATTCGCAGCAGCCGACCTGCAGGGTTGCCGAGGCCGCCGCAGCGGACCTGCTCAGGCAACCGAGCTTCGTCACCGACATTCGCGAGGGAGGCACTCAACCCGAATGCGTGCGCTATTATGGCCTCAGCACGTATCGGTTCCGGTCGGCCGATGCGCACCTTCGAAATCTCAGCAATGCGGATGGCAGGGCACTCTCCGAGCCGGAGATCGTGACCCACATATGCCAGCCGATCTGGCGGTTGATTGCCCGGCGGGATTTCAGGGCGAATAACGGCCGGCTGACCCTGCGAGGTATTGCCGCTTTGGAAAACGACTGGCTCACCGAGCCCCCATGTGACCCCCGGCGCGAAGAAGAACCGCGCGTGCGTCATGACCACATGCCGAGAGGCGAAAGTATCGGTCGCATCCGCGCCTGCCAGATCAACCCGAGGCGTTCATTTCCGGAGGCTTGCCCGGATGTTCTCCGTTGCCTGAGGTGGGACGTAAACGACCGGCCCGATTGGTGTCAGGACATGTTCGCCGTCATTGAATGGGACCGGAGAAGGAGACTTTCCTGTCACGCGCGAGCCACTCGGGAACAGGCTCGAACCCTTTTCGACATTTGCCAATCCGCGCCGACGAGCGGAGGCGGCTTCGTGAATCGCGCGTTCAACAATGGCGATTATGTCGACGAGGCACGGATAGACGAGCAGCGCCCCGGATTATGGGAACGAGTCGGATACGACTCGCATTCGAAACGCCCGTCCGACGACACCTCGACCACCGGTCAGCGACAACCGCTCGATGCGCTGGCTGCGGGCGCCGTTGTTCTGGAGGTCCAATATCAGCGCTAGGCGGACGGGCCCCGAAGATGCCCTCCACGTTGTCCATCAGGCGGGCGCGGCCTAGTCAAAGGCGAATGGAGTGCAACGGAGACCGGCCATGACCAAATCCTTCCAATTCTCGCTTGCGCCCGACCAATTGTGGCAGGCGATCAACCCCTGGTCGTTCTACAATCAGGGCGCGCAGCTCGGCTTCGTCAACATCAACCTCGGCCAGACGCCGCATCCGGAGATCGAGCAGAAATTGCTCGACGAGGTCGGCAGCTATGGCCGCCAGCTCGGCCGGATCGGCGACGCGCTCGAAGTGCTGATCGACCATGTCCGCCTCGACGACCTCAATGAGGCCGAGACCGAAGCGCTCGACAGCCTCAAGGGCCAGCTCGCCGACATCCGCAAGGTCAAGCGACGCGCGCAATCCGGCGACAAGGCTTGAATTCGCTTTCCTTAGCTTAATGTTCAAGCTATGTTCCACACAGCGGCCGATCGAATCGACCGCGAGGCTCTTTCAAAGGTTGGAAATCGCGGAACTGAAAACATTGGGTTTCTTCGCCGTATCTGCGTGACTTTAGTGACCTTTGGTGCGCGGCACGAACGGCGTTCCGCTCGGCCCTGATGAAGTGCGGGCAAGGCGCCCCGCGACGTGACTTGGCCCGCGCGGGTGGCTACGGAAGGCTCGGCGAACGGGAGAAGCCTCGGCGGTGAAGGTGGCGGGCGGCATCGGTGACATCTGACGAGGCTGGCGCCGCGGCGTCCGGCGACAAGGCGCAGCGGCTGATCCTGCGCGGCGGCCGCTCCGCCGCGATCGGGCTCGTCATCCGCTTCGGCGCCCGCATCCTGTTCCTGTTCGTCGCCGCGCGGCTCTACGGCGCGCTGCTGTTCGGCGCCTACAGCCTCGCGGTCGCGCTGGTCGAGCTGGCCGTCGCGGTCGGCGTGCTCGGCATGAAGCGGCTTTTGTTCAAGCTGCTCGACGAGGACGAGACGGGCCGCCCGCCCGGCCATGTCCTGCTCGATGCCGCGCTCGTCGTCGGCGCGGTCAGCCTCGCCATCGCCGCCGGCCTGATGCTGCTCGTCGCGCTGCCGCCCGTCCATGCCCTGCTCGGCGAGACCGCCTGGCCATTGCTGCTGGTCGCGCCGATGATCGCCGGCCAGGCGCTGCTCGATCTGTTCCTCGCCGCGACGCGCTGGCGGCACCGGATGCGCTACGAGGTCGTCGCCCGCTCGATCGTCGAGCCCTATGCCGCGACCGCCGCCGCCGTCGCCGCTTATTATGCCGGCTTCGCCGCGACCGGCCTTTTGATCGGCTATTGGGCCGGCACCCTGCTCGCTTTGGGCTATGCGGTCCTCGGCGCGCGCCGCTCGTTCGGCGGGTTCGGCCTCGCCCGCTACCGCCTGCCGCGCGGCCGCGCCCGCGCCCTGCTGCGCGAGAGCGCGGTGCCGACCTTGAGCGATTTCGCCAGCGCGCTGTTCACCCGGCTCGACCTCTATTTGGTCGGCGCCATCCTCGGCGAAGGCCTCACCGGAATCTACAACGTCGCCCGCCAGGTCCGCACGCCGATCCGCCAGGTGCGGCAGAGCTTCGACGGCCTGCTGACCCCGATCATCGCCCGGACCCTCGCCGCCCGCGGCCCGGCGGAGACCGGCAAAGCGGTCGCGTCCGCGGCGCGCCTCATCCTGGCGATCCAGCTGCCGATCCTGGTCGCCCTGGCCGCGATCGGCCTGCCCCTGCTCGGCTGGTTCGGGCCCGAATTCGCCGCCGGCTACTGGGCGCTGCTGCTGCTCGCGGCGGCCGAGACGATCCAGGGCGCGTTCGGGATCAGCGATCTCATCTTCCTCTATCGTCGGCCCGCCGTGGTGCTTCGGATCACGATGATCACCACCGCCGTCAACCTCGCCGCCGGCCTCGCCTTGATCCCCTGGCTCGGCGTCGACGGCGCCGCCCTCGCCGTGCTCGCGGCGATGACGGCCGGCGCTATCATCCGCCGCATCTCGCTGCGCGCGCACCTTGGGATATATATCCCGCTCCGCTATGTCGCCGGCCCGGTCGCAGCCGCCGGCCTGGCGGCCTCGGCGGTCCTGCTTGCCGCCGCCTCGGCACCCGAGGCGCTGGCGCCCGGCATCGCGCTCGCCGCCGGCCTGCTGGTCTATGCGGCCGCGCTGAAACTGTGGCTGCTGGCGGCTGGCGATTCGCTGGCGCTGGCCCACTTCCGAACCGACAGGGAGGCAGTATGAAGGCGACCATCTATCACAACCCGAACTGCGGAACGTCCCGCAAGACACTGGAAATACTACGTGAGGCGGGAGCGGAGGTGACCGTGATCGACTATCTCAAGACACCGCCGCCCAAGGCCGAATTGCGGCGTCTCTACGATCGCGCCGGGCTCACCCCACGCCAAGGCCTGCGCGCCAGGGAGCAGCTCGCCAGGGATCTCGACCTGGTCGACGGCGCGGTCAGTGGCGATGCCATCCTCGACGCCATGGCCGACAATCCGATCCTGATTGAACGGCCGCTGGTCGAGACCGAAAGGGGCGTCCGGCTGTGCCGGCCGCAGGACGTGGTGCGGGAAGTCCTCTAGGTTGCGCTTTTCGGAGAGCGGACCATGGAGTCGATCGCGGTCTACAGCCTGAAGGGCGGCGTCGGCAAAACCACGCTGGCGGTGAGCCTGGCCTGGGCGGCCGCGACCCACTCGGCGCGGCGGACCCTGCTGTGGGACATCGATCCGCAATCGGCGGCCAGCTTTCTGCTCGGCGCCCTGCCGGGCGGCAAGCGGGAAGCTCAGGCGGTGTTCGCCAAGGACCTCGACCCGGCCAAGCTGATCCGGCCGACCGCCATCCCGCGGCTCGATTTGCTCCCCGCCGACGCCTCGTTGCGGGGGCTCGACCGGTTCCTGTTCGGCCTGGGCAAGAAGAAAAGGCTGCTCAAGCTGATCGAGGATGTCGGCCGCGACTATGACCGTGTCATTCTCGACGCCCCGCCGGGACTCACCGAGACCAGCGAGCAGGTGCTGCGCGCCGCCGACCTCATAATCGTGCCGGTCATCCCGTCGCCGTTGTCGCAGCGGGCACTTGAGGAGGTCGTCGCCTATCTCGATCACCACTCAATCCGGCGCGGTCCGATCCTGCCCGTCTACAACATGGTCGACCGCCGCCGCTCGCTGCACCGCGCCGCGCTGGAAGCCCATCCCGACTGGCCCGCCATCCCGATGGCCAGCGCGTTCGAAGCGATGAGCGCGGGGAACGGCGCCGCCGGCCGGCTTCCTTCGTCCTCGCCCGCGGCCTTGGCCCTGTTCGCGCTGTGGACCGGTGTCGAGAAGCGGCTCGCGCGTAAGATCAAAACCGGTTGACGTCCGCCGCGCGCGAGCCGATTTTCAAGCAAGATGAAGACGCTCGACCCCGATTTGCTGTTGCGCGCCTATGCGATCGGCGTCTTCCCGATGTCGGACGCGCGCGACGCCGCCGATCTCTACTGGGTCGAGCCGCGGCGCCGCGCGGTCATCCCGCTCGATAGTTTCCATGTTTCGAAGTCGCTTCGCAAGGCTTTGAAATCGGACAGGTTAGAGGTCACGAGAGATCGCGCTTTCGGCGACATCGTGCGGCTTTGCGCGGAGCGCGAAGCGACCTGGATCAATGCCGAGATCGAGGCGAGCTATATCCGCCTGCACGAGGCCGGCCGCGCCCATTCGGTCGAGGTCTGGCAGGACGGGCAGCTCGCCGGCGGGCTTTACGGCGTGCGTCTCGGCGCGGCCTTTTTCGGCGAATCGATGGTCTCGCTCCGCCGTGACGCCTCCAAGGTCGCGCTCGCCTGGCTGGTGGCGCGGCTGAAGGTGGGCGGCTTCCGGCTGCTCGACTGCCAGTTCATGACCGAGCATCTGCGCAGCCTGGGCGCGATCGAAATCCCCCAGAAGGACTATCTGGTGATGTTGGATTCGGCGCTGGGCGGCGCGGCGGGCGCCTGGGCGGGCGCCGGCGCCGGCACTTCCTCGGTGGCCGCGTTCGAAGCGCTCGACGCGCTGCTCGCCGGGCGGGCTGAAGGGGCGGGCGTGCCGCCGCCGGGATGGGTCATCGCGCAGCTCTTGGGCCAGACGTCGTAGATCGGATGCTCGACAACGTTCAACGACGGCGTCTCCTTGTACAACCAGCCTGAGAAGACGCGTTGATAGCGCCCCTGCGGGTTGCGTATGTCGAGCTGGACGAAGGCGCCGGTGAGCCGCTGCACCTCCCACGGCGCGGCCGTCTCGCAGGCGCGCAGGCGAACGATCACGTCGCCGACGCGCATCGCCTGGCCCGGCCGCAGTGTCAGCTCGCGCGCCAGGCCGTTGCGCTTGTTGAGCAGGCCAAGCACGGCGACGCGCTCCGGCATCGGCGTCGTCCCCGGTGCGAGCCGCGTCACCGTTTGCGGGATATCGACCGTGTCCGCCTCGGCCTTGGCCTCGTTGTGCTGGCCCCGCCGTTCGCCGCCCTGTTCGCCGCAGCCGGCGAGGGCGAGCAAGGCCGCCGCGGCAAAGCTCGGAAAACGCGCGCCCATCGCCTCAGTCGGGCGTCCACGCCTGATAGTCGCCGCTCGCCGCGGCTCGCCGCCCGCCGCGCTCGAGCGCGCCGGCCGGGCGATAGGCCTCGGCCGTGCCGGTGCGGTTGGGTGTCGCCGTCCTCAGATAGCGGGGCGGAGGCGGCAACGCCCGGTCGGGCACGTCCTCGATCTGCCGGGTCAGCCAGGCATACCATTCGGGGGGCACGCGGCTGATATCGTTGGAGCCGTTGTACATCACCCAGCGGCGGCGGCCCTGCTTGTCCCCGAAGTAAACATTGCCAAGGTCGTCCCTGCCGACCTCGCGGCCATTGCGCCAGCTGAAGAGGGCGGTCCCGGTCGTCGCGCCGTCCCACCAGGTGAAGAGATTCTTGAAGAAGCCCATGGCCATGGCGCCTAGCGCCGATGCGGACCGCCGCGCAAGCTCCGAGTCGCTCGCGCTTTCAGACCGGCTCCACCTCCACCGCCAGCGGCCCTTTGCGCCCGGAAGCGATCCGGGCGCGAAGCGGCTGATCCGGCACGAGGTCGGAAAGACCGCCGCGCCGAACCGTCTCCATGTGGACGAAGATGTCCTGGCTCGCATCGTCCTCGCGGACCAGGAAGCCGTAGCCGCGGAGGCGATTGAACCATTTGACCCGCACCGATTCGAATCCGCCCGCCTCGTCGAGCAGGCTCGATGGATCGATGCGGTCGGCCGGGCCGTCATGGCGGGCCTCCGACGTTACCGCCGAGCTGAGATCGATGCCCAGCACCTTGCGCGCCTGCAGACCGCGCTCCTGCTCGACGACCAGGCACTCGATCACCGCGCCCTCCGGCAGGCTGCGCCGGTCATGCTCCTTCAAGACACTGAAATGAATGAGGATGTCGCCCTCCGCCTCGTCGCTGACGATGAAGCCGAAGCCGCGCGTGGCGTCGAACCATTTGACCGTGCCGGTGACGCGGGCGAGGCCGTCCCCCTCGGCGCGCGGGGCCGCATTGCTCTCGGCGATCGAGGCTGCTCCCCCGGCAAGCGCTTCGCGACGCGACGTCATTTACGCCCGATCCCCCTGATCAGGCCGCAAAACTACCATGGTTTGCGCGTTTGTGAACCATGAGTGTTCACATATCCTCCGCATCGGGGATTTGTCCCGGCGGCGCGGCGACCAGGCGCTTCGCCAGATCGAGCGGATGGCCGGCGCGCGCCATCGCCGCAAGCGCCCTGTCGCGCCCCGACCGATCGGTCTCGACGTCGGCGAACGGCCCGATCCGCCGGCGCTCGGCGAAGCGCAAGGCGGCGGCCCAGGCATCGTTCCGGGCCGCCTGGCGGGCCTCCGCCGCATCGTCCTCCGTGACGCCAGCGGCGCGCAAAGCGCCGGAAACCCGGCGCTCGCCATAGCCACGCCGTCCCAGGGCGGCGGCACGGGCCGAGGCGAAGGCGCGGTCGTCGACATAGCCGAGCTCCGCCATCCGCTCGATCAGCCGCTCGACCGGGGGCTCGCCGCTCCCCGCCCAGCCGCGTTCGCGCAGCTTGCGCACCAGATAGGCGCACAGCCTCGCGCGCGTCGTCGCATAGCGTCCGGCATAGGAGATCGCCGCCTGTTCGAGCGAAGCGCCATCGAGCGGCGGCCGGGCGGCCCTGTCGCGATCCTTTCTCACCGCCATGATTGTGCCACAGTCGGGCCGGATTATGAACGCGCCTCGTCTTCTAGGGCGGAGGCTGAGCTTGAGATTCGGGGACCGTTCCGGCTCCAGGAAAGAGGATTCGGCCGCACGTGCTTGATCAAGACGGTCATCCAAAGACGGGCGATGCGCTCGTGTCGACGCCCACCGACGATGTTCTGCCCCGCCGCTTCGCCGACTTCGGCACCATGTCGGAGGCGCTCGATTATGCGGCGCAGAGCAAGCGCGGGCTCAACTTTCATGACCATCGCGCGCGCCTGATCCGCGTTTATCCCTTTACCGAGCTGCGCGAGGATGCGCTTGCCGATGCCCACCGGCTGATCGCGCGCGGGGTGGGGCCGGGCGATCGCATCGCGCTGATCGCGGAAACCGCGCCGGAGTTCGTCGCGCTCTTCTTCGGCGCCCTCTATGCCGGCGCCTGGCCGGTCCCGCTTCCCCTCCCCACCTCGTTCGGCGGCCGCGAATCCTATGTCGACCAGCTCGCCGTCCAGCTGAAAAGCTCGGATCCCCTCATCCTGTTCTTTCCGCCTGAGCTGGCCGGCATGGCCGGCCAGGCGACGACCGCCGCCGGCATCGAGGGAATCGACTGGGCGAGCTTCCAGACGTCCGATTTCGCGCCCGGGCCGCTTGCGCAGCCGAAGCCCGAGGACATCGCTTACCTGCAATATTCGAGCGGCTCGACCCGCTTTCCGCACGGCGTCGCGGTTACCCACAAGGCGCTGCTCGCCAATCTCGCCGCGCACAGCCACGGCATGAATGTCGGCGACGGCGATCGCTGCATTTCCTGGCTGCCCTTCTACCACGACATGGGCCTGGTCGGCTGCCTGCTCTCGATCGTCGCCAATCAGCTATCGGCCGACTATCTCAAGACCGAGGATTTCGCCCGCCGCCCGCTCGCCTGGCTCGACCTGATCAGCCGC
>Ga0190265_10000256_pt1 | contig 45130 bp, 43 predicted proteins | sample Popmic124T_FD_133135 | JGI IMG/M metagenome (GOLD analysis project Ga0190265, IMG submission 133135) | Populus adjacent soil microbial communities from riparian zone of Indian Creek, Utah, USA - 124 T | ecosystem: Environmental > Terrestrial > Soil > Riparian zone | place: USA: Utah | collected... | reverse complement strand
CGAGCAGGAGCGTTGGTTGCTGGTCGAGTGCTGCGACGTCGAGGAGGACTTCCCGCAGCTGATCTACTACCTGCACTTCGCTTTCCCCGGCCTTTCGATCTGGGAGAAGTACCGGCTCGCCCAAGAAGTGATCGCGGGAGTCGTCGGGAAGGGCGTGATGGAGGTTATGCGGATTGCGTATGAGGAGGACTCGCCAGGCCGCCTGCGCATCGTGTCGGTCACGCCCGTGTCCCTGGATGAGCTCCGGCGCGTGTGGGATCATCCGCTGGTGTGGGACCCGGGGAGGGTGAATTACGCCCCGGAGTTGCTGGGTTTGAGCGAGGCGTCGCCGGAACGGCTCGCGATCGGGCCGACCGCTCTTGGGGAACGAGTGCTGGAGGAGCTCTTCGAGGCAGGTACCGGCAGAGGGAGCAGGCCGAACCAAACGCTGAAGCTGACCCGGCCGGCTAATGTGGTGAGCTTCTCGTTAGGCGGACAACCATGGCATCCGACGTGGATTTCGGCGCACTCGAACGCGTCATGGGCAAGCGGCTCATCGGCGCCAGCCGTATCATGTACGAGCACGACGGAAAGGTCGAAGTGTCCTATGGCGACCTCGAGCTAGTGTTTTCTGGCGGTGACGTCGTGCTCTTCGGGGTCGCCGGCGATGGCGAGCGCCTCCTAATGGAGGAGGCGGCGTGGCGAGATCCCTTCGCCCCACCTCTCGACGCAGAGAACGAAGCATACGTGCGGGAGTACGGTAAGCACGTCCGTTTAGACGCTGGCGCGGTCGGACCGACACTGCCCGTTGGAGAGAGCCTCGTGCGCTATTTCCCGATTCGGAACCTCTTCGGAACAGTGGCCGGCGTGAGGCTGGAGTTCGCCGGGAGTGCCGTGCGGTTCCTGGTGGAGGGTGACGAGTCGTATGTCATGACACCCGAGGACCCGCGATTCACCGAATGGGGCTTCACGGAGGGTGATGCGTTCACCTCACCAGCCACCTGACCGTATGACTACAACCTCTACGCGCATCACCCGACACGTGAACGCGCCTCGCGAAAACGTCTATCGTGCGCTTCTCGACGCGCGAGCGGTCGCGACATGGATGGTACCGAATGGCATGACCAGCCACGTGCACGTGTTCGACCCTCGCGAAGGTGGTTTGTTCAGAATCTCGCTCACCTACGACGAACCGACCGGAACCGGCAAGACGACTGAGCACACCGACACGTACCACGGCCACTTCGTAAAGCTCGTACCCAATGAGCAGGTGGTCGAACTGATGGAGTTCGAGACAGCCGATGCCGCGATGCGTGGCGAGATGACAGTCAGGTTCACGCTCACTGATGCGGACGGCGGCACGGATGTGCATGCCGTACACGACAACCTACCGCCTGGCGTCTCGCCATCCGACAACGAGCTCGGCTGGCAGATGGCACTCGACAAACTCGCCGCATTCGTCAAGGCGTAGGGGACAGACCATGGAGACATCGATGGTAGGAAAAGCCGCATTGGTCGCTGGAGCGAGCCGAGGAGCGGGACGGGGGATCGCCGTGCAGTTGGGCGCGGCCGGAGCGACCGTTTACGTTACCTAATGGTGCGCCCCCTCCCAAGCCTACTCGGCGGCGCCGAGCTATATAACTTCGCGAGAGGGCACAGGAGAAAAAATGGCAGTTCGTTGTGAGCGCAGGTTTGGAGTTCTCAAGAAGGAGATCCGCTATTGTGACCGCTGCAAGCAGGACTTTGATTTGCAGCTCCGCCCTCAAGGCGGACCATTCCACTTCTATGTATTGTGCCAAGAGTGTGGAGAGATTCCTCCGGAGCAGGTTCGCCTCTGTGAGCTCGGAGTTACCTTCACCTCTTTGCACAACACTCGGCCAAGTCAGTGTTCTCTCTGTTGTCGGGCCGTTGGATCTTCTTCCGTAGACATTTGTACCTCATGTGTCTCTCGCCATCTTGATTCAGGTCACACCTGGACTTATCATGTCCCTCGCCCAAATCGTGAACACCCGTTTAGCGAGCCTCCACGATCCTGGGCGGTTCTAAATACGTGCAAAAACTGTGGCAATCTGCGCTCCGCCAAGCGCAACGAAGACGATACCTTGAGTTTCTGGTACTACCATGTTGGCAGGAGGGAGCCTACAGAGCAGCCAGTCGCATGCAGCCGAGACAGGAGCAGCGGGCCCCCATCCAGCGGGGAGAAAGATTGCCAGCACGACTATCTTCTGGTAGAGGACACTCTCAAGCCCGCAAAGGAGGCCATAACCTCTTACAAGTCCTGGGATCCAGAGAGGCTTCTTGGCTTTGATGACTATGAGGTTCGACGGATTACTATGGGGTCGAAGACCTACTGGTGCTGGAGGTGCGGAGCGAAATATGAGAACGTGCCGCGCTTACGTGTGCATGAGAGCTTAGAGGCTTAGAGGTCATGGCTGATACGCTTACAGACGCACTCGACGAGAAGAAACGATGCTTGACATGTGCCGAGATCATTCAGGCAGCAGCCAAGAAGCGTACACACTCCAATGCCTTCGGAGAATGCCAGGCTTCGTCACGAACGTCCTTGCGGATTTGAAGAGCGTTTATGACCGTGTGGCGCGGGCAAGGCTTCTCATCCCCGCCCACAAGTCTGTGAAGACCTACGGTGAGCAGATGCGGGACCTGATCGAAGCTCGCGTCCAACTCCGCAACGTCACCAGAGCGCTCAAACTCCGGCCGGAGGGCTTGGACGAGGAAATCGAGCGTTGCGTGAGGCAGATGGAGGAGTATCTCGCGACACTGACGACCGAGTTCCGCGACAACTACAAAGCGCTATCCGACAAGCAACGAGGGTACGAAGAGCGCGCCAAGGAGATGGTCAAGCGCTTTGCCGAATCGGACACGGATGCCGAACCTCCTGAGCTCCCGGGCTTTGTCTGGGAGAGCATCTCCCGCCTGAAGACGCTCTCGGATTTCATCGGCGAGGGCCACTCCTACAAGGAGAAGTTCGACGGTCCCCTCGATAAAGCCAGCGAGCTCCTGAGAAAGGAGCTCGCGCGCATCCTGCGCAATGCAGGAGCGATTGCCTGAGCGCCGCAGCGAAGCCTCTTGCAGGCGCCGACCGATCGTGCTATTCTGCTCCCATGGCGAAAGGTGAGACCACCCGCGAGGCTATCCTTCAGAGTGCGCTTTCGATGGCCAGCCATACGGGGCTGGAGGGTCTCACCATGGGCAGCCTGGCCAAGGAGGTGAAGCTGTCCAAGAGCGGACTCTTCGCCCACTTCCAATCCAAGGAGCAGCTCCAGCTCGACGTGCTCGAGACGGCGGTGGCCCGCTTCATCGAGACGGTCGTGGCCCCGGCCCTGCGCGAACGGCGCGGCGAGCCCAGGGTGCGGGCGCTGTTCGATCGCTGGATGGAGTGGGAGGACGCCCCCTTCCTGCCGGGCGGCTGCCCCTTCGTTGCCCTGGCGAGCGAGCTCGACGACAGACCGGGTGCGATCCGCGAGCGGCTCGTGGGCTATCAGCGAGACTGGATGCACTCGCTCGCCACGGCTGCCCGCATAGCCATGGACGAGAAGCACTTCCGGGCCGATCTCGACCCTGCCCAGTTCGCGTTCGACCTCTACGCAATCATCCTGTCCTACCACTATTACAGCCGGCTGTTGCGAGACCCGGCAGCCAAGCCGCTGGCACGGCAGGCCTTCGAAGCCCTGCTCGCCGCCAGCCGCGCCTGATTTGACCGGGTTTTCCGAACCTGAGAGGAGAGGAGTCCATGCCGCAGAAAAGCACGATCGGTCGCACTCTGATACTACGCGGCTTGCGCGCGGGCTTCGCCATGGCCCATGCGCTCTCGCCGAAGCTCGCTGCCGTGGGCGCCGCGCGTCTCTTCATGAGCACCCGCCGCCATCCTGTGCCGGCACGGGAGCGGGCATACCTCCAGGGTGCCGAGCGGGTGGATCTCGCGGGCGATCCCGGGCCGCTCGCCGCCTGGCTCTGGGGAAGGGAGGGGGCACCCACCGTGGTCCTGCTTCACGGCTGGGAGGGCCGGGGCTCTCAGCTCGGAGCCTTCGTGGCCCCGCTCGTCGCGGCGGGCTTCCGTGTCGTCGCCCTCGACGCTCCGGGTCATGGGGACTCGCCGGGGCGCAGCTCGTCGCTCGTTGCCATCGCCAGCGCGCTGCGTCTGGCCGGCGAGCGTTACGGACCGCTGGCCGGGGTCGTCGCCCATTCGGCCGGAACGGTGGGGGCGGTCCATTCCATCTCGCGCGGGCTCGCGGTGGACCGGCTCGTCTGCGTGGCACCAGGAGTCGATCTCGAAGCCTACATGCTCGACTTCGCCCGTCTATTCGGGCTTTCGGCTGACGTGAGCCGCGCCCTGAAGCTGCGTATCGAGCGGCATGTCGGGGTGACCATGCGCGAGCTCGACCCCCGAAGGGCTGCGGCGGACCTCAGAATCCCGCTACTCGTCATCCACGACCGGTCGGACCGCGAGGCGCCGTTCGCCGGAGGCGAAGCGCTCGCGCGCTCCTGGCCGGGGGCTCGGCTGCTTGCCACTGAAGGGCTCGGGCATACGCGCATCCTGTGGGATGAAAAGGTTATCTCGGCAGCGACAGCCTTTCTTCGAGAGGGCCTTCGCGTGGAAGATGCCGAAGCCGCGGATTTGACTGTGCCTGCCATGGCCGGATGATAGAAAAAGTTTCAAGCTCAACCAGCGGGAGGGGAGGCCGGGGCCTCCCCCTCCAGGACTCACGAGATGAGGTCGCTCAGAGGCACTTCGCTGGCAGGGTCTTGATCCAGCACTTGCCCGAGCAGCAGTCGGCGTTGAGAACGCAGGTGCTGTTGAATGCTCCGCAGGACGGCGCGTAGGTGCTTTCGGCGCACTGGAGGGCGGACTCGTCGTCCGAGTGCAGGGACCGTCCGTCAGTACCGAAGTAGAACTGGTACATGGTCGGTCGCGGAGTGGTGTTGACCTCAGTGTGATGGATGCCAAGCGAGTGGCCGAACTCATGGGCGGCCACGGCCTCGACGTCGCTGTCGCTGCCATTGGTGTTCCAGGTCTGGGCGTTGTTGAAGGTGATGTCGCTCTCGACGATCACCTGGCCCGACAGCAGGTAGAGACCGGTCAGGGCGAGGCAACCTCCCGAGCAGCCGTTGCCCGTGTCCCAGTCGACCACGTTGATGTCGTCGATCGTGCCAAAGGTGGCAGTGGCGGTGCTGATGTAGCTCAGCACGTGGTTGGCGCTGGCCACGTTGTTCCAGGAGGTCATGGCGTTGGTCAGGGCGGTGGCTTTGCCCGAGCCCTGGTTCGCGGTGTTGTGGTACCAGATGATGTTGCGGGTGTTCCAATGGGTGAACCCGCCGGCGTCGTTGCAAGTTACTACAGCAGTACTGGAGGTTTGCCAGCCAGTGTTGGTCTGCTGGATCATGCGGTAGGCATGGGACGGCACTGCCGAGGCGAGCAGGCCGGCGGCGACGAGGGCGAAGGCGGTAGTCCGAAAACGGCGGAAACGGTTCATCACTGCACCTCCTTGCGGGCGCGCTCACGGGCCACGATCTGACGGACCGACTGCATCATCGTGTTGAGGTGCATCCCCTCCGGTCCGCCTGGGGCCTCGGTGTAACCTTGGCGGTCGGGGACCAGCGGATGGCCGTTCGCCTGGCTGACCGCGCGCAGACCGCCGCGGCCGATCTTGATGTCAAAGGCACCTTGCGAGTGCTCGCGGACGGTGAGAGCGCGCCCGATGCCTGGCAGTTTTTCCTCATCGAGGAACAGGAGATACGAATTGCCCGGCACCAGCCTGGCTCCGCCCACGATCAGCGCGGTCATTTCGCCGACCTCGCCACCCATGAGCGTGATGGTGAGCTCCTCCCTACCCACATCGCCCTTGAGGACATCGTGCATCGCGATCCGCACATCGGTGAGGATGAACGTGTGGTCCTCGTTCCAATACGATCTCGCGTCCACGACCTCGCCCACGACCACCGCGCGATTGGTCGCCACGAGCTCGTCGAGGCCCAGGCGCCTCAGCGTCGTCGCACCGGCCGGCGCGGCGGCGCTCGCGGCCATGGCCAGGACCATGGCGCCGCACAGCAACTCCTTTGCTACCTTCATGGACAACCTCCTTGGCGAGGGCACACCTTGCCAGAAATAACCCGGAGACCAGCACGGCCTCTGCGGGAGTGGAACAAAGAACTAAAAGCACGATCTACTATAGACATATACGCAGATTCTGTCAAAGAATTTAAGAGAGAAACGGAATGCGGGAGACGCCGAAATGACTGACACGCCTGTCCGCTGGTCGCGCCGGCTCCCGTGGGAGCACCCGGCGAACCGCTTGACCCGGGCTGTGGAGGAGAGGAAGGCCCGCGGCCTGCCCACGATCGATCTCACCGAGACGAACCCGACGCGGGTCGGAATCCCCTATCCGGAGGAGGAGCTGGCGGAGCTTCTCCGCCGCGGAGCCGCTCCGGCCTACGATCCTCATCCGCGAGGGTCGGTGGCGGCACGGGAGGCGCTCGCCGCCGCTCTCTCCATTCCAGGGGATTCGATATCGCCGGACGACCTTGTGCTCACGGCTTCGACGAGCGAGTCCTACTCCTACCTGTTCAAGCTCTTCGGAGATCCCGGGGAGGAGGTGCTGACCGCGGCGCCTTCCTATCCCCTGCTCGACAGCCTGGCGGCTCTGGAGGGGCTCGCGCTCTCTCACTTCCCCCTCTCGCCCGGCCGGCGCTTCGCCCTGCGCTTCACCCTGCGATTCACCCTGGACATAGAGAGGGTGGAGCTCTCTCTCACCCCCCGCACGCGTCTCCTCGCCGTGATCCATCCGGGAAATCCGACCGGCGTCTTCCTCTCGGCCGAGGAGCAGGCCGCCCTGATCGACCTGTGCGCGTCCCGGGGATTGCCGCTGATCTCGGACGAGGTGTTCGCCGACTATCCCTTGGACGAAGGGGTCCCCCGGGCCGGCTCCACCGCGGCGGTGGCCGGAGAGGCGCTCACCTTTTCGCTGGGAGGGCTTTCGAAAAGCGCGGGACTGCCGTCCTGGAAGCTCGGCTGGATCCGCGTCGGCGGCCCCGAGGGCATCCGTCGCCGAGCGGTGAGCGCCCTGGAGATGGTGGCGGACAGTTATCTTTCCGTGGGATCACCGGTCCAGAGGGCGCTTCCCGGCGTGCTGGAGCTAGCGCCGCGCATCCGCTCCGAGATCCTCGCCCGGGTCCGGGGCAATCTCGCCATCCTGCGGGAAATTTTGAGAGGTCTGCCCGGGACCGAGCTGCTGGAATCCATGGGAGGCTGGTCGGCCGTGCTCCGAGTCTGCCAACCGCGGGCCGACGAGGAGCTGGCGCTGGAGATCCTGGACCGCGCAGGGGTTCTCGTCCACCCCGGCTACTTCTTCGATTTCGCGACGGACGACTTCCTCGTCCTCTCGCTCCTCCCCAAGCCCGGCCGGTTCCAGGAAGCCATCCGTCGCCTCGCCGGTTGCCTGGGGGAAGCTGAAGCATGATCCGGCGAAGGCACGCGCGCCGCATCTTTGGCTGGTTCTGCGCGGGCTTGCTCGTCTGGCTTCTCGTCCTGTCCGTCCAGACCATTGCTTTCTCCCGGCACCGCAGCGAGCGACCGTCGGACGCGGCGATCGTTCTTGGAGCGGCAGTTCAGTCCGGCCGGCCGTCGCCGGTTTTTGCGGCGCGGCTCGACCATGCCATCGACCTGCACCGGCGCGGTATCGTTCGCTATCTCATCCTGACTGGAGGTATCGGCAAGGGCGACTCCATTGCCGAGTCTCAGGCAGGAGCGGCCTACGCTGTCGCCCGGGGTGTTCCGGCACAGGACATCCTCACCGAGTCGGTCTCTCACACCACACTCCAGAATCTCACCGAGGCCCGCCGCCTCCTTCGATCCGCAGGCCTCAGGACCTGCCTGCTGGTCAGCGATCCTCTGCACATGCGCAGAGCCCACGGGATGCTCCGCGACCTCGGAGTGGATGCGCGGCCATCCCCGACACCTTCCACGCGATACCGGACGCTGCGCGCGCAGATTCCCTTTCTGTTTCGAGAGCTGTACTTTCACCATCACTACGTTTTCTTCGGCGAGTGATCTCCTCTGCAACAAACGGGGCGTCCTTTCGTCCTATATCCAGGACGCAGAGGAATAGCGACGCCGCAGCGGCCTGTTGTGGACCATAATGCAGATAGAGCGGCACAACGCCATGGACTCTTACGAGACCGATGCAGCCGAAGGTCCCTCGGCCACGCCCAAGCATGGCTTGCGGAAGTTTTCGCGCGGGGTCTTCTATGTGCACCTGTGGCTCGGGATCCTGATCTCCGGCGTGGTCCTGCTCGTCTCGGTAACCGGGATCCTCCTCAATCACAAGCGCCCGCTCGGGCTGATGCCGGACGTCGGTCACACGCCGAACGGATCTTTCGAGCAGGCCCTCCCGCTGGCGGAGCTGGCGCGGCGGGCCGAGGCCGCGGTCACACCGGAGGTGGCGGCGGCCGGGATCGACCGGATGGACGTCCGGCCGGGCGACGGGCTCGTCAAGGTGCGGTTCGACGACCGGACCGTTCAGGAGGTGGACGTGGATCTCAACACCGGCCGCGTCCTGCACGTGGGAGAGAGGAACGACGTCTTTCTGGAGAAGCTCCACTCGGGCGAGATCTTCGGAGACAACTGGGTCCTCCTGACCGACGCCTCGGCGGTGGCGCTGATCGTCCTGCTGTTGAGCGGCTACTGGCTGTGGCTGTTCCCGAGAGCCCGCTCATGATGAGCGCCGAGAACGTGGCTCTCCTCGTCGGCCTCTTCGCCGTGCCGGCACTGCTGCTGGCGCTCGGCCACCGGCTGCGCCGCCGCACGCCTCTCTGGCGCCGGGTCTTCTGGGGAGGGGTGGCCGGGCATTCGATCGCGATCCTGGCGATGATGGCCGTGACTATGTTCCCCCCTGTCGCCTGGGAGGGCGGGCTTCACGCCCGGGACGTCGCAGTGCACTGGTCGATCGTCCTCGGGGGGATCGCGGGGGGCGCGGTTGCCGCCGCGCTCCCGGCCCGGAAGCGTCACGGAATGATGAAGTAGTTCGGCAAGACCCGGACGTGGTGCAGGAACTCCACGAGCTCGAAGACTCCGATAAAGAGCAGAAACCCGCCAGCCGCTACGATCTCGCTCCGGAGGTCGCCCGCGTTGACCATCACATTGCCGTCGGAGAAATTGGACCAGCTCGGAAAAAAGAGAGGAACTCTCCTCTTGTATTCCTCGTATTCGGGAAAGTTCACGCTGAGGAACTTCTCTTCCGTCTGAATGATGTGGGGATAGTAGACGGCGAACGCCAGCAAGAACAGGACGGCGGCGCTCACGGTTTCGGTGCAGAGGCCCAGGCCGATGCCGCCGACGAGGGAGAAGAAGTACAGCGGGTGCCTGCAGATGGAATACGGTCCCACGGTGACGAGAATCCTCTTCTTCCGGCCCGCAATATAGGAAAGACACCACAGGCGGCCGCAGAAGCCCACGACGGCCAGCAGGACTCCAAGGAAGAAGAGCGCCGGGTCGAGAAAGAGGGAACCGGTTTCGGCGCTGCCGAAAACCAGGAGGATCAGGATGCTGAGCCCGAAGAACCGGCTCACCATCAACCGGGTCTTCGTTCGTGTCGCCTGAAGATTACCCATCACTTCAATGCTGTTCATCTCGGCTCCTTATTTCCAGCCGCGATAACATTGAGATCAAAAGGAAGCCGATTGTAACTCAGCCGGGGCGGAGCCGGCCTGGCATTCATGTGCGGATCATCTTTCCTGGGCCCGCCGGGATCAGCTGGCGGGATCAACTACAATGCACCGGATCATGCGGTCCCTGGGGATCGACTTCGGCGAGAAGCGGATCGGGCTGGCGATCTCGGACCCGGAAGGCCGGATGGCTGTCCCCCTCGCAACCCTGGAGCGCCGCAACGACCGCTCCGCGGTCCGGGAGATCGCGGAGATCGCCCGACGCGAGGGGGTGGGCCGGCTGGTCCTGGGCGAGCCGGTGGGTCTGGACGGGCAGCGCGGGGAGGCCGCCGAGCGGGTGCGGCGCTTCGGGAATCGCCTGACCTCCGTGACCGGGCTGCCGCTGCGGCTCGTCAACGAGTCGCTGACCACCGTCGAGGCGCATGAGCGCCTGCGCGAAGCAGGCGTGGACCCCCGGCGCGATCCCGCCCGGATCGATGCCGTGGCCGCCCAGATCCTCCTCCAGGAGGCTCTGGACACTCAGGAACCGTAGAGGAAAGAGGAGACTCGGTTGGCACGGGGAAAAGGGCGCAGTCCGGCGAAGCGGCAGGGAGGGAAGGGGGGAACGTCGGGGAAGGCCGCGGGCACCTGGAAACGGGTCCTGCTCGGGCTCCTCGTCCTCCTGGTGCTGCTCCTTGTGCCCGTGGGCATGCTCGGCTGGTCCTGGTTGAAGCTCCAGCGCCCCTTCCAAGGGTACCAGGGGCCCGAAAAGGTCGTGCTGGTCGAGCCCGGCATGGGCGCGGGCCAGATCCTCGAGCGCCTGCAGCAGGAGGGGGTGCTCGTCGACGCCAAGCTCGCCCGCTCCTACCTCATCTACTTCATGGACGATCCCGCCATCCGGGCCGGGGAGTACCGCTTTCGCGGACCGCTCACCACCCCGGAGGTGCTCGGGATGCTGGTCGACGGCCGGGTCCTCACTCACTCGATCACCCTGATCGAGGGGCTGACGCTCGAGGAGACCGCGGACCAGATCGCCCGGGCAGGGTATGGACGGCGCGAGGCCCTCCTGGACCTGATGCGCTCGCCCGAGCTCGTGGCGGACCTCGATCCCGAGGCCCCGGACCTGGAGGGGTATCTCTTCCCCGAGACCTACTCCTTCGCCCGCGACGTGGACGAGCGCACGATCGTCCAGACCCTGGTCAGGACCTTCCGCAACCGGTTCGAGAAGGAGGTCCGGCCCCGGCTCGACCGCAATCCGGGCCGGACCCTGCGCCAGCTCGTCACCCTGGCCAGCATCGTGGAGAAGGAGGCGCAGGTGGCGACCGAGCGCCCGCTCATCGCCGCGGTCTACCAGAACCGGCTCGACCGCGGCATCGGGCTCGCGGCCGACCCGACCGTGATCTACGCGCTCAAGCGGGCCGGGCGCTGGAACGGCAACATCCGGAAGGACGACCTGCGGATGGATTCGCCCTACAACACCTACCGCTACGCCGGCCTTCCTCCGGGCCCCATCTGCTCCCCCGGGCTGGCCAGCCTGGTGGCCGCCTCCGAGCCGGCGGACGTCCCCCACCTCTATTTCGTGAGCCGCAACGACGGCACCCATGTCTTCGCGCAGACGCTGTCCGAGCACAATCGGAACGTCGAGCAGTGGCAGCGGCGGTACTGGCGGGAGAGAAGGGCGCAGGAGCGTCAGAAAAAGGGCAGAAACTGATCCCGTTCCCCCTCTCCCCTGCCCTCTCCCCCGTGCCGGGGGAGAGGGAGTTTTCCAGCCAGATTTGACAGTACCCCTCCTCTGGGTGTATCAAGCTACCAGCATTCACCTGTGAAGCGCCGTAGTGCCGTTTTGGCGCCGGCTAGCGTAGACACCCTGGACGTACCGCCGTTGGGCAGGCCCGAGGAGGCTGTATGAACATCCCGGAGGAATTTGGGAAGTACCTACTTCTCAAGAAGCTAACTGAAGATCCGCTCGGAGAGACCTTCCGCGCCGGCAAGGTCGGCAAGGACGGAATGGAGCAGGTCGTGCTGCTCCGCGTCCTCAACGGCAAGGGGGTCGACGGCGAGAAGCTCTGGCAGAAGACGTCCGGGAGGACCAACGTCCAGCAGATGTTGAAGAGCCCGAACATCGGCAGCGGCGTCGACCTCGGCCGGGTCCGGAGCTTCCCCTACGCAGCCTACGACTACATCTCGGGCAAGAACCTGGGGACCCTGCTCGCGCAGGCAAACCGGCAGCTCTCGCCGATCCCCACCGATCACGCGCTGCTGATCGCGGAGCGCATCTCCCTGGCCCTGGCCGCAGCGTACGAGACCCGGATCCAGGAGGAGCGGATCCTGCACGGGTTCGTGGTCCCGCAGCTCGTCATGATCTCGAACGAGGGCGAGACCCGGCTCCTGGGCTTCGAGGTCGCTCCTGGTCTCCGTTCCCTGGCCTCCGCCGGCTGGCAGGATCCGGAGGTGCGGCCGTACCTCTCCCCCGAGACCTTCGAGGGGGCGGCGCCGTCGAGGGCCGACGACGTGTTCTCCCTGGGCGCCATCCTGTTCGAGCTGCTGACGGGCGAGCGCCTGCCGGTGAGCACGCCGGAGGGCTACGCGGCGAGGATCGACGCCGCCATGCTCCCGAATGAGGGGACGCCGCTGCCCGACGCGATTGCCGGGTTGCTCAAGAAGAGCCTGACGACGCGGGACCAGCGGGTACCCGACGCGGTCACCTGGCACAAGACGATGTCGAAGCTGATGATCGACTCGCACTACAGCCCGACGACGTTCAACCTCGCCTTCTTCATGCACAACCTCTTCCGCGACGAGATCGAGAAGGAGAACCAGGAGATCCAGGCGGAGAAGAAGCTGGAGCTTCCGAAGAAGGCGGCCGAGCCGGCTCCGGTGCCGGCCGCGGTCCCCGCGAAGCCGGCCGTACCGGGGGCGGGGATGTCGCACGAGACCCGGGAGGTCGCCTCGGTCCGGGACGCCACGCTGTCGGGCACGCGCTCGCAGTTCGCGGAGGAGAAGTCCAAGAAGGGGATGTGGATCGGGCTGGCCGCCGTCCTGGTCGCGGCGGCCGGAGCCGGCGCCTATTTCATGCTGATGGGCGGCAAGTCGGCAGATACGGTGGCCGCTGCGGCGACGCCCCCGCCGATCGCCGTGCAGGCTTCGATGCCCGGGCCCGCCCCGGTGCCGGCCGGCCCGTCCCCGGAAGAGCTCCAGGCCCAGATCCAGTCGATGATCTCGGCCCAGGGCAAGGAAGTAGAAGAGAAGCTGAAGGGCCAGTACGACGACCGGATCAAGCTGCTCCAACAGCAGCTCGAGGAGAGCCGCAGGGCCGCGGTCGAGCAGGAGCGCCAGGCGCAGCAGGCGGCGCGCCAGCCGGAGCGGACGGCTGTCGTGCCGGTGCAGGAGACGCCCGCGCCGGCACCGGCCGAGAAGCCCGCCTCCAGGGTGGAGCCCCCCGCGCCGGTCCCGACCCCGACCCCGCAGCCGGCCATAGCCGAGCCGGAGCCGGAGGAGCCGGCTCCGGTGCAGCAGGCGCCGGTGGTTCGCAAGACGCAGTTCGGAGATCTCGTGCAGTCCGGACCCGGGGTCACGGCCCCCAAGCTGACCTCCAGGCTCGATCCGCGCTATCCGGCGGCGGCCCAGCGGCTGAACAAGGCCGCCACGGTGGACATCCGGGTGCTGGTGGACGAGAACGGCCGGGTGGTCGAGACCCAGAGGGTGGGCGCCAAGGCCGGGTTCGGCTTCGACGAGGCCGCCATCGAGGCCGCCCGCAGGGCGCAGTTCAACCCCGCCACCAAGGACGGAGTGCGGGTCAAGATGTGGTACACGCTCCGGGTGGCGTTCCAGCCCGGGTAGAGATTGATCCCATCCCCCCTCTCCCCCGCCTGCACGGTGGAGAGGGGGCCGGAAGTCCTTGATTCCTCCCCGCCAAAAGAAAAGGCCCGGCGTCTCCGCCGGGCCTTTTTCGAACCGGATGACTGAAGCGCTTACAGGTCGGCTGCCTTGAGGCTGGCCGTGAGCTGCTGGATGACCGGCTTCATGACTTTGTCGAACATCCGGTCGTCGTCCACGCCGCCGCCGAAGCCGCCGACGCTGACCTTGACGCTGCTCTCCTCGGCCGTGGCCTCGTCCGCCCAGGCGATCTCACCGGTGCTGGTGTCGATCAGGCGGGCGTTGACCGCCGCCACGAAGCTGCGCTTGCCGGCGTTGAAGCCGGGCAGCCGGCCGACGCCGCGGCCGTGCGCGCCCTTGTCGGTCACGCCGTACTCGGTCACCGAGCCGGTCAGCAGATAGTTGACGCCCAGGAGCTTGCCGATCTTCACCGCGCTGCTCGGGTCGACGTCGCCGGACAGGGTCAGGTTCTTCTCCTGCATCAGGGCCTGGAGCTGCTCGCGCTCGACGACCCGGAACTTGCCGCTCTTGACGAGCTCGGTGACGAACACGTCCTGCACGGCCTCGGCGCCGCCGTGGTACCACCACTGGTTGTCGGCCTTGTTCTTGAACTCGATCACCGCGATGCGCGGCTTGGTCGACTTCTCCGCCGCCGAGGCGACCGTCACGGCGAAGGCGCACAGCAGAGCGGCGCAGAGGGCCAGGGACACGATCCGCTTCATGGTTTTCTCCTTCCAGCCAGCAGGCCCCCTACTGGGCCCCTTGTTCTTACCAGGATCTCTTCCAGGAACGGGTAGTTTACTCCGAAGTGGCCCTTCTGTTCCAGGCTCCCCGTCTATTTCGGGGGGGCCGCCTCCTGGGCGTCGACCACGCAGATCGCCGCCATGTTCACGATGTCGCTCACTTCCAGGCCCGGCTGGAGCACGTGCACCGGCTTGTCCAGGCCCAGCAGAATCGGCCCGATCGCCTCGGCATTGGCCAGCCGCCAGATCAGCTTGTAGGCGATGTTCGCCGACTGCAGCTCGGGGAAGATCAGGACGTTCGCCGGACCCTTGAGCCGGCTCCAGGGATAGCTCTCGTGGAGGATCCCCTCGAACACGGCGGTGTCGGCCTGCATCTCGCCGTCGACCTCCAGGTCCGGCGCGCGCTCGGTGACGATCTCCACCGCGCGCCGCATCTTGCGCGCCGACGGGTGCGTGTTGGACCCGAAGTTGGAGAAGGAGAGCATGGCCACCCGCGGCACGATGCCGAAGCGGCGGGCGAACTCCACGGTGAGCAGGGCGATCTCGGCCAGCTCCTCGGGGTCGGGATCGATGTTGACCGTGGTGTCCGCGAGGAAGAACATCCGGTCCTGGAGGATCAGGATGTAGGCGCCGGAGACCTTCCTCACCCCCTCGCGGGTGTGGAGGATCTGGAGCGCCGGCCGGATGGTCTCGGGGTAGGACTGGGTGAGGCCGGAGATCAGGCCGTCGGCGTCCCCGGTCTCGACCATCATGGTGCCGAAGTAGTTGCGCAGGCGAAGGCGCCTGCGAGCTTCCACCAGGGTCATGCCGTCGCGGCGCCGCATCTCGTGCAGCTTCTGCGCGTACTCCTCGAACTTCTCCGAGCTCTCGTTGTGGATGATGGTGATCCGCGACTCGGGGAGGTCCAGGTCGCGCAGCTTGTCGGCGATCATCTCCCGCCGCGCCAGCAGGACGGGGTGGGCGATCCCCTCGTCGACCAGGATCTTGGCGGCGCGCAGGATCTTGTCGTGCTCCCCCTCCGGGAAAACTATCTTCCTGGGGTCGCGCTTGGCGCGGTCAACCACGCCCCGCATCAGCCCCAGACGATGGGAGATCAGGGTCTCCAGCCGGCGCCGGTAGGCCTCGAAGTCCTCGATCGGGATCTGGGCCACGCCGCTCTCCATGGCGGCCCGGGCCACGGCCGGAGGCACGCGGAGCAGCACCCGGTAGTCGAACGGCTTGGGGATCAGGTACTCGCGGCCGAAGCGGAGCGAGTCCAGGCCGTAGGCCTTGAGCACGGCATCGGGCACGTCCTCCCGGGCCAGCTCAGCCAGGGCATGGACGGCGGCCAGCTCCATGGCGTCGTTGATGTCGGTCGCCCGCACGTCGAGGGCGCCGCGGAAGAGGAAGGGGAAACCGAGCACGTTGTTGACCTGGTTGGGATAGTCGCTCCGGCCGGTGGCCACGATGGCGTCCGGGCGGGCGGCGATGGCCTCTTCATAGGGGATCTCGGGATCGGGGTTCGCCATGGCGAAGACGATGGGGTCCCGGGCCATGGAGCGGATCATGTCCGCGTTGACGACCCCGGCCACGGAGAGGCCGACGAAGACGTCGGCCCCCACGATCGCCTCGGCGAAGGTGCGCGCCGGGGTGTCGGCGGCGAGCTCGGCCTTGTAGGGATCCATCTTCTCAGTCCGGCCGCGGTAGACCACGCCGTGGCTGTCGGAGAGGATGATGTTCTCCCGCCGCGCGCCGAGCTTCTCGTAAAGCAGGGCGCAGGAGAGGGCGGCGGCCCCGGCGCCGGAGAAGACGATGCGCACGTCCTCGATCCGCTTGCCCGTGACCTGCAGGGCGTTGAGGAGCGCGGCCCCCGAGATGATGGCGGTCCCGTGCTGGTCGTCGTGGAAGACCGGGATGCTCATCTCCGCTTTGAGCCGGCGCTCGATCTCGAAGCAGTCGGGGGCGCGGATGTCCTCCAGGTTGATCCCGCCGAAGGTCGGCTCCAGCAGCTTGACGGTGCGGATGAACTCCTCGGGGTCCTCGGTGGCGATCTCCAGGTCGAAGACGTCGATGTCGGCGAAACGCTTGAAGAGGACGCCCTTGCCCTCCATCACCGGCTTGCCGGCCAGGGCACCGATGTTGCCGAGGCCGAGCACGGCCGTGCCGTTACTGATCACCGCCACGAGGTTGCCCTTGGAGGTGTACTGGTAGGCGAGCAGGGGGTCCTTCTCGATCTCCTTGCAGGGCCAGGCGACTCCCGGGCTGTAGGCCAGGGAGAGGTCGCGCTGGGTGGCGGTGGGCTTCGTCGGGAGGACCTGGACCTTCCCCTTGCGTCCCCGCTCGTGGTACTCGAGGGCATCCTCGCGGCTGATCTTCTTCATCGTCATGACGGGCGGGATCTTACAATGAGCCGATGATCGTAGTTGATACCGGGAACCTCCTCCTCATCACCCAGCCGGACCACGCCCGTTTCGCGGCCGAGCTGCTGTCGCTCTGGCGTACCGACGGCCTGCCCGACCATCCCCGGCGGGCGGAGCTGCTCTTCGCGGTCCGCGAGCATGACAACGGCTGGCGGGAGACGGACGCGGCCCCGCACTGGGACGCGGAGCGCGGGCGCCCTCACGACTTCCTCAGCCTGCCGCGGCAGGAGCGGATGGAGATCTGGCAGCGGGGTACCGCCCGGTTCGCGGGGGAGCACCCCTACGCCTCCCTGCTGGTGACCCGGCACGCGCTCCAGCTCCATCGGGAGCGCCAAGAGGAGGAGTGGCAGCCGTTCCTGGACTATCTTGGCGAGCTCTACCAGGGGCTGGTCGAAGCCACCGGCGCCGGGGCAGAGGAGGTGGAGGCCGATTACCGCTGGCTCGACCTGACCGACCTGATCTCCCTCGCGGTATGCAACCGCTGGCCCGAGCCGTTCGAGCGCCATGGCGTCCGGGGGCGGTTTCAGGCGGGGGCGGACAACACGCTCCACCTGGACCCCTTCCCTCTGGCCGGGGCCACCGCGTTCCGCATCCCGGTCCGGCGGATCCCCGGCCGCGCCTACCGGGGGGACGCGGACCTGGGCGGCGAGCTGGCCGCCGCCCGCTGGGAAAAGCTCGCGGTCAGGGTGGCGCCGGAGCCTTGACGTCGCTCGCCCGGTTCGACCCCGACAGCACGACCTGCTCGAAGACCCGGCGGTAGAGGACCAGCAGGTCGGCGAAGACCCGGGTGAACGCCTCATCCGTGGCCTCCGAGAGCAGGGGGTGCCCCTTGAAGGGGGGAGGCAGGTAGGCGGGCTCGTCGTCCATCGAGATGTCGTCCCTCGGGTCCCTCGAATCCCCCGGACCGCTGCTCCGCGGGCTGCGATCGAGGTCAGACGCGCGCCGGTCCACCAGGTACAGCGTGTAGAAGAACTCGAAGTGCCCGACTTCGAGGACGTTCAGGACCTTCTCCAGCGAGTCGAGCTTGGGCAGCTCCTTGCCGTTCTCGTACTTCGAGAGCTGGCTCTTCCCGATCCCGGCTTCCCGGGCCACCCAGGCCTGGCTCTTGCCCCTCAGCTCCCTCAGAAGACTGAGGGTCCTCCCCAGATTCACAAACATTCCCATGCGGGAAATGTACTGGCAGGACGTGCGCGGCGCAAGCCTAAGTTATTGTTTATACGTCACTTACGCTATGAGTCCAGGAGGCCCTGCCGGCCACTTCTGGCGCCTGGAGGAGCGCGGCCCCATCGCCTGTCCCCGGATGAGGACAAAACCATGCCGGAAACGGCCACGACAAGGAAAGTGGAGGAGCTAAAAACTTCCCATGGAGGCAACACCGGGGAATGAGACGCTCCGGCCCTCCACCCCGACCTCCAGGGAGGGCCAACCCGGCGTGGCCGTGATCCCCTCGATCGAACGCTCCGAGACAATCCAGGTCTCCTCGACCTTGGTGCCAGTGACCGAGGGGTTCCACGCGAAAGCCTGAGGCGCCTCCACCGCCTCCTCGCACCCGGGGTGGGCGATCCAGTCCCGGGACAGGTAGCCGCACGGCCCTCCCTGGTGATGGAGACGCTCCTCGCCAGGGAACCCGAGCTCCTCGTAGGCCCGGGCGGCCACGGCGAACAGCTCCCGGCCCAGGACCCCGGGTCGCGTCGCGGCCAGGAGCCGGGCGTTGACCTCGGCCGCGGCCCGGGTGCGCCGCTGGATCTCGCCGGGCACGGGTCCCGCCCAGAGGATGCGGGTGAGGGCCACGACCAGGCCAGACCGCCGGGCGCAGACCACGATCATGACACCATCCCGCTTCCACCGATGGTCCGTGGGCGGGGGATGGCGGTAGCGGGCGATCCGGTCGCCCGCCGCGACCAGCAGCACCACGGTCTCTGCCCCGCGCTGGGCCAGGGCCTCCACCGCCCTCCGGCCGATCTCCCGCTCGGTCAACCCGGGCTCCAGCCCGCGGCAGACCTCTCCCAGAGCCACGCCCGCGTCCCGCCCCAGGTCGCGGAAGCGCTCGATCTCGGCGCCCGTCAGGCGGTAGCGAAGGCGGGCCAGCTCCTTTCCGAAATCACCGGAGTCGGTGACGACGGCGGAACCGGCCACCTCGCGGGCGAGCGCGGCGATTGCGGGGGTCCACCCCGGGTCCGCCTGCTCCTCGGTCCAGGGCAGCTCGACGGGCGCGTATCCCTGGCCGGCCAGGTCCTCCTCCAAGAACCGGCGCATCTCGATGTTGTTGGCGAGGAGGAAGCGGCGGCCGTCGGCGGCGACGAGGACGGCGGCCACCCCCGATTCGCGGGACAGGTCGATCCCGCTCTCCCGCCCGCCGGTGATCCAGGCGAAGCCGGGCCGGGTGCCGAGGAGCACGCCCCCCACTCCCCCGCGCTCCTTCATCCAGCGGACCAGCCGCTCGGTTTTCTCGTCGATCTCGGTGCCTGTCAGGTCTCCATCCCCTGTGTAGGGGCACCCCTTGTGGGTGCCCTGGATGGAGGGCGGCCACGAGGGCCGCCCCTACGAGCGCTTCTTCTTCCGTCTGCGAGGGGCCGGCGCGGGCTCGGTGTCCTGCTCTTCTTCGGCGCTTTCCGGAGCGCGCTTCGGCATGACCCGGAAGAGGACCACCACGTCGCCGATCTCCACCGCCCCCTGTGCGACCGGTTTCATCCCGTGGAACGTCGTCTGCACGAAGGATTCCACCTTGCCGAGGACCGCGGAGATCTCCTCGGGCCAGGGTCCCGACAGGGCGGCCTCGTCCGGCTCGTCGGTCCCGGCGCGCTCGTTGGCGAGCGCCTCGGTCTCGACCAGGTCATACCGGCGGAAGAACTCGCGCCGCGTCACCCCCTGCGAATCGAGGATCTTGGACAGCGTGGCCAGGGTCGCCTCCTGCCGTCCGTTCTCGATGCGCGAGAGCTGTCCACGGCCAAGCCCGGCCTCCTCCCCGAGCCTCTCCAGGGTCTTGCCCTTCTCCTTCCGCAGGCGGCGGAGCGTCTCCCCGACAAAGGCGAACTGTTCCACGCGGCAAATCTAACGGGAGCGGGTGTACTTATCAAGCGTAAGTCATTGTTCTTGAGTGGTTTGCAGACGGAACCTAAATTCCCTTCGGCGGTGAGATGTTTTCTCCGGCCGCCACAGGCCTACGGGTCTGCGGTACCGGTTCCGGGAAAAACAGTCATCAGGGGTGCCGGGAGGGGGCATGGATTTCGGTTGTCAGGTCCGAGTCCTTGCGCTACCCTATTTTCACCATGCCAGAGTTTCAGGAGGGAAGCGCCGCTCCGGCGCCGCAGGCTGGGCAGCCGGCACACCCGGCAGACACTGCGGCCGAGCCGTTGAGCGTCCTGATGCCCTCTCCGATCGGCCCGCTCGGGCTGGAGCTGCAGGGGACCGTCGTCACGAGGCTGAGGATCGACCCCGCGGGGGACGACCGCGCGCGCTTCAAGCCTCTGCACAAGCTCGCAGGGTCCGACACCCTGGACGAGATCTTCGGCCGCCTCTCCGAGTACTTCGCCGGGGCACGGCGCAAGACCGAGATCGATTTCGATCTGACTCCGTGCGGTCTGGACAATCTGGCCCGGCGGGTGCTCAAGGAGACCTGCAAGATCCCGTACGGCAGGACGCGCACCTACCAGGGGATCGCCGAGGCCGTGGGCCGCCCCGAAGCCTACCGGCAGGTGCTCTCGATCCTGCTGGAGAACCCGATCCCCATCCTCATCCCCTGCCACCGGGTGGTCACCCACAAGGGCGGGTCCGGAAGCTACATCGGGGGAGCAGACCGCAAGCGCTGGCTCCTGGCGATGGAGAGCCGCCCCGAGCTCGACGGCGAGCCTCTCTGACGCTCAGCGCTTCTTGCCCGCGGCCTCGTGCTCCCGCACGAACCCGGGCAGGATGGCTTTCACGAACGCATTCGAGACCAGGCGCACGATGATCGGCCAGGTGCCGGTGTTGGGGTCGTCGACCGTGCCCGAGATGTCCGCGACCGTGGCGACCTGATCGCGCGGCCGGTTCTCCAGCACGTGGGAGAGCCCGCCCACGACCTTCTCATAGAGCTTCTTGAGCACCGGCTTCTTCTTGTCCTGCTCCGGGCTGTAGACCTTGACGTCCTTGAACAGCGGCTTGACGTAGCCGTCGATGCGGCCGTTGCTGACCTTGACCTCGGAGTAGACCGAGAAGGTGCCCGAAACCACGTCGAACTTGCCGTAGGCACGCAGGAGCTCGTTGATCGACGGCAGGCTCGCGCCTTCGACCTGGGCCGTGATGGTGAAGTCCGGACCCTTCCGGTCGTCGCGGAAGGTGGCGTGGCCGCTCAAGGCTCCGCTCCCCATGAGCTTCCCGGTGACGATCGCCTTGGCCGGCCCCTTGCGGAAACCGCTGGAGATGTTCGTCACCGTGAAGTCCGTGTCGTCGACGAAGACGCGGAAGCGCCGGTCCTTCGCCCAACTGACCAGGCCGATCCGGCCGTCCTCGACCTCGAAACGATCGATCCGCACCGGCACCTCGGGCGTCGGGTCCTCGGAAACCTCCGCGATCTTCTCGTCTGCGGAGGTCGTGGCCGAGCCGTGGGTGTAGTCGAGCCGGAGCTTCCGGACCGTGACGTCGGCGATGTGGACGTCCTTGTGCTTCGGGCCGTACTCGAAGTCACCATGAGAGGACAGGGCGCCGCCTCGAACGGTCAGGTTCGCCCGGCTGCCGATCGGCCGCAGGCGCTCGAGCGGGACGTTCTCGACCCGGTATTTCGCCTGGAACGCGGGATACGGCTCGGCCAGGAAGTTGGCGTGGCCGTCGAGGACACCGCGGCCGGTTTCGAAGATGATGCCGTCCGAGTGGATCGAGGAGGGATACACCCGCTCCGGCGTGCGGACATTGCGGATGTTCGCCGCCGCGAAGTTCCAGCGCGAGATGTGGAGGGGGCGGTCGGGATCCTCGTCGATGTAGACGAGGTCTCCGTTCCGCACCTGGATCATGTTGAATTTGAGCGGGTAGATCGACTCCAGGGCCTCTTGCCATCCGCGGTCCTCGACCTCGACCTCATCTTGGTCCTCCTTGCGGAGCTGTGCCAGGTTGACATGCACGCGGGGACGGTCGAAGACAGCATCGGCCACGAGATGGCCGCGCAGGATCTCCCGCCACTCGACGCTGGCGGTCAGCTTGGGCAGGGCCGCGACCGGCGGCTGGGGGTTGCCCTGCTGCCGGATGACGAGCCGCTCCAGGGTGAGCGACAGCCCGAAGGGGCTCAGATGCGCGTGCCCGATGCTGACCGTGTAGCCCTTGAGCCGCTGGTTGACCTTCGCTTCGAGGGTCCGCCGGAGGTACTCGTCGAAATGGCTGGCGATGAAGAGGATCAGGAGGGCGAGGCTCGCGGCAAGCAGGACCCAGAGCAGCTTGCGTTGGCCACGGGGTTCGATGTCCCTGGGGCTCTCTTGCGGCTCTTCGGGCTCGGGCGGCCCCTCCTCTCGATATTTTTCCTTCGGTAGTACTGCCATACCGCCTCCGGAATAGAGTAGAAGCAAGCCGTTTGCCACCATGCCCGCCCCAATCCTCCACCTCCTCCACCACGACGACAGCCTCGCCGCCGTGGACAAACCCTCGGGCATGGCGGTCCACCGCGGGTGGTCCCAGGAGCGGTACACCGTCCTCAACGTGCTCCGGGACCAGATCGGGCGGCACGTCCATCCCGTCCACCGGCTGGACCGGAGCACCAGCGGGGTGCTCGTCCTGGCCCTCGATCCCGACACGGCCCGCGGGCTTCAGGAGCAGTTCGAGAGCGGCGCGGTCCGCAAGCGCTACCTCGCCCTGGTCCGCGGCATCCCCCCGGAAGAGATGGTCATCGACCATCCGGTCCCCCGCGCTCCGGACGGACCCCGGGTTCCAGCGGTCACCGAGATCCGGAGGCTGGGCACGTTCGAGCGCTATGCCCTGGTGGAGGCCGTCCCCCGCACCGGACGACTGCACCAGATCCGCCGGCACCTCAAGCACGCCAGCCATCCGCTGATCGGGGACGTCCGCTACGGCAAGGGGGAGCACAACCGGCTCTTCCGCGAGCGCTTCGGCCTCCACCGGCTCGCCCTCCATGCCCTGGAGCTGGAGGTCGTCCACCCGGGGAACGGCCGTCCCCTCCGTCTTTTCGCCCCAGTCCCCGAGGACCTGGCCGGCCCCCTGCGCGCCATGGGGCTTCCGGTGCCGGAGGGGTGAGATGTAGACTTGGGCGCGAAAATGCGGAAATCAGCGATGCCTGATCCTATTTCGGGATTTGATTGGCAGCATCACCTGGAAGCCGCTCTCGAAGCCTGCCGGCTCGCGGGTGAGATCCATCGCGAGCACTTCCGCTCCCCTGGCCTGACCGTGCAGCTCAAGGAGGACTCCTCTCCAGTCACGCGCGCCGACCGCCTGGCCGAGGAGGCGATCCGCGAGGCCCTCCACCAGGAGGCCCCCGGGCTCGGCTTCCTCGGCGAGGAGCTGGGGCAGGAGGGGGACGAGCGCGACCGCTGGATCATCGATCCCCTGGACGGCACCCGGAACTTCGTGGCCGGCCTGCCCTGGTTCGCCACCCTGATCGGCCTGCAGCTCGACGGCGAGATCGTGCTCGGCGTGGTCCACGCCCCGGCCCTGGGAGAGGGCGAGACCTGGTGGGCCGCGCTCGGACAGGGAGCGTTCGCCGGCCCGGGCACCGACTTCGCGAGCTGCTGCGACCGCCGCCTCCGGGTCAGCCAGGTGCGCGACCTCGGGCAGGCCTTCCTGGTGCACGGCGGCCTGGCTCACATCCAGCGCGCAGGGATGTGGAAACCCTTCTCCGACCTGGTGGCCCGCGCCGGCCGCACCCGCGGCTTCGGCGACTGGTGGGGGCACGTCCTGGTGGCCGAGGGACGGTGCGACGCCATGATCGAAGGCAGCGTGGCCCTCCACGACGTGGCCGCCCTGAAGCCGATCCTCGAAGAGGCGGGCGGCCTCTTCCTTACCCGCTGGAACACCCCGCTCGAGCCCGGGTTCCGGGATCCGGTCCTCTCCTGCAACCGCAACCTGGCGGACGAGCTCTGCCGGGCGCTCGACTTCTAGTACCTCGTCACACTCCCGATTGACAGCCTTCTCCTATTAGGAGAGGGCTTGACCCACACGCACTAACTTTGCCGCCACGAGGGCGGGGGCGCCCTCTCCTGCGCAGCAGGGGAGGGTTGGGGAGGGGTCTTCTTCCGTGTCGTTTCTGCCGCAGCCCGGCGGTGCTGCACCGCCTTATCGGCCCATGATCATTGCATAACGTTCCATTCCCCTCCGGCGTGCATCCTTCGCGGCCCGAGGTATGTCGTACTCCGGTTGTAAGCCTCTTCTGGAAGAAAGATGCCTTGAGTTGGGAAGCTGGTATAAGCCGGAACCCCTGAATCTCGGGAGAAGTGGCTGAGCACCTGGCTTGGAGGCCTGGATTGACTCCCCTCCAGTGCGGACTTAAACTCTAGAAGTTGTTGCACTCCGGACTGTTGTCGATAGAAGATTACGTTGCAGGCTGACCGGCGCACCGCGAGTCTGGCCTCTACGTACGACGGCGGCACGGAGCCACACCAAGGTTCGGCGCTAGACACAGCATAGAGAGGAGATGTAAGCCAATGTGCATGTTTTCATCACCGGTCAAGGCGGTGGAGGGAACCAATATTTTTGTCCGAAAAACCTCTCCGACAAGTCAGGTTTTGGTCTACTCCATGACGTACCAAGCCAACGCCGAGCTCGCAATGATCCTGCCTCTACCGAAATCTTTGGGAGCCGGGGAAGATGCCGTTACCTTCATTGACCTCTCCAGCTATCCGTTCTTTTTTAAGGATATGGCGCGAGGTTTTGAGGAGCCCAGGCCTCGCTCAATTTCCGCAGAGGGTGCAAAAGGACTTGCGGCGCCTACTTTGAAAGTTCACGAGGTAGGAAGCTTCGAGGCTTCCTGGGTCCCCGCCCTCTCGGATTTCATCCGGCTCGATGGTCGATTCAGACTCCCCGAAAAAATTTGGGGTCAACTGCCGCAGTACGCCGATTACGGATTTGCAGTTTTCAAGCTGAAGGCCGGCGAAAAAACCATTCACCCAATGGCACTTGAGTTTCAAACCCGTGAGCCAAACCGACTTTTCTTTCCGACGGTTCATGTCCATAATGGCTCCGTCGAGCCTAAGGCTCTCTTCCATCATTCTCTTTATTGTCAGTCTGAGTACCCTGGGGCTAGCTGGCGGACTTCCGCAACCACTTGGGGTGAACCTCTTCTGGCTTGCAACTTCATCGATGTAGGCAAAGCGAAGGACTTACTGTTGCCCAATCAGGTGGTCTTTAAAAGGTCTGTGGTAGGCCGACGTCCTAATAAGGACTTCTGGGTCGCAGGTTGAATGAACAGCGCAGAACCTTCGCTTGCACCGGACGGCCGGCTTCGCCCTCCGCACGGTGAAGCGAAACACGTTAGAACCGAATCTCGGCCGAAAGGACGTTTGAATTTCTTATCTCTCAGGAGGAGCAGTCATGGGCAAGCTCATCATGTGGAACTTGATGACCCTGGACGGCATGTTCGAGGGTCCGCAGCCGTGGGACCTCGAGTGGCACGAGTACGCCTGGGGGGATGAACTCAAGCGATTCTCGCTCGAGCAGGGGCGGGAGGCGGAGGCGCTCCTCTTCGGCCGCCGCACTTACGAGGGCATGGCGGCGCACTGGACCACCGCTACGGGCGAGACCGCGGACTTCATGAACGCGGTGCCAAAGTACGTGTTCTCGCGCACGCTCGAGCACGCCGACTGGGCCAACAGCACGCTGGTGAAGGAGGACGCCGGAAAGGCGGTGGCGCGACTGAAAGAGCAGCCGGGGAAGGATCTCTTCGTCTTCGGCAGCGCCGACCTCTCCGCCACGCTGATCCGCCACGGGCTCTTCGACGAGTACCGCATCGGGCTCGTGCCGGTCACGCTCGGCGAGGGCAGCCCGCTGTTCAAGCCTGATTCCGAGCGGCTGAGGCTGCAACTACTACAGTCGCGGCCGCTCGGCGACCGCTGCCTCCTGCTGCGCTACCAGCCAGCCGCCGTCGCGGCGGCCGCGCGCTGAGGGACGGCGCCCGTCGGAGACCAGTCCGAGGGACGAAAAGCTCCGGGCCAGCTTCGCCTCTGTGTTGCCGGGGTACCCGTCGAACCTCGCAATCCCTTGCGCACCTCCTCGTTTGGCGTACTATAGGAATCACATGGCACTTAGTGCCCGAACACTCAGAAGCATTGCCGACAGCCACGTCGGCGTTCGAGGGCCCGGAGTATCGGCGCCGCCGCCGACTGGCCGGATCGCGGCTCGGAGCCATTTTGAGCCGCTCGGATGTCATTCTGAGCGGCTCAGAATGATTCTGAAATTCTCAGAGCGGCTTTGAGATTCTCGGAAGCCATTCTGAAAATCTCGGAACGATTCTGAGCAGTTCAGAATGATTCTGAGCTGGTAAGGAGCCATTCTGAGCGGCTCAGAATGGCTTTGAGATTTTCGGAGTCATTCTGAGAAACTCGGAATGGTTCTGAGAATCTCAGAGCCATTCTGAAATTTTCAGAATGCCTCGGAGAAACTTGGGAGCCATTCTGAGCGGCTCAGAATCGTTCTGAGAATCTCAGAGCCATTCCGAGCGGCTCAGAATGACTCCGAAACTCTCAGAGAGGCCGCGCAACGCCCGGGATGCGCTCTCAATCCAAAGTAATGGATCTGAAAGACTTAGGTAAGCCTCAGCAACCCCGGAAGCGCAGGCAGGCCTGGGGGCTGCCCTCATAGATGTCGGGGGGGCACTGCGGATAGGGGCTGCCGGAGTAGCAGGGCGTGCAGTCCTGGCTGCAGTATCCGTAGTAATAGTTCAAGCTCTGCGAGGTTGCGTCGCTGACCGGCGCGGCCGGCGTGAAGAGGTTGTCATTGAGAACGCTTGCAAGGATCGCGTGTTCCCCAGGGCAAGAAGCGACAGGGGCATTCTCTGGAGTCTCGGCGAACGCCGGGACCACCGCGAAGGACATGACAATCGCCAGAGAGACTGCTTGTAGGTTGCGCATGATCTGCCTCCCTTTTTGTAGTTCTCTAGCATATCAGACAAGTGCTTTGCTGCGGAGAAAGCGAGCCGCTCAGGGGAGCCGATGACCTGCTGGTCCGGGCGCCCGGTTTCTGGATAGACTCCACGGCATGGCGAAACGATACTGGCTCTTGAAGTGCGAGCCCGAGGCCTACACGATCGAGGACCTGGAGCGCGACGGCACCACGACCTGGGAAGGGGTGCGCAATTTCCAGGCGCGGAACTCCATGCGGGATGACATGAAGGTGGGCGACGGCGTCCTCTTCTATGCCTCGAACGCCGAGCCCTCGGGCGTCACCGGCCTGGCCGAGATCTCGCGCGCGGCCTATCCCGATCCCTACGCCTTCCAGGAGGGCCACACCTATTACGACCCCAAGAGCGATCCGGACAACCCCACGTGGTACATGGTGGACATCCGCTTCGTGGAGCGGTTCCCGGAGATCATCCCCCTCTCGACCCTGAAAACGGCGCCCGGCCTCGAAAAGATGGTTGTCAACCAGAAGGGGTCGCGCCTCTCGGTCCAGCCGGTCACGAAAGAGGAGCTCGCGATCGTGAAGCGGCTCGGAAGGAAGAAGAAGTGAAGTCCGACGGCTACTGGAACGACGCGATCGAGGTCCAGTGCCCCTGGTGCTTCGAGCGCGTCGAGATTTCGGTCGAGCCCGACACCTGGGGCTCGATGGTCCAGGACTGCGAGGTCTGCTGCAACCCGTGGCAGCTCACGGTCACCCGCGACCGGGATGGAGACGTGGACGTGAGAGTCGAAAGGCTGGATTAGAGGAGGGAGGGCCGCCGCGAAGCTACCCGGCGGCCCCGGGGAGGAGGGGATCAAGGCTCCCTCTCCCCCGGCACGGGGGAGAGGGCTGGGGAGAGGGGGAACGGGATCAATTACCTCCAGCTCAGCCGGACACCCAGACGGAGGATGCGGGGGCTGAGGACCTCCAGCACGTGGTCGGAGCTCGAAAGGTTGAGCACCGACTGCCGCTGCAGGACGTAGGACTCGTTGAGGACGTTGAAGACGTCCGCTCCCACCGTCACGCCGAAGTCGCTCAGGCGGAACTCCTTCTCGACCCGCAGGTCGAGCAGGTGGACGTCCGGGAAACGGAAGGTGTTCGCGTCGGACGCGACGGGCACGTCCAGGCCGACGCCGGGGGTGTCCGCGATCGGCGCCCGGTTGACCCGGCGGGCGTAGCGGAGCGGATAGCCCTCGCGGCCGTTCAGGCTGGCTCCCAAGTTGAAGCCCCACGGCTGCTCCGGCGCGATCTGGTAGAGACCGTTCAGGCTGTAGGACCACCCGCTGCTGATGAACACGTTGCCCTTGGCGCCGGACGCCACGCCCGAGCCCTGGAGCACGTCGGTGCCGTTGACGATGCCGCCGGCGATCGTATCCGTGGGGTCCTCGTTCTCGCTGTCCGGAATGTCCCACGTCCAGTCCTGCCACGACACGTTGCCGCGCGCCATCCAGCGGTTCGACAGCCGCTTGTGGATGCTCAGGGACGCGCCCAGGAACTCCTGCTCGCGGTCGCCGTTTTCCAGCAGGAACCCGTTGCGGGTGCCAACGCCCTCGCGCAGGGTCCAGTAGCTCAGCGAGTAGGGCTCGCCGTTCGGCAGCACGCCCTCGACGAACCGGGGGACGTAGTCGTCGCGCCGGTGCACCCGGCCGGTGCTGTTCAGGTTTTCAGCCGAGACCGGATCGCCGTCGAAGACGAGCAGCTCGGCTTCCAGGAGATCGCGGAGCTGCCGGTAGTTGACGTTGAAGCCGACCACCAGCTCGGGCCGGAGCGAGTGCTCGATGCCGAGGATCAGCTCGTCGGTGATGGGAGCGTTCAGGTCCGTGTCGACCGCGTTGGAGATGAGCGGCGCCAGGGTGAACGGGTTGAGGTTGCCGCTGGGGGCACCGATCTCGTCTCCGAGCTCGCCCGGATCCAGGGTCGGACCGCCGTCGTTGGTGGTGAGGAAGTACCGGTACTGCGGAGCGCCCAGGGGGTGGAGCCAGCCCGCGAAAGCGGTCGCGAGCTGGTCCGCGAAACGGGAGTAGCTGGCGCGGAGCAGCGTCTTCCGGCTCTCGCCCAGGGAGTAGGTCAGGCCGAGCCGCGGAGAGAGCGTCGACCATTCGAAGCCGCTGTCCCGGCCCTCGAAGGAGGTGGCGGGCAGCAGCTCGGGGAAGACCGGGTTCGCGGCCACGCTGGTGTCCAGCAGCTCGCCGCCCTGGCGGTCGTACCGGAGGCCCACACTGGCCGTGAGGTTGCCCACGGACACGGTGTCCTGAACGAAGAGGTTGGAGTAGTCGACTTCTACGTTGGCGATGCCTTCGCGGGCGAGCAGCAGCACGCCGCCGACGTCGATGCCCCCTCCCGGCCAGCGGTTGACGGTGGACTGCTCCACCACCCGGTAGCCGGCTCCGTACTTGAGCTCGTGGGAGAGGTCGCCGGTGCTGAAGAAGTTGGAAGCGTCGAGCCGGAGCTGCTCCTGCGGGCGCTCCACCTGGACGTGCAGGAAGCTGTTGCGCCAGATGCCGTTGGGATCGAGGAACGGGACCCGGTCGCCTCCCTCGGGCGCAAGCTCGAGGCCGCCGTTGACCACCGAGTACATGCCGGTCAGGAAGAAGTTGGAGCCGATGATCTGGGTGTCCTCGATCTTCCAGGCGGTGGGCTCCGGTCCGAACCCGCTCTGGTTCCAGGTGGTCTCCTGGGGGCGGAGCGGGCCGGCGTTGCGGCCGATCTTGATCTTGTCGGACTGCCAGGCGAACGCCGTGGCCGAGTTGGACGGCGTGATCTGGCCGTTGAGCTTGAGGTTCCAGTCCTCCAGCGTGGTGTCGTCGCTGAAGTCGTTGACGGTCAGCAGGTCGATCTGCTGCTCGCCATACGAGCCCCAGATCCAGAGCTTCCGCGAGACGAGCGGGCCGCCCACTTCGACTCCGTAGTCCACGACGTCGACGATGCGGTTGCCCTGCCTGAGGCTGTCCTGGGCGGTGCCCTGGTTCCAGGGTCCTGCCTGGCCGAGCTCGCCCGCATCGATCTCCAGGTCCGACTGCATGCCTTCGTCGCCCGCGAGGTAGCGGGCGGAGCCGCGCCACTGGTCGGTGCCGCGCCGGGTGACCATGTTGAGGACCACGCCGCCGGTGGCGATGGAAGCGTCGCTGCCGCCGGTCGTGACCTGCATCTCCTCGAACGCCTCGAAGTTGAAGTAGCCGGGGGTGGAGCCGGCGGCCGACATGTCCGTAATCACCATGCCGTCGAGCGACCAGACCGTCTGGGCGCCGGCCGCGCCGGGACCGACGAAGGTGGACTGCTGGCCGCTCTCGTTGCCGCCCACGTTGATGCGGTCGGTCCGCACGCCGGGGACGGTCCCCAGGACCGCCCAGGGGTCGCGGGCCGAGGGGACCTTGTCCATCTCGTCCCGGGAGACGTGGCTCTCAATCGAGACGCGGCGGGGATCGAGGAGCGGCGCCTCGCCGCCCACGACCTCGATGGTGTCGCCGAACCCGAGCGTCAGCTCGATGTCGGTGTTGCGGCCGACGCTCACGTCGATGTCCGTCCGCTCGACGGTGACGTAGCCCTGGAGCTCTGCCCTGGTGGTATAGACGCCGGGCGAGAGGCCGAGAAAGTGGAACTTCCCCTGCTCGTCGGTGACCTGGACCTGCGGCGCGCCGATGCCCGTGAGAGTCACCGTGACGCCGGGCAGCTCGACGCGGTCCTGGCCGTACACGGTGCCGTGGATGTTGCCGGTCTGGAGCTGGGCGGACGCCGGGCCGGTCAAGGCCAGTACTGAAACGACTGCCGCCAGCGCGATCCTCGAAAAAGATTTTCTAATCATCGCAGTTGAACCTCCTTCAACCCGTGTTCAGAAGCGGTTTTCGAACGACGATCCTCCACTGTGTGCCGCGCCAGGCGTCACCTCCTTTCCAACAAAACCTTGCGATTCAATGCCAGGGCAAGGCGTGTGCCACACAGCCAAGCCACTGATTTTCAGCGACTTACGTCACATTGTCCGGTTTTGTGGACTTTCCGGGACGTTCAGGAAACCGGATCGTGCCGGGGGAGAAGCAATGAAAACCGAGCTATGGCGGGGCTTTGCGTTGCGTTCGAAAAGTTGAAGTCACGTTCGGAAAGCCGCGCTGAAGGCGGGACGGAGGGGTGGACAGGAGGGACCGACACCTCCAGAGGTCGGGCGGACCCGCGGATCGTCCTACGGCGGGGACAGCCGGCGGCCGCCGAGCCAGACGAGCGCGGCGACCAGCATCACGAGGCCGAACATCAGGAAGGCGCTGTCGAGACGGGCGGCGGTGGCGCCGGTCAGGGCGTAGAGCAGGGCGGCCGGGAGGGTCCCCGCCGCCGAGGCCAGGAGGAAACGCCGCCAGCCGAGGGGCGAGGTGCCCGCCAGGATGGCCACGCTCTCGGCCAGGATCGGGATGGGCCGGGTCACCACGATCGCCAGGTCCCCCCACTGCCGGAGCAGGGCATCGGCCCGGCGGCGCTCGTCCTCCGGCACCCAACGGTGGAGGGAGGCGCTCCCCCAACGGCCGAAGGCAAAGCCGACCGATGCCGCGGCCATGCCTCCGGCCAGCGAGAGCAGGGTGCCTCCGGCGACCCCGAACAGAGCGCCGTGGGCCACCATGATGAGGCTCGCCGGCACGGGCAGGAAGACGTCCGCGACGAGCAGCGCGACCCCGGTCGCCGCGGCGCCCCAGCGGCCCGATTCGGAGAGCCACGGCCCCGGATCGGCGAGGAAGGCGATGTCCAGCGCCTGCACCAGGCCGAACAGCGCCAGGAAGATCCCCGACATCAGACCCAGCAGGAGCCAGTAGGAGCGCATCGGGGTGAGGCTACCGCCGCCAGCCATCCCCCCGGCGCGGGGCTCCCGGGGGGCGGCGGTCCGGCCCGCCGCGGGGCGGCCGGAAACCCTGGCTGGGACGGTCAGGACGCTCCGGGCTTCCCGGCCCCTCCGGCCGGGCGATCCGGGCCTCCACCGGGCGGCCCCGGATCGTCGCCCGCGACATCCGGTCCAGCACCTGGTCCCGGTACTCCTCCGGGACCTCCACGAAGGTGAAGTTGTCGTAGATGTCGATGGCGCCGATCGACTTGCCGGGCACGCCGGCCTCGTTGGCGACGGCTCCGACGATGTCCGCCGGGCGGACCCCGTTGCGCCGGCCCGCGGAGAGGAAGAGGCGGACCATGCCCCCCTGGGGCGCAGCCACCTGCTGCGGCTCGGGCTCGATCTCCATTTCGAGCGGCTTGTCCCCGCGGGCGAGCCGGGCGGCGGCGGCGGCGACCTCCGCCATGTCGAGCCCCTCCTCCTCGGCCAGCTCCTCCACCAGGGTCAGGTAGAGCTCCAGGTCCTCCTCCTTCAGCGTCTTGCGCAGGCTCTCCTTGAACATGGCCATCCGCCGGGCTGCCACGTCCGCCTGCGTGGGCATCCGCATGGGCTCGATGCGCTGCTTGGTGAAGCGCTCGATGTCCTGGAGCATCCGCCGCTCGCGGGGGGCCACGAAGAGGATGGCCACACCGGTGCGCCCGGCCCGGCCGGTGCGGCCGATGCGGTGGACATAGGACTCCACGTCGTGAGGCATGTCGTAGTTCACCACGTGGCTGATGCGCTCCACGTCCAGGCCGCGGGCCGCCACGTCGGTGGCCACCACGATCTCCACCTGGCCGCTGCGCAGGCGGCGGAGCACGGTCTCTCTTTGAGCCTGGTTCATGTCGCCGTGCAGGGCCTCGGCGGAATAGCCCCGGCCGTTGAGGTGGTCGGCCAGCTCCGCAGCGCCGGTCTTCATGCGGGTGAACACGAGCACGGCCGTGGCGGACTCGGTCTCCAGGATGCGCGTCAGGGCCTCCAGCTTCTGCGGGCCGTGGACGTTCAGGTAACGCTGCTCGGTTTCCGGCACGGTGAGGGTGCGGCGCTCGATCTCGATCATCACCGGGTTGCGCAGGTGGCGCGAGGCCACGCGCCGGATCTCCGGCGGCAGGGTGGCGGAGAAGAGCGCGATCTGGCGCTCTTCGGGCGCCTGGGCGAGGATCCACTCCACGTCCTCCAGGAAGCCCATCTTGAGCATCTCGTCGGCCTCGTCGATGGCCACGTGGCGGATCTTGTCGAGGCGCAGGGTGCCGCGCCGCAGGTGGTCCATGATCCGGCCGGGTGTGCCCACGACCACGTGGACCCCGCGCTGGAGCCGCTGCTGCTGGCGGTCGATGGGCTGGCCGCCATAGACCGGGAGCACGCCGATCCGGCCCCTGTCGCCGATATAGCGGGAGTAGACGTGGAACGCCTCGGCCACCTGAATGGCGAGCTCGCGGGTCGGAGCGAGGACGAGGGCCTGCACCTCGGCAAGCTTCGGATCCAGGCGCTGGAGCATGGGCAGGGCGAAGGCCGCGGTCTTGCCCGTGCCGGTCTGCGCCTGCCCGATCAGGTCGCGCCCTTCGAGGAGCGCCGGGATCGTCTTCGCCTGGATCGGCGTCGGCGCCTCGTACCCGACCTCGGCGAGCACCTTGAGGAGCGGCTCCGAAAGTCCCAGGTCGGCGAAGGAGGTCTCCGCCTTGGTTGCTGCTTGCTCTGTGGTATCTGCCATGGTCCTTCCTCCCCGGTTCATCTTACTGTGAGATCCGTCACACTCCCGCCGCCCGCATTGCGGTACCCTATCTTACGGATCCTTTGTTCATGAATAGCGCGAAGCCGAAACAGGTCATCCAGGTGGGAGGCCACATGGTCTCGCTTCCCGAGGGCGTCACCGCTCTCGAGTGGGCGCTGGAGCGCGTCAACTACCAGAACCCCCGGATCCGCGCCTTCCTCGGGTGCATCCGGCTCCTGGATGGCGTGATGGAGAGCAACTACGCCATCCTGCACTGCTCCCCCGAGCGGCTGCTCGACATCTGGCGCAAGGTGCGCCAGGTGGCGGAGCTGATCCGCCACCGCATCTCGCCCCTGCTGGAGGTGCCATCCAGGATGCCGGTCCTGGAGGAGGCGCGGCAGAGCGCCGAGACCTCGCTCGGCATGCTCGACTACCAGGTCCTGCGCCGCCTCGACGGCTTCCCCGAGGACGTGCCCCCGGACCAGCTCCTGGAGGTGCGCAAGCTCCTCTGCATCTCGATCGGCCAGATCCACGCCTTCCTGGTGGACACCTTCGGCGAGCTCATGGCCAAGGACCCCCGGAGCCTGCACGACTCGGACTACTTCCTCTCCCGGCGCTTTCCCCAGGACATCGAGGAGGCCGAGTGGCTGCACGCCACCCTGGTCCGCCTCGGCGAGTACATGCACAAGCTCGACGAGGCGCGCACTCTCCACATGACCGCCATGGCCGAGCGTATGCGCAACGAAGAGAGCGTCCCCACCCGCCACGGCTGGGCCGAGACCCGCGCCTTCCTCGACGTCCTCCTGGCCGGGCTCACGCCCAAGCTCAAGGAGGTGCTCGCCCTGCGCGGCGTGCGCTTCTACGAGATGGAGATCCTCGACCGGCTGGCCTTCGACATCCCGAGCAAGTGCCGCACGGCCCTGGAGATCCACGAGGTCGCCTCCGAGGCCATCGACGACCTGAAGCGGACCGTGGGAGGGTCGCGGGAGGAGCGGACCCAGAACGTCCAGGACCTGCTCCACCTCCACGCCGCGTTCAGCCGGCGCCTCGCCAGCCTGGTCACGGACGTGGACAAGGCCCTTCAGGATCTCGTCGCCTTCATCCCGCTTTGGCTGGAAGGGGTGGAGAAGCGCCGCGCCCTGCTGCTCAAGAGGGAGCTGGGCCAGCAACAGGCCCGGGCCGAGGAGATGGAGGCCTTGGGAGCGAAGGCGAAGCGGGCGTAAGCCCTCAGTCGTCCTCTTCCCGCAGCAAAGCCGCCCACGGGCTCTCGCCCTTGCGCCGCAGCATCCGCATCCGCATCCGCTTGACCCGGCTCCACTTCACCAGGGGGACCCCGACCTGCTTCTCGAGCATGAATCCAAGAACGGCTCCGACCATCAATGTGCTGACGAATGTGACCATGTGATCCTCATGAGCTCCGGCCCGTTCGGGCAAAATTGCACCCGCCGTTGGAGACACGGCCCTGCGCATACTCCTTTGACGATAACCTTGGAACGATTCTAGCCGTGCCCCGGTTGCTCGTCAACCTCCTTCTTCTACGGATACGCGGCCAATTCGGTTTAGCCGCCACAGAAGATGGGATCATCCCTGCGGCATGTGGCTTGCTTCCTCTAAATGGCACCGACCGCTGACAATCCCCTAGGAGAACCATGGCTGAGACCGTCCAGATATCCACCCTTCGCCGGACCCTGCGCCGCACCTTTGGCTTCCGCTCTCTCCGCGAGGGTCAGGAGGAGGTCATCCGCTCCATCGTCGAGGGCAGGGACACCCTCGTCATCATGCCCACCGGGGCGGGCAAGTCGCTCTGCTACCAGCTCCCCGGCGCCCAGCTCCCGGGCACCACGGTCGTCGTCTCTCCCCTCCTGTCCCTGATGAAGGACCAGGTCGACAAGCTCCAGGAGCTGGGGATCGAGGCCACCCAGGTCAACAGCACGCTGACGTCCCGGGAGGAGTCCGACGTCCTGGAGGGGATCGAGAAGGAGCAGCACGAGTTCGTCTTCGTCACCCCGGAGCGGCTCGCCCAGCCCGGGTTCCTGGAGACGCTCAAGACCAACGAGATCGACGTGTTCGTGATCGACGAGGCCCACTGCATCTCGCAGTGGGGGCACGACTTCCGGCCGTCCTACCTGCGCCTGCGCGAAGCCGTCGAGGCCCTCGGCAACCCGCCGGTGCTCGCCCTCACCGCCACGGCCACGCCCGAGGTGGTGGACGACATCCTGCGCCAGCTCGGCCGCGAGGACATGCAGGTCATCTCCACCGGGGTGTTCCGCGAGAACCTGCGCCTGGAGGTGATCCGCGCGGCCGGCGACGGGGCCAAGCTCGGCCATCTCGCCCGGCTGCTCTCCGAGATCGAGGGCACGGGCATCGTCTACACCTCGACGGTCAAGGACTGCGAGGCGGTCACCGACTACCTGGAGAGCCTGGGCTTCGCGGTGGCCCGCTACCACGGCCGGCTGGGCGGCAAGGAGCGCCACCGCAACCAGGACCGCTTCATGGCCGGGGAGCTCAAGGCGGTCGTGGCCACGAACGCCTTCGGCATGGGGATCGACAAGCCGGACATCCGCTTCGTCATCCACTACAACATGCCGGGGACGCTGGAGGCCTATTACCAGGAGGCCGGGCGCGCCGGACGCGACGGCGAGCCCGCTCGCTGCGTCATGCTCTTCCAGCCGGAGGACAAGAACACCCACATCTTCTTCCTCAACGGCAAGTACCCGAAGCGAGAGCACTTCGTCGCCGTCTACCGCGCCATGGAGCGCCTCAAGGCGGGCCGGGAGCCGCAGCCGCCGGTCACCGCGCCCGAGATCCATCAGCGCGCCAAGGAAGTGGTTCTGAACAAAGTGAGGGTGGTGCTGCCGGCCATGAAGGACCTCGGCCTGGTGGACGAGCCCGAGGCCGGGAGCTTCCGCCTGACCCGCTCAGGCCTGGACGCGGAGGAGCTGGAGAAGCTCTCCGCGAAGTACGAGCAGCGGTCCGAGGCCGACCGCGACCGCCTGCGCCGCATCCTCCTCTATGCCCAGACCGCCCTCTGCCGCTGGAAGTCGATCCTCGACTACTTCGGCGAGAGCCAGGCGGTCGATTGGAACAATCGGGGCGACCGCTGCGGCGTCTGCGACAACTGCGGGCACCCCATCGCCGAGCCCGTGGTCTCGCACGACCGGCTGGCCGTCCGTCCCCCCCATGCCCAGCCCGAGGTGCTCCCCCTGCCGCCGATCCTCGGCGAGAAGAACCCGTCCACCCTGCGCCAGGGAGACACCCTCACCCTGTCCATCTTCGGCACGGGCGAGGTGCGGGAGGTCGGGGTGGAGAGCCTCACCGTCGCTTTTTCGGACGGGGAGGTGCGGGAGTTCCGGCACCGCTGATCTGGCAGGCAACGCAACAGTCTGCTACGGTGGCGTCAACGCTTCGAGAAGTTTGTTCCACCGCCCCTTTCGACGGGAGGTTCTCGTGGAGTGCTTCCAGTGTGGCGCTTCAAACCCGGAAGAGCATAAGTACTGCGGAAGCTGCGGCACGCCGCTGGACCCTGACCTCGGCCGTGTCCACACTTACCTGGGACAGAACTTGGCGGGCAAGGTCCGGGAAATCCTCAGAGAAGAGTTGAAGGATCGAGACGTGGCTGCGACCGAGATCACCGAGGCGGTGACAACGAAGCTGGTGGACTGGGCCAAGCTCCTTGCTTTCGCCATCGGCATCCCGCTGTTTCTCGTGACGCTGGCCCTGGCGGCTCTTGGAATCTCCACCTACAAGGATTTCAAGACCAACGTAGAAGGCCTCAAGGATGAGGTCACCCAAGATCTCGAGACCACCTGGGAAGGTGTCCAGAAGCTTCGGGCAAGGCTGAACGAGAACCGCGCCTTCATTGCCGAGGTCGAAGCTCTAAGAAGCCGCGTCAGGGCCATCGAGAACAAGTTCGGGGTCACTCCATCCCCTGACTTGAGCCCGGAGTTGAAACGGGACATCGAAGATTCCTTCAAGGAGTTCATCTCCTATCTGGAGAGCCTCGGCTACCAGCACAAGGGTGGCGAAGTCGAAGTCGTTGTCAACAAGGAGATTACCTCTGACAACGCCTTCTACGAGGAGGACGCAAATAGGATCGTCATCGCACCAGCCTTTGCGAGAGACAGCCAAGTCGTCTTCCATACCTATACCATCTTTGCCCTTCAAAGCCTCCTTGACACAAGGTCTCCACTCAAACAATCTGGCGAGGTGAACTCGATTACGTCAGGGTTGGCTGACTACTTCACATGCAGCTTCAGCGGCCAACCCTTGGTAGGGGAGATCGCCATCCGCGAGATGAGGAAGCTTGTGCCGAGTTATTCCTCTCAACCTTACCTCCGCAATCTTGCCAACGACCGGAGCTTCGCCAAGGTCAAGGATGAGGGTCCGGACGCTTGGGAGACCTGGGGAGGCTTGTTTTGGGAGCTTCGATACCTGCTCCGGCCAGCGGTGGCAGATCAGGTCCTTTACTCCTCCTGGACCGAGCTCGTGCGAACGAACACTCCCGGCAATCCGCGGAAGACTTTTGCCCACATCTTGTTGGAAAACTGCCGCCGCCAAGTGCCAGAGGGGCAGATGGAGGCCGTGCGGTCCGCCTTCCAGCGCCGCGGATTAGAGGCTGAGGCATCAGTTGGAAACTAGTGCTCATCTGGAATGCTGGATAAAGATGTTAGGGAGGGGCACAAGCCCAGAGGAGGGGGAGGGTCGAGACTGGGAGAGGTCAGGAGGGGCCGAATTGACCTCTCTGCGCGCCGCACGTCCCCACAAGCTGTGAGTCGTCCTTGCCGCGTACAGAGCATGCGCGCCGGGGACGGCTCACCACCCTCGGGGAGAGCCCGCAATCCCAGGATGCATCGCGTACGCGAAGGGTAGAGGTCCGTACCCGGCGGGTAGAAGCCGCCCCCGCCGCGTACGAGGCGCACGAGGTGGGGACGAGGACGTACCCGGCGGGTACGGAGCGCCCGCGGCGGGTAGAGGGTCATACCCGGCGCGCACAAGGCGCCCGCGGCGCGCACGAGGCAAACCCGCCTGGTCAAGAGCGTCCCCGGCCCGCACAGCACACACCACCGCCGGACTGCGGACAACGACGACCTCGCTGCCTCCACTCGGGGTGGAGAGCCTTACCGTCGCTTTTTCGGACGGGGAGGTGCGGGAGTTCCGGAGGTAGGAGCGGCCGCAATGGCCGGCTCCTCCTCCGAGTAGCGCTGGTGCAGGTGGACCGGCTCCTTGGCGACCTTGTGCAGCCGCTGGTTGAGCATCTCCACGAAGACCGAGAACCCCATCGCGAAGTAGATGTAACCCTTCGAGATGTGCTGATCGAAGCCCTCGGCCACCAGCGACATGCCGATCAGCAGGAGGAAGCTGAGAGCGAGCATCTTGACCGTGGGGTGGCGCTCCACGAAGTTGCTGATCGGCCCCGCGGCGAAGAGCATCACGGCCACCGAGATGACCACGGCCGTCATCATGACGGCCAGCTCGTTGGCCATGCCAATGGCGGTGATGACGGAGTCCAGGGAGAAGACGATGTCCAAGGCGAGGATCTGGAGGATGACGGAGGTGAAGGAGGCAGCGATCTTGGCGCTGGCGTGCCCCTCCTCCCCTTCCAGCTTGTCGTGGATCTCGTGCGTGGCCTTGGCCAGGAGGAAGAGGCCGCCCACCAGGAGGATCAGATCGCGGCCGGAGATCTCCTGGCTGAAGACCGTGAAGAGCGGGTTCGTGAGCCGGGCGATCCAGGCGAGCGAGGCGAGCAGGGCGAGGCGGATGAACATGGCCAGACCGAGCCCGACCTTGCGCGCTTTCGCCTGCTGCTCCTGGGGGAGCTTGCCCGCCAGAATCGAGATGAAGATGATGTTGTCGATGCCCAGGACGATCTCGAGCACCGTCAGGGTCAACAGCGCAATCCAGCTCTCGGGGTTGCTCATCCACTCCATCGCGCCACCTCATCAGACGGGGATCTCCCCGGTTGATCCGGGGACGGGGCGGATTCTATAGAATCTGGCCATCATGAGCGACACCACGACCCGTGGCGTCCGCGTCCAGGTCGCGAGCTTCTACGACGAGGACCGCAGCGCGCCCCAGGAGAGCTACTACTTCTTCGCCTACCAGGTGAGGATCTCGAACGTCGGCTCGGAGACGGTTCAGCTCCTCAGCCGTGAGTGGATCATCACCGACGCCACCGGCTACCAGCAGAGGGTGGAGGGTCCGGGAGTCGTGGGCGAGCAGCCGGTGCTCGCGCCCGGGGAGGGCTTCGAGTACACGAGCTTCTGCCCCCTCTCGACCCCGGTCGGCTCCATGCACGGCTCCTACCGCATGGCCCTGGAGAACGGCGAAGCCTTCAACGCGGTCATTGCGCCGTTCTCTTTGGCGGTGCCTCATGCGGTGAATTGAGGCGGGGGTGAGGGCCTCTTTCTTGCACCTCTCGCCGCCATGCCCACCGCCAAGCCCAAGAAAGCGTCAAAAAAGACAACAGCCGCCGCCCTCCCTGCCGAGGCGCTGGAGGGCGACTTCCCCGAAATCGACCTCCCAATCCGCCCTCCCTTCCCTCCCTGGGAGGCGTTGTCGGAGGGGAAGATCCCCACGGGCGAGGGGTGGCTCTACGAGCCCAAGTGGGACGGCTTCCGGTGCCTGGCGTTCCGCAAGGGGGAGCAGGTGCTGCTCCAGTCCAAGGCCGGACAGCCGCTCGGGCGCTACTTCCCGGAGCTGGTCGAGGCTCTGGGCAAGCTCCCCATGAAGACCTTCGTGGTGGACGGCGAGATCGTCATCTCAATCGAGGGAAGCCTCTCCTTCGACGACCTGCTGCAGCGCATCCATCCCGCGGAGAGCCGCATCCGGAAGCTCGCGAAGGAGACTCCGGCCAGCCTCTACGCCTTCGACATCCTGGTGGACGAGCGCGGGAAATCGCTCGTAGATCTGCCCCTGGAGGAGCGTCGTGGGAGGCTGGAGAAGCTCTTCGGGAAGGTTCCGGAGGGTGGACAGATGGTGCTCTCCCCGGCCACTCCCGAGCGGAAGACGGCTGAAGGGTGGATAGGAGGCGCGGGTCTCGACGGCATCGTGGCCAAGCGCCTCGACTCCCCCTACCTCTCGGGCGAGCGCGGCGGCATGGTCAAGGTCAAGCGGATGCGCACGGCCGACTGCGTGGTCGGAGGGTTCCGTTGGGCACAGAAGGGGGACCAGGTCGGCTCGCTCCTTCTCGGCCTCTACAACGACGCGGGACAGCTCGACCACGTGGGCTTCTCGTCGAGCTTCACCGCGGAGGAGAAGAAGGAGTTGGAAGCGGTCCTGGAGCCTCATCGGGGAGGCTCCGGGTTCACCGGCAAGGCGCCGGGCGGACCGAGCCGCTGGTCCCAGGGACGGTCGACCGAGTGGGAACCCCTCGATCCCGTCCTGGTCTGCGAGGTCCGCTACGACCACTTCTCCGGCGGACGCTTCCGCCACGGAACCAAGTTCCTCCGCTGGCGGCCGGACAAGAAGCCCAAGGCGTGCACGTTCGCGCAGGTGAAGCGGAAACCTACCGCCGCGGGCTGATCCGCAGCTCGGGCTCCGGCTTGGGCGACTTATGGTCCAGCCGGAGGTTGGGATCGGGTGTCCGCCAGCTCCGGACCAGGCTCATCAGATCCGCCGTGGCCTGGAGGGCCCTGGTCTTCCAGCGCTGGCTCTTGTCGTAGGGCGTCTTCTCGGGATCACGCGCGATCAGGAACTGGTCATATCCCGCGGAGTAGATCTCCTCCATCCGCCCGAGCCTGCCCTCGAGCTGGGACATGGCGGTCAGATAGCGGATCCAGCGGTGACCGTCCCAATCGATGGTCTGGAGGACCCGGCCCGCGGCCTGCCCCCGGGCTGTGAGCGCCTTGATCCGGTCCTCGGGCATGGTCAGATTCATGCCCCCTTCGTCCGGGGTGAGGTGGACGTGCACCACCCGGTCGCGATAGCCGGGGAGCCTCATCTGCGTGTTGTCCACCCAGTTCTGCATGGTGTTGATGATGGCCGCCACGAAGGGGAGGAGCCCGTCGATCGCGGTCCAGGCGGGCAGGACCCCCTGCCGGGCCTCTCTCGCCCGCCAGACGTTCTCGCTCTCTTCGGGCTTCTTGGGATGATCGGGATGGAACGGCCGCAGGTTGATCCCGAAGGTCGGCCGCGAGGGGAGCAGCCCGTCGAAGAAGTGGACCGGGAAGTTGCTGCCGATGCCTCCATCCGAGAACCAGCAGAGGCCCAGCTCCGGAGCGCGTTTCGCGTCCCGGGCCTCCTGGTTCCTTTTCAGGGACCAGTCAACGGCGTACAGGGGGATGGCGCTGATGAGCACCGGGAAGCTCAGGCTCATGCGCGCAGCCACCACCACCGGCATGTCGGCCGGGTCGGGCAGCGGACGGTACGGAGTCTCGTCCTTGATGCGCTGGATGTCGGCCCTCTCCCTCTCGTTCTCCGGGGTGAAGGGATGGTCCTCCATCCACTGCACGACGTCGTCGGGGAAGAACCTCCGCAGCTCCTCGGGATGGAAGAAGTACTCCCGGCTGGAGAACGGAAGGCGGGTCGGCGAGCCGAGGGTGAGATTGGTCGTCATCACCTCCAGGTTGATCTCCCGCCCTTTGAGATCCCCGAAAGTGAGCGGACCGCCGGTCTTTCCGGCCGTCTCATTCAGGAGGCCGGCCAGCCAGGGAGTCAGCGCCGGATCGTGGGAGGGCTCGTGCGCGGGCATGCCGCTGCACATCCCGAAGGCGTTGCCCTGGATCGCCTTCACGGCCCGCCACGCGAAAACTGCCAGCGCCACCAGGAACCCCCAGAACAGCGCGAAGATCACCCGCAGAGGCATGGCCCGGGACTTGAGGAGCTGCCCCTCGGACGGGAAGTCCGCCACCAGCCAGAAGAGACCCGTCCCGAGAAGCGCTCCGAGCACGAACGCGATCGGATGGAAGCGGATCAGGTTCCAGAGGGTGAGGAGCGTTTTCTTGATCTTCCCGCCCGGAGAGATCCAGGTCAGGAGGATCTGGAAGGCCGGCCGGGTCTTCGGCGACGGCTGGAAGAGCGAGGTGAGCTTCTGCGCCAGGAAGCCGGGGAGCTCCGCCAGCTTGGGGAAGCCACCTCCCCGGGAGTTGTCCCGACCGTATTCGGCCGCGGCGGCCAAGGCCGCGGCAATGGCACCCGCCGAGGTGCCGCCGATATTCCGCAACCGGTAGTCCTTCGCCAGCTCGGTGATCGCCAGCGGATAGACAACTCCGCTGGTGATCCCGCCCTTCATGATGACGTCGCACTCCTTGGTGGGATTGGCGAAATCGGACGGGGCGTACTGCAAGGGCACACCTCCTGAAGGGAGAGAAGGCCGCCGGAGATCTCCGGCGGCCCCGATGTCCGTGACGGCTCGTGTCCGTCCGTGACGGTCTGTGTCCGTCCGTGTTCCGCCTACACCTCGAGCTTGCGCAGCGAGCGGCGGATCAGGAGGAAGCAGAGGATCGCGAAGAAGAACAGCGCGCTCCAGGCCGCCGCGCCGCCGAAGATCCCCAGGACGTTCAGGTTCTCTCCCACCCGGGCGCCTTGCATGACGCCCCGGGCCCACGCGGCCGAGCCGAGGATGGCCACGAGCAGGCCGGCGATGGAGCCTCCGGCCACCAGGCCGGTGGAGAACAGCATGCCCGAGGAGACCTCCGACTCCGCCTCGGCGAGCGTCTCGCCCTTGCGCGCCCGGATCGTGTCGGAGAGCCAGCGCATGGCGCCGCCGACGAAGATCGGGAACGTGGTGGCGATCGGCAGGTAGGCCCCCACTGCCCAGGCCAGGCCCGACACGCCGCAGAGCTGGATCACCACGGCCAGGGCCGCGCCCACGAAGATGAAGCCCCAGGGGAGGTCCTGCGACAGCACGCCCTTGATGATGACCGCCATCAGCGTGCCCTGCGGGGCCGCCAGGTCCTCGCTGCCGATCGGTCCCATGTCGGAATTGTGCAGGGCGAGGATGGTCCAGCCGATCACCAGCACCGATGCGAGGACGCCGATCAGGAGGCCGATCTGCTGCCGGATCGGGGTGCCGCCCACCAGGTACCCGGTCTTCAGGTCCTGCGAGGTGGCGCCGGCGTTGGCCGCCGCGATGCAGACGATCGCGCCCACGCACAAGGCCGCGCTCTGGTACATGTCGCCGCCCAGGCCGATGGAGACGAACAGGAGGGTGGTGCCCAGGAGCGTCGCGATGGTCATGCCCGAGATCGGGTTCGACGACGAACCGATCAGGCCGACGATGCGCGAAGAGACCGCCACGAAGAAGAAGCCGAAGATCAGGATCAGCAACCCGGTCAGGAGGCTCGCCGGGAACCCGCCGGTCGGCAGGTTCGGCAGGAACGCGATGACCAGGACCAGGATCAGCGAGCCGATCGCCACCCAGGAGATCGGCATGTCGCGCTCCGTCCTGGGTACCGCCATGCCCTTGGCCGCGCCGGTCTGGCGCAGGTCGCGCATCGAGTCGCGGACCGAGGTGAAGATCACCGGCAGCGTGCGGATCAGGGTCAGCATGCCGGCCATGGCCACGGCCCCCGCGCCGATGTAGCGGATGTAGGCGAAGTAGTACTTGTTCGCCAGGGGCATGCCGGCGATGCCCTCCACGGTCCGCCCCGTCGCCAGCAGCGCCTGGTCGACCTGGGCCTCCGGAACGAACATGGAAAGCAGCGGGATCAGGGTGAGCCAGGAGAGCACCGAGCCCGACACCATGATGCCGGCGATGCGCGGCCCGATGATGTAGCCGACGCCCAGGTACTCCGGCGTGACGTCCGAGGTGAGGGCCGCGTTGCGGTAGTTGCCGGTCGGACTCGTGACGTACTGGAAGTTCTCGCGCCAGAGATGGAAGACCCTCTGAAGGATGGTGTAGCCCAGCGCCACCCAGAAACCGGCGAACACCGTCTTGGCCATCGCGCCGCCGCGCTCGCCCGCCACCAGCACCTCGGCGCAGGCCGTGCCCTCGGGGTATGGCAGCTCGCCGTGCTCCTTGACGATCAGCGCCCGCCGCATCGGCACCATGAGCAGGACGCCCAGGATGCCGCCCACCGCCGCCAGCGTCATGATCGGCAGATAGCGGAAGTAATCCGCGCCGCCCGCGATGAACAGGAAGGCGGGAGTCGTGAAGACCACGCCGGCCGCGACCGACTCGCCGGCCGAGCCGATCGTCTGCACGATGTTGTTCTCCAGGATCGTGGACTTGCCGATCCTCTTGAACACCGCGATCGACAGCACGGCAATCGGGATCGAGGCCGAAACCGTCAGCCCGGCGCGCAGGGCCAGGTAGACCGTGACCGCGCCGAAGATGATCCCGAAGATCGCGCCGAGGATCACCGCTTTGACGGTGAACTCCGGGATCTCCTGGTCGGCTGAGATGTAGGGCTTGAACTCCGCGGCAGGTTTCTGGTCAGGGACGACAGGCGCTCCATGGGCCAAGGCAAGCCTCCTTTTTGCGAAGTCGGGCCGGATGGTAGCACAGCCCGGGTTTGATCCCATCCTCCCTCTCCCCAGCCCTTGTGCTAGCGTTTCCGCATGGCCACACCCGAACCCCTTCCTGACAAGGTCGCGATCCTGGAGCCCTCCCCCGCGGAGACGCCTGGATTCCGGCCCTTCATCCCGGCCGAGGTCAAGCTCCCCGAGCTGACGATCCTCCCCCTGATCCTGGGCACGGTGCTGGGCGCCGTCTTCGGCGCCTCCTCGCTTTACCTCGTGCTCAAGGTCGGCCTCACCGTGAGCGCCTCGATCCCGGTGGCGGTCATCTCGGTGACCATCTTCCGTCTCCTTCGCAAGATGGGCGGCCGCGGCGCTTCGATCCTCGAGAACAACATCGTGCAGACCGCCGGCTCGGCGGGCGAATCGCTCGCCTTCGGCATCGGCGTGACCATGCCGGCGG
>Ga0190265_10000255_pt1 | contig 45825 bp, 47 predicted proteins | sample Popmic124T_FD_133135 | JGI IMG/M metagenome (GOLD analysis project Ga0190265, IMG submission 133135) | Populus adjacent soil microbial communities from riparian zone of Indian Creek, Utah, USA - 124 T | ecosystem: Environmental > Terrestrial > Soil > Riparian zone | place: USA: Utah | collected... | reverse complement strand
TTGCGCTCCTGACGGAGCGCAAATATCTAATTTGTGCGCGGGGCTATAAACATTGCGCTCCTAACGGAGCGCGAATATCTAATTTGTGCGCGGGGCTATAAACATTGCGCTCCTAACGGAGCGCAAATATCAAATTTGTGCGCGGGGGCTATAAACATTACGCTCCTGACGGAGCGTGAATGGTTACTGACTTCTGTTCGCGAGATCTCTTCGCTCCGCCAGGAGCGAGATGTTTATAGAAGCAAACTCACAAAATGAACCTCGCTCCGTCAGGAGCGAAACATTGCGCTCCTGACGGGGCGGCGGAACCTGCGGATTGTGTTTCGTCACTTCGAGTTGCGCCGCGTGTAGACCGGATCAAACGCACGGGTGGTGTTTTCCGTTATGCTGCCGACGGGCTCAGGAAGAGCGTGGGCGTGGGCGGCATCAAGCTCTTTGGTCGCTTGTCCTTTTAGTCTTACCTTCGTTCCCGCATCATCGTCGGTCCGCGCGCGCCGAAGTAACAACCGGACGAAGACGAATTCAAGCACCAGCATTACCAGAAACGGCACGACGGCAAGGGCCATCACCTCGTCGTTGTCTAATCTGAGCGCAGCCTTCAAGACTCCGATGAATACGGTGATAGAGAAGGTGCCAAACACGAAAGTCGCCAGGATTGCGAAGATAAGTGGATCCAGCCGGGCCTTTGACGAGCCGGTGTCTGGCCCGTTCAGCTTCGCTCCACAATAATTGCAATAGCTTAGGCCCTGCGCGAGGGCGACACCGCAAGTTGAGCAGTACATCCTGTTTGAACCTCCGGAGGTTACTACGAGATTGCGTCGGCTAAGTTCGCAAGTGATTGTTCGGGTGCCGGAACACGTCGCGCTTAAACCTCATTATCCCTTCGGCGCTCCAGTGCAATTGCAGTGGCGTGTCTCCTGCGCCTGAACCTGGCCCGACGGACCGGTGACGAGCAAAAGAAAAGTTGCAATCAGTCCGAGACTCTTCATATTTGATTTCCCCATTTGTGTTATTCCGCCAGCGCTTTTCTTAATGCTGCGCGCGCGAGCAGGCGTGTCGAATCCAGGGTGGGGAGAGGGCAGTCTTCCGGGCGCACGATCAGCGGTATCTCGGTGCAGCAAGGACCACCGCATCGCATCCGCGCGCTTTCAGTTTTTCCGTAACTTCATTGAAGTAGAGCCGCGAGGTCTCCGGGAAGATGCCGTTGACCAGCTCGTTGAAGATGATGTCATTAATCCTTTCCCGGTCAGCCTCGTCAGGGATTTCGCGCGCTATTTTGAATTCGGTTAACGCTTCCGGATAGACATCGCTTTCCGTCAGATACTTCGTGCCTAGAATGCCGAGCCGCCCGTAACCAAGTTGCCGGGCCTCTTCGGCAACTGCTCCGGCGATATGCAGCCAGGGGATGGGAGACTTCGGAATCAGGAACTTGAATGCCTGGTGATAAGTGTTATCAGGGCAGATAGCAAAGTCGGCTCCGGCGCTCGCCACCTTTGCGCGGACGCGGCCATCAGGCCGGCCACCGTCTCCCAGTCGTTCGCACGAATCGGGGGCATGTGCTCGGCCATGGGGATCGAGTTCATGGTTATCTCAGGATGATTGTGCTCACCCATGAAGGCCGGCGCCTCTAAACAAATCGTGCGGTAGCAGAGTGCGGCGCCCTCTGCGCTGCCGGCTACGATGCCAATGTGTTTTGTCATAATCGCTCGCTATCCTGGATGCGCATGAAAGAGCGCGAATATCGCTATGGCTTCAAATCAAGTGACGCCTTGCCGCTCTCCACGTCGAAGGGCACCGAGCTATGTTGATGTGTGATGAGCCACCTGCCGTCAAACTTCCGATAGCAAGCAGTTTCACGCCACCACATATCAAGTTTCCCGCCGGCGGTCGTTGTGGCGCTGACATGATCGAGACTGTGACCGAAAGCCACCTCGTCTCCCGAAGTGATGCTCAGCTCCGCAACGTCGAAACCAATTGGACCGTCAAACTGCGCGAACCACTCCTTCAGTCTCTTTCTGATTGCGTCCGATCCGGCAGCCAGGTAAGCAGCAACTGCGGCAACTGTTCAGTCCGTTTCCAAACCCAGCGGCTTCCTGGTGTGGGGATCGTTAGCGTAAGTGACTGTTTGTCTTTCACGCCAGACAAGACTGAGGAAGGTGCCTGCGCCAAACAGGTAAAACGCCATCAGCGTGAAGACAATGTAGAAGATCTCTCTCAACTGGTGGAGATCGTTTCCCATTCGTTGCTGATACCTGACGAGGTCTTGCAGGGCGCCTTCTCGCGACTCAGCGGAAAGGGCGATGTCGCTATAGAGGCCGGTGCGCGGAAGGTAGAGCACTGCCGCGAAAACTATCACGCCCATGAAAACTGTCCAAAGCTTGAGTTGCCAGAGAGCCTTATCGATGTCCGAGAGATGGTCGCGTTTCAACTTCCGGAAACGGATCACTTGAATAGCGGCAAAGACGATCATCAAAACGAGGGCGATGTTGCCGAAGCTTGAGGTGATTGCAAGCATAGTGTTCCTCCAAAGAGTTGCTTATTTCCCAGTCGAACCGGAGCCTGGCGAAGCCGGTTTGTTCGCGCTTCGCGCTCATTGCGGGCGGGACGCCCGCGGTCCCAGCAACGCGTGGCGAGCCGCGAGGTTTTGGTTTGATGGCGTTGTCAAAGTCTAACCAACCAAACAATTATCGCCGTTGCTTGAATGATAATCGCTCCCAGCCAACAGTATAGTTCGATCTTCATGTCCTTCTGCGCTTTGAGAATTTCCGGATGATCAAGATCGCCGCGACCATATTTTCTTAGCCAGCGGATTGGACCAGCGAGATTAATGATCGAGACGATTAGGATTAGCTGCAGGTAAGGCGGATCCCACAAGAAAGCCAGGATTGTCAGTCCCAATTGGAGATAGAGCAAATTCCGGAGGGTGCGGACAGTATTCGCGGACTTGACCGCATGCGTCAGGATTGCCTGCGACGTGACGCTCTTTCTCGCATAGGTTGGGTCAATTGCATGCCGGCAGAAACGGCATGACTTCACGCCGTACAATAACGTCTCGCCGCAAGACGGACACGTAATTGTCGGAGTATCAGGCTGGTAGAGGTTTTCAGATATCGGGTGCATCACGTTGCTCAGTCGGGTTATACGTCCTTGATGCGCGGAATGCCAGCAAAAATAACTCTCGGTGCAACTTCTGGTGCTTTTTGTCTCTGTGGAGCTTTGCACAAAAGTCACGCTCGATTGCGAGAGGCCCTCCATAATCAACAGCGCAAAAGAGACAGACTTTCAAGACCGTTTCTGAACGGTGCCGATCTCTGGGTATTGGCTCACGCAAAGGCTATGGGAGCAGCTGGCGTTGTCGTTTCGCATCAAGGCACACGAGAACCAAGGACCGCGTTAAGATACCTGCGGTCTGCCAGGTTTTGGGGATAGAAGAGGTCAACTTGTTTCAGATGTTAAATCGACTAGAACTGGAGAAGGTGAGAGAGTGAAAACAGCCAAACCAGCTAAACCACCATCAGAGGAATACTCGAACTTTGAAAAGCTCCCCAAGCCACTTATCAGCGTCCCAAAGAGCGAGATATAAGCGACAAGCAGAGTACGAAAAGAAGAAGGCCGCAACGAAAAGGAAAGCCGCTTGAAAGCTAATTGCGACGCCGCAGCTGAAGGCGTCGTTAGGCATCAAGGAGAAACATCATGGGCGACAAGCAAAGGGAGAACCACCAAAAATACTCTGGCATCGGCATCGGCCTGGCATTGGGTTTGGCCATCGGCGCTGGCCTTGGAGCAGCTCTTGGCAACTTGGCATTAGGCGTTAGCCTCGGCGTCGCTCTGGGCGTTTCATTCGGCTTGATCTTTAGCAACAAGAAGACCAAAGCGGCGCAAGGTTCATCGCAGACAGATGACGGCCCGCCCAAGTGAACCCTGAGAAGACTATTTGGATTTCGTCGCGTACATGCTGTTACATAATGTGAAGCCAATGAAAAACAAAGTTCCTGCCATCGTGTTTGGGTTGCTTCTTCTTGCGACTACGCACTTGATAGCCTTTGCTTCCGGCCAGATGCAGGACCCACCTCCACCACCGCCTCCAGTAAAAGACTACTTCCCCAACACCTGGGAGGACTATTCCTTCCCAGCAGGGCAGTTCAGGATTCGCTTCCCGAAGAAACCGAATGAGACTGTTTCCACCCTGGGAAAGCTTGAAGTCCATGTCGTCCAATACAAAGGCCTGATCGACTACCGCGTATCTTATGTAGACTACAAAGTTGTTATTGATGATCCTCTAAAGGTAAAGGAGATGTTGCAAGGGCTAAAAACGGCCGCGTTGAACTCTATTCGAGAAAAGGGTGTGCAGGTGATCGCAGAGCGAGAGGTTGTTATCGACCGGCATCCAGGAATATTTGTTCACATAGAAGTGCAAGCGAAAGAGGTAATCCGTGTGCAGTGGATAGCAGCCGGCTCGCGGCTTTACACAATTAGTACGGAAAGCAGAAAGGGAAGCCCTCGAGAACTCGAAGGCAAGGATGATTTCGAGAAAGTGGCGATGGGATTCATCAACTCCTTCCACGTCCTACCTTAGCTGATGCGATAATCACTCGGCTCAGCCTGTCCATCTAGAAACTGAAACGAAGTTGCAGATCGATGCGACGGTTTGCGGCTGAGCCACCCCCGCCTCCGCGGCCGAAGCCGCCCGCGCTGCTGATCGACTGTCCGAACAACGTTGAACTGAGGTTCCCAACCGGCACGCCCTCATTGACGTTGTTCAAGAGATTCTGAACGCTGACGGAGAAATTAAGGTTGTAGCGATAACGCCCATCACCTTCGCCATCCCCTCCGCCGCGACCGCCGCCGCCACGACCACCGCCGCCTCCACGTCGTCCACCGCCGCGACCACCAGCGCCACCTGCAGGACCTGCAGCCGCTGCGATTGGTTCGCCAAACCCGAGACTCTTGCTCGCGCGCAAGTTCACCACGAAGAAGGATGGACCGGTGGCGTAGTTGCGCGGAATGATTTGCTGGCCGGCGGAAGGCGTCACATCAAAGAGTCCATAGGTGGTAGGGCGGAAACCTGAGTCCGCCGTGTCGGTGGCAAAAGCCGGACGATCATTGAAGAGCGTGTCGCCATTAAGATCGCGGCCCACCGTGATGTTGAAGGGCCGACCGGAATTTGCAATCACAATCGGACTCAACCGAATCCCCCAGGGCAGCCCGCTAATATTTCCAAACACCGAGAAGCGGTGGCGAATGTCCTGCGACGACCTTCCATACTCGCCCGAGAGATCATATTGATTTGCCGGAAACGTGCCCGCTCCATCCGTGTCGCTGCGGGCGCGATTGAAGACGTAGTTTGCCGAAAGCGTAAACCGCGGGCTCAACCTGTTGTTGAGGTTCACGATCAACTGTTGCTGATTGAAGCGTCCGCTGGATTCGTATTGAAAGATATTTCCCTGTCCGGGGAAGGGGCGCAGGCCGGTGCCCGGAACCGGCGCATTGATATTGCGCGAGCGCAAAACATGCAGCGTGCGCGCATTGACGAAGTTTATTGAAAGCGTGCTGCGATTGGGGAGTTGCCGCTCGACACTTAACGCGGATTGCAACGTGTATGGAGTCAGCAGATCAGGAGCTAGACGCCGGATAGTTTGCGGAACCGAGAAGGCAGCGAGCTGGGCCAGAGTTGGTGCAACTGGAAATCCGCCGAGGATCGCCACGGCGCCCGGCGACGCACTCGTAACCAGAAACTGTTGTTGATTGACGCCGTTGAAGCGATCAGTTTGCAAGAGCAGGCTTTCGTTGAGCGTGTTGTAAAAGACGCCGAAACCACCGCGGAGGACAGTCTTTTGCTGCCGCGCTCCACCATCAGGCGACCAGGCAAAAGCGAGCCGGGGCGCGAAATTGAAACTCGACTTGATATTCGTCTGCCAGTCGTAACGAAGGCCGGCTGAGATCGTCAGATTCGGACGAACGCGCCAGTCGTCCTGAATAAACGGGCTGAAGTCTGTGCGCGAAATGCTCACTTCGGGGTTGCCGGCGGAAAGTGAAAACTGCGAAGGAGCAAAGCCTGGCGTGCCGAGAAGAGTCTGGCGGTATTGTTCCAAGGACGAAAACGTTTCGGTGCGCGTCCCGGTCGGGCTGGTGGGATCTGGAACCACAATCTGGGTGCCAGCAAAGGTAAACGTACCCGCAAAATTTGATTGAGACACATCGCGGAGTTTGACGTGGCGCACGCGCGCTCCGGCTTTCAACGCATGAGGCCCCATGGACCAAGAGGTGAAGTTTTGTAATTCAAACCTGTCTTCTTCGGTGGATGCCAGGCCGACCTGGGCGCCGCCGCCGGTAAAGGCATCCTGCACGCGAATCGTCGTCGCTAACAGTCCGCCTTCGCGGATGCTCCGGTCGCGCTCAAACTGGAAGCGCGTTTCGTTGATCACCTTCTGACTAATTACGGCGGTTTCAGTCAGTTGAATCGTGTGCTGTGTCCCTGAAGTATCGTAAGCGCGCTCAGGAAGGTTGAAATCGCCCACGCCCTGGTTCGCGCGTTTGGAACGCTCGTAGGTGTAACGAGCGACTACCGTATTGTTTGCATTTAACTGCCAATCGAGACGGGGGCTAAACGTGGTGCGGCGCACCGGAGTTTGAACTGTTTGATTGAAAGCAATTGGATTGAGCGCGGCATCGAGCACGACCGCATTGATCACATTATTTTCATCCGTCTCGCTTCGCTGGAAGTCGAAGAAGAAGGAAGTCTTGCCCTGGATGATGGGCCCGCTCAGGTTTCCGCCGTAACGGCGTGACTGGTAGGGGGCGCGCACGCGGGCAAACGGATTGCGGGCATTGAGGCTCTCGTCGCCAAAATTGAAGTACGCCTGGCCGCGCATCTTGTTAGTGCCGGGCTTGGTGAATATCTCGATGCGCCCGTAACCGAGCCGCTCGTATTCCGCGGAAAACGGATTCCGGTTAATGCGAATTTCACGAATAGATTCCTTTGGCGGCAGTCGTCCGCCGGAAAAACCGTCCGTGTAAATCTCTCCTTCGCCTTCCGGTCCTGCCGATGGTCCGGCCAGAGCCTGCAGCGCGTCGGCCAGGTCTTCTTCGTCGTCAGGCAAGGCATCGAGCGCCGCCCCGCGAATGACAACTGCGCCCGCGTCTGACTCCGGTTCAGTGGAAATCGGAGTTTCGGCGGTGACTGTTACCTCTTCAGCCTCCAGTCCCACATTGATCGTAATGTTGAGCGGTTCGCTTACACCTGCGACCACTTCGACCGCTTGCTCAAAAACTTCAAAACCCGGTTGCTCGACTCGGACCGTGTAGCGTCCGGGCGGTAAGCCGGGAAACGTATACTTGCCTTCGCCGTCTGTGGTTGCCGTGCGCGAAACGCCCGCAGCATCCGTGGCAGTCACCGTTACTCCGACAACGAGTCCGCCCAATGTGTCCTGCACCTGGCCGCGCAGAGTGCCCGCCGAGCTTTGGGCCAGCGCCGGGCTCGCGCTGAAAATAAGCGCGGTGATCACCACCAGGAAGTGACAAATACCACTGCGTGCATTCTCTCTCTTGGACATTAGACTCGTTTCCCTAAACTGGAATTTTTAAACTTCTTAAGTAGGTCAGGCATCCCTGCGTGATCGTTTCTTTTCCCAACCGACAACGGACAGCAGATTTTGCATTCGTCATTTTTCATTTCTCATTTGCCATTCGACCCACGGCATCCTCCGCCATGAATGATGACAAATGAAAAATGACAATTGGAAAATCTGGGGGCTGTCCTACTGCGGCGGCGTAGCCGGTTGCTGGCGTTCCGGCTCACTGCCCGTTCCTCCGCCCATCACGCCGCTCGGCAATCCCGGACTCATTCCTTCCGGACGGCCACCGGCACGTCGCTGCAGGATCTGAATTATTTCTGCATCTCCGGTTACCAATGTGGCCGCCGTTAGGCGGGCGGCATCGTTTGTCCCGGTTGCCGCGATCATGACCGCGTCGCCCTTTTTCAAATCATTAACTGTGATCACCGGAAAGTTTTCCATCATTTGCTGCGGATTTCGACCGCCGGGTCGTGCGCCGGGGCGGGCTTCTCCCGCTGGGGTGCCCGCGGCCGGCGTTCCCTGATTCCCGCGTTCGCGACGGCGAGCCGCGCGTTGTTCCCGCTGGGCAGCCCGCTGCGCCTCCGTAAGATTTTCGTTGTCGCCACGGCGCTGCTGCATTCTTTCGAGAGTCTCCGCAAAATCAGCGGGTACCCGCCGAAGTGTGGTCTTCGGCAGCAGTGCAACGATTATCGATTTGCCGGATTGACTATCCTTCACCACGACTTCATTGCGCGAAGTATCGATTTTTTCGACGGTGCCCATCATCCTGGTCACTGATCCCGAGATAACTTCTTCGGCTGTCATTCGCGACTCTTCCCGGTTTCCCAACGCGCGCAACTGATCGCCAACGCGGATGTCGGCAAAAGTTCCGGCAACCGCATCGTCCGGGCGAATAGAGCCGGGAGCATAACGACGGACCCGCGTATTAGCGCCGGTTACAACGGTCAAGCTTTGCACACCCTCGCGTGAACGAGACTCAATCGTGATCTCTTTTTTTGCAGGATCGATGGCCACTACTCGTCCGTTGACACCGCGCGTGCGCCAGTCGTCACGCTGCTGTTCACGTCTCGCAGCAACGGCTTCACGCGCCATCACTATCACTTGTCGTGCCGCTGCGCCGCCAGCCAGGCTTACGCCTCCGGGGACCAGCACTCTGTCTCCAACTTTCACGTCGGCGCTGGTTATGGTTTCGGACGTCGCCAGGTTGTTTTGGCCAGGAGGCAGCCGACGGTACTTCGTGTCAGCGTTCACGGCGACGATTACCGACCCGCCGGCATCAGTCTTAATCGTTATCAAGTTCGCGGTTGGATCGATCGCAGTAACTTCGCCGATCAGATGTTGTTGGGCCACTTGCGCGGCGCTGGAAACGTTGGCCGGGATCTGCGCGTTCCCCATGGCAGACAGATTAACGATCGAGATCGCCAGGGTTGCAAGGGTTATGGTGAGCAGTCGTTTTCTCATAGTCTTAATCCAAATCCTTTTCGTCAAAACGTATTCCTTTGGTTTGGGGGAGGGCTGCGCGAGACTTGACCCCGGGGGGAGCAGCTCACCTTAGATGCACGAGTTTGGCCGGAGTTCGATCTTATTATGCCGGATAAATGTGGCGAATTCATCCCTTCGAAGCCGATAACCGGTCTGAGGAGACGGTCCAAGCGAAGGCCCTAATACAAAAAAACCGGTAAACCTCTGCGGCACCGGGCCGCCTGAAAAACCGCTGACGCAAATTTTGGCTGTAGTATACTGCCGAACGCTAGGACCAGGCGGAGACTGTCGCCGGGACGTTAAGTGGCTCGCATCTTGAGGGACAAAGAAACAATGCGTGTTTTAGGAATAGATCCAGGCAGTGAGACGACCGGATGGGGCGTAATCGAATCGGATGGCCGGAGCTACCGCCTGGTTGAATGCGGTGTAATCAGGGCGTTGAACGGACAGAAACTCCCAGCGCGGCTGCTGAGAATTGCAAATGCTCTCGAAGAGATCATCGACCGTCACGCGCCCGACGCCTGCGCAATTGAAGATGGATTTCTGGCTACGAATGTAAAGGTCACAATGAAACTGGGCCAGGTGCGCGGAGTGGCCATGGTGGTGGCCGAGCGCTCCGCCATCGAGATTCATGAATACTCGCCCCGGCTCGTAAAACAAACAGTTGTTGGTCACGGCAACGCCGAAAAATTTCAGATTCAGCAAATGGTGAAAACGCTCCTTTCGTTGGCAGCCATTCCAGAACCTCATGACGCTGCGGACGCGCTCGCAGTCGCCATTTGTCATTTTCACCATGCCGCTTTTGCCAAGCGCGTGCTCGTGTCACAGGCAGGCGTGAAGATCCCGATTTCAGCGCTGACTCGTCGTCGCGCCGCCCGCTAAGAACTACGGCGCAACGTCGAATTCCTTTTACCCCTGGCAAACAATGGGTCCCACTGGCCCATTAACTCTCAATTGCGAGGAGGTGTGCTGTGAAACGTCCGTACCTTCATGGATTCGTTTCGTTAATTCTTCTCTGTTGTTCCAGTTGGTTTTCCACATCTGCTCTGGGGATCAAGCGAGCGCCTGCCGGGGGCCGCGTGGCGATCGTCGTTGACGAGCGGCTCTCTGCCTTGAGAACCACTCCCGAACTCTCAGGCAAACTCTTGCGCAGGATCGGTAGAGGCGGTCTGGTAGCAGTCAGAGGTGAGAAACGCAGTCGTGACGGCGTGGTCTTCTACCGCGTAAATGTTACGAGCAGGACCAGTGGTTGGGTCCAGCGCGAAGCGATAGTCTCGCCCTGGCGTGTGGGTGATGATTCCAGGTTTCTGCGTCTGATCAAGGGCTCTGAGGATTTCGACCTGATTGCGCGCGCGCGAATCTTCCTCAATTACTTCAGGCAATCCGCGCTTCGTCCTGAAGTGTTGATGATTTATGCGACCGCTGCTGAAGGTGCTGCGGCTCATCTTTCGCGTGACGCTTCGCGGCGACTGGACGCGAACGAAATGATCGGCGGCGGCGCGTCGCTGCACAGCTATTACCTGAACTTCAACGGCCTGGATCGATACAATCGCCAGGGAATCACTTTTACCTTCGACGAAGCCGTAAAGCGTTTTCATTACGATGGCGCTGCGTGGCGGGAGTTAGCCAATCGCTATCCGCGCACTCCGGAAGCTGCTGAAGCACGCAAGCGACTCGAAGCACTGGGAGAAGCGCGCCTGCGGTAGCGGGGCGGGATGGAGTTGGCCCCTTCCTGTCACGCAGGTGGCTCTGACCGGACCCACCCGCTGACGCAGGTAGTTCTGTTAGCCCACCCGATAGCGCAGGCGGTGCTGACCAGGGGATCCTCCCGCTATCCTTAGTTGGTTCTTACAAGTTATTATTGATTCGCCCCAGCCCCCCACAGAGAGACAACTCCTGAGTGCCTCAGGGAGAACCGTATGAGAACAAGGAACCTTCAATCATCCAGAGCTACCCGAAGTGTCGCTCGAGTAACAATCGTAATCGCTGCGTTGTCGTTAACTATTTTTGATGCGTCGTTTTTAAAGCCACGCCTAACCCAGGCGGCTGGACCCTCAGTTGTGCAGTTTAGCGCCGCCACTTACAACGTTAACGAAGACATGACCTTTAGAACCGTGATCGTCAATCGCAACGGCGACGTTTCCGGGCCGGCAACGGTCGACTATACGACTGCTGGCGTCGACGCTTCGCAACGCACCGATTACACGCATGCCGCCGGCACTCTGCGTTTTGCTGCCGGAGAGTCGAGCAAGGCCATTAACATCCTTATTTCCGAAGACATAAAAGTCGAGGGCACGGAGACGTTGACGATTACGCTCTCCAACGGCACCGGACAGGCGCTGCTGGGTACTCCCTCAACTGCCTCGATTGTCATTACAGACGACCCTATCGAGGCAGGTCAGAATCCGATCAACTTCACTGACATCTTTGTAGGCCAGCACTATCACGATTTCCTCGCGCGGCATTCCGACAACCCGGGCCAGCTTTTCTGGGAAGATCGAATCGCCGCCTGCGGCAACAACAGCGCCTGCATCGACGATCGGCGCACAAATGTCTCAGCTGCGTTTTTCCTGTCGATTGAATTTCAGCAGACGGGCTATTTTGTGATTCGCGTTCACAAGGGAGCGTTCGGTAGCGCCGCATCGGTGCCGCGTTATCTTCGCTTTCTGCGCGACCAGCGCCGGGTTACCGACGGAGTGATCGTTGGTAACACCGGATGGGACACTTTGCTGGCAGCGAATCGCCAGGCTTACCTCGAAGAGTTTGTTTCGAGCCCGGACTTCGTTTCGCTCTTTCCCGTGGGAATGGCGGCAGTTACCTATGTGGACAGCTTATTTGCCAACGAAGGAGTTTTTCCCACAAACAGCGAGCGCGTGGCAGCCATAAACGCATATGGAACCGGGAATACTTTTGGACGCGCTTCGGCCCTGCAGAGCGTTGTCGATAGCGATTCCGTCTTCGACAAACAGTACAACCCGGCCTTCGTGCTGATGCAATACTTCGGTTACCTTCGCCGCGATCCTGAGGAGCAGCCCGACAACAACTTCGACGGTTACGATTTTTGGCTGAACAAGATGAACCAATTCACTATTCCGGGCGAAAACGTGCGCGATGAGCGCGTGGCTCTCAACCGCGTCAAACGCGCAGAAATGGTCAGGTCTTTCCTGATTTCAAACGAGTACCGCCTGAGGTTCGGCCTATAGGATTCCCGCATATATTCAGGTGAGCGACTTGCTAAAGGTTGGGTGGGGGCTTGTCCCCACCCTTTCTTTTTGGAAAGATTGCCCAGTTTCCGGCACCGGCGAAGGTCTAAGATTAACTTCACTTTGCAGCCCTTGCCGCAAGGCCGCAAAGAATTCGCAAAGGTGGCAAAGCGGGCTGCCCGCGGTACCTGGAGAATCGGGCTCATCAAAATAGGCTGGGATAGTTGTTAATAAAGCCTTCTGAAGGTCGTTTACAGGGTGGAAACGATTCCTTAGGAGGGCACTTTGCAGGCAGTTGCTAAAACATTGAGACTAGTTACCGAACCGCCGGGAGAGGTGGAAACGCTTTTCCGGGCGCATCACGACCGAGTTTTTCGTGCCGCACATCGCATTACCGGGAGTCCGGCTGACGCTGAAGACGTTTTGCAGACAGTTTTTTTGCGCCTGGTGAAAAGCGGGGAAGCCTACGACCTTTCCCAAAACCCCGAAGCATATCTATCCCGCGCCGCTATCAATGCGTCGCTGGATCTGATTCGCAGCCGGGGCCGGAATAAGTCTGTCGAACTCAGCGAAGTAGATTCAAGTGCCCTCGAAAGCAAGTTTCCAAATCCCGAAGTCGAGCATGCCGACCGCGAATTACAGAAATTGATTCGCCAGGCGGTCGCTCGTTTGGGAGAAACTGCGGGGGAAATGTTTGTGTTGCGTTATTACGAAGGCTACAACAATCAGGAGATCGCGAGGATGCTCGACACTTCGCAGATGGTGGTTGGCGTAGTTTTACATCGCGCACGTACGAGACTGAAAAAAGAAATCGGGCAATATCTGGAGAAACATAATGAAAAGCAATAACGATTTTGATTCCATCCTTGATCAGGCAACCAACGCTATTCGGAATGAAAAAATCGATGCGGCGATGGTTGAAACTGCGGCAGAGCGTGTTTGGGCGCGCGTTGCCGCTGAAACTTCCAACCAGCTTTCAAGCGACGTCGCGGCGTCTGAACGAATTGAAAACTGCGCCGACTTCCAGTCGCTGATTCCGGCACAGTTAAGCGGCAGCTTGTCAGAAGCACGTTCTTTGCTGCTGATCGATCACACGCATGAATGCATTCCCTGCCGCAAGGCACTGAGGGATGCCCGATCGGCCCGATCTGATCGCCGCGCGCCGGCGAAGAAAGCGACGGTGGCAAGCCGTTACAGCATTCAACCGGTGGTGATGCGTTGGGGTATCGCTGCGGCGTTGGTTATCGGTGTCGGGTTGCTGGTGCTGCCATTCCTGCAGCGCATTTCGCCGTTTGGCGGTGAGTTTGAAGCCACGGTGCAGGCAGCGGAAGGCGGCGTCTATCAAATCGTGGACACCAAGAGCACTCCGGTTGCGGTCGGCGAGAAACTCGAAAAGGGTGAACGCATTCGCACCGCGAAGGACGCACACGCTTTGATTCGCCTGGGCGACGGTTCGGTGATTGAGATGAAAGACCGGTCCGAGTTTTCCATAACCAAAAACTCGCAAGGCACGACAATTCATTTGAACCGGGGAGCGGTGGTAATCGAGGCCGCGAAGCAGGACCGGGGAAAATTGTTTGTCGATACCGGCGATTCGCTGGTTTCCGTTACCGGCACGGTGTTTTCAGTTAACAGCGGTACAAAGGGATCACGCGTCTCAGTAATCGAAGGCGAAGTGCATCTTGACCACAAAGGCAGTGAACGTGTACTGCGCGCCGGCGAACAGGCCACGACCAACGCCGCCATCGAAGTAATTCCGGTTAAAGACGAAGTCTCCTGGAGCCGGCAGTCTGCAAAGTATGCGCAGGCCCTTGCCGGTTTGGCTTCGATAAATAAAGAGCTGGCCAACGTTGCACAGCCAGGTGTGCGCCATTCCACTGCGCTTTTGGATTTAATGCCCGAAGACACTGTGGTCTATGCCGCCTTGCCGAATCTGACCTCAACCATTGCCGAATCACATCGCATCATGCAGGAACGGCTCAGCCAGAATCCGGCTTTGCGCGAATGGTGGGAGAAGGAACGCTCCGGCAAGCACGGTCCGAACATGGACCAGGTGATGACGACAATTCGCGAATTTGGCGATTACCTGGGTGATGAAATAGCTGTCTCAGTTTCGATGGATGACAGGGGCGAGCCCGTCGAGCCTCTGGTTTTGGCAGAGTTGAAAAACTCCGCCGGCTTCCGCCAGTTTCTCGAACAGCAGATCACGAAGTATGCAGGTAATTCGGAGGGCCGAGTTCAGGTCCGCTTTATCGACGACCCGATGACTGCCACAGCAACAGCGCCTGAGGCCGGCAAGAAGTCGGACGAGCTCTTCGTCTGGATTCAAGGCGAGCAGTTCGCCGCCAGTCCCAAATTGGCGCAGCTTCGGCAGCTTGCGCAGTCGAAGAACAACGGCGGCTCCACTGCATTTGCTTCGACTGGATTTCACAATCGCATCGCCCAGGTCTATCAGGGCGGCGCGGGATTGGTAGTGGCCGCGAACCTTGAACGGGTGGTGGCTAAGGCCAAGTCTGATCTCTCCAGAAGCAAGGATTCTGCCCAGCAGGAGCAAGCACTCGAGAAGTTGGGTGTGATGAGCGTGAAATATTTCGTGCTTGATCAGAAGTCGGTTGACGGTAAAACCAACACGCAGGCAACGCTGTCATTTAATGAGGCGCAGCGCGGAGTTCCGTCGTGGCTGGCCGCGCCGGCTCCGATGGGTTCGCTCGAATACATTTCGCCCGACGCAAATGTGGTGGCCGGCTTCGTGGTCAAAGACCCCGTAAGGCTGGTTGACGATCTGCTCGGCGTCATCGAAACCGTTTCACCCGATCTGCGCAAGAACCTGGACAAACAGCAGACTGAACGTGGACTGGACATTCGCAGAGATATTGCTGCGCCGCTTGGCGGTGAGTTTGCCTTCGCGATTGATGGTCCAATCCTGCCGACGCCCTCATGGAAGATGGTGTTTGAAGTCAACGATTCGGCGCACCTGCAGCAAACGCTCGAACGCGTCGTCGCCGAAATTAATAAGGAAGCCGCGAAGTTTGGCAAGACCGGGCTGGCCTGGGACCGTGCTGAAATCAGCGGCCGCGCTTACTACACTCTGAAGTCAGGCGACTTCGGCGTGGAAGTAAATTACACCTACGTGAATGGCTATGTGGTGATGGGCCCGAGCCGCGCGATGGTTGAACGGTCAGTGCGAGCGCAGGAACAGGGCTATAGCTTGCTGCGTTCATCGCGTTTCACTGCCGGACTCCCGGCGGATGGCAACGCAAACTTTTCCGCGGTGTTCTATCACAACCTGGCGCCGTTGGTTCAACCGTTCGCCGATCGCATCGCCAGCTCCGCGAGCAACCTGTCGCAGGAACATCAGCAGGCGATTAAGTCGATGGCCGCAAACATGCCGCCGACTCTCGCTTACGCTTACGCGCAGGGCGACAGCATTACCTTCGCTGCGAACACCGAGGGCGGTCCTTTCGGTTTAAGTCCGGCGACATTGATGGGCGCGCCGAATGCTTTGGAAATCCACAGCATCCTCGCGAATGGAATGAACGGGAAGAAATAAGACAGGGCATCCTGCCTGGCTGGTACAGACAAGAATGTCTGTCCTGCTTATAACCTTTGCGTCCTTAGCGGTGATGTTCTCTTGAGAAATCAAGAAAGCTAAACCGCAAGGGCGCAGAGCACCTGCAGGGCGCAAGCAGAGAATAGAAAGGAAATTTGTCATGCTAAGTCTCAAGAAAACACCGGCCATGTGTCTGGTTCTATTGGGTGTACTGACTCTTTCGTCTGCCTGTACACATAGAACAGTCCACCAGGTTGGCTCCCACAAGGTAACGGTCGCGCGACATGGCTTTCAAAAATCGCTCGATATCGAGAAGCGCGGTGGTGTTGAAACTCTGGAATACCGGGGCGTCAGTACCGCAGGCACCAAAACCACAGTCGTGATTAGTGGAGACAAAGTAAAAGTTAACGGCGTTAACGTCGGCACGCTGCGCGAGGGTGACGCGGTGACGATTGGCGACGATGGCGTAGCCGTGAATTCTCTGGACTATGGTGAGTCGGAAAAATATCTCCGCGCCAACAGTTCCGGAGACGCGTCAACCCAAACGAGCGCGCTGCGTTAGTTAGAAGGACAGGCTTTCCTGTCAGTCAATCAATAAATTAATACAGACCATGGGACAGACAGGAATGTCTGTCCTACGGCGTTTTCGGTTGAAAACATGAAACTCATTTCGATTTCCCTGGGCTCGTGGCTGCTTGGCTTGTCCGCCATCCTGCTGACCTTTTTCCTGGTTGAAGGCGGGCGTCTCAGCGCCGCCGATATCAAAGGCGCGACGCTGACGTCGCTCATCGTTTCCGCACTTCTTTTCTCGCTTGCCTATGCGCCTTCATTGTTCTGGCTACGCAAGCGTCTCGGTGGTTGCCGTCCCGCTGCAGCGTTTCCGCTGGCCTCCGCTCTCGTGCTAAACATTCCTGTGTTCCTGATCGGAATACTGGCAATAGGTCGAACTTTGGGCCGCGCCGAAGCGTTTGCATTCATCGGTGCATTCGTGTTGATGGGAACAGCTTTCGGACTTGGTTTCGTTTGGAATTATCAGAACAGGGATATAGAGTCAGCAAGATGGCGCTAGCAGAGACCACCCAGGAACAACCAGGACCTCGCGAAACAGCGGGGCTTCACGATCCTTCGAATTTCGCCCCGGTCATAGATCTCAATTCACTTAGTGTTTCATTTGGCGGCCGGCCGATCCTGCAAAGCCTGCAGGGCGAATTACGCGGACGCGCTATCGGCTTGCTTGGTCCAAACGGCGCCGGCAAGACCACCCTGATTCACACGCTCCTCGGCTTTCACGCTCCAACCTCAGGCACAGCGCATATCTTCGGTCAGGACATTACGACAGACGCGAAGAGCATCCGCTCATTAATTGGTTACATGCCCGAACGCGATTCGTTTATCGCGAAGATGAGTGCCGTGCGATTTGTGAGACTGATGGCGGAACTCTCCGGGCTGCCTTCGGAAGCAGCTCTCGAACGCGCGCACGAGGCGCTCTTTTATGTTGGCCTCGGCGAAGCGCGTTACCGCAGTCTTGATACTTATTCCCTCGGCATGAAACAACTGGCCAAGCTGGCCCAGGCCCTGGTTCATGGGCCACGCCTGATTTTCCTGGACGAGCCCACCAACGGTCTCGATCCACCGGCGCGGCAAAGAATGATCCGGCTGATACGCGAGATTCGAGACAGCGGCAAGGCCAACATTGTGCTTTCTTCGCACCTGTTGCGCGATGTTGAGGAGTGTTGCGAGGAGATTTTGATCCTGAAAGACGGGCGCATTGCTGTCTATTGCAACCTCGAAGAAGAACGAAAGGCCAACCGGAAGTTTCTGTTACTGGAAACTCGCGGTGATGTGGAAAAGTTTGGCGAAGCGCTCGGCGCTCTCGGTTGCGAGTATGCGCTGACCAGCGCTTCCCGCATCAAGGTCGTTATGCAGGAAGACGTGGAGGTTCGCGATATTTATCGGATCGCGGCGCAGCAGGATCTGCAAATCAGACGGCTAAGTTACAAGCGCGACTCATTGGAAGATATCTTCCTCAAGGCAATGGAGACCGGTAATGGCGGTTTATGAACATACTTACAAACAGTATCTCGGCAAGCTGACTCCTGAATGGAGCCGGTTTCTGGTGATACCGCGTCATGCTTTTCGCGACGTCTTCAAGTCGAAACTATTTACCGCGTTCTACGTGGTCTGCTTTATTCCTCTGCTGGTAGAAGCGATTCTGATTTACCTCCATCACAACGTGAACGCGCTCGCGATTCTCCAGGTCAACGTCAGGGAGCTGGTTCCCATCGACGCTACTTTCTTTGAGACTTTTGTGAGCCTGCAGGGCAGTTTTGCGTTCTTCGTCGCGCTGCTGGTTGGGCCGCCGCTGGTGGCGCGCGACCTTCGCAATAATGCTTTGCCGCTCTATCTGTGCCGGCCCTTCTCGCGAACCGAATATGTGATTGGCAAGATGTCAGTCCTGCTGATTCTCTTGTCGGGCATGACCTGGGTCCCACAGTTATTACTATTTCTTTTTCAGTCTTATCTGGAAGGCTTCCGGTGGTTCATCGATAATCTTTGGATTGCCAGCGCGATTTTCATTGCCAGCGTGGTTTGGATTCTCCTGCTGGCGTTGCTCTCACAGGCAATTTCAGCGTTGGTGAAATGGCGAGTTGTGGCCAGTGCCGCACTGCTCGGCCTGTTTTTTATCCCATCAATCTTCGGCGAAGTGGTTAACAATCTTTTCATGACGAGGTGGGGCAACATTATTAGTTTGGGTGCGCTGATAAAGAATGTGACTTCCGGGCTGTTTGGCACCTTTGTCCGAAGCACGGGGCACGTCATCGGCAGGAACGGCCGCATTGTGCGTGAGATCGTCATGACCGAACCTCCGTTGTGGGCTTCATGGCTGGTGCTGTTCGTGATCTGCGCCGCTTGTTTGGCGTTGCTGTCGTGGAAGGTCAAGGCTTACGAAGTTGTGCGGTGAATTTCGGATTGCGAATTTCGGAATTCAGATTTCCGGATTGAGCGAACCAGTTGAGAGTTTATGAACGAGTCGACATCACAATCTGAGTCTGGCCAGGTCCCAATTCGCAATTCGCAATCCGAATTCCGAAATTCCGAGATGATCGTTTTCGATGATGTCTCCAAGTTTTACGGAGAGATTCTTGGAATCAATCGCGTCAGTCTGCACATTGCTCCCGGGATTACGAGCCTCGTCGGACCAAATGGCGCCGGCAAGTCGACCCTGATGAATTTGATGACCGGGTTGTTACGTCCGAGTCGGGGTCGCATTACGATACTTGGCATTCCCACAGATCAGCCGGAACAATTATTTCGCAAGCTCGGATACTGCACCCAGTTTGATTCCTTCCCGCGCGGCCTGACCGGCGAAGAGTTCATCAGATCCTTTTTATTGGTGCACGGCGTGGAGCGGCGGAAAGCCAAAGAGTTGACACAGGTTGCGCTGGAACGCGTCAGTCTGGTCGAAGCCGGAAAACGAAAGATGGCCGCCTACAGCAAAGGTATGCGGCAACGAATCCGTCTGGCCCAGGCCATCGCTCATCAGCCTGAAGTGATGATTCTCGATGAGCCGCTGAACGGATTGGATCCGATGGTTCGCGCGGAAACGATTGCGCTATTTCGTAAACTGGCTGCCGAGGGGCTCCACCTGATCATCTCCAGCCACATCCTGCATGAAGTGGACATGATGTCGGACCGCGTGATTTTGCTGAACAACGGATATGTGGTGGCGGAAGGAAATGTTCACGGCGTGCGCGACGAGATGCAGGATCGTCCGATGCAAATTCTGATTCGGTGCGATAAGCCTGCGAAACTCGCCGCGAGGGTTTTTGACAAGGACCATGTGGTCGAAGCGCGCCTGCATGACGATCGACTTGGCCTGTTCGTAAAGACGCGCGATTCTGATCGTTTCTACCTGATGCTTAACAGCGTAGTTGCAGAAGGCGAAATCAATATCGAATCAATTGCGCCGGTTGACGATGATCTGAGCGCCGTTTATCAGTACCTGATTGGGTCAGAAGGAAGTAACTCTTAATTTGGTGTGCGGCGACCTGTCGCCGCTTTGGCCTTAGGTAAAACTGAACCAAGCGCTGACAGGTCAGCGCACTCCAAAGTGGTCGCCTCTAATTTAAGTTATGAGCAGTTCAACCATCGACGTCAAACCTGAAGGGATCGAGAAGCCACCGTTGCCGTGGGCGCTTTGGTGGCGGCAGATTCGCGCGATTTTCCGGCTCGAAATTGAGAAAAATTTTCTCAGTCGCCGCTCTATCCTGCTCTACCTGCTGGCCCTGATACCGATCGTCCCGCTCGTCTTGCTGGCTCCATTCACTCCTCCAGGCGATGAGTGGCAGGACTTTGGGCGTTACAACATGATCTTCGCGGTTTATTACGGCGGGCTTATCCTGCGCACGGTAGTCTTTTTTGGTTGCGCCTGGATCTTCATGAATCTCTTTCGCGGCGACATGATCGACCGCAGTCTTCATTTTTATTTTTTGAGTCCGGTCCGGCGTGAAATCCTGGTCGCCGGCAAATATCTCTCGGGATTGGTCACCTCAATTATTCTTTTCACAGGCACCACCATCCTCGCGATGTTGTTGCTTTACCTCCCTCATTTTCCCTCGGAGAGCTCGCGGTTTTTTCTTGATGGGCACGGGCTGGGCCAACTACTGACCTATTGCGGCATCACGATGCTGGCATGCGTTGGCTACGGCGCTTTCTTTCTCGTGGTAGGCCTTTTCTTCCGCAATCCAATTATTCCCGCGATTGTCTTGTATGGCTGGGAATGGCTCAACTTCTTAATGCCGCCGTTGCTGAAGAAGATTAGCGTCATCCATTACCTGCAGTCGCTGACTCCGGTGCCGGTTTCTGAAGGCCCGTTCGCTGTAGTAGCGGAGCCAACGCCTGCCTGGATCGCCGTGCCCAGTCTGGTTCTGGTGACCGTGCTTGTACTTGTGATCGCCAGTCGGCGAATTCGCCACATGGAAATCCGTTACGGCGGCGATTAGGCGCAGTAATGAGTGATGAGCAAAGATTGCTTTTCACCCTTCACTTTTGACGGTTCACAGTTTGTTTCGGCTGACGTATGGATTACCCTTGATCCAAAACCGCCAGGGCTTATCGATCCAATCTGCGGCGTAATCAATTCCAATCCTCGGACCTGACAGAATTCTCGAGCGCGGAATCCGCTCACTGTCCTCCAGCCAAACTTTGTTGCCTAACAGATCTGCCGCGTCGAGCTTTCGATCAATTCCGAGCGCGATGCAGAGTTTTCCCGGACCGTTTGTGAGACTATGGTCCGTCTTTCCCGGACGGCGCTGGCGCATCAACTCGACACCTTCCACAGGCTCAATCGCGCGAATCAATACAGCGTGAGGTACCTCGCGGTTGTTGGCTACCACATTGAATTGGTTATACATCCCGTAAACAAAGAAGACGTAAGCGGTGCCGCCCACGCCGTACATCGTTTCAGTGCGCTTGGTGCGGCGACCTCCGAATGAATGGGCTGCACGATCCTCTGGCCCGCGATAGGCTTCGACTTCAACGATCTTTCCGGAAACTCGTATGCCGTTGCGCGCCGGAACCACGAGCAACTTGCCCAACAGTTCGCGCGCCACCGTCACCACGTTCGCTCGGGTGTAGAATTCGCGAGGAAGCTTCGCAGATGAATCGCGTGATTCGGTCATCCCTAAATTCTCATCCCCAAAGTCGCCACAGCATAACGAAGGTAATCACAAAACCGATCGTCACAATTGCGCGCCGGATAATTGCCTGCGGCACACGCACCGCAACGTGAGCGCCGACGTAACCCCCCAGCAGGGCAGCACCCGCCATCAGCAACGCCGCGGGCCAAATAACAAGTCCGGTGATCGCAAAACTGAGCACCGCAATGCTGTTGATACAAATCCCAAGAAAATTCTTGATTCCGTTGGCGCGGTTAATGTCGTGCATTCCCAGCAAGCCAAGGGCCGCAAGCATCATGATCCCGTTTCCCGCTCCAAAGTAGCCGCCGTACATCGATGAGAAAAACTGAAACACTATGGCGCCGAGCCACCACGACGCTTTGGGCGCTTCGCCGGGTGACTGAAAACGCAACCAGCGATTTATCGGCCCCTGGGCCATGAAGAGCAGCGTGGCAAAAAGGATCAGGAAGGGAACCAGGCGGGCAAACGTGGGCGAGGGTGTCCAGATTAGCAACCACGCCCCAATCGCTCCGCCCACTACGCTGGTTAATCCGAGTCGCAGAAGAATCGCGGAACTGTTTTCCAGCTCGCGCCGGTATCCAAAGAGTCCGCCGAAGAGACCGGGCCAGAGTGCAACCGTGCTCGTGGCGTTGGCTACTTTTGGATCCAGCCCCAGCCAAATCAGTACCGGAAACGTGATCAGTGTGCCGCCACCGGCAATCGAGTTAATGATGCCGGCTGCAAACGCAGCGGCCATCAGCAGGAATATGTTTTGGAGAGACATTGGATATGTTTCGAGTTCCAACGTTCAGGTCCAACCGGGAATTGAAAGGAACCCAAAGGCTGCCAATCGAGACCGGGATAGCTCGAAACTCAAAACTCAAAACTCGAAACTCGAAACTCGAAACTCGAAACTCGAAACTGTGCGCCCATGTTAGAATGCGCGCAGCCTTTCAACAAACATTAATTAAGCGAGGAAACATGACTGACGTAACTGAGACGATTCAACCGGAAAGTGCGGAATGAACGGGCAGCGAAAGCTTCGAAGTGAGACGCGCGGTCACGTCAACTCTCGTTCGGCCCATTCTCGGTTCTCGTTGTCAGGAATGGCACTGGTGTGTGCAGTCGTACTGGTTTGCCTCATCCTTCTCTCGGGCAGCAGCCGCGCTTCCCGCCCACTTCCAACAAAACTGACCCTGCGCGTGATGAGCTACAACATTCACGTTGGCGTAGGTATGGACCAGAAGCTCGATCTTCAGCGCATCGCCGGCGTCATCAAGCAGGAGAAGCCTGATCTGGTTGGACTGCAGGAGGTAGATCGGGGGGTCAAACGCACTGAGGGAAAAGATGAGATTGCCGAGTTGGCAAAAATGACGGAAATGCACTCGGCCTTCGCGCACAATCTCGATTATCAGGGCGGGCAATATGGCGTAGCGATTCTTTCGCGCTTCCCAATCACGAAGATTGATCACCGCAAGTATGAGAACAAGAGGGTGGCGGAACGACGAGGCATGCTTCGCGTGGAGCTAAACGTGTCAGGAAGAACAGTAAACTTTGTCACGACGCATCTCGACTACCAGTATGACGACAGCCGGTTGTTTGAAATGGAGCAACTTTTGAATTTCCTGTCGGGTGTCAAAGGGCCGTTGATCGTTTCTGGTGATTTCAACGATGAGCCCACCGGCAGTAGTTACAAACTGATGCTGGGCCGCTTTGAAGATTCATGGACGCGTAGCCGGACCAAAGGCGACGGCTTCAGCTACCCGGCCGACAAACCAGTAAAACGAATTGACTACATTTTCACCACGCCTCGCACGACAAAAACGAAACGAGCGTGGATTGTAAACACGCTCGCTTCCGATCATTTGCCACTGGTTGCCGATGTCGAGGTGCGTTGGTAGAGATTCTTACCTGGTGCGGTTTTTGATGGCGCCTCTCACGTTCAGAAACCCGAGACATAACTGAAGGAAGATCAGCGCGTAAGCAGCATCATGCACGCCCCAAATGATCCATAGCAGGTTGCTCAGCAGGAACAGCCAGAATCCCCAGTTCCTCTTAAACTTTCGCTGCGAGGCTATCAGCCAGGCAGCAACGACCGTCACAAGCATCGCCGGCCACTGAATTAAGTCGAGCCACTCCATTTAACAACTGCCCAGACCCACCCGATGTACTTGTTCTCTGGTGAAGTGCGACTTTCAGACTAGAACGACCGCCACGTTACAGGCATTGAATGCGATCCAACCACACGACTGCAATCGTCACTGCGTAGTCTCTTCCAGGTTGGATTTGTATTTTGTATTAGTCTCACGATCGTTCATTTCGATGTAGACATAACTCGGCGGAATCTCGTCAGCTGGCAGTGCAAACCAGATTTTGTTCAAGCTGGACGCCTTCCCCAAAGCGCAGAACCCGTTGAGTCGCTTACCGCGTGAATCGAAGAAATCGACCCACGTGCGGGAAGCTTTAGTGTTGGCGCCGCACGGGGGCAGTGTTGGGGCCGGCGCAAACATCGCGTCTGGATAAGCGGAGAAGTTGTGGACGAAGTACGTGTACCGAATGAAATCCTTACCGCCTGTGGTGAAATACTCAGGCGCGCCGGTGTAGACCAGCACTGGATTTGGCAGCGCGACCGGGGCCACCGCAAAGGAAGAACTGTCGCTCACCGTCGAGGCCAGCAGCAGCGTCACCGCAAACATCACGAACCATCTCGTTATTCGCATAAAGAGGATCCTTTCATTGTAGTTGTGAAGCAAATGCTTTGGCTTTGAATTGGCGGAACGCGCAGAGCATGCCATTAACAGGGGTTTGCTGACAAGGATTTCTTGTCAAAGATGCCGATCCGCCTTCAGCGATACCCTTCGGCTTGCAACGCGAAGAGTTCGGCGTAAAGCCCTCCACGTGTGACTAGTGTTTCGTGTGAGCCCTCTTCGACCAGTTGTCCTTCGTCGAGCACCACGATACGGTCGGCCATGCGAACTGTTGAGAAGCGGTGCGAGATTATGACCGCCGTGCGCCCTTCCATAAGCTCGGCGAACCTGCGGAAGACTTCAAACTCAGCGCGCGCGTCGAGCGATGCAGTGGGCTCGTCGAGAATCAACACTTGTGCGTCTCTTATGTAAGCGCGCGCAAGCGCCACCTTCTGCCATTCGCCGCCTGAGAGGTCGACGCCGCCGGCAAAGCGGCGACCTAACAGCTGTCTGTAGTTTTGCGGGAGCCGAGGGAGTAGGGAGGCCGCGAGGGATTTTTCGGCGGCCGATACAATAGCCGGATCAACGCGCGCAGGCTCCGTCGCCCGGATCTCATTTGCACGCTCACCCGCCGAGCCAGCCGGCGCTGATTCTTCCCTGTTTGATAGATCCTGGCGGTCGAGATATTTGCTTAGCTGTTGGATTTCGCCTACGCCGATGTTTTCGTCGAAGCGCATGTCGTAGCGATAGAAATCCTGGAAGATGACTCCGACATTTTGTCGCAAACTTTTCAGATCGTATTCGCGCAGGTCTTTTCCATCGAGGAGGATTCGTCCTTCAGTCGGGTCGTAGAGTCGCGCAAGCAACTTAACCAGCGTGGTCTTACCTGAGCCGTTACCGCCGACCAGCGCCAGCCGATCGTGGGTGCGCAGGCTGAAGTTAACATGTCGCAACGCCCAATTCTCGTTGCCGGGATAGCGGTAGCCGACATTCTCGAAGACGAAACCCTCGCGCAACGGGCGCGACACTTCCAACGCGCCGGGAAGCGAGTAAATCGTCGGCTTCGTCTCAAAGAAATCGAAAAGGTCTTTCAGATAAAGGCATTGGGTATAGATTTCGCCGGCCCCTTTGAGCAAACGCTGAACGAGGTCGCGACTGCGCATGAACGATGCGGCGAGGAAGGTGAGCGAACCCAGAGTGATCGCTCCCTGTACTGCGCGCACAAGGATCACGGCGTAAGCGCCGTAATAGCCTAACAAGCCGATGAACCCGAGTACCGCGGCGACAATGCTTCTGCGGATGGTTAGCTTCTTGTTCTCCTGATAAAACTTCAGCGAGAGGGCGCGATAACGCTCCACTAACCAGGGCGCCAGGCCAAACATCTGCACTTCCTTTGCCGGACGATCGCTGGCGCCGAGATAGCGAAGGTAGTCGAGCTGGCGTCGCTCTGGTGTCCAGCGAAAGAGGAGGGAGTATTCCATTGAGGCGTAATGTGCTTCGCCGAGAAAACCGGGAATCACTGCCAACACAAGCAGGAGCAACAACCACGGGCTATAGACCAGCAGGACCATGCTGAGCGAAAAGAGAGTAAGCGCGTCCTGGCCCATCGATAGCAAGAGCGCCAGCAGCCCTATGCGCCCAGTGGTTTGACGCCGCGCGCGATCAAGCTGGTCATAGAAAGCTGGATCTTCAAACTGATAAAGATCGAGAGTGGCAGCGTGTTGCATGAGCAGTACACTGGTCCGGTTTGAGAAGAGATCGCCGAGCAGGCTCTCCACCACGGCAGATACCCGCGCCAGGATTTCGCCAATTAGCGCCAGCGCAATCTCAATGGCCACCAGCCGCCACAGCAACCTTGAATCAAGAGTGCCGCCGCGTGCTGCCACCACGGCGTCGATGATCAATTTGCCAACCCAAAGAACAGCGACCGGGACGAAGGCGCGCGCCAGTCGCAGAACAATCATAGCCAGCGTATAGGCCCGATGTGTTTGCCAAATGAGTTTTACGAATGGTGGAACGTTGCGGAGGACCGTGATTCGCTCGCGCAAGCTCGGCGACTCGGCTACGGCGCCGCGTCGATGTGATGCGGAAGAGGCTGGCATTGAGATAGGGACTGAAGATTATTACAACGCGACCGCGAGATGCCGGCGTATCTGTTCGCTCAAACTACTTCTCCGGCCAAGGTGGGAAGGCCGATAACCGACTCCCATTGAGCGAGCGCTCGCGGCAACTCATACTCGGCAACGCGCTCGCGCGCGGCGTTACCGAGCCGGCTGCACAATTGCGGGTCGTTGGCCAGGCGGCGAAAGGCTGCAGCCAAAGCCTTGGCGTCATTAACGGGAACGATCAGCCCGGAGACTCCGTCTTCAACAAGTTCTAACGGACCAGGAGCCCCGTCGCTGACAATGACCGGGAGACCACAACTCATAGCTTCGAGCAGTGCGTTGGGCATGCCCTCGATGCGCGAAGGCAAAGCGAAAATATCTGCGTTGTGGTAGAAGGCATAAGGGTCGCACACGACGCCGTGCCAATCAACGCGTTCAGAAATTCCCAGGTCTTCAGCCTGCATTCGCAGGTCTGCTTCCAAACGCCCGTCGCCAACAATAGAGAGACGCCAGCCGTCTAATTCGGCGCTCAGGATCGCAAACGCGTCCAATAGAATCTCGTGCGCCTTATCGTCCACGAGCCGGGCAACGTTCAGAATAAAAGGCGAGGGAACACGAGTCGGGGGAGCTTCAGCGACGGGCTTTTTATCACCGTTGCCTTTTGCCAGTTCCAGCGGATTGGGGACAAAAGCTAGTTTACGCGCCTCCACAAATTCGCTCATGTCCCGCAAAGCACCGCGCGTGTTTGCCGTCACAAGATCCGCGCGATTATAGAGTTTGCGCGCCAGCACGTCCCAGTTTTTGAATCGCGAAAGCCGGCGCGGATCATTGCGTTCGGAAATGATCACGCGCCTTTCCATCCCCCTGCACGCTCGCAGCGTGATGATATTGATTGGGGTACCCAGTGACACGATCAGAGGTGACCTTACGCGATTTAGCGCTCGCCGCAAGAGGAAGGACTCGCCGGCATATACGATGGCGGAATAGGTACGGTAGAGACGTTTATAGGAAAGGTTGTAAAGAGCGCCGATCACAGCCCCGAGCAACCAGAATCGCGCTGGACGGTCACTGCGGAGTCGAGCTGCAATCCAACGCAGCAAGTCGGCAAGGCGATTCAAGCCGGCGCGGTCGATGACGACGTGATGAATAGCAGGATCGAGCGCGTAGAACCGGCGCCGATCGTGCAACGTGATCACGCATATTTTTCGTCCACCGCCGGCCCACGAGTTCGCCAGCGTTGACACGACCCGTTCGATGCCGCCTGCATCGAGGCTATTACAGACCAGTATTAAATCAGCCGAAAAGTTTGTTTGGCGGAGCATGCTAGCGCGTCTTTATGCTTACTTTGATACTCGGTTTGATCACCCTTGGCGAGTTTTGCAGGGATGATAACACGGGCGACTCATCGGGTCGCGCTGGTTTGCGAAAATCGCCGCACTGACAGCGCGATGGGCAGACCAACGCACAGCATGTGTACGATGAGGCCGGTAACTACGAGTGCGGGTCGAAAAGTAATTTTGTGTGGGAACGCCGACAACGGCAAGACCACCAGGTTCATGAACCAGTAAACCGCGATGCCAAAAATCAATCCGCTGACGACTGCCTGGTTCACCATAAACCTCAACCGGCGGCTGGCCGCAAAATAAACTGCCGCCGCTCCGAAAGTGATTACAAAGTGCAACGCAGTTCCCATCAATGCCGTGCGAAGGCCGCCTGTATAAGACGCCGCCCCGAGGAGGCCGCTGGCGATTGACTGCAGTATCCGAATCGGAGCTATTCCGCGAAATCGGTTAGTGACGATCGCCGCGGTTAGATCCAGAACGCCGGCGAGTAAGCCTCCCCAGAAAATTGCGCGAAGCGCTATCGACTTCTTTGGCTGACCGTCAACTGCCGACATTTTACGCGACGACCGAAGTGCCTGAATCTTTGTAGAGCGCCGCGCCGGCAAGTGCTGCGATGATGGATGTCACTAACTGGAACGCGCCAACTTTGACCCAAAGTGCATTCGAAAAGAACTGCAACGGAATAAACTGCGCAGGACCCGTCAATGAAAAAGCAATCCAGGCAATCAGGCCGGCCCAGGCGGCCGTTTTTGGGCCCGGACGACAGGTGGGCCGCATCAGCACGTAAAGCAGCATCATGATGAAGCCCCTTCCCAGCTCGAACACTGCGAAGTAGGCCATGGACATCGAGGTTTCCATCGGAGGCGTGGCGCCGAGGTTTGCATAGACTGCCTTCCAGTCATCCCCGACGATCATTTCGTGCAGCGCTCCGTCGGTAGCAAAACAGATGATTGAAGCAATGATGCCGCCGATAAAGAATCGACCCCAGTTAATGGACATGTTTTCATCTCCTCAGGCAGGTTAGGATTACGCGCGGGATTATCCGCCAAGTTAGACCGGTCGGCAATACTTGAAGGGAGGTCAACCATCAAGGCAGCAACACTGTGTCGATGATTTGAATGACCGAGTAAGTGCCTTCGATATCACTCTTCAGCACGCGCGCCTTCTTGTTAACCAGGGGGCGGTGTTCATTGGTAGGGTCTGCTGGATGCTCGTTACATTGAAAGTATGCAAGCCCTCCATCGGCATTCTTCGCCGACTTGGTAACATTCTGTTTAGCAACCCCGCCCTTATCCGGCGCAAAGAATGACTTGAAAAGAAGTTTGCCGGGAAGCAGATGAGCAAGGAGGAGGCGATTCAGCTTCTCCGGATCATTGCTGAGCTTTGCCAAATCTTCAGGAGCCAGTTTCGCAAAAGCTGCATTGGTTGGAGCCAGAAGCGTGTGTGATGATTTGGCCTCACGCAACTCTTTGAGATCTGCTTTCTGAAGCAGGCCGATTAGTGTGCTGAACGAATCGGGATCCTGCCGGAGTGCTTCCAGGATACTAACTGTTGGAGGATGAAAGATTGGGCGAAATCCATCCGCTGAGGCAACGGTTGAAAAGGCGAAGATCAGCATCGCAATCGCTAATGCATGTTTCATTACATTTCCTTTCGTTGTGGATAACCGCGAATTGAAGCAACGCACTTGTACGCCCTTGGCGGACATCTAGTCAATAATCTGCAGCGGCAATGACAAGTTAACTTTCAGGTCATCCTACAACGCCTGGCCCGCTGCAAAGGCAGACGCCCAGGCCCACTGAAAGTTGTAGCCGCCGAGCTGTCCGGTGACATCAACCACCTCACCGATGAAGTAGAGGCCGGGAACGTGTTTGGCCTCCATGGTTGTTGAGGAAAGTTCGTCGGTGGAAACACCGCCCGCGGTCACCTCGGCTTTGCGAAAACCTTCAGTGCCTGCCGGAGTTATACGGAAATTGTGAAGGTCGTGCGCGATTTCCTGAAGCTCTTTTGAGTTGATTTGTTTGATTGGTTTTGAGGGATGATAGAGTTCACACCAGGCCTGTGCGAACCGACGCGGGAGGTGTCGTGAAAGTAATGTTACCAACTCAACTTCCATTTCCTGAGCCGCGTCCGGAACGGCTCTCGCCGACTCCAACAGATCCTCATCCGGTAGCAGGTCGATCGAGATAGATTCGCCCGGGCGCCAGTAGTTTGAGATTTGCAGAATTGCCGGGCCGCTTAACCCACGATGAGTAATCAAAATGTTTTCACGAAAGGTGGGAGCGCTCCGTTCATGACGAGGCGCTGGCGCTGGCGAGCCCGCGCAACTAACGTTTGCATCGATCGAGATGCCACTCAACTTCGTCAGTTGTTTTTGCACCTGAGAAGGCGCGATTAAGGGCACGAGCCCGGCGCGAGTCTCTTCGATCCGCAGCCCAAACTGGCGCGCGATGCGATAGCCGAAATCGGTCGCGCCAAGCTGCGCGATCGACAATCCACCAGTCGCGATCACCAGCGAAGCGGACTGAAAAGTTCCCTGGTTGGTGTGAATCGTGTAGACGCGCTCAGCCAGCGAGCTAACTTCGCGCACTTCGCAGCAGCAGCGAATCTCCACGCCCGCGTCGTGGCATTCGGCGAGAAGCATGTCGATTATCTGTTGAGAGCTGCCGTCGCAGAAAAGCTGGCCCAATTTCTTTTCATGATATGCAATGCCGTGTTTTTCAACGAGCGCGATGAAGTCTTCCGGCGTATAACGCGCGAGAGCGGATTTGCAGAAGTGGGGATTTTGCGAAACGAAGTTTTCCGGTCCGGTGCGAGTGTTGGTGAAGTTGCAGCGGCCGCCGCCGGAGATGCCAATCTTCTTGCCGACGCGATCGCCGTGTTCGATTACGAGAATCTTGCGCTGCCGCTTGCCGGCTTCAATCGCGCAAGATAAACCAGCCGCGCCTCCGCCGATGATGATGACATCCCACTGTTGCATGTGGATATCATAGGTGGTGACGGCGCTCAGCAAAAATTGCGAAGCAGGTCGAAGTTATCCTTCGCGCTGATTGAGGGCGAGGGCGCCCGCGGTCCCGCTTAAGAGGTTGAACTATCTCCCGATCGCGAAGAGATGCTGCTGCGACCGAACGAACATCTTGCCGCCGGAGATCGCTGGAGTCGCCATCAGGGGTTCGCCTATCGAATTGCTGGTGAGCACTTCAAACTTTGGACCAGCCTTTACGACAAACACATCGCCATCTTCGCTTGGTAAGTAAATCTTTCCGTCCGCAGCGACGGGCGAAGCGCTGAACCCACTTCCGTGATGAGGAATTCGTTCGCGATATATCTCATTTCCGGTTTTCAGATCGTAACAATCAAACACGCCCTGGTTAGACAGCACATAAAGATGTTCGCCATAAACCAGTGGAGTCGGCATGTATGAGCCGCGCGCTTTCTTGCTCCAAACGACGTCTTTGCTCGATGTCTGGCTTGCTGCCAGAGTGATGTCACCTGAAGCGCCGGCGCGAATCACAAAGATCGGAGCTTCCGGCCGGCGGCCACTGGCAACAACGATCAGGTCACCGGAAATTACCGGTGTCGGCGCAGTTATTTTTGAGCTACCGCCCAGTCGCCAAAGTTCCTTGCCGGTGGCCGGGTCGTAACCGCGGATGAAGTTTGAAGCGTTAGTTATGATCTCGGTGCGAGCGTTTCCGGAGTAGATATTTGGCGTGCCCCATGAGGGAAGTTCCTCGCGGTCAGTCTTCCAAACTGTATTGCCCGTTTTGATGTTCGCCGCAAGCAGAAAAGAGCCCTTTTGGGTGTCGCATTGGACGATCACCAGGTCTTTGTAAATGATCGGCGAACTTGCCGTGCCCCACTCGTAATCCGGCAAGTCGTATGCGCCGGCATTGAGTACTCCCAGATCTTTCTTCCACAACAGACGGCCTTTGAGGTCAAACGCATAAAGGCCCTGCGAGCCGAAGAAGGCTACGACATAGCGGCCATCAGTGGCGGGGGTCGCATTTGCATAGCTCGCCTTGATGTGCCGTTTCTCGCGCGGGACACCCTCAAAGGCGATGCGATCCCAAAGAATGCGGCCCGTATTTTTGTCGAGCGCGTACAGCTTCCACTGCTGGCTCGAACGATCTGCGGATGCGTCGCCATCGCCATAGAGGCCCTTACGGAAACTGTCGCCGCCTTTGCTGCTGATCGCTGTCGTAACAAATACTCGATTCTCCCAAACGATCGGACTCGAATGGGCCAACCCCGGAATCGGAGTTTTCCATTTGACGTTCTGACCCTTGGCAATGTCCCACTTCTCAGGGAGACCCTGTCCATCAGCAACCCCGGCCGCGCGCTCGCCGCGAAAGGATGACCATTGCTGCTGGCGCAGCTGGGCCGAAGCACTCCCGAGACACAACGCGATTAAGCACAGCGAAATCCAATTTCGTTTCATAGCTATTCTACCTTTGCGCGGTCACTCCAATCCGCGATACGAAGTCAGTACCACCACGCGGTAGCGGGTGGGTTACGCTGCGCACCCGCTGACTTCATCGGACTGCAGAACGACGTGAAACTCTCACACATTCCAGCGACCACTTTACGGTTCCAGTCTTGCATCCATCGTGATTGTTGCATTCAACAGACGCGACACGGGGCAGCCGGCTTTGGCCTCGTTGGCCGCAGTTTCAAAGGCCTGCTGGTCGGCGCCCGGCACCCTGGCACTGACGTCCAAATGGACCGCCGTAATTGTGAAGCCCGCACCGGTCTTCTCGAGTGTGACCGCCGCCGTCGTGTTAATGCTCTCCGCGGTTAAATTTGCCGCGCCCAGCTTTCCCGAGAGGGCCATGGAAAAGCAACCTGCGTGAGCTGCTGCGATTAGTTCTTCCGGATTCGTGCCCTTTCCTTCTTCAAAGCGAGTGCTAAACGAATACTGTGTGTTCTCGAGCACTCCACTGTCGGTCGAGATTGTTCCTTTTCCGTCTTTAAGTCCGCCGTTCCAAACTGCTGATGCTTTGCGTTTCATGATTTCTCCTGCTGTGATTTTTTCCCGACTATATTTGCAAACGTGCCCCTCTTTGGAGTGCGGTGACCTGTCATCGCTCTGGTCGGCTGCGACCTTTCGCAGCCTTTGCAGATTGATTCCAGGACAGAACTGCGGCGTCTGGCCGCGCGGGCGAAAGCGGCGACAGGTCGCCGCACTTCAGGGAGGGGGTCCTACTTCTTTCGATGACTCTCGATATACTTGCGCGCGAATTCATTCAAGTGTGGACTCTCGCGCAGGCCGATCTTCTTCGCTTCTTCTTCGGCTTTCTCAATGGTCCACCCGTCGCGCAACACCCGGCGAATCATCCAAAAAGCTCCCACGCGAATCGCCCCGGCGCAGTGAATAAATGCCGGACGGTTCTTTTCGTCGTCTGTGATCTTAAGGAACTCGTCCACCTGTTCGGCCTTCGGATCAGCAAAGACGACCGGGATGTTGAAATAGCGCAGGCCCAATTCCTTAGCCATTGCTTCCTCTTCGGCAGCGCGATGCTCACCGGCAGGTCTCAAGTTGATGATGGTGGTGACGCCGTCGGCCTTCAGTTTGGCAAGTTGTTCGACGCGGGGTTGGCCGCCGGTGCAAAACTGGTCGTTGACGCGCAGGAAATTCCTGATTGGCGGGGCTTCCTGCTGAGCGAAAGCAAAGCTGGAAACGAGGCAAACTGTGACAGCCAATGCGATTCGTTTGATCATGATCTTACTCACCATTATTAAGCGCCGCAGCACTTCTTATACTTCTTGCCCGACCCACATGGGCACGGTTCATTGCGTCCGGGACGAGGCGTTTCATATCTTACGGTTGGGTTCTTTAGCTCATCACCGGTTACAAAGCGCCACCGGCCATTCTCACGCTCGAACACGCTCTTCTCGCGGTGAATCTGTTCCTCGCCTTGTTGCGAAAACTTCGCTTCAAAGGAAACCAGGCTCTTGTTTTCGTCGACGTCCTTCGTCTCAAGGATTTGTAGTCCCTGCCAGATGGAGTTTTTGGACCACTCAGTGGTGTAGGGAATATCAACCTCACGACGCGTTTGTGAATGCGTCGATGCGACGATGAAATCAATAGCTCCAGCGGCGAAAGCCGAGTAACGGGCGCGCATCAATTCTTCGGCCGTTTCAGGTTCTCGTTCGCCCTTGATGACCCGCTCACAGCATTCGGCGAAGGTGGCGCCGGAACCGCAGGGGCAAGGTTCGATGTTGTCAGTCACAGCATGTCGTCCTTGGAATTGTTAACTACCGGCCACACGCCGACGTGGTTGTTTAATCTAATCCGGCGCTTCCGTCTCATCGTCTGCAACATAAGGCAGCTTCTCGCCAGGCCGCATCCGTCGCAGAACCTCAGATCGCGGAAAGAAATTCTCGCCCCTCGAACTAATCAGCTTCCATGAAAGCCGGTCACCGCGCAGGGTGAGCGCGATCGTTGCCGAACCGCCGAAGTTGCTCGTCAGTCGAATGGTGGCACGGTTGCCCTTAATCGTTGCGGCGATATCTCCCTCGTCGATCCGCGCAAGGAAACGCGCCAGCAAACCCCAGGAGCCGCTTAATCTATTGCCGCGCTGACGCAGCGTGAGGTCAAGCGCGTAAGCCGGAATTTCGCGCACGTCGTCAGTGTCTCGATAGGCGGGCGGCAACTCGGTTTTGTCCTTCGCGTAAATAGCCCAATTCCAATGACCTTGCCAATTCGTTTTCGTTTTGGTGCGTGACTGTGCAACGACCGGTGAACTTGCGTGCATTGAGATGGTCAATAGCACTCCGCAAAGAGTTAGCAGCTTCCGTTTTCTGGATGTAGCCTTCATAAACATTTCTTCGCTCGCAGGTTGGGAAGAACAGTTTGAACTACGTCGTCTTCATCAAGCGAGCCAGTGCTCCACGAATCGATTCCGGCATCGGCACCGGTCTCTGTGTTTCACGATCAACGAAGACGTGGACAAAGTAACCCGCCGCCGCGGCAACCTTTTCGCCTTGTTTGAAAATAGCGAGTTCATAGCGGACACTTGAGTTTCCCAGTTTGCCGACGCGAAGTCCAACCTCCAAAACATCAGGAAAAGCGAGAGGCTTCAGATACTGGCATTGGGATTCCACGGCGAACCCAATGACCGGCCCGGTGTTAATGTCCAGGCCGCCTTCAGTGATCAGATAGTCATTGATCGCCGTATCAAAGAATCCATAATAAAGCGCATTGTTAATGTGGCCGTAGACGTCGTTATCCATCCAGCGGGTGGAGACGGCGACAAAGTGTGAATAGTCGTTTCGAGCGATCTGCGGTTTCTGCGCCATCCTGTTTTGAGTCTCGCCGTCGGATCAACTGAAGACGATAATTTGCCTCACAGCCTGAGCCTGGGCCAAGCGATCAAAGCCGTCGTTGATTTCGTCGAGCTTCAAAGTATGAGTCTGCAACTTGTCAACGGGAAGAGTTCCTGCCTGGTACATCCCAATGAATCGCGGAATATCACGCCGCGGCACGCAGCCTCCCATGTAAGAGCCTTTAATCGTGCGCTCCTCGGCGACAATGCTTAAGGCGGGCACTGAAAACATCTTACTCGGAGCCGGAAGCCCGACAGTCACGGTCGTTCCGCCGCGCATTGTCGCCTGATAGGCTTGAATCAATACTGCCTCGCTGCCCACGCTTTCGAACACATAGTTTGCGCCGTCGCCGCCAAGATCTTTGATCGCGGTTACGGGATCGTCGGTTGCGGAATTGATGATATGCGTTGCTCCTACCTCGCGGGCCAGGGCGAGTTTCTCGTCAATAAGGTCCACCGCGATGATTGGATACGCTCCAGCCGCGCGGGCGCCCATTACAGCGCTAAGTCCCACGCCACCCATTCCAAAAATTGCCACCGAAGTTCCCGGCTCAACTCGTGCGGTATTGACTACCGCACCGACTCCGGTCATCACAGCGCATCCAAAGAGTGCGGCCATCGGTAACGGGACCGACGAGTCGATCTTTACCAACGACTCCTGCGCGGCCACTGTGAATTGTGAAAAGGCTGAAACTCCAAGATGATGGCTGCAGGCATTTGATCGCGCATCATTAAACCGTCGCGCACCGCTGAGCAGTGTGCCCGTGAGATTTGCCGCGTTTCCGGGACCGCACATCGCGCCCCGACCTGAGGCGCAGTAGAGACACTGTCCGCAAACCGGAACCCAACTGAACACTACATGGTCGCCCGGGCTAAGCTCGCTGACATTTGCACCCACCTCACGCACAATTCCACTCGCCTCATGACCTAAAATCATTGGCAGCGGACGCGGACGAGAACCGTCAACCACTGATAAATCGGAATGGCATAAACCGGCGCCCACGATTTCGACCAACACTTCGCCCGGTCCCGGATTGTCGAGATTGATTTCGTCAACAATCAGCGGCAGACTTTTGGCGAAAGGTTGTGTCGCGCCCGTTTCATACAAAACAGCAGCTTTAGTTTTCATAACCATTTCAGACAACGATTGATTGGGGCAGTAGACTGACCGTTAGGGAGGGCATCATAAACTTTGAACTGGTCTCGTGACTTTATCATGCTCGATTGCCGCCATCCCTGACGGCCGGGCTAATGCCTCGATTATTGCTCGCCCCGAACCTGCTTCAAATCCCTCAGCAGCGCCTTGATCGCGTCCTCCGCAAACACGATCTTATTCGTTCTCCAGATTATTCGGGCTGAACCAGTCGTCTCAGGTTTTGAGTTGAGGATTACAAACAGCTCCCCGTAGGGATAGACGCCGTTCAGCATTCGCCGATATTCAATCAACTTGAAATAGAGGATGAAATCGGCCCGGCTGGTCTGATCTGCGGGACGCAGGCTGCGATATTTGCGGATATACTGATTGAGCTTCCGAGCGATCAGGCTGTATGCAAAGCGATGACGGGGAGCTAGCCTTGGCTCAGCCGTCAGGGCTTCTCGAATAATAGGTTCATCGTTCCCCGTGGCATCAAGCACAGAACTCCTGATGATCACCAGAGCCACGCTCTGCTTATCTTTGATTTCGGCGAGAGAGCCGTCCCAGTATTCAACCGGAAAAGTTTCTGCAGGGGCGGCTGAGGCTACTCCGCGTTCCCATCCGATCACTAAGCCGCAAAAGAGCGTTAACATCCTAACGATTATCAACGTGCGATGTGAATGCTGAACTCGCAAACCTTTACCATAAGCATCAGGATAAATCCAAAGCTATAACTTACGCGGTGGCGCAGTCGTTATGAAGCTGGTCATCGCCCCGTGAATAATGTTTGTTCATCAACGAAACAAAGGCCATTGCCCCACGGGTCGTTTACATAGAATGAGCGTTCTCCCCAGGGGCGGACCACGATCTCTCCCGATGCGGCGCCGTGCACGTTGGCTTCCGCCAGGCAGTTAAGCGCGCTCGCCCGCCCGTGAACCTCCTCGAGGTTGTTCACCGAAAAATAAATGAAATCGGGTAGCGGTTTTGCCTCCAGTTTATCGACCGCTGGATCGACGAGGGCCAGGATCACCGCACCGCAATCGAAATAGTGGCGCGATGCGTATGGGATTCGCCTGCCGGGGTGATCCAGCAGTTTGGCATAGAACTCCGCGGCCTGGTCTAAATCAGAGACCTGCAGGATGACTCGGAAAAGATTCATACAACCTCCAAAGGACGTGTTCAATTGCTCTGGTAGATCAGCACCTTCTTTTCTTTGCTTCCCAGCCCGCCCACGAGTGCGCCGATACCAGCGCCAATCACACCGAGCACGCCGCCTGCAATAGCTGCGATCTCACCTCTGCTTAGAGTCTCATATCCTCCCGAGGCGATCCCTAAACCAATTCCGACGCCACCACCTATCGCTGCACCAATCGCCGCTGCTTTACCGACTGACTTTCCGGCAGACCCAACCATTCGATAAACCCTCGAAATGGAATCCCGCGTAAGGTCGCTCGTTCTGCTGCCGCGATCCAGCGTGACCATCGTGTCCGAAACGGACCTCAGGCGTCCCTTCATCTTTTTTCCGTCTTTGGTCTCGATGCTCACCTTTTCGCCCGGGGCGAGAGCCTGCACCGTGGACCAGTCAGAGGAAACGCCTGCCTGTTGGGCCAATGCCGGGGTTACGCTCATTAATAGCGTGGAGACGATTAGCAAGAAACTTAAGGTCCTGGATTTCATGCGTCGGTTCCTTTTTCAGGTTGAATTGGGAAGAAGGGCTTCCAGTGAAAAAGACATCTGCTCCGCTTCGAGGCTTACTCCCCTCGACCCGTTTCTCACTAAAACGCGTGGATCCATCTTAACGCCATGATTGGTCCACGCCAAATTTTCGGTTCCGCGCGAAATGTGTGTGCATCGGCAATCTTTAGGGCGTGGTCTTTGGTGGTTCAGTGATCCCTACTAGTTCAACCAGGAAGATCAGCGTGGCATTGGGAGGAATCACGCCGCCTGCGCCTCGGTCGCCGTAAGCGAGTTGTGGAGGGATTATCAACGTAGCCTGCTCACCGACGCGTAGCTTGGCAATTCCTTCGTCCCAGCCTTTGATCACGCGACCCTTCCCAAGCGGGAAATCAAATGTCTGGCCCCGGTCGAGCGAGCTATCAAATTTGACTCCACTGCCGAGGAGCCCGGTGTAGTTGACCTTCACCGTTTCGCCTGGCTGCGGCTGACGCTCGTGGCTTCGTCGGGTGATGATATAAGTTAGTCCTGAAGGGGTCGTAACTGCATCACCTTTCGGAGCCGCAACCACCACAGTTCTACAGCGCCGCCGGTTAGGTTTTTTTCGCGGAGAATTAACTCGCCGATTTCGTGGTTTCACAATAGCGGTGGCCTGCGCCTCGTTTGGACCACTCTGCGCCGAACCAATGCTGTTTACATTACCCATGGTCGGGCCGGCGGCGCTGATTAGCAGGATGGCGGTAAAAGTCAGAGAAAGCTTCACAAATGTCTCCTTCAAAATGATTTAGATTAATGTGCTGAAAAGCGTGGAGCGCTATGCGTTAATCGTTCAGAGGCACAAGTTCAGTAGTTGTGTTTCGCGACTTCGCCCGCGACATATCACTCACATATTTGATCGAGCCCGGCGTGTTGTACTTTTCTCGATAAGCCTGGCTGACTGCGTCCTTCAAACGCTCGCTCCGGGTCCTCACCGCGCGCACGCGTATATTTCGTTTGCCAACCTGGATAATGCCTTGCGAATCGTCAAGAAACGTCCTGTACCAGCTTCGAGGTTTAAGACTCCATGAGCGCACGAACACGCGTCCTTCAACCTCTACTGACCAGATGCCGATGATCCGGTGGGGCTCCGTTCCCGCCCGAATTCCCAGTATCTTGTCCTGGCGTATAGCCGCCAGAATTTTCTCAGGGAAACGCTTTGGCATTAGACCTCGCTCAGGTTTTTCGCAAACACCAGTTCGACATCGAACGTTGACCGTGGACCACAACGGTCTTGAAAGGTTCCAGCAATTCACCACCGAGCGCGGCAGTCGCGACTGACAACATCTGTTCATCGACCAGGAAGCGGTCACTGCCATCGGGAAGGTGATACCGCCTGCCTTCGATCAGTTTCACCTGACTCTCAATCCCCACATTGGACGCGAGCCTGGCAAAAAAGATTCCATCTGGTCGCAACACGCGCCACATTTCGTTCACCATAGTCTGCCAGTGGCTTTCATCATGCGCAAAGTGGAGCACGGCGCTGCTAATCACTACATCAAACGTCGAGTCAGCGAAAGTCATCCTTTCGACCGGCTCGACACGGAAATTCTCCGCCGGCAGATGCGGAGCGCGTTGCGCAGCGAGGGCGCGCACTCGCGCTATCGAGGCGCTTGATTGGTCTATTCCGAAGACTTGAAATCCCGCAGTCAGGAAATAGGGAAGGTTGCGACCGGCCCCGCAGCCTGCATCGAGAAGTCGCATCGGCGGAACCAGGCGGCCTTTCAATAATTGATCAAAAAGGTAGATGTCGAGGTCGCCAAAGAGCTCTTGCGGATTCATGCGATAGATGACCGGCAGTGTCGAGAACTCAGGCGCCCATTGCCTTGCGGTAGGTGGCAAAAAGATCCGACAACCGATCGGCGGCCGCCGGGTCGCTGCGCGCCAGCAAAGTAATGATCTCGTCACGCTGGGCAAATAAAGGTTGTACTGCAGAACGCTGGGCCGCGTTGAGAGCCGAGTCTTCGCCCTTGTTAACTTCCGACAGCAGCGAGGTGAAGAACTGACTCGCCGCCACACGAGCTGGCTCGTATTCGCCACGCCGGGCGTCTATTACGGCGGAGGCGATGGTGTTTTGCAGTTGCGCGATCGTTAATTTTTGTTCTGCTGCGGCCAGGTCCATTCGACTGCTGCGGGTTTTGATCCACATGGGCACGAACCCGAGCAGAAAAACGACCAGTAGCACGACGGCGTAAATCCCGATTCGCTGGATCAGCGAGGCAGATTTGTCTGGTTGAGGCAGCGGTTTAAGGTCTTCACCTTCGTTCATCTTGTTCCCTCAGAGGTTCACCGGCTCGCTTGCTGATTTACGACTTTGAAGTCGACCCAGCGAGTCGCAAATTTCGAGTCTCCCGACCCACTTTGATTCGTAACGGTCAGATGCAGCACGTAGTCGCCTTCGATTAGCACGGTGCCCAAAAACAATCGCCTGGTTACGACCAGTCGCTTCATATCCGCCTGCTGAGACATATCAAGCGGCACGGGTCCACCGTCAAAGACCTCGAGGCCTTCATGAAAGAGTCGTACCTGCGAGGTAAATGGTCCCTTGGCTTTTCCATCTTTACCGTTGTAGAGGATGCAGGCAAAGTTGAGATACATCTTGGTGCGGAATAACCGCGACGCCGGACTCGCCCTGGGATCTTCAGTTCCCACCATGCCTTCGCCGCCGGCGACGATGACGGGTGCGTTTGTAGCAACTGAGACCGCCGACTTGTCACTGGCAGTCGACGCCATTGCGAGAACCGATTTCAAAAGCTCTTTCGCGGTCTTAGGTCGCAGGCCACCTTCCGGGTTGTTTCCCGAAATGATCAGGCTCGAAAGGGTCATGCGATCCTTACTTACATTCGGCACCTCGATGTACTGACTGGCGGAACCAATCTTTCCTGATGCGGCATCGCGCACCGCTATCCGGAGCATGTAAGCGCCCGGTTTGCTAATTGGAATATTTAAACCATACACCATGCCTTCGTTGATGAAACGTTCGAGGTTTTCGGGTGACACGATTATTTTCTCGACCCGCGTGATTTGATCCGTGACGGCGCCAGTGTCTCCGAGCGTCACTGCAATGACATTGAACATGGTCTCAAACTTGCCATCGGGCCGCTTGGTGAAGGTGAGATTCTCAGCGTCCATGAGGAGCATGGATTTCATTGTTGAACCGAGCGTGGCGTCGTTCATGAAGACTGACGTCAGTTTCAAATCGAGCCCGCGCACTGAAAAAGGAGACAGCAGTGCCGCCATCAACTGTTCTCCCGGCGTGCGGTTCTTGTTGCGCGATTGTTCTTCGGCGAAGCCAATGAAGCCGCCCCGGGTTCGCACCTTAAGGTTCGGACGATCCTTGACTTTAATGGACCAGGAGTTAAAGCGCCTGTGCCCGGAAGATGTCTCGAAGCTCGCTTCTTCCGGTCGATAGCCAATCAGGTAGTAACCGGTTATGTCCTCGAGCGCGCGCCGGATGCCTCGATTGAGATCATTGTTATTGAAGACCGCGATGCCGCCAGTCTCACGCGCGAGGTAGCTCAAGCCATTCTGTCCCTCAAACAATTCCGCGGTGCGAGCGCCTAATACCTGCTGCCCGTATAAGTCAGGGGCGATATTCCCCACACCTCCGATCGCGCTGGGAGGGCCTGATGGGTTGTTGAAGATCGCGCCGCCGGTGGTGTTATCTGAGGCTTGCATCGTGGGCTGCAAACCGCGGGTGTCGATCGAGTAAATAACAACAGAGGCGCGGTTGGCATGGTCAACCAGCTGACGCATCGCCTCCATTACTCGTCCGCTGCGATCGCCGGCATTGCTATCTGAATTGAAAATTGAGATGCCGTCGGAAAATAACACAGCGGCTTTGCGGCCCGGTAAATCTTTGAGACCTCGCACCACAAAATTGAGAGCGCCCAGCGTGCCCACTGTGAACAATGTGTCGCGCAATTCATTGATGCCCTGAAGACGAGACTGCTCGGTTCCGCGGAAGGATGACGATGCAGCACCGGAGGTCGTACCTTCGCGGCGCCTGCGATCAGCCCCCGATTCGTTTTCATCCGGGCTACCGTCCAGAATTTGAGTTTCAAGGCGGTCAAGCATGCTAATCGACGTGAAAGCGCCAGGGCGCGCGCCGGCACGGGCGATCGGTTTCACTCGTTCAATGGCTGCCTGAAGTTGTTCCCGGTCGCTGGTGAACTGTTGTAACGCTCCCATTCCACCGCTGGTCCGGATGATAGCGACCAGGTCACCGTGCTGAGTCTGCTCTTCGACGAACTTTTTCAAAGCCTGGCGAGTCGAGTGGATTCCTTCCGTTGACATACGCAGGTCGTCAACTACGAGCGCAATGGCGCGTCGAATTTGCTCCGGACGCAAGGGTCCGACCCGGCCAATCCTGATCGGCGGACTCTTCGAAGCGTCTTTCGCGGGTTTGGGCGTTGGTGAGTTTAAAGGCGTCGGGGTCGGCAAGGGAGCAGTTGAGATGTACGAGAAATTGGTAATTGGCTGCGAGCGCCCGTTCTCCGTGATCTCGAAATCTTCCGCTTTAAGACCCGTAACGTACTTGCCATCTTTATCGGTGACCGTCGCGTCAACCTGGACCAGGTTCGTAGTGATCTGCACGACGTCTGTGTCAGGGTCTGGATCCGGGTCTCGGGCCGGCGCGATTGGAACCGTCGCGGGCTGAGGAGATGGCGAAGGCGTCGCCTGGGGTGAAGCCGGCGTGGCCGACGCCGGCGGCGGCGAAGTGGAACTCGGCTGCTGCGCCTGGGCCAATCCGTTGATCAGTAGAGCGAAGACGAGGGTTAAGACGAGGAAAAGATTTTTCATGAATTTCTAAATTGGTCGTTGAATTGACCGGAGTGGAAGTAGTTATGCTTCTTGGTGAACAATAACAGAAAATCCTGATTCACCATGCCACCGCGTATCGTCCGCGGCGCGGATCGGCGCCGGCGGCAGAAACGCGGCTGCCGGTATCATAAACAATTACGGTTGGCGCCGACAGCGTTCCCCAGGGGGCCTGCACTTTAACTTTGTGCCCCCTTAGTTTTAGTTCAGCAGTGACCTGATCCGTAATCCTCGATTCCAAATTGAGCGAGCCACCAAGGAATTCGTGATCATCAAAGGAACTAACGTAATGCTGCGTGTCAAACCGAGCAGCTTCGACCGCCTCCTGAGGGTTCATGCCAAACTCAATAATGTTAAGCAGCACCTGCAGCAGCGCCTGATCCTGATTATCGCCTCCCGGCGTACTAAGCACCATCAGCGGCTCACCTCTGAATAACACGAGCGTCGGTGTCAGCGTAATACGCGGGCGCTTGCCCGGCGCAACTACATTGGGACTGCCGGGATCGGTTAGCGCAGACTGGAGGCGCTGGCCCATCAACACGCCTGTGTCGCCTGCGACGACTGCCGGCAGCCACGCTCCGCTCGGCGTCGCACTGAAAAGGTTTCCGTCTTTATCGATCACGTTGACACAGGTTGTGTCGTTGGCGCGTTCAAGCTCGGGAACATTCGAGGCGCGGCTGACGCGCGGACCGGCGCCGGCCAGCACTGCCTTCATGTTGTGTGGATCGCCTGGCTGCTGCGTCAGCGACGCGCGTTGCTTTTCAATTAACGCGCGACGCAGCACGGCGTAGTCTTTCGATAACAGAATATCACCAGGAACTTTTACAAAATTCGGATCGCCGTAGTAACGGTCACGATCAGCGAGCGCCAGCTTAATCGACTCCGTCAGAGTGTGAATATAATCCGCGGAGTTATGACCCATCGCCTTCAAGTCGTAACCGTCCAGCAGGTTCAGCGTTTGCACCATCGCGGGGCCCTGCGTCCAAAAACCGGCTTTAAATACTTCATAGCCGCGATAGTCGGCCTTAACCGGAACTCCTACGGTGGCATGAAAGCGCGCCATATCTTCAGCAGCAAGCAGACCGCCGTGAGTCTGCATGTAGTCGCCGATCCGTTTTGCGATCGGACCACGATAGAAAAAATCGCGAGCGGCCATCAGTCCGGTATGTCGCCGGCTGTTTGAGTTCAGCGGTCGAGAACCCACGACCGGCCCTGACTTTCGTAACCTGGCGCGGCGTTCGACCGCCACCAACTCTCGAAGCGTGCGAGCGAGGTCGGCCTGCACAAAGATGTCGCCCACTTTTGGCACTACGCCATTCGGCAAAAATAATCGCTTCGCTTCAGTCCATTGGGAGAAGACTGGCGCTCGAGTCTGGATGTATTGCACGCGCAATTCGTCCAAAGGAAAGCCATCGGCCAATTCGATTGCCGGTTGCATCACCTCGGCCAGTGATAAAGTGCCAAACTGATCAAGCGCTGTCACACAGGCGTCGAGCACGGCCGGTACTGTCGCAGAGAGGGGTCCGGTGGAGGGAATTGTCCCCGTCCTGGCGCCGGCCATCGTCGCCATGGCTGGTTGAGCGCCCGTCACTGCGCTGGTGGCTGGGGCGCGATTCACGAAGAATTCCCGCGTGGCTTTCATGGGCGCCTGGCCCATGCCTTCGATCACCGCAACATTCCCGTTTCGTAGTTTGATGAGAATTGGCACTTCGCCGCCGAACGAGAAATGCGAGAATTCAATTACGGAAGCCGCGAGGATTGTTGCCACGCCCGCATCAATTGCGTTGCCGCCTTTTTGCAGGATTCGCATCCCGGCCTCCACCGACAGGGGATGACCACCGGCAACGACCCCGCGCTTGCCGCGAACTACCGGCCGAAAGGTCTGAGCCAGTGATGTTGGGGGTACTGTCGCGGTCAGGACCAGAAGCGCAGTAACCAGGAGAGCCAATTTGCGGCGCATGCTTGATTAACCTTTCTCCGGATGGAGTTTAGTGAGCGAATTGTTATCTCGTTTGCGAGCGGGAGTCAATGAAGGCCGGACGGCCGAGAGCATTTGGGTTGCTATCCAAGTGGAGGTGCCGAGTCTGGCAGCCAATAGTTTCAGAGTGTAGATTAGGGATGAAGACTGTCGCGCGAGAAGGGTTTGGCTGAGGAATTGGCTCCAGACAGACGTCGGGCGCCGACCTCCCCCAAGACCGACGCCCTTGTCCTATTTCACTTTCTCCCAAGGAGAATTAACGATGAGGCATACTAGGCCCACGCGCCGGCTCTTTGGTTGCGGAAACCTTGCAAAGAATTCACAGTACCGTAACAAAAACATCCGTAAATTCTCCCCGAACCCTTATCGAGCCTGAATTAACGAATAGAATGCTTGGAACAACTTAAAATGACGCAAAGTCGCATAGCGCCACACGGATCGTGGAAGTCTCCGATTACCTCGGACCTGATTGTCCGCGGGTCCGTGGGATTATCTCAGCCGCAAATAGAAGGTAGCGACCTTTATTGGCTCGAAATGAGGCCAAATGAGGGTGGCAGAAACGTCCTCGTAAATCTGGTTGGGCACGGCGCAAGAGACATAACCCCGGCGGGATTCAATGTCCGCACCCGCGTCCATGAATATGGCGGGGGCGATTACACCGTTCATGAAGACATCATCTGTTTTTCAAACTTTTCGGATCAGCGACTCTACCTGCAACGCTCGCGCGAAGACGCGAGCGCCCCAATTGCGCTTACCCCAGCAGCTGATATGCGTTATGCCGACGCGCGAATTCATCCGAGCGGAACGCGGTTAATCTGCGTTCGTGAAGAGCACAAAAGAGAGAGCGGAGAAGTCGTCAACGCCCTCGTAAGACTCGACCTCAAGGTTAATGACAACTGCGGCGAAGTGCTGGTCTCGGGCAACGACTTCTATTCCTCACCTCGTTTTAGTCCGGATGGTTCGCGGCTGGCGTGGCTCACATGGAACCACCCAAACATGCCGTGGGACGCAACCGAGTTGTGGACAGGTAAACTCCATGGCGCGCAAAGCCTTACGAACAGCCAACTCGTAGCCGGTGGGAAGAATGAGTCAATCTTTGAGCCGGAATGGTCTGCAGAAGGTGAGCTTTATTTTATTTCGGACCGCACTGGCTGGTGGAATTTGTACCGGTTTACTGAAGCCGGAGAAGTTGAACCGCTTTGCGAGATGCAGGCTGAGTTTGGCATGCCGCAAT